>OGCI01000003.1_pt1 | contig 332942 bp, 287 predicted proteins | sample 1570021 | NCBI WGS metagenome assembly OGCI01 (sample SAMN06264664, study PRJEB24512) | hot springs metagenome | isolation source: Hot spring water | place: South Africa: Tshipise | collected 2015-06-21 | reverse complement strand
CATCATGGACAGATACTTGCGACGTTCATCTATGGTCATCTTTTCGCCAGTGGACATCGTTCCCTCGGTAACATTTTCATTTGAGAGAACAATATCACTGTGGTATAATCTGCGTAAACGTGGCAACCGACCTGTGCCGTTGCCCATGTTCGAAAGGTTAGTACGCTATGTTCCCTGACTATCGCCTGCGACAGCGCGATTATCTCTTGCGAATCATCCGTGCGATGACAGCACAGCTTGATATGCCCTCTTTGCTCAAGCTGATTCTGCAGAGCGCGGTGGAAATGCTGAGTGGTCAGGTGGGCTTGATCGTGCTGCGACGCGAGGATGGTTCGTTCTATCCACGCGCCAGCTATGGTCTCGCAGTGCAGGCAATCCATTTGTTGGAACCACTCTGGCGCGACCTGCCACGCCACACCAACAGTCGTAACTGGCAGATCCCCGATCTGTCGTTTCGCCTTGGTCTGGCATCTGCAGCAGTGGGCGTACCGTTGCGCCAAGTCGTCGCCTTGCCTATGGTAATCGGCGATGAGGTCATTGGCATCATCTATGTCATCCGCTCATTTGGTGCAGACTTCACCCCTAACGACCGACAGCTCCTGGCCGATTTTGCCGATCAGGCGGCGATCACTGTGCAGAATGCCCGACTCTACCAACAGGTGGAAGAGGAACGCGCACGGCTGAATGCTATCATTGAGAACAGTGGCGACGGCGTGATGATTCTGGATCCTGACCGTACCATTCGCACGTGGAATCGTGCGCTGGTGAGCATGACGGGAGTGACTGTCGATGAGGCAATCGGACGACATTGCTACGAGGTGCTGGATTTGAAAACTCCACGCGGGGTGAGTGTGTGCTACACCGCTTGCCCATTGGTGCACCCGCCTCCAGACGGCCGGTTGTACGCCGAAGGTGACACGCGCCGGGCGGATGGCATCAAGGTGAGCTTGGCTGACAACTACTCACCCCAATACGACCGCGAAGGCAATGTGATTCAGGTTATCGCCAATGTGCGCGATGTCAGCCGACTGCGCGACGCTGAGGAAATGAAGAACATGCTCCTGTCCGTGATCTCCCACGAGCTGAAGACACCAGTGAGCGTTATCAAAGGTTATGCTGGTACCCTTGCCCGCCAAGACGCCAACTGGGATCGCGAGACCTTGACAGAAGGGCTGCGCATCATCGAAGAGGAAGCAGATAAACTCAACGAGCTGATCAACAACCTGTTGGACGCCAGCCGTCTCCAGGCCGGAGGGTTGAAACTGCAATTCACTTACCTCGACCTTCCTTCGCTGGTGGAAAAAGTGGTACAAAAATTGCGCGCGCAGACGCAGCGTCACTCCTTTTCAGTGGACTTCCCACCCGACTTCCCACCCGTACAAGGAGATTACGAGCGCATCCGCGAAGTACTCAGCAACTTGATCAACAACGCCATCAAATATTCCCCGAGTGGCGGTCTGATCCGGGTGAACGGCACCGTGCAAGATAACGAAGTGGTGATCAGCATCAGCGACGAAGGCGTTGGTATTCCTGAAAATGAGCGAGAACGCATTTTCGAACCCTTCAGCCGTGTGGACTCGAGCTTGACGCGCCAGACACCGGGAGCAGGGCTTGGGCTTTTTCTGGTCAAGTCAGTTGTCGAAGCTCACGGGGGGCGTGTGTGGGTGGATAGTCGGCTGGGTCACGGTTCCACCTTCTATTTCACCTTGCCCCTCACTGAACACAGACCTTGACTTTTGCGATTTTTGCGCCTAGAATATCGCTTAACATTGACAGATTTATTGGGCCGTTTGAACCCCGGAGATATAGACTGAGAGAAGTTTGACTATGTCGCGAACGAAGCGTTGGGTGCCTGTTGTAGCTGTTGCCGCAATGATCTGTCTGGTTGCCTTGTGCATAGCTGTTGTGTTGGGTGGGCAGTCTTTGGTGCAACGGATAGCATCTGATGCATCGTTCGCCCGGTTTATTGAACGTGTTTTGACTCCATCGACCCTGACTGGCGCTGAAAGTGGAAGATCAGCTGGGATTCCGCCGGGCAAGCAAGTGTTGCGCCTCCCCGGAGGCGATCCGCCCACGTTGGATCCACACCTGAGCGGCGACTCCACCTCTGCTGAGTATATTGTGGAGATCTTCAGCGGCCTGATGGCCTACGACCGTGACCTGAATCTGGTGCCCGACCTGGCGGAGCGATGGCAGGTGAATGAGCAGGGTACCAGTTATACCTTCTTCCTCCGCAAGGATGCCACCTTCCACGACGGCAAACCGGTGCGCGCACAGGACTTCAAATGGTCCTTTGAGCGCGCCTGTGACCCACGGACACGTTCCATCACAGCGGACACCTATTTGGGCGACATCCTCGGATGCAGGGATAAACTGCGCGGTCAGGCGGACCAGGTGAAGGGTGTCGAGGTGCTCGACGATTTCACGCTGCGCCTCACTATCGATCAGCCGCGCGTCTATTTCCTATCCAAGATGAGCTTCCCAGCTGCTTTCGTCCTGGATCGGGACAACGTCGAGCGTGGAGGTGCTAACTGGACTGCCTCGCCCAATAGCACGGGGCCTTTCAAGCTCGCTGAAATTAGGCCGAGGGAGCGCATCGTGCTGCAGCGCAATGAGCGCTACTACCGCGAGCCCAAACCGCTTTTAGAGCGGATTGAATTTGTCCTGGCGGGTGGTTCCGCTATGGTAATGTATGAACAGGGCGATCTGGATATGACACCGGTTGGATTGATCGACGTCGAACGTGTCTCAGATCCCCACAATCCGCTCAATCGGGAACTGCAGCTGGTGGAGAGCCTGGGTGTTTATTATATCGAGATGAACACCCGCCAGCCACCCTTCGATGACGTGAAAGTGCGTCAGGCGTTCAACTATGCGCTGGATCGGGAACGCATCATCAATTTGGTGTACAAGAAGACCAGGCAGGTCGCGTGGGGGATCGTCCCTCCTTCAATGCCAAACTACAGCAATCCTGATCTGCAGCCGTTGCGCTATGACCCGGAGAAGGCACTCCAGCTAATCAGCGAATCGAAGTATGGCGATGTCACCGAGTTTCCCGATATCACCTTTCACGTGTTAGGTGCAGGTGGCACTACCGGACGCGTCATCGAGGCAATTGTCACGTCTTATCGACAGAATCTAGGTATCGACATTCAGGTACAACAGACGGACTGGGCGACCTACCTGCGCGATCTGAACGATCCCAATAATACCAATCAGATGTGGGGTGGAGAAGCAGGTTGGATCGCCGACTACCCTGATCCACATAATTTTCTGGATGTGCTGTTTCGCTGCGATAGCAAGCAGAATCACAATTTCTACTGCAACCCAGAAGTGGACAAGCTGTTGGATCAAGCTGCCGTGGAGAAGGACCCCAAGGTGCGCGGGTCGCTTTACCGCCAGGTGGAACAACAGGTGGTTAACGACGCACCATGGGTGCCACTTTTCTTTGATGTGCAATATTGGCTGGTCAAGCCGTACGTGAAGAACGCTTGGCTGCCGCCTATGGTGGCACCGAAATTCCAATACTACTACCTGGAGCGCTAAAGACGCACACCATCGCACCGATCGATCTGTCTTGCGTACCAGCTGGGAATGTGTGTATATGCCATGCCGCCCTTGACGGTATGTTGTATTTCACCTTGGCCCTGAGAGAGCTTATCTAAGGTTTCAGGGTCTGTGGTGTTCCTGGATGGATCAATTCTCCGTCTTACGTCAGGAGGATAGCTGAATTATGCTGCTTGAGGTGAAGGATTTGAGGACCCACTTCTACACCCAGGATGGCGTGGTACACGCCGTGAATGGTATCTCCTACTATCTGAACGAGGGTGAGACGCTAGGCATTGTGGGAGAAAGCGGGTGCGGAAAAAGCGTAGGAGTGCTCTCGCTAATGCGTCTGATCCCTATGCCTCCTGGCAAGATTGTGGATGGACAGGTGCTCTTTCAGGGTCGCGATTTGATGCGCATCAGCGACGAGGAAATGCGCTCGGTGCGTGGTAACAAGATTGCTATGATTTTTCAGGACCCGATGACCTCGCTGAACCCAGTGCTCACAATCGGGCGCCAAGTAAGCGAAGCACTTGAGCTGCATATGGGTATGAGCAAGCGGGAAGCGCGCCAGCGCACGATCGAGCTGCTGGAAATGGTGGGCATTCCTATGGCCGCGTCGCGTGTGGACGACTATCCGCATCAATTCAGTGGAGGTATGCGGCAGCGCGTCATGATCGCGATGGCACTCAGTTGCAATCCGCAGTTGCTCATCGCCGATGAGCCAACTACAGCGCTGGATGTGACCATCCAGGCTCAAATTGTAGATCTGGTGAAAGAGTTGCGCGACGAGATCGGGATGGCAATCATCTGGATCACGCACGACTTGGGAGTGGTGGCTGGGCTGGCCAATCGTGTGGCAGTGATGTACGCCGGCTACATCGTGGAAGAAGCAGAGGTAAAGGATCTTTATAAGGACCCCCGTCATCCGTACACGCTGGGGCTTTTGGGCTCTCTACCTCGTCTGGACGAGGCACGCAGACGCCGATTGACCTCAATAGAGGGGCTGCCACCCGATCTGATCGAACTGCCCAAGGGGTGTCCGTTCTATGAACGTTGCAGCTATCGTATTGACCATTGCCAGGTCGAGAACCCGCCGCTGGAGCTGGTAGCTCCTAATCACAAAGCAGCGTGCTGGGTGGACGTGACTACGGGCCGGCCACGGCTGTAAATTCGGTGAGGGGTTGTGTGCGTATGGCCGACAATAAAGTCTTGCTCGATGTACAGGGCCTGAAAATGTATTTTCCGATCACCCGTGGCATCGTCATCCAACGCCACGTGGGTGATATCAAGGCGGTGGACGATATCAGCTTCCAGGTCAAGAAAGGCGAGACGCTAGGCCTGGTGGGTGAGTCGGGCTGCGGGAAATCCACCGCCGGACGTGCTATTCTGCAGCTGTATCGGCCTACCGCCGGGCATGTCTATTTCAAAGGCGAAGATCTCACCCAGCTAAAGGGCGAGGCATTGCGTCGCAAACGGCGCGAAATGCAGATGATCTTCCAAGATCCTTACGCTTCGCTCAATCCGCGTATGACGGTGGGCAGCATCATCAGCGAACCACTGGAAGTGCACAATATCTACCCGTCGCGCAAAGAACGCCAGGAGCGCGTGCAAGAGTTGCTCAGGGTGGTAGGTCTCAACCCTTATTTCGTCAACCGGTATCCACACGAGTTCTCGGGCGGACAGCGCCAGCGCATCGGCGTGGCGCGCGCATTGGCCGTGAACCCTGAATTCATCGTGTGCGACGAACCTATCTCAGCGTTGGATGTCTCAATCCAGGCTCAGATCATCAACTTGCTCATGGATCTGCAAGCGCAATTCGGTTTGACATATCTCTTCATCGCCCATGACTTGAGCGTTGTGCGTCACATCAGCGACCGCATCGCCGTGATGTATTTGGGCAAGCTGATGGAGCTAGCCGATCGGGATGAGCTGTACAACAATCCGTTGCATCCCTATACCCAAGCCTTGCTAAGCGCGGTACCGATCCCCGATCCCTTCGTCGAGGAGCGTCGTCAGCGTATCATTTTGCAAGGCGACGTGCCCAGCCCGGCCAATCCACCTAAAGGATGCAACTTCAACACACGTTGTCCCAGGGTGATGGATATTTGCCACACAGAGGATCCGCCGTTCAAGGATGTGGGAGGCGACCACTGGGTGGCCTGTTACTTGTATTAGAAGCTCAAGTGAAAGGAGGTGGTCGAGGAAGCCCCTTATCTCGCGCAGATATCCAGCGGCAGCAATGTCCTGAGCGCCGGATTTTTGAGCGATTCAGTCAAGGGCGACAGAGGTTGGGTTTCATAGACAAGTATGTTCGACAAGTTCGGTTCCAGAAAGCATCTTACTCGATTGCAAGAAGGGAGGAACGCTATGTTCTCCAGAAATATTGTGCTTACCGTGTTGGGGTTGTTGGTAGCAGTCTCTCTGATAGCAGCACCTGTCTCCGCCGCGCCGCCTGTCAAAGGCAACAATCAGATAGACTTTGAGAACCTTCCCCCAAAGGAGACACTTTTCTCGGCACTGTTTGGTGCGGGTGACATCCCCACCCTCGATCCGTCGTTAGCCGAGGACACCACTTCGATCCAGATGGGCCTGGAGCTGTTTGTCGGGCTGACACGCTTGAATGAGGAGACCGCAGAGGTGGAACCTGGCATGGCCACCGAATGGAAGATCTCCGACGACGGGCTGGTGTACACCTTTACCCTGCGTAAGGGGATTCCTTGGGTGCGTTTTGACCGAAGTACAGGTGAGGTGGTTGTGGTTGAGGACGAGCAGGGCAATCCTCGCTACGTCACCGCACACGACTTTGTCTACGGTGTCAAACGCACACTAGATCCCAAGACCGGCTCCAACTATGCCTATGTGAACTGGATCATCAAGAATGCGCAGGCGGTTAACGGCGGCAGCGAGCTGGGCGATCAGGACCCGCTGTATGGCAAGGTGGACGAGATCGGTGTGCGTGCCGTGGACGATTACACCATCGAGTATACCCTCGCTCAACCGGCCGCCTTCTTCCCTGGCATTGCCAGCATGTGGATCAACTGGGCGCAGCCGCGCTGGTTGATCGAGGAGAAAGGCGAGAAATGGATTGAGGCTGAGAATATTCAGAGTTATGGTCCATACGCCCTGGGCGACTGGACACACGATGTCTCAGCTACGCTAGTGGCCAATCCCCACTGGCCCGGCACAGAAGCTGTGCCCAAGCCCAGCATCAAGTACATCCACTTCACCATGCTGGACGAGTCACCTTCCTTCGCCAACTATGAAGCAGGCCTGGCAGATGTCTCGGGAGTGCCGCTCACAGAAATGGATCGCGTCAAGGCTGATCCGGTGCTCTCGAAAGAGCTGAGCATCGCTCCTGAACTCTGCTCCTACTATTATGGTTTCAACGTGACCAAGCCACCCTTCGATGATGTGAATGTACGGAAAGCATTCTCGTGGGCAGTCAATCGCCAGGCCATCGTGGAGAACGTGACCAAGGGTGGTCAGGAGCCGGCACGCTGGTTCTCGCGCCCTGGCCTGACGGCAGCGCCCGATCCAGCCAAAGATGACTTCGGTCCACCCGTTGCTGGCGATCCGGCCAAGGCGAAGGAATTTCTGGCTGCCTCTAAGTATGGCAGCGCCGACAAGCTGCCCGAAATCACCCTGATGGTCAATCAGGTGGAAGCACATGTGAAGATCGCCGAGGCCATCCAGCAGATGTGGCAGGAGGCACTGGGTGTGAAGGTCAACCTGGTCACGCAGGAATGGAAAGTCTACCTGGACACGCTGGACAGCGATCCACCGCAGGTGTGGCGGCTGGGCTGGTGCTACGACTATCCCGATGCCGACAACTTTGCACGCGGTGTCTTCCGGTCTGACTCGGGCAACAACCATACCCGTTGGAAGAATGCGAAGTTCGACCAGCTGGTGGACCAGGCTGCCATCGAGACCGATCTGGATAAACGCCGCGCCCTGTACGTCGAGGCTGAGAAGATCCTGGTGGAAGAGGACGCAGCCATCATCCCCATCTACTGGTACACGCGTGTCCAGGTCACGAAGCCCTATGTGACGCGCACATACAGTATAGGTGGCCACGAGCACTACGAGAAGTGGAAGATCAATAAGTAGAGCGGGTTAGAGACCAATCCCGTCTTGCAGCAATGTTGCCTCCCTTCCCTCTCAACACATTGTGAGGGAAGGGAGGCACTGCGCTTGTGATAAGGGATTGCAGGAAACGAAAATGGGACGTTACATTGCACGTCGTCTGCTGTGGTTGTTGGTAGTTATATTTTCGGTTTCGCTGATCACGTTTGCGATCGCCCACGCTGTGCCGGGAGGGCCTTTCTCGCGCGAGAAGAAGCTGCCGCCAGCCGTTCTCAAGCAGCTGAACGAGAAGTATCGACTGGATGATCCGCTGTGGAAACAATATGTGGACTACATGGGGGGCATTTTCATCCCGCGTATCACCCAGGGTGAACCAATCACTTCATACCTGGAGGATTATCTCATTAACATTCCACTGGGCGAGTACACTTTACGCTGGATGAATTTTGGTCCTTCTTACAAGTCACAGTCGCGGACAGTCAACGACGTGTTCCGTGAGAACCTTCCTGTGTCCGCTGAGCTAGGTTTGTATGCTTTCCTGGTTGCTTCACTGATCGGCATTCCGCTGGGTATCGTGGCAGCTCTGAAGCAAAACACCTTGGTGGATTACCTCGCTATGGCAATCGCCATTTTTGGTGTCTCGGTGCCTGTCATTGTGCTGGGGCCGATTCTGATCTGGTTGTTTGCCATTCGGATACCGATATTCTTGCCCACTGGCTGGGGTTCGCTGCGGGCGGAGGTGCTTCCTTCAATCGCGTTAGGATTGGGTAGTTCAGCTATCATCGCACGCCTGACACGCGCCAGCTTGTTACAAGTGATTCGCGAGGATTACATTCGCACCGCGCGCGCTAAAGGTCTGATGGAGCGTGTGGTGATTATCCGACATGCACTGCGCAATTCGCTGATCCCTGTAGTGACCGTGATGGGCCCTATCTTTGCCTTTCTGGTGACCGGTACCTTCGTCACGGAGACAATTTTCGGGGTGCCAGGGATGGGGCGCTATTTTGTGACCAGCATCACTAATCGCGATTATCCGGTGATCATGGGCACCATCCTGCTATTTGCCGTGGTGATCGTCATTGCCAACCTTGTTGTGGATTTGCTGTATGCCTGGCTCGATCCGCGCATCCGCTATGATTGACAAAATTCTTGAGCTTTGGGTGAGGGGGTAGAGCGTTGGGAGTAGTATCACAGGCGGCTGCGGCGCCGCGCGTAAAAGAGTTGACCCGTCCGCCTACCAGTCTGTGGGCAGATGCATGGCGGCGGTTGCTTAGGAACAAGGCTGCGGTGTTGGGTCTGGTTATTATTGTGCTGATTCTTCTGGTCGCGATCTTCGCAGACGACAGTGTGGTAGCCGTGTTCACCGGCCGTGACCCACAGCCGCTTTTGGCGCCGAGGCATTTCGCCAAGCAGAGCCTAGAAAACAACAACGCCATTCCCTACTGGCTGACGCACGTGTTTCCCACCCTGAAGCCGGTGGGCGTGGAGGGCGGCTACGCCAAGATCAATGACACATACATCCTGGGGGCCGATTATAACGGGCGTGACCTGCTCAGTCGCATTATTTATGGCACGCGTGTGTCAATAGCGGTTGCCATCGTCGGGCCGCTGGTCAGTCTGGTAGTAGGAGTGAGCGTAGGCATCGTGGCGGGGTACGCCGGCGGTCGCACAGACAACCTCATCATGCGCTTTGTGGATATCATGTACGGCTTCCCTGATCTGCTGTTCATCATCCTGCTGATGGCACTGTTCCGTTCTACCACAAGTGCTGCGGAAGCCGGCACCTTGCGCGCTGTGCTGACAGGCGTTGACAACGCCATGGGAGGGATGTTCTTTATCTTCGTCGGCATCGGCGTCACCGCATGGATGTCTATGTCGCGTCTCACACGCGGCCAGATTCTCTCCCTGAAGCAGAAGGAATTCATCGAAGCGGCACGCGCGGTGGGGGCTAGAGACGGGCGCATCATCTGGCGACACATCGTGCCAAATATTTTGGGACCAATCGTGGTGGCGCAAACGCTCAACATCCCACAGTATATCAGCACCGAAGCGTTCTTGAGCTTCATCGGCCTGGGGGTGCAACGTCCGACACCCAGCTGGGGCTCGATGATCGCTGATGGTGCCTCCGCAATTCGCACTTATCCCAACCAAGCGATCTTTCCGGCACTGGCACTGGCTGCCGTCATGTTTGCCTTCAACTTCTTGGGCGATGGCCTCCGCGATGCGCTGGATCCGCGGCTGAAGGGGACAGATTAAGCCTTATCCAGCTCATAAAGCCTTGTAGAGATGCTGAAGGTATGAAAGTCCCTCGTTTGAGCGAACTGATCGACGAGACCGAGGTCACCTGGCTGATGAGCCGCTATGGTCCAAGCCACCGCGTGTACATTCCAGTTGCAATGTCCGAATCAGACTTTGATTACTGGTGGCAGAAGCTGGTGCAACAGCGCGACCGGCGTGGAGAGGTTGTGCTCGCCATCCAGCGCGCGGACGGAAACGTGTTGCTGCACACGAAGTCCTTCTACCCCGCCGACATCTATCGCTTGCCAACGGGGGGCGTCTATCCATGGGAAAAGGTGCTGACCGGTGCAATGCGTGAGGCTAAGGAGGAGACTGGTTTCGATGTGTGCATTGTGCGCATGGTCGGGATGGTGACCTATACGTTTCACAACGGGGAGCGTTGCATGCCCTTTGTCTCTTATGTGTTGCTGGCTCGTTCGGGTGATGTGCTTCCAGCTGTGGTAGACAGCGAGGAAAATATCAGTGACTTCCGCTTTGTTCCTCCGGAGCAGCTGCGCCACACTGCCCAGACTCTGCGCCAACTCTCCGGCCGGATGGCAGGGTGGGGTGCCTTTCGGGCACCACCCCATGAAATGGTGGCAAGCGCACTGGGTGTGTGAGGGAACCACTGCCACAAGATTCTACCCGCTCAGAGAGATCACACACGATACATCCCCAGCTATGGGATCGCCTGGACTGTGAACGAGCAGATAGTCGCAGGCAGCGCGATCGTCTCCAGGCTATTGGTCAGCTGGGCATGCAGCTGGTACGTGGTCGGCGCTGCTTCCACCGGCACAAAGAGGTCATATTGGGCGCGCACCACGTCGCCTGGTGACCACAACGAGGTAGGATACTCCACGCCGGCGAGAGGATAATCTCGCCCGGTAAGTATTGTGGCGCTCTCGGTTGTTATCTTCAGCTGAATATGCCAGTCGCTGTGCAGCGCATCCTCGGCGCGCCAGTAGAGGACGATGTGCAAGGGGTCGCCGGGATAAATCGCCGCCTCGGGGTCGGAGTCGTGGCCCAGTTTGAAACAATCGCTCCCAAGCAACCGGAATGGACCAACTCTGACGTAGGCGGGATGCCGCATTCGCGGCATCACCTCGAGCAGAGGCTTTGCCGGCCGCTTGACCTCAAAGGTGGACAGAATAGCATAGTCGGCTGTAGCGTCCACCTGCGATGACAGAACCGGCAGGCGTGCACCACTCGCCGCGTCGTACAGCCCGACGATCAAGCGATGCGAACCGGGTGGGGTGCCGGGCAGGATCCACAGGCCATGCTGGTCCACTATTTCCTCACCAACCTGCCACATAGTGGAAGGTATCACGGGAGGCGCATCCCGCTGCCCCACCAAATGATTGGCGCTATCAAGTGCTTGCAGGAACACAATATAGCGCGATGACAATGGTGCATCGGTCCGCCAGCGCAGTTGTAGGCCCAGAATGTCTCCCGGTTGTGCTGCTGATGGCTCCTCGGTGATCGGGAAAATCACGCGGTAACCGGTCAGGGTGATGTGGTCACCGAAATGTATTTCTGTCCCTGTCCATTCCCCTCTCGGCGATGGCGTGGCATATAAAGCCACACGCAGATTGCCCACCCACCATTGTGCTGCCCCGAAGCAATGTGCCTGCAGATAGCTTTCTACCAGTCCTTGCGGGTCGCTCTCCTCAGTGGCCCAGTAGATAGCGTAAATGTACTGGCTGCGCGCTGCGATGGACGCCAGCTCAGCGGTTGTTGCTTCTGCGTCGGGCGGCCGGGTGCGTGGCAGAGGATGAACCGGGGTGTTCCCACGATAGTAGTAGCTGAAGACCTCATGCTGGCCGGGCGCGTTGAGCAGAATGGTGTCCTCAGGAGTTGCGACTGCCTCCAGGTAGCGGGCAATGCCACGATAGTCGTCGCGCGCCAGCTTTGGATCGGTGTAGTAGGCGAGCAGCACAGGCCGCGCGGCCAGCACCAAGACCAGCACCCCTATCCACAGCATCGCTCGGCTGAGTAGGGTGCGAGATGAATCTACCTCGCGCGCGCCGACCAAAGCAACTGCCAGTACGATGTGCCATGCCGGCACTGCTGCCAGCAAGAACTTGAGATAAGCTGGCTTGAAGAGAACAGCGGTCAGCACAAGGGGCAAAACCAGATAGAGCACTACTAAAGTCACTTTAGGTGGTGTGGCATACCATGTCAGAATCAGGCGCACCAGGCCTATCGCTGTTAGCAGCGCAAGCACAATTGGCCAAAACAGGGACATCTGCGTCCCAAGGGGACCCGCAACAAGTGTGTTCCAGATTGTGACCAATGTGTGAGTAGAGAAAACTGTAGCGGGGGCGGGCCATGTGGTTAGCTGACGCAATGCAATGGGCATCCATGGCAAATAGATGATCAGAGGCACCAGCTGGCAACACAGCCAGATGCTCAGCGGCCATCTGATACGCACCGTGTGCCGACAACTCCAGATGTACACCAGCCCGGCCAAAATGACGGCACCCCACACCACTGGAAAAGAATAATGTGTGTACAGGCCTAACGTGGCACTGACTACGTAGCCAGAGAGCCAGCGCAGGCAGGGCACACGATTTGATGTTCCGTCACCACTACACGCGCGAGCAGCCCCGGCGGCCATCCATGCAGTCAATCCACCCAGGAGTGCCAGAAGCGCATACATGCGCGCCTCTTGGGCGTAATATATCTGAAAAGGGGAAATTGCTGCCGCAAAGGCAGCCACAAGGCCAGCTCGACGGCCAAACAGGTGCCGGGCCAAACGATACGTGATGACAACCAGCAAAACATCAGTAAACGCAGAGAGTGAACGCACAGCGACTTCGCTGTCACCAGTCAAGCGCATCCAGCCGTGGAGTAGCCAGTAGTACAGAGGAGGATGAATGTCGAGAGCAGTGCGCGTGGCGATTTCCACCAATCCGGCACGTGCCAGCGCCACACTGTTGCCCTCGTCCGACCAAAAGCTCTGAGCTGCCAAGCCATAGAAACGTAGACTCATTGCCAGCAGAAGGATCGAGCTGAGCAGAACGAGGTGAATTGGGCGAAGGACTCTGCACATAGAAGCGGGCACTCACCCGGATGCTGGCTTGTGAATCAGCAAGCGTACGGCCGAGATGAGCAGGATAACACCAAGAAGGATGGTCAGTATGAACCCAGACACATGCTGGAGGAGCAAGCTCCCTGTTAGGGCGCCCGCGATTGATCCCATCGCCAGCCAGAGGAATAGGGGCAAGTGTCGCTTCGTCTCAGCAAACTGCGGAAAACGGCTGTAACGTACCAGCCCAAGCAACAGAGTGGGAAGACTGACGGACAGGCTAAGGCTGCCGGCCAGCTTGATTTCGACACCGAACAGAAGAATAAGGGTAGGAATGATTAACTCGCCACCTGCCACACCCAGTATACTGCTAAAGAGGCCAATCACGAACCCTGCAGCGATTCCTAGACCAAACTGGAGTGCAAGTGGCATACCACCTGTTTCAATCTGGAAAATGAAGTCATGGCCAATCAGGGCGAAGCTCAGGATAATCAGACACACAGCGATAACGCGCACTAGAGTGCCTTCTCGCGTCTTGGCAGCAATATGGGAACCGACAAATGACCCGGCCAGCGTGCCACATAGCAGGTTGAGCACAATGGGTACATAGGGTGTGAGGCGTTGCAACGAACCAAGCCCTGTGCGGAAGAGAAGTGAAAAGGTGACCGTCACGCAGCTGGTCATTAGGTTGAGGATCACAGCGTGCATGGGGCGCAACCCAAAGAAGCTCAAGAGGACAGGCATGCGAAACTCACCACCGCCCAGACCGATTAGGCCTCCCAGCGTACCAATCAGTGCTCCCCAAGCGAATCCCCAAAGGCTGATGGATTTGCTTGCAAGTGTGGATACTGTTGCGGGACTATCTGCAAGCTGGAGCTCTGGTGATCTTTCTTTCACGGCGACCTTCCTGTCACGGTGATCTCTATGCTGGAGCAGTGGATCTGACCAGCTGCCATTCTAGCAGCTTGCAAATTGCTGTGCAAGCAGATTTTGGAACACACGGCAACGGACCCCAAGTGACAACCATGACAATTTGTATTAGAATGCACCGTGATGGAATTGCGAAGATTCATAGAGCATGCGCGCAGCCGTGGTTACCTGCTCGAGGTGGGCACTCCGGTCAGTCCCCATCTGGAGATGGCGCGCATTATCCATGAGGACGATGGGCGACCAGTGCTCTTCACTGCTGTAAAGGGATATCCTGGATGGCGGGTGATAGCGGGCATCGCCTCGGCGCGTCGCTACTTTGCGGATGCTCTGGGCGTTCCCGTCGATCAGCTGGTGCACGTCCTGGCGCAGGCCCTGGCACATCCTAGGCCCTGTTCCATCGTGGAAAGTGCTCCTTGTCAGGAGGTGGTCGAGCAGGATGTGGACTTGGGGCGTCTGCCGATTCTACGCCATTTTTCTTTTGACGGTGGTCGCTACATTACGTCTGGCATTCTCATCCTGAACGATCCTGATCACGGCACCAATGTAGCGTTCCACCGCCTGATGCAGCTGGATGATCGCCGCTTTGCCACGCGTGTCGTGGAGGGTCGCGGCACAGATATGGCCTGGCGGAAAGCGCGAGAGGATGTTCCAGTGGCCATCTGCATCGGGAATGCGTTGTCTACCTTATTGGCGGCCGCCATGTCCGCTCCGGTTGGGATCAGCGAACTGGAGGTGGCGAATGCATTAGCGGACACACCCGTGGTGGCATGCAAAACTGTTCCGCTCTATGTGCCTGCCGATTGTGAGGTCGTATTGGAGGGACGTTTGACCCATGCCCTCGCGCCGGAAGGCCCGTTTGTAGATCTGACCGAGACCATAGACTTTGTGCGGCCTGGGCCAGTGGTGGAGATTGATTGTATTACTCGCCGGCGTGATCCTATTTTCCACGCGCTGCTGCCGGGCGGTCTGGAACATAAACATCTGATGGGCATCCCTAAAGAGCCCACCATACTGGCAGCCGTGAATCGGGTGTGCCGGTGCACCAACGCGGTCATTACACCAGGTGGTACCAGCTGGTTACATGCTGTAGTGCAGATTGACAAGCGATCCCCCGAGGATGGTCGGAAAGCGATCTATGCTGCGTTCGAGGGACATGGTTCGCTCAAGCATGTGGTGGTGGTGGATACTGATATCGACCCCTTCGATATGAACCAGGTAGAATGGGCCATTGCCACACGTTTCCAAGCGGATCGCGATCTGGTGGTGTTATATGATCAGCCGGGCAGCAGCCTGGACCCATCGGCAACACACCAACCCGGGCAGAAGACGCGTACAGCCAAGATGGGTCTGGACGCCACAATACCTTGGGGCGCTGACCGGACCGCTTTCCAAAAGGTGCGATATGAAGCTGACCCCGTATGAGCAATCTCTGCTGGAAGGCGCTGAAGGGCGTGGAGTGCAGAAAGCGATGGAGATCGTCGTGGCGTTGGGTCGCATTTATGGCGCTCACGACCTTGTAGAAATAAGCAGTGCGCAAGTTGCCGGAGTGAGTTATAAAAATTTGGGCGAAGCCGGCCTGGAGTTCCTGAGCGATTGGAGCGCACAGGGCGCCCGTGTGCGCGTGCCGACTACGCTCAACCCGGCAGGACTGGATCTGCAGAGCTGGCGCGCGCTGGGCTTCGATGCCGATTTTGCCGCCAAGCAGCAGCGCGTCATCGACACATTCGCTGCAATGGGCATCCCTCCTAGCTGCACGTGTACACCATACCTGGTGGGCAACCTGCCGGCACGTGGAGAACACGTCGCCTGGGCCGAGTCAAGCGCTGTCAGCTTTGCCAATAGCGTGTTGGGAGCGCGCACCAACCGCGAAGGGGGACCGAGCGCGCTGGCAGCCGCTATCGTCGGACGCACAGCACGCTACGGCCTACATCTGGACGTCCACCGTCGTGCGCAGCTGATCATTGATGTGCGTTGCCCGGTGCGTACTCTTTCCGATTTTGGCGCGTTGGGCATCCTGGTGGGGAAGCAGGTACGCAATCGTGTGCCCTACTTGCGCGGGCTGGATGCAGCACGCCTTTCTCAACCGGTGGGGCTTGATTTGCTGAAGACGTTGGGTGCTGCGATGGCCGCCAGCGGTGCTGTGGCCCTGTATCATATCGAGGGGGTCACGCCGGAGAGCAGTGACCCTGACATAATTGCGCCAAATGCAGAACAAGTAACGATCACAGATCTAGCGCCAGGCTATTACGCTCTCAATCATAGCGAGGGTGTCTCGATTGACCTGGTGTGGTTCGGCTGTCCACATGCCTCATTGGCCGAGCTGGAAGAAGTCGTACGACTGCTGGACGGACGGAAGTGCAAGGTACCGTTGTGGGTCACCATGGCGCGCTCGCTCCGGGATGAAGCGGCACGCAGTGGCTTGTTACAACGCTTCGAGGCTCTGGGGGGACACGTCGTAGCAGATACCTGCCTGGTGGTGGCACCGATGGAGGGACTGGGTTTTCGCTGTATGGCCACTCCGTGTGCAAAAGGGGCCTATTATGCACCAGCCCACTCCGGCATAGCAGTCCACTTCGACTCACCGCAGGCTTGCGTAGAAGCAGCTGTTACAGGGCGGTGGCTGGGGTCTGGCGGGATATGAAGCGACTGACAGGCCGAGTGATCAAGCACGGAAGAGCGAGCGGCATTGCGTTGGTTTCGTCCGAACCGATCAGTTTCTTTGGCATGGTAGATGCCGAAACAGGCCGGGTGATTGAAGCCAGCCATCCCCTAGCCGGGCAGCAGATCGGCGGCCGGGTGTTGGTGTTCCCAACTGGAAAAGGGAGCACAGTGGGCAGCTATAGCCTGTACCGGCTTGCCAAAGCAGGCCACGCACCTGCTGCCATTATCAACGCTGAAAGTGACCCTATCGTTGCGGTTGGAGCCATCATTAGTGGTATCCCGATGGTAGACCAGGTTGACATCACCCAGATTCGCACGGGCGACCGGGTGTGTGTTGACGGTGAGCAGGTCATCGTAGAGAGCTAGTCCTGCTCGTGGCAGTACAGGGCATGCCACAGGCTGGCACTAGTCTGAATGAATCGTGGGCCATTCCGGGCCGTCATAATCCAGCCACAAACAGCATCGAGTGAGGTAACAATGGTCAACATTACAGTAGTCGGCAGCGTCAACATGGATCTCATTATCACGCTAGAGCGATTGCCATCTCCGGGTGAGACGTTGCTGGGTAGTCGTACCACGTATGCTCAGGGTGGCAAAGGAGCTAATCAGGCGGTGGCGGCAGCGCGATTGGGGGCGTCCACTTCTCTGGTTGGAAGAGTGGGTGACGATGCCTTCGGCGCACAGATTCGTCGCGGACTTGCAGCAGAGGGTATTGATCTGACCTGCCTGGGAGAAGCGACACACACAGCCACAGGCGTGGCAGTGATCATGCTGGTGCGGGGCGAAAATACCATCGTGGTCGCTCGAGGTGCTAACGATGAGGTCACGCCCGATGATGTACGACGTGCTCAAGACGCTATTGCCCGTTCGGATGTCCTGCTGTGCCAGCTGGAGGTGCCTTTGACAGCGGTAGAAGCAGCGTTGGCTGCTGCGCGGGCGGCGGGTGTGATTACCATATTGGACCCCGCCCCGGCACAGCGATGCCCGGAGACCATCTTGAGACTGGCTGACTATATCACACCCAACCGAATTGAAGCTGGCACTCTGGCAGGGATGGTGGTGGAAGACTGGGATAGTGCGCGTCGGGCTGCATATGAGCTATTGCGGCATGTACGCCGGGGGGTCATCGTCAAGCTGGGAGGCACGGGTGCTCTGGTGGTCACTCCCGAATCGGAGCATCGGATTGACGGAATAGCGGTGGAGATCGTGGATACCACCGCCGCAGGAGATGCGTTTTGTGCCGCGCTGGGGGTGGCATTAGCTCATAGGATGGCCCTCGTGGCGGCGGCACGTTTTGCCAACGTCGTGGGCGCATTAACTGTGACGCAGTTGGGCGCCCAGCCCTCCTTGCCCACATTAGAAGATGTACGTCGTTTCATCGAAATGCGTGAGCTCACGGTTACGCTTCCCGGGAGGTAAGAGACTTGGCACCCCTTGAGATGACGTGGCGACCAGGTTTGATTGTGTTCCTCGGTTCGGGGGAGATCTCGAGCACTGGGCGGCAAGTTTATGATTGGTTGTTCAGGCAGCTTACGCTACCCATTCGGGTGGCCGTGTTGGAGACACCGGCTGGCTTTCAGCCCAACTCTGCTTATGTGGCCGAGGAGGTTGCGCAGTTCTTGCGTGTGCGGCTGCAGAATTATCGACCGGAGGTGACTGTCGTGCCGGCACGCAAGCGTGGCACGCCCTACAGCCCTAACACGCCTGAGATCGTGGCCCCCCTGCTGACAGCGAATGTGATCTTTCTGGGGCCTGGCAGTCCCACATATGCAGTGCGTCAGCTGCGGGATAGCTTGGCCTGGCACGCGCTGGTGGCACGCCATCGCCTGGGGGGAGCGATTGTGTTGTCAAGCGCGGCAACAATTGCAGCAGGTGCCTACGCGCTGCCTGTCTATGAAATCTACAAAGTGGGAACCGAATTGCATTGGGTGCCCGGTCTGGATCTGTTTGGGGCATTTGGCCTGCCATTGGTGTTGATCCCACACTGGGATAACCATGAGGGAGGCGCAACCTTGGACACCAGTCGTTGTTTTATGGGGCGTGAACGCTTCGAAAGATTGCTGGAGCTGTTGCCCCGCGACGTCACTGTACTTGGCATTGATGAACATACTGCTCTGATCTTCGACATCGCCGCCGGCCACTGTCAGGTGATGGGGCGCGGCAGTGTCACGCGAATACGTGCTGGAGAGCTCATCACATTTTCGCGCTCAGATACTATCCCCTTGGCCGAGCTGGGTGACTTCCGCTTGCCGCCTCTACGTAGCGGAGTGCCCGAGTATGTCTGGCGGAGCATCGAAGAGGCAGCTCAGCAAGTGCCAGCATCTCCGGTACCACCGGATGAGGTGATCAAGTTAGTAGAAGCACGCGAGGCGGCCCGTGCACGACAGGATTGGCAGGAGGCGGATGCTCTGCGGGCGCGGATAGCTGCTCTGGGGTGGCACGTTCAGGACACGCCGAATGGTCCGCGTCTGATAAATCCTCGTTGACGCCCATTTATCAGGGGTATATAATCCGCTCACGAACAGTTTTTCCCCCTCCCCACCGGGTGGAAGGCAGGTTGCGCACTATGGATGACCTGATCGGCAGGACCTTGGGCAAATACCGCATCGTGGCAAGACTCGGGCGCGGTGGCATGGCAGAGGTGTACAAGGCCTATCAGGCCGGTCTTGACCGCTATGTCGCCATCAAAGTATTGCATGGCCATCTGGCCGAAGAGGGAGATTTCGTTGGACGGTTCAAGCGTGAGGCGGCGGCCATAGCTAACCTGCGCCACCCCAACATTGTGCAGGTCTACGATTTCGACATCGTGGGAGACCTGTACTACATGGTGATGGAATTCATCGAGGGTCCCACGCTCAAAGCCGAATTGAAAGAACGAAGCATCCGCGGGCAGCCCTTCAGTCTGGCCGAGACGACGCGCATCTTCTGCGCACTGGCGAGTGCAATAGACTATGCCCATTCGCGGGGTATGGTACACCGCGACCTCAAACCCGCTAACATTATGTTCACTAAAGAAGGGCAAATAGTGCTTACCGATTTTGGCATTGCGCGCATCATAGGGGCTAGTGGCCTTACTATGACTGGTGCTATTTCGGGCACTCCAGCTTATATGTCACCGGAGCAATGTCAGGGTCAGCATGGCGACGAGCGCAGCGACATCTATTCGTTGGGTGTGATCCTTTATGAGATGGTAACTGGCAGGGTGCCGTTTGATGCTGACACCCCCCTGGCTATCATTATGAAACACATTCACGACCCGTTGCCGCTCCCGCGCACGTTGAACCCCAAACTGCCAGAGGAGATTGAGCGTGTTGTCCTCAAAGCGCTCAGCAAGAACCCAGACGACCGTTATCCCAGCGCGGGTGATATGGCACAGGCGTTGCGCGAAGCAGTGGGACTGAGCGCCGACGACACGTTAGCTATCGCTCCCATCACCACCATTGCCCTTCCACCACGCGTTGGGGAAGTTGCTCCCCAGGCGTTCAGGATGCCTGAGAGACCTGTTGCCGCTGTACCGTCTACGGCGGAACAGCCTGCCGCGACCACATTGACAACGCCGAAACAGAAGATCCCGGTCTTGCTATTGGCCATTGTGGGTGGCCTGGTGGCATTGGTCTGCATCGCTGCCCTCGCACTGTTGATACCTTATGTGTTGCGCAACTCGGTCCTTGTGCCGCCGACAGCGGCTGTTCCTGCTGCGTTGGTCGCTTTCACTCCAATGGTACCGTCTCCCGAGCAAGGGGTGACAGTCACACAGGTGGAAACATTGCTGCCAGTGACTGAAATGATCGCAGATACAGGCGTACCATCCACCACTAGTGCCACTTCTGCGGTAGCATCGGCAACGCCCACCGCCACAGCCACTCCGCTAGGATCGGCCACTGCGCGCCCGAGCGACACCCCGATATCAGCTCAGGCTACAGCAGAAGTGGCAACAGCTCCTGCCACCGAGCTCTCTCCTCCTATGTTGACAACGACGCCTACTACGCCAGGCAGCGCAGCAACAGAAATGGACGTAGTAGTGCTGATGGCGAGTGCTACGCTAGTTCACTCGCCGACCTCGCCAACAACACACACGCCCAAGGCAACGGATACGCTGCAAATTGTGGCTGCCGTGGCGAGCGCGTTAATGCCAGCTGTGACAAACACTTCTACGCCCACACCGACTTATACACCGCGTCCAACGGCAACGCCGAGTGCGACCAATACAGCCACGCGGGTGGCAACGAATACATTCACTCCGGTACCGACTGCTACGCCGACAGTAACCCACACACCTACGCCGCTGCCGACGTATACACCGCTGCCGACCGCCACGCCGACACCGTTGCCGACCTACACACCCTTGCCCACCTACACGCCGCTGCCGACCTATACCCCGTTGCCGACTTACACGCCTTTCCCATCCCCTACACCGCTGCCTACCAACACTGTTGCTCCGCCGATCGAATCGGGTGGGGTAGCGGAAGAGGCCACGCCGGAAAGCCCTGTGCCTCCGCAGCCGCCGGCCGTGGAGACAGCACAGCCAGTTCTGCCGCAAGCTCCTGCCCTGTCTGGCAAATTGGCAATCCCCATTGACGACGGCGCGGGTCATTACGATGTGCTCATCTACCAGCTGCCACAGGCTGAGGTGGTGGGCAAGATCCCGCGCGCGCGGCAACCCAACTTTCGTGCAGATGGCTTCCTCGCTGTGAACGGTGAGGCAGGTGGAAATGAAAATGTATGGGGATACAATGTTGACGGCAGCGGAGGAATCGAGATCTCCGCATCGCCGAATGACCATCACCCCTTCTGGAAGTTTGATGGAAATGGGATTGTGTATGACAATCCCGAGATGGTGTGCGCCAAGCGTGATTGCCCCGAATGGCACATCTTCGTCCAGAACGGTTTGGCGAAGCCTGACACATCGATAGTGGCCGGCAAGATGATCATAGCAGGGGATGTGTTCCGCGATCAACCACTTTTTCCACTTTGGGCAGCGGACGACTATATTATCTTCCGCGCCTGCGACATCTGGCTTGGGGGCAGCGGTGGCAGCACATGCGGCATCTGGCGTACACCCAGCTGGGCAACCGCTGGCGCCACCGGCTACAGCGTTCCTGCCAAGCTGACCAGCAATGACGACATCCCGACGGACACCAAGGGCGATCGTCTCATCTTTATGAGCCTTAAGGAAGGCAACTGGGAAGTGTATGTGACAAGTATTACTGGTGGTCCTGTTGTTAATCTGAGCAACCACCCTGCAGAGGATGGACTGGGCACTCTGTCGCCGGATGGTCGCTGGGTCGCGTTTGTCTCAACGCGCAGCGGTCAATGGAGTGTGTGGGTAGTGCCCAGCAACGGTGGAGAGGCAGTCCAGCTCCCGATCAACATTCCCGGGTGGGGTACTGGCGCACGCGACTGGACGACCGAACGCATCTCTTGGGGGCCATAAACCTTGAGCGAGGTTATCCGAGATCAGGAATCTACCGTCGCGGGACCTCCCGCGACCCCACTGTTGGAAATTGTGCGCGGAAATGAGCAGGGGCGCATCATCCGGCTGAAGCTCAAGACACGCGTGGGACGAGAACGCGACAACGAGCTGGTGCTTACCGATCCGCGCGTGTCCAGATATCATGCTGTTATTGAGCTGGACAATGGCAGATGGGTTATCCGCGATCAGAACAGCGCCAACGGCACCTTTGTCAATGGAAAGCGCATTAGCGCTGGGAAGGTGCTCCATCCTGACGACCATATCCAAATAGGGGATACAGAAATGGTTTTCCAGCCCTCTCGGGTGGGCGTGGGCGGACAGGTTGAGCCTGCTACCATGCTGCGTCCTCCGGAGGCTGTCCCAGCACGCCCGCATCCAAGAGCTGGCCTGCCAGGCTGGAATTGGCTCTGGATCGCGCTAGGCGGCCTGATCAGCGTGGCCCTGTTGTTATTTGTGATCTTTATCGCTACGCGAAACCAGCAGCAGGCAGAGCTGATCCCCGAATTAGCCCCTGTTTCGGTGGATCTCGTATCAGGTGATTTTGTGTTGGCTTATCAGGATGATTTTAGCGATCACAGTAGTGGGTGGGACGACGCATTCGACCGCTACACGATCAAACAGTATGGGAATAACAAGTACTATATCGAGGTAATGACCAGTAATCTGGTCGCATGGGGATTGGCCAACCGCGATGTGGCAAACTTCCGGCTTGAAGTGGAAGCTACCCAAGAGTCTGGGCCGAACAACAATGGCTATGGCATATTGTTCCGCTTTCAAGACCGCGACAATTACTACCGCTTCGACGTCTCTGGCGAGGGTTACTTTCTGCTCAGCAAATTTTACCGTGGCGAGTGGACCACTCTGATTCCCTGGACACCCTCTCCTGCACTGAATGTCGGCCAGGCAACTAACAAATTGATGGTGGAAGCGCTCGGCACACGCATCCGAGTGTTCGCTAACGATGTTGAGCTGGGACAGGTCACGGACGATTCATTGTCGCACGGCAACTTCGGTTTCTTTGCTAACACGTTCTCAGAGCCCAATTTGGTGGTCAGTTTTGACAACATCAAGCTGTGGATTCCTCGCGGTGAGTCAATCGCCATGATCCCAACGCCTGCGGCGACTCGCGCGGGCGCGCCACCTGCAACTGTGGTAAGTGGATCTGCAACGCCCTTGCCCACACCGGAGGTGTCCACTACAGAATCTGTCGCGCAAGCACCTACGCCCAGCGCCACAGCTGTCGTGGTGACACCTGCAAATTCTCCGACGCCGCCCCAGCTGCCAGAGTATACATCACGTGACCTGCCGCAGGTGCGCAACCCGATACCCTTGCAAGGGCGCTTTTTCTTCCCTGTCTTCGATGCCAAGGTGCAGACATATCATATATATGCTGCGAAGCCGGATGGGCAAGGGCGCGAGTTGATCGCCGAATATGCCAGCCAACCCGACGTAAACTTCGACGGTCAGCGCATCGTCTTTCGTTCCTGGAGACACGACAATCGAGGATTAATCGAGCGCGCTGTTGCCGGTGGCCCCGAATGGCGTTTCAATTCGCACTTCGAAGCAGCACGGCCTGTGTTTGCTCCAGATGGTCAGATGTTTCTGTTCCATTCCCGTGAGGCAGGCGAACCGGCTGCGGTCTATCGTACTGTCGGTGCACAGTACGAGGTGTTGCGTCGCGAGGGTGCACCGATCCAGGGACAATCTCCAGATTGGGTGGATGGCAACCGCTTTGTCTATCAGGGATGTCTGGGATCTGCGTGTGGGCTGATCATAAGCAATCTGGATGGAAGCTTTCCCAAGCAGATTACCCAAGATCCAGGCGATACCAACCCTGATGTCTCGCCAGACGGACAAAAGGTGGTTTTTATGTCACGTCGCAAGGGAAACTGGGACATCTACCGCGTGGACATCGATGGAGAGAATCTGATACAGCTGACCACTGATGAGGCAGATGACGGTCTGCCGGTCTGGTCGCCTGATGGCAAGATGGTAGCGTTCGTCTCCAACCGGGATGGCATCTGGGAAATGTGGGTGATGGACGCGGATGGCGATGATCAGCGTCCGCTCTTTGAACTGGAGGGCTCAGTAGATGGCGTGGTGGCGATCGACATCCAAAACTCGCGCGGTTGGACCGAAGAACGCATCGACTGGGGACCGTAACGGGACGTATTCACGTGACCACGCACCAATTCTCGAACGGAGTGATTGTCAGTCTACGCCTCTTTGCGTTTGCGGTGGGGGGAGCGCTGCTCATCGGAGTGGCAGCGTTCACGATACGGTACCAGGCTGCAACGGCTCTGCTGTTGGGGACACCTACTCCTACCAACACACCGACCCTGACGTCAACGCCGACAGCTACTTACACGCCTACTCCCACTGCGACTCCGTCTCCGACACCGACAGCTACACACACCGCAACGCCCACGCTACCCCCCGCTGCTCTCAGTTCTGCCACACCGCGCAGACAATCCACCCGTTCACCGCGCCCTACCCCTGTCCTGGGCACTCCTACACCTACGCCCACACCGGTTCCGCGCACAGTTCTGGCCAGCACATTGAACCTGCCAGACGCTACACAGGCACAGGATCACTTCTGGTTTGGCCGCCCGTTTGACCCGCAATTCGCCACATGGGGTAGCGCTTACTATCCCTTCGGGACGAACGCGCGGGGACAGTATCTCTGGCACTATGGTATAGATATTCAGAATCCCTTTGGCACACCCATTTTGGCGGTCGGCGATGGGGTTGTGTTGCGTGCCGGCCCGGATGATCGACAATTGTATGGACCACGCCCCAACTTCTTTGGGCAAGCTGTGCTTGTTCAGCACGACACTGTGTGGAACGGATTGCCCGTGTTCACGCTCTATGGGCATGTTTCCAAAGTGCTAAGCAGCGAGGGGACGCGCGTGAGAGCGGGGCAAGTCATCGCCGAGGTAGGTCAGGGTGGTGTCGCATTAGGACCACACTTGCACCTCGAAGTAAGAGTGGGCAGCCCGGACTATCGCGATGCGCGCAATCCAGCGTTGTGGATCAGGCCAGATCCCGGCTTTGGCGTGGTGGCTGGACGGATAATCGATGCGCGCGGTTATGTGGTACCGCAACAGCTGGTGTTGCTGTACCATGCTGAAGAACCCGATCACTACTGGCGTGAGACGTTCACCTACCCTGATAACCTTTTCAAATCGGATCCAGCCTGGGGCGAAACGTTCGCTTTTAGCGACGTGCCAGCGGGTGCATACCTGGTGAAAACACGTTTCGATGGCAGGCTGTACAGCTGCTCAGTGACGGTATACGATCAGGCAACCACTTTTGTGATCATCCGTGGTGACGAAAAACCTGTTGTTGTCACGCCCGCCACATCGGAGACATCTGAGATGACACCTGCTCAGTAACCGTCACCCACAAAGCAAACACTTCCCGACGGTCTCCACCAAAGAAGGGCGTGGGAGGAGAAAGGAGCCAAAAATGCCTAGCAAACTGAGCTGCCATTGGCAGCGCACGCGACCTTCTCAAGACGATGACCGATGGTTATCCCAATGGCGCCCTCTTCACATCAAAGTGATCACCGGTGCTGACAACGATATTCCTGGTCTGGATACAGCGCTCAAGTATCTCCATCCTAAGGGAAGGGTGATTGTACGTCACCACCCTTTGTCGGAGAATTATGGCAACCGTTCCCTGCCGGACAACACGACTGCCACAAATGTTGCCAGAAGGCATACCGCCTTCATCATCAACACACTCTGGCCGATCGCGCGCGATCGTTACAAAGCTCGCGCCAATCAGCTCTTGTGGACAGGTCTGAACGAACCACAAGTATGGAGCACAGAGCCACCTGAGCAGGTAGCAGTCTACTATCAGGTGTTCCTCGACGAGCTGCACAAAGCAGGTCTCAATGGCATGGTGCTTAACTTCGGCGTTGGTTGGCCGGGCAATGGGGGCATCAAGGATGCGCCTCCTATCTGGTCGCCTTACGAGCGTGTGCGCAGAGCAATGATTGTGGGAGATGTGCTGGGCCTGCACGAATATCACCCTATGGCTGGTCCGCAATATGGATGGCGTTGGCTGTGCGGTCGCTACTTGCAGTGCCCATGGGACGTGCCCATCATTATCGGTGAATGTGGATTGGACGACGCAGTGGCCCCTGGCGTAAGCCATCTGGCAGATGAAGAGATCGATGCGGCGCAGGCCCCGGCGGAATGGGAGATTGATGATTATGTGATGTTCATAGCAACACGCCACAATCCCGATGTTGTCGCCGCGGCTCGCCTGAACCACCTTGGCTTCCACGGATTGAGTTCTAATTTTGATCAGGCCTGTCGCATTTATATGGAACAACTAAATGGTACGACTCCGAGCTATGCAAGGATGATCGTGTTCTCTCGGCCATGCCATTCACCTATGACTTCAGCCACCCATGGGCCACCTTTAACGTGCGCGAGCGCACATTTATGGAACACTTTCTATTGCCCTATATTGCCAGTCAGGGAGGCGTGTGGACGCCGGAAATGATCTCAGTCCCCGCGCCCCCATCACCGAGCGTCCCTGTCATCGATATCACGGGTGCTGTGCGTGATGAGAGATGGCTCAGAAACCAGACAGGCATTTTTATCGACAGGTCCTTGCGGCGTACAGGCGGTAAGAATTGGGTCATCACAGGATTGCGCGCCATCAAACAAAGGAACTACACAGTTATCGTCAAAGCGGGGAACTCTCCACGCACGGTAGGGCGCTATCATCTAAAAGCCACAAACAATTGGCCCGGAGGTGTCAAGCCACCTGACGTGCCCGCGCCGTCAGAAGCTGCCACCAAGGTTGAGCTCGTTGTCGCTCCTCAGGGCAGCTTCTCCCAGGCTGTATTTGCGGCTGGGTCAGACGACTTTGTCAGCCCCGGAAAAGGGGGTAACAAATTCTGGATTGCTTCAGCTGGCGAAGGAACAGATGTGTTATCCGGGATGGGCATCCTTCTCCCGGACACGATCTGCTATGTGCCCACGTTTGAATTGATCGAGAGCCCGGCTGTGCCTTCCCCTGCGCCGAAGCCTTCGCTGAAAGAAGCGGTGATGCGATGGGAGAACCTGGTCAAGAAGTACAGTGGGAGTTTCGACCCACGACTCTTCCTGACCATCATCGCTGTCGAGAGCGGTGGTGATCCCAACGCCATCAACCCAGTCTCCAAGGCCACCGGTCTAGGACAGATTATGCCACGTGAGGCGGGGGGTGTTTTTGCCAACCGTCCCAGCCAGGCGGAATTGCTCGATCCGGAGACCAACATCCAGTGGATGGTCAGGATCTACAGCGGCAACTGTGAACGTTACAAGAGCAGCACATTTCCACTGGAGCGAGCGTTGTGTGCTTATTACGGTGGCTATCCCTTGGGAGACAACCTGTTGGCAGATGATTCCCTGGTTTACCTGCGTGCTTGTATCAGCAAGTGGCAGATCTTGTTCACCGATCCCTGCATTGTGAGGCTGCCCGACAAGGGTGCTTCAGAGTATCAGCTGGCATTAAGCAAGAGCGTGTGGTATATCGAAGAGGCAGTGCGCCAGATTGAGGCAGCACAACAGGGGACCAATGTTGCACAGCTTTTAAGTCGGGCGCGCGAGTTGCTCTTGAAAGAAGCGTTGCCGCGCCTGATCAAGTTGCGTGACCTCTAGGTTTCCCGGAACTATCCAGACCTTTGTGCCATGTTCTGAGGAGAGGGGAGCAAGGACACTGCAATGAATCGCTTCAGGACATCATATACATCCACATCGTCGTATACATCAGACCGCCCTAGGCCTGCCAGAGGGTTGCCCCTGTGGGTTTTGCTGATCCTCTTACTACTGGTACTTTTCGTATTCAGTAATGGGGTCACTTTCTATACGGATTGGCTATGGTACCGTAGTGTAGGCTTCTCCAACGTCTTCCTTATTTCGCTGAGCAGCCAGCTCTTTGTCTTCCTCGGTGCTGCCATCCCGTTCGTGGCTATTTTCCTGGGTAATATGCTTCTGGCGCGCCGCCTGTCCACACGTCAACCCCTCTACCGTGGTCAGCGTCGTGCACTCGATGCACCTATTTTCGGCTGGTTGATCTGGATCAGCGCCTTGCTCCTGGGACTAATTGTGGGTTTGGCCGCTGCACCTCGTTGGCTGGACTTCCAGCGTTTCTTCCACCAAGTGCCCTTCGATGTTGCTGATCCTCTCTTCGGTCTGGATATCAGCTTTTTCGTTTTTAGCTTGCCGCTTTACCAATTCTTGCAGGGCTGGCTGATCACTGTGCTGCTGCTCTCGCTTATTGGGGTTGCTTTCATTTACTTTATCGCTCAGGTGCCCCATCTGCGCGACGGCACGGCCAGCATCCTGCCTCACGTGCGCCTGCACATCTCAGCCCTTGGGGCAGCGCTTTTCGTCGCCATTGCATGGGGGCATGGCCTGGCAGCGTACGATCTGGTCTATTCGGCGCGCGGGGTAGCCTTTGGCGCGAGCTACACCGATGTGCACGTAGAGCTGGTCGCGCTGCGCGTCATGTTTTGGATCGCGCTCCTCATCGCGCTTATGTTGCTGGTTAACGTGTACTTGCGCCGCCTGTGGTGGCCTATTATCAGCGCAGCTGCCTGGATGATCTTGGCGCTTCTCGCTCTCACGATACTCCCCAGCTTCGTGCAGCGTTACGTGGTCGAGCCGAGCGAGCTGAGCCTGGAGGCACCTTATATCGCCTATAACATTGCTTACACGCGTCAGGCGTATGGATTAGATCGCGTCGAGGAGCGCAACTTCGACCGCATCGTGCCACTGACTGCCGAGATCTTGTCTGAGAACCAGACCACTCTGCAGAACGTGCGCTTGTGGGACTACCGTCCCCTCGCCGAGACCTATCGTCAGATTCAGGAGATTCGTCCATACTATCGTTTCAACGATCTGGATATAGAGCGTTACCACATCGATGGTGAGTATCGCCAGGTGATTATCTCTGCGCGCGAGCTGGATCAATCCCGCCTGCAGTCCCCCACATGGGTGAACCAACATCTGCAATTCACCCATGGTTACGGCGTGGTGATGAGCCCAATCAATGAGGTGTTGCCAGAGGGATTGCCACCGCTCTGGATCAAGGACCTGCCCCCTACAATAACTGTGCCTATCACCATCACGCGGCCTGAAATTTATTTTGGCGAGCTGACCGACAATTACGTTTTTGTTAATACCACTATTGAAGAGTTCGACTATCCTCGTGGAGAGGAGAATGTCTACACCACTTACCAGGAGGAGAGCGGCATCCTTTTGGATTCCTACTTCAAGCGGCTTGCATGGTCGCTGCGCCTCGCTGATATCAATGTGTTGCTCAGCGAATACATCACCTCACAGAGTCGGCTGTTGATCAACCGACGGATTCAGGAGCGTGTCAGGCTTATTGCGCCTTTCCTGCGCTATGACACAGATCCCTATGTTGTAATCTGGAACGGACGAATCTACTGGATTCACGATGCCTATACCATCACCGATCGTTACCCCTACTCCGAGCCAATCTCGGAGGAGATAAACTACATTCGTAACTCGGTCAAAGTGGTCACTGATGCCTACAATGGCAGTATGACCTTCTATATGGTTGATGTTCAGGATCCTCTGGTACGCACATATGCCGGGATCTTCCCAGGACTTTTCACACCAATTGAGATGATGCCACAAGGTTTGCGTGCCCACCTGCGCTATCCCGAGGGGCTCTTCAACGTCCAGGTGGCCATGTATCGCACCTATCACATGCGGGACGTGAATGTCTTCTACAACAAGGAAGATTTATGGAACATTCCACGCGAGCTTTTCGCGGAACGTGAACAGCTGGTTGAGCCCTATTATGTAACGGTGCGACTTCCAGGGGAATCGCGCGAGGAGTTCATGCTCATCCAGCCCTTCACGCCTGCTAACAAGGACAATTTGATCGCCTGGGCTGCCGGGCGCAGTGACGACCCCTACTACGGTCAGCTGCTTGTCTATCGTTTCCCCAAGACTGAATTGGTCTTTGGGCCGCGCCAGATCGAAGCGCGTATTGACCAAGTGCCGGAGATCTCTGCTCAGCTGTCGCTGTGGGGGCAACGCGGATCACGCGTGATCCGGGGCAATCTGTTGATCATACCGCTAGGGAACGCGCTGTTGTACGTGGAGCCGCTTTACTTGCAAGCGGAACAAGGGCAGATCCCAGAGCTAAAGCGTGTGATCGTTGCCTCGGGGGACCGCATTGTGATGAATGAAACGTTGAATCAAGCGTTGGCCCAGCTGGTAGGAAGAGCACCAAGCGCAGTCGTGCGCGGTCCAGCGGAAGTGACTTCTCCCCGAAGCGCGGAGGCGAGAGGCGAAATAGAACAGCAGGTATATGAGCTGGCGCGTCAGGCAGATGCCCATTATACCGCTGCGCAAGCTGCTCTGCAGCGCGGGGACTGGGCAGGCTACGGAGAAGAGATGAACGCTGTCAGACAGCTCATCAAGCAGCTGGTAGAGCTGACGGAACCGGCATCAACACCCACACCGACGCCTGTCCCTTGAGATGCACGAGGTCGGTGTCGCCAGACATAAATCCCATCTGACGGGACGCAGGCATGCTGAGCAGCCATAAGTCCCACACCGCAGTGCCATATAGAAACGCACAGTCGGGTTGAGGACTCAGTTCCCTATGGCGTGTTTTATTCCAGCTTCAGAAAACGCTGCCGACGGGCTGCCATTTCATCCAGTATCGCCCCAATTTGAAACGGGGTCTGGCCTGGGATGCGTTCCACCTTGCAGCCGGCGGCACGCAATCGCGCTTCTATGTCGTTTGAGATGCGATCGGGGCCACCGACGATAGTAACATACTCGGCATGCATAGCGTCGTCGACTGAGAATCCCATCGTGACGCGGAACTGACCTACATAGCGCTCAGCAGCACGCCATTCCTCCACTGCCCAATGACTCTCAGTCTGCCAGAACAGGAGATAGTGATAAAGCACCTTTGGCGTTGGCTCACCTGGATTGGCACTGTTCAGGATTCGCTCGGTTGCTTTGAGCAGAGGAGCACGCCACACCGTTGCCCATGTCAGGCCGGGACATTGCGTGTTGCGGTAGTCGCAGTGACCGCGTATGGCTTCCAGAGGAAGGTGCAAAGAGCTCAATAGCCAGGCCAGCAACTGAGCGGTAGCGTTGATTTGGGCTTCGGGAGGTGGCTGATCGGTAAAGTTGCCCGACAAGCATATAGCGACGCCCTCCTGATTGCCTAGCTCGCCGGCGTGGTAGGAGATGATCTCCAAAGGTTGCGTTTGCTGGATATGCCCTTCTGGAGTGATAAAGAAATGGTAGCCGATGCCGGGCCATCCTTTCTGTTCTACATGATATCGGGCGATCAGGCGTGCATCCACAGAAGGGGGCACCACGCTGTGATGAACCACCAAGCTCTTGATTGTCTCCCGCGCGCGTCTGGGATAGCGGCGCGAGGGGTGCTGAGCCAATGTATCCATTATTTCTTCGATGGGGGGCTTGCGCGGCAGGGGAGCGGGCAGCACTTCTACCGACACGGTCTGCCCTGAATCACCCTGACGACCAAACCATGTGACTCCCTCGTGCACCATTTCCCAACGCAAGCGATAACGACCTGCTGTTGCAGGCGACATCACCCGCGCCAGCAGCTCCACCTCTTCGCCACTTGGCACGTCGTGAGGAAGATGGTTGTGATAAGCGACCGGCACCAGCACTTCGCGATTGTCTTCATCATACCAACGCGAAGCCAGGCAGAAAGGGTTGGAACCGCCGCTTAACCAGGTGCGGGTGCCTTCATTGCGCAATCGCGTCGGCACATAGATGGTTTCACCAGCGACCATTTTGCCCGGTGTGTTTTGAGTGAGAAAGGTGGCCCGATATTCGGGGCGCATCGGCAAGCGCCAACGATAATCGTTGGCCAGAGCACGGCGAAAATCCTCGATGACGGCAGGATGACGTTGAATGCTCCAGCGTTCTGCCTCGTCCTCCGGCCCATCCCAACGATAGAGAATCAGACTGCGAATCTGTCGGTCAGGGTACTGCTGGTTCCAGCGTTCGATCTCGCCATAAGCCGCTTGAACCCATGCGCTGGCGACGCTACCATCTGGCCAACCTGCCGTGCCGCTGGCTTCATCTGGCAACGGGCGTGCATCGGTGATGAAAACAGGTACCCGAGGCGGAATGATTGCCATGCTATCCTGATATGTTCTGAATTGAGCGTGACGATCTGAAAAAGGTGGTTCCATCTTTTCGTCAGAGACGATGTACGCGTGGTCACAACCATGCGTGTAGGCATGGATGGCCACACCGTCGTAGTTGCCTGGACCAAGTAACAACATCACATCCTGTTGGTAACGCACCCAGTCGCCGCGTCGGTTGCCCGGGTAAGCTGTGTCCGCACAAAAAGGCGCCGTAGCGGCGAGCAGCACCATGTCGTCCTGATGATCTGGCTGACTGCGGATCGCATCGCGGCAACGTTTGTAACAACGCGCATAGAGATGGGGGGTGATCACCTCTTCCTGAGGCGAATTGTACCCCGGTCGCGCCAGGGCTGCGTTAGGGTGGTTGCCGATCACCCAGATATGGCACCCTGAGGAATGTCGCACAAAGCTGGCGCATCGTGCGGCGAAATCGTCGTATAGGGCAGAATGCGGAATGGTGCCCGCGGTGGTATGGCCGTTCTCCAACAACACGATTACACCGAAGCCCTGTTTAGACAGGTCTTCGTAAGAATTTGCCCTCGTGTCCTTTGGATCGTGTCCGATCACCTCCTGGATGAGCACCCATCCCTTGCGCCCGACACTCGCCATCAGGGTTTCGCCGCCGCGATCATGGATGCCAAATAGAAAGGCGGACTCGCCGCTCGCGATCATATCGTCACCTCCTCAGGGAGCTATACTCCATAGGAAAGACCTTCTCTCATACGACAAGTTGCCCGCGTTTGATCACCCCAGCTACCGGATTGGTGCCAAACTCATAAGCCAGATAACGATAGTCCGGTTGCTTTAGAATAAGCATGTCTGCTTGTTTGCCTGCTTCGATGGACCCGATCCGGTCGCCTAGCCCAAGCGCATGAGCAGCATTGATGGTACAGGCATTGAGAGCCTCGGCTGGCAACAATCCTTGGTAACGGCACGCGATCGCCATAACGAGAGGCAGGGAAGGGCAAGGGGCAGAACCAGGGTTCAGATCCGTCGCCAGCGCAACAGCCACTCCGGCCTCAATCATAGCACGGGCAGGGGCGAAATGGTGGCCACCTAGGTTGAAGTTGACCGCTGGCAGCAACACGCCTACCGTCTGGGATGCGGCCAGTCGGGCAATCTCGTCCGGCACGGTCACATCCAGATGGTCTGCGGAGACGGCTCCCAGCTCGACCGCAAGGGTGACGCCTCCCAGCGAGGTGAACTCATCGACATGAATCTTGACCGGCATCCCTAGAGCCAAGCCTGCTCTAAGCACACGTTCCGATTGTTGACGGTCAAAAGCCCCCCTTTCGCAGAAGGCATCGCAGAAAAGAGGTACCTTCCGGTGGGCAAATGGAGAATCGTGATACCACGCTGCCACTGCCGGCAACATTTCCTCGACCACGATGTCCAGATATTCATCAGGCCGCCCATAATACTCGGGAGGAACTGCATGGGCGCCCAGAAAAGTTGGTACCAGCTCCACTGGATGTGCATTGTCAGCTCCTGCCAGCGCTGCCATTGCCGCCAGCATTTTCAATTCCCCGGCAGTGTCCAACGCGTAGCCCGTTTTCACTTCGACGGTGGTGGTCCCTAGCGCCAGCATGGTGTCGAGCCGTGCCCTCGCCGTGGAGACCAGTTCCTCCAGCGATGCCTTACGTGTAGCCCGGACCGTGTTCAGGATGCCACCACCTGCTTCCAAGATCTCGAGATAGGTCGCTCCACGGAGACGTTGTTCAAATTCCTCTACCCGATTGCCCGCGTAGATAACATGGGTGTGAGCGTCCACCAAGCCGGGGCAGACGGCGTGTCCATGAACATCGATCTGCCGGCGTGCCACGTATTCGGCACACACCTCCTTCGCGGGCCCCACAGCCACGATAAACTCGCCATCCACCGCCACGGCACCATCAGGTACAATCCCCAATTCAGCCATAGCAGGCCCACGCCTGGCGCCCTGCGGTGCGGCGCAGGTGACCAATTGATCGGCGTGGCAGATTAGCAGGTCAACCTTGTGTACCAATACTCTCAGACTCCGATAGCGTGCTATGCCTATTATAACAGGGTGTTAACATTACGTCAAGAACTTACTTATGTTATGCGTGTTAGCACAGAGGCGTTGACCGTGCTTTTGCGGATGGTGCGATCAGCGCTGTCATCATTGAAGGGTCACGACAACTACAGCTATAATAAAAGTGAGAAGATTCTCACCCGGTGAGCAGAGATTTCTAGATTCTCTGGTCACCAGAAGTGAATTCTGCAAGATGGGCGTCTGTCTCCTGCCGACGGTGTGACATAGGTGTGAGGCAGCTGTCCGGCAGGGGTTGCTCAGGCTGATTCCGGCGGTGTCACCACACGGCTCGCTGTGGTGGTGCGGCGGATTCAGGCGGAGAAAGGAGGTGAGAACAGACATCGCCAGCCCGCGCATCGTCACCGATGCCGGTGCAGCGCTGGAAAGAGGTGCGAGCTGGCCGATAGCGTGGAGTGATGACCCTACGCTGTTGTCGGATGTTGCAACACGCCATGTCTCGCAGTGCATCCGGTGGGACGTCAGGCGTTGCGGGTGCCGTGTTGCAAGAGGGAGCCGGGACCGCCCTCTCGCACCGACACTCTGCAGATGGTATGAGAGGTCCCGCAGTCGAGCAGGCCAAGGAGGTAGCGATGAAAAGGATTGGTGTTGGCCTGGCGTTAGCACTGGTTGCCTCACTGCTGCTGGTGGGAGTGGCAGCAGCACAGTACCCGTATCCGTACTACTACTACGGCTATCCCGCCTACTACCCGTACTACTACTCGGGAAGTGGGTACTACGCCGGCTACGTAGACGGTTATCGTACCGGGTACTCTGTTGGCTACAGCCATGGCTACTACGCCGGGACAGGCAGCTCCTATCCGGGTTACTACCCCTCGTACTACTATCCGTACTGGTATGGTTATCCGCCCTACTACGGCGGGTACTACTATGGCGGCTACTACTTCGTCGGATGGTAGTCGAACGGGCGTGACCGGATGGGTCCCACTGGGAGGGCGGGGGCGACCCCGTTCTCCCACCCTGGGGGTCCTTTTCTGCTACCAGCAGTTTACGATGGGTGCAAGAGAGCTCAGTCCCGGCCTGAGCTCCCATGCATCATAGGAGAATAAATAAAACGTCAGAGCAAGTAAGGGAGGATTGCGCATGCGGATAATCGTGTTGGCATTGTTGCTGGCAACCTTGGCGGTCTTCGTACTCGGTGGGGTTGCGAGCGCACAGGGGCCATGGCCTTATTATGGTTATGTGCCCCAGACGTACTATCTACAGAACTATTACTACGCCTATCCCGGCGGGTATGCTTATCCATTCCCCGGTTACGGCAGCGGAGCCTATAATCGCTTTGGTGGGGGCTATTTTCCTCCATATAACCGCTTTGGAGGGGGCTACGTTTACGGTCCCTATCAACGCTTCGGAGGGGGTTACGGAGTCACCCCTTACAGCAGCGGCTGGAGCTACATCGGCTACTAGCTCGCGGTGTCCGGATACTCCACCGCCAGGATAGACACCCATCAAGTAGGGGCGACACATCTCGCCCCTACTTGACTTAATCAGGCTTCCCCGCTATAATAAGTTATGGTAAACATCTCGGTTGCCGGTATAAAGGGGAAGCCCTATGGCCGATCGCAGGACGGTTGACGAGCTCTCACTCGAGGAGCTGGAGCAGCTGCTGATCATCAAGCGGCGTGAAGCGCGTATGCAGCGCTTGCACCAGCTGGCTACGCAAGGACGCGTGGTCGAAGTGAATCCGCTGGCGCTGGAACAAGCGCCCGCTCCCACCCCAGGTCGCGGGGCCGCTGGGCATCCTGGCAGGCGCTTTTCTGCGGTTCAGATGCGACCTCTAGACGCTGCAGCCCCATCTCCCGCGTCCGCGCCGAGCCGAGGGCGTCGTCTGCGCGATCACATCCTGCTTGGTATTGAGATCCTGGCGCTTGCTGGTTTGCTCTTCGTTTTTATCAGCACTTATGAGACGCTACGCACACTGAATCAGGAGGTGACCACTGCGCGAGCAGCTGGGCAGGAGGTGCCTGTCCCGACACCGACGCCGTTGGTGCACTTTGAGCGCTTGCCTGGGGGACACACGCCGCCTAACCAGCTGGGGGGCACAGCGCCCGATGTGCCCCTGCACTTGCAACAGTGGGTGCAGCCTGCTCCTCCGCAACCAGTGCCTACTCCCAGCGTGGGCAAGCCTACACGCATCGTCATCCCTGCCATCGGGGTGGATGCTCCCATCGTCGAGGGAGTGACATGGGAAGACCTTAAGAAAGGTGTTGGTCATCTGCCTGGCTCGGCCCATCCCGGCCAGCGCGGGAACATGTATCTGGCGGCCCACAACGACATCTTCGGCGAGATCTTCCGCGACCTGGAGAAGCTCGAGCTGGGCGACGAATTCACTGTCTACAGCGGGAGCCAGCAGTTCCGGTATAAGGTCACTGCCAAGCGTATCATCGACCCCACTGATGTGAGTGTGATGCTCCCTTCCACCAAACCTATCGCCACGTTGCAGACATGTTACCCCTATCTGGTTGACACACACCGCCTGGTCGTGATTGGCGAATTGGTAGAATAACCTTTGCTGTGGTATTATTGAATTAATTCACAACGTCTGGGAGAACCATTTATGCCCAAGAAAGCGCATCGCGTCCGCTCTCGTCCCTCCAGGCCGCAGCCTGGGCCACGGCCACCCGTCGCGACACACGTTCAGGCCGCCGAACCGGCAGCACGGCGCGAACCTGTCCCGCCGGCCGCACCAGTGACGGGAGGGGGCAAGCGTGTGGACTTCTCTGCTGAATACCACTACATCATTGGCGACCTGCGCAAGATGGCCATTATCGCTGCTAGTATGTTTGTGGTGTTGATCGCCCTCTCCTTTGTTATTCGCTAAGATAAGTCTGTATGCGCCCCAAAGAGAATCGGCCGGGTCGATAACGCGCATCAGTAACTGACAAGAGGTGCCTCGAGTGGGCTCCGTTGATCGGGATAAGTCCATCCCTCTTAGATCCTCCGCGGACTCAGCTGCCATTGGCATAGCTGATATACAGGCAGATTATGAGCTCTTCGCCGGTTGGTGTTGATGCCGACCGGAGCGGAAGCTGCCAATCTGCGTCTCCAGCAATTTTCGTTTGACTTGCGTATGTGAAGGTGATATGCTGAACTGGAGCTGGCTCGTTATGCGCCGATGGACGAGCGGAAGAGGAGGTTCGCAATGGCTCGTTTGCCTCAGGACGAAGATGCGACCCTAATATCCAGATCGGCAGATCAACCTACGATTATTGCGCGGCCACCGCAGCCTGCCCAACCCGTGCCACCATCACCGCCGCGCCGAAGGGGAACACCCTGGCTCGTCTGGTTCATCATTGTTGGCCTGTTTCTGTTGGTGTGTCTGGTCGGTGTGGCTGCTGTGGTCATTTCTCTCCGTCCCGGCACGCTCCAGACGATATATGCACGCCTGACAGCAGTCGCGCTGACAGCAGCACCACGAGCGTCGGCGATCTCAGAGACTGCGACACCTGTGCCCGCTTTCGTGATCACGGCGTCACAGGTTATCACCCTGCCTGGCACAACCCAGCTACCCCTGTCCCCTGAGGTGGTGGTCGAAGCCTCAGCACTACCAACCGTTGCAACTGTGGTAACTACACCTGCATCGGTACCGGCAACAGTGCCCGCATCGCCACCCGTGCCCACCGTATTGCCCACACAGACAGCGACTCCCTTGTCCCTGCCGTCACCTGTCCAGGTGGCTATGGTGACACAAGCGCCCTCACTGACCCCGACACCTGTACCGCCATCGGCCACGCTCACACAAGCACCCACACCAACGCAATTGCCAGTGGCGGCCGAGACGCCATTGCCACCCCTTGCACCAGCACAGCCGGCTACACCGACCGTCCAGGTAGTGGCAGAAGGCGGGGACATTATTATCGCGGCTGCGACGCCTAAAGCACCTGTTTTGGGACCGATCACCTTCTCGGCCCTTACTCAGGATGGTCGTACCTTGGAAGGTGACACCTTTCGTGGCAAGATCATTGAACTGCACGCTGTGTTCACCTATAGTGACATGGTGGACGGCACACCGTGGGAACGTCGCTGGTACCTAAATGATCGGCAGATGACAAAGGGGACAGGTGTGTGGGACAAGGGTAGCGATGGAATGTTCCACCTGACACTGACCGCTAGCGGCAGCCCGCTGGGCAGTGGGCGCTGGCGATTGGAGATCTATGCGGACGGTAACCTCTTGCAACAGGGAGAGTGTGTCATCGAGGCGCCTATTCAGACTCCGGCCCCTACACCCCCTTCCACGGCGACGCAGCTGCTCACGCCGATCCTTCTTCCGACGCCAGCTGCCACTGCTACTGTCGTCCCCACCCCCACGACGCCAACTGTTCAACTCTACACCATTGTTTTCAGTCGGTGGGATGGAGGAAAGCACGACCTATACCTGGCCCGCACCGACGGGAGCAAGGAGACATTCCTCCTCCAGCGCGCCTCCGGACCCTCCTGGTCACCTGACGGACGCTATCTGATCTTTGCTGGTCAGGAAGGGGTTGATCGCCAAGAACGCGAAGGGATCACCTATCACTTCGAAGGGATCAGCAACGGCATCATCAGTATGGATGTGTCCAGCTGGTCACCAGACCTGACAAAAGTTGTGTTGCGACAGCATGTGCGAGAGGCCACCGCGCGGTGGGCGGCGTGGTCACCGCGCGGTGACATGGTGGCCTACGACGCACGGCGAGGCGGTCCCGACTGGCGCATCTACTTCCTCGGGACTGCGGACAACCAGCAGTATCAGGTGGAGATCCCGGGCGAACAAGCGGACTGGTCCCCCGATGGGAACAGCCTGGTTTACCGCTCCGGACGTGAGAATCGACAGGGCATCTGGATCTCGAATCGTGACGATTCGAGTCGGATGCAAATCACGGCCGAGGGCAGCGATGCCTTTCCGCGCTGGTCGCCGGATGGACGCAAGATCGCGTTCCACCGCGATTCGGGTCAGAACGTGGACATCTACATGATGAACGCCGATGGCAGCAACGTGCGCCGTCTCACCGATGCACCCGGGCCGGATACGTTGCCCGTGTGGACACCTGACGGACGCATCATCTTTCGCAGCGCGCGTAGTGGCAGCTGGGGCATCTATATTATGAACGCCGACAGCAGTGGTCAGCGGCTAATCATCGCCAATGCAGACCCCGGGCCAGACTGGGCCTTCGGGCGCATGGATGTGCGGTAGCATGCGGGTGCGGCTGGCAACCCTGGGCTGTAGACTCAACATAAGCGAAATGGAACAGCTTGCCCGCCACTTTCGGGCGGCAGGCCATCAAGTGGTAGACGAGGATGAGCCATGTGACGTGTGTGTCGTTAATACATGCGCGGTCACACACCTGGCAGAACGTAAGTCGCGCCAACTGATCCGCCGCATGCAGCAGGCGCATCCTCAGGCCCTGTTGGTGGTCACTGGCTGCTATGCCGAACTGGAAGCAACACAGGCGAAGGCCATGGGGGTACCGCTGGTGGTGGGCAACCAGCAGAAGGAACATCTATTTGAAATAATTGCCCAACAGCTGGGCCTGCCTGAAGTGGCGCTGCCGACGCAGACGACGGTCTGCTCTCGTGGGTTGCGCACGCGCGCCTTCCTCAAAGTTCAGGATGGCTGTGACAACGCCTGCACCTTTTGTGTGGTGCGCTTGGCACGGGGAAAGGGGCGCAGCCGGCCGCTCGACGAGGTGGTGCAGGAGGTGCATCAGCTGGTGCGTGCCGGGTACCGCGAGGTAGTGCTCAGCGGCGTGCACCTGGGTGCCTATGGCCACGATTGGGGTGACCGGCATGGCCTCTTTCATCTGATACGCCGCCTTCTGGATGAAACCGATCTGGCACGCCTGCGCATCTCCTCTCTGGAACCGTGGGACATCGTCCCTGACTTTTTCACCTTGTGGGAAGATCGCCGACTGGCGCGCCACTTGCATCTGCCATTGCAGAGCGGCTGCGATGCAACGCTGCGCCGCATGGCGCGCCGCACCACCACACAGGCTTTCGCCGAGCTGGTGGCTACTGCGCGCAGCGCCATCCCCGACCTGGCCGTGACGACCGATGTTATGGTGGGCTTCCCTGGCGAGAGCGAAGCCGAGTTTGCCGAGAGCCTGGCTTTTGTCGAGGCGATGCAATTTGCACGACTGCACATCTTCCGTTATTCCCCGCGCCCAGGCACGCATGCTGACACTATGCCCGATCAGGTGCCGCCAACGGTAGCGGCGGAGCGTGCCCAGCGCATGCACACCCTTGGAGAGGCTCTTGAGCGCGCTTTTCGCCGCCGTTTCCTCGGCCGCATGATGGAGGTGCTCTGGGAAACGGCACGGCCAGCGCAAGGCGTCTGGCTGTGGAGCGGACTGACCGACAACTATCTTCGCGTAACGACTTTAAGTGCAGAAGATCTGCACAACACGATCACCCTGACACATCTGACCGCCGAGACGGATGACGAGCTGCGTGGAGAAGTGGACCTGTCTCACATTGTTGACACTCTCGCACGCTGACTCTCCGTAACATAATACAAGATGGCAACGTGTGCCGATCAAAAACAGATTGCGGACACGGGGCGTCTGTGTTACTATCGCGTCGCCAACGTCTGCCCATTCTAGGAAGGTTGGGTCCATGGATGCGAAGCCGCCCGGCAATGAATTAGTTGAGCACATTACGTGGCACGGTCAGCACATTGCTACCATCATTCGGCGCGATTATCTCCCAGACAAGACCACTTTTGTCACCCCCGACAGTTACCATCAACAAGCTGGCTTCGTGGTTTACCCGCGCGGTGGAGTGATACGCCGGCATGTGCACCTGCCCATCCAGCGCCACCTCGTGGGTACTTCTGAGGCACTGATTGTGCGCAAAGGGCGAGTGGAGGTAGAACTGTTCGGGTTGGACAAGACTTCGCTGGGTACCTGGATTCTCGTAGAAGGTGATCTCATCCTGCTGGTTGCCGGTGGACACGGCTTCCGCTGCCTGGAGGACACTGTTTTCCTTGAGATCAAGCAGGGCCCCTACACCGGGCTGGTCGAGAAGGAAACGTTCTAGATGATCCCTGTTTGCGAGCCTCTTTTGACCGAAGAAGATGCTGCGTTGGTATTAGACTGTGTGCGCAGCGGTTGGATCTCGTCCGCGGGACGTTACCTGGAAGAATTTGAGGCCGGCTGGGCCGCTTATTGTGGCATGCGACATGGCATTGCGGTGAGCAATGGCAGCACTGCCCTGGAAATTGCCGCCGCTTTGCTCAATCTGCAGCCCGGCGACGAAGTCATCATGCCCACTTTCACGATCATCTCGTGCGCGCAGGCGATTGTGCGTGCGGGTGGGGTGCCCGTACTCGTGGACAGCGACGCACGCACCTGGCAGATGGATGTACAGCAAGTGGCCAGCAAGATCACCCCGCGCACACGGGCTATTATGGTGGTGCATATCTATGGACATCCAACGGATATGGACCCGTTGTTGGAGCTGGCAGCACGACATAACTTGATAGTGATTGAGGACGCCGCCGAGGCCCACGGCGCGGAGTATCGTGGGCGCAAGTGTGGCGGATTGGGGGACATCAGCACCTTCAGTTTCTACGCCAACAAGCTGATCACTACGGGCGAAGGGGGCATGGTATTGACCCGGCGCGACGACCTTGCCGCGCGCGCCCGTGCTCTGCGCAATCTATGTTTCCAGTCAACGCGCCGCTTTCTGCACGAGGAATTGGGCTACAACTTCCGTTTGACGAATATGCAGGCCGCCCTGGGGGTGTCGCAGCTGCGACGCCTTGAGAGCATCGTTGCGCGCAAGCGAGCAATTGCCGCTGCCTATACGGAACGACTGAGTGCCTTGCCTGGTTTGATATTGCCTGTGGAGGAACCGTGGGCGCGCAGTGTCTACTGGGTGTACGGCATCGTGTTGGAAGAGCACACCGGCATAGATGCTGCTGAGATGGCACGACGATTGCGTGAGCATGGCGTGGAGACGCGCCCTTTTTTCCTGGGCATGCACGAGCAACCCGCTTTCCACAAACTGGGTTTGTTTCGCGGAGAACGTTACCCTGTCGCCGAACGCTTGGCGCGCCAGGGGTTGTATCTCCCCAGCGGTCTGACACTCAACGAAGAACAGATTGACTACGTGTGCGCAGCCGTGCGCAAGAGCTTAATGCTTGGCTAGATGTTGCCTTGTAACTTCTTCTACGGGGTGTCCTACGGAACACAACGACTTCAGCCGAGTATACGCCAAAGCTTACGACGCGATGTACCGCGATAAGGATTATGAGGCGGAATGCGATTTCCTGGAGGAAGTCTTCCGCCGATATGCCAGCGGCCCGGTGCGCAGCGTGCTCGATTTAGGCTGTGGCACGGGCGGACATGCGCTTCCCCTGGCACGACGTGGGTATCAGGTATGTGGCGTGGATCGTTCGGCGCCGATGATAACCCTCGCGCGCGAAAAGCTGCGAGCGATAGATCTGATGGCCAATGTGTGTTTCGAAGTAGCTGACATTTGCACCCTGGAGCTTCGACGCACATTTGACGCCGTTATCTGCATGTTTGCTGTGCTCAGCTATCAGGTCAGCTATGAAGCGCTCTGGGCCACGTTGCGCGCGGCACGCAACCACTTATCGCCGGGTGGGCTCTTCGTCTCGGATTTCTGGTATGGTCCCGCTGTGCTCACACAACGACCGAGCGAACGGGTGAAGATTGTCCAAGAGGGAGCTGACAGGTTGATTCGGCTTACGCGCCCTGCCCTGGATGTGGAGCACAACCTTGTGCAAGTCTCGTTTCACATTTTGCGACTGCGTGGCGGCGAAGTGGTTGAAGAGGCAGAGGAAGAGCATCTGATGCGTTATTTTTTCCGCCCCGAGTTGGAGTTCTTCCTGGAGCAGACAGGTTTTGCAGTGGAAGCCTTCTGCCCGTTTGCGCAGCTGGATGGGAAACTGGGTGAACACACCTGGAATGCCATGGTTGTCGCACGGGCACGTGGTGTAGGACATTAAAGAAACCGAACGTCTATCTTTGGAACATGGAGAGGGTTCGTCGGGTGGATAAGTCGCAAACGATAGACAACGCGCATATGGTTCGTGTTCGTCAGGCAATACGTCCGCTACTGCTTCTGGTGATCGGTGCCTTCTTTGCCTACCGTGCCTGGGCGTTGGGCGAGCACTTTCACCTGGTTGTCACAGGTGTTTTCGTATTGCTGAGTATACTGGCGTCCGTTGATGTTCTTCTTGGGACGGATGAAAAGAGGCCACGCGCCCGGCTGGGGACGCGCTGGCAGGGAGTGGCGCTCAATTTAGGCATCAGCATCGCCTTCCTGGATCTGGTCTTTGCCCAGATCGAATGGGCCCAGATGGGGCAGGCACTGGCGCGGGCAAGCTATTGGGTGCTGCTGCCTGCGTTTGTGATCGTAGTGCTCAGCCTGTTCCTGCGCGCTTGGCGCTGGCAATGGCTGCTGCGTGCAGTGGGCGATATCCCCTATGCAGCTGTGTTTCGTGCCAGCTGCATAGGCATCGGCGCCAATATGGTGCTGCCGGCGCGCGCCGGGGAGTTCCTGCGCGCTTATGTGTTGGGTCGCCGCACCGGCCACTCCAAGACTGCCATTTTTGCGACGTTGGTGATGGAACGCATTCTAGACGGATTGTCCATCCTTTTCATCCTTGTGATGGTGATGATCTTGGGAGTGAACAGCCAGGAGGTGCACACCATTGGCGCGTTAGGGGGTGCTTTTTACCTGGCCATGATGGGCGGCCTGCTGTTGTTCTATCATCGCCAGGTTTGGGTCTTGCAGCTGGCGCGGCGACTGTTGCCGGAGGCATGGTCAGTGCGCGTTCTGCCGTTGCTGAGTGCGTTTGGGGATGGACTCCATGTGCTGCGCGACACGCGCCAGCTGGTGGTGGTCAGCGCGCAGTCGCTATTGACCTGGATGGTTATCAGCTGGTCTTTCTATCCAGTTATATTGGCCTTCGACTTCGGTGCCCCTATACCGTTGTTTACCCCTTTTCTGCTCACCGCTCTGGTCGCGTTGGGACTCACGGTGCCTGGCGCGCCGGGTGGAATTGGGATCCTGCAATATATGGCTGTGTTGTCGTTGCAGTTGAGCTTTGCTGCAGCTGCTCTCACGCCGGTGCACGACTTCATGGAGCAGGCAGCTGCTTGCTCTCTGTTGATACATCTTTCTCAGGCGCTGCCGGAGGTCGGTTTTGGCGCGTGGGCCTTCGCCGCAGAGGGACTGCGCTGGCACGAGGTGAGTCAGCGGGAAAGGGGTGTGGTGACGTGAACGGTGGTGATCAGGACGAAGTCGGCGCCGTCCTGGGTGCGTAGCCTGTGACCGCTGTCCGGCAAGTACATTCCCACCACCAGCTGGTAATCACCAGCTGCTAGTGTTGGCGGCAGCGACAATGCGTGCCGATCGGCCACTTGTTCGTCCACGTGCCAGTGGGAAGTGGGCCGCTGGGACAGCGCCGGCTCGCCATCAGCTCCGGCGACGCGTTCCCCCGCAGCATCCAGCAGCTGCACGAAGACACGATAGTTCGCCTCAGGCGTTTGCAATGCTCTCCACAACACTTCGACCGGCAACACGGCACCCACCGACACGGCATCCAGCGTGGCCACGCGTTGCAGCATAACCTCTCCAGCCAGCACGTCTCCTAGTGCATACTGACGCAGCGGCCGCTGCGGGAAGAAATAATGCGCCAGTCTTCTGCCCTCAGCTGATCCCGCATGTCGGGAGAAGAAATGTTCTTCGACGCGAAAGCCATGCTCCATCAGCCAGCGCTCTACATCGCTTCGGGTTGGGGGCAACCAGTTGGGCAACCACCACACATGCTCGTGGGTCGCAACGATGCGTTCCAGGCCTTTCAGCCCATATTGATCGCGCGCCAGTGCGCCAGCGTTGAGGCCGAGCACCTCAGCACGGCCTCGATACAGGTCGGCAAAAGCTGTTGCCTCTTCGGGCGTTGCCGTGATAATGGCATCAGCTGGGCTGGCATGCTGATTTAGCATCTCCACCGCGCGGCGTAGCTCCTCCGGCCAGCGCTGATGCGCGGAAGTGAGCACGAATCCGCTCAGCGCCATCAACACCACCAGACTGACTGCCGAGCTCATCGCACCGGGGAGGCGTAGAGATGCTTTCTGCGCAGCCTGCAGGAGCAGCCATCCCATTATGGCGCTGCCTGTCAGCAACAGGGCGAGCAACTCCCAGCTCACCCGACCTTGCGTCGCCCAGACAAAGTCGAGATGCTCAGGCCGAAGGAATTCAAACTGCCCTATCAGCGGCGAATACCGCGGATCGAAGAAGGTGGACGGCGCGAAGAGAGGAAGTCCAGTGTCCAATAAACGGGTCTGGAAGAGTTCAAAGTGCACGCTCAAGCCCAACACCTGAATCAGCATGCTGAGGACAACCAGCAGGACAAAAAATCCTCGCCAGCGCGCGGAGCCCTGCATCCACACGATCACAGGCAGAAGAGCGATCACCAGGAAGGGCACAGTGGGCACCATGAAGCGTGGTCCCCAGGCATAGCCCCCATGCCACATGAACCACTTGCCATACAGCAGCACGTGCGTCAGCGCGATGCTGTAGGCCAGAACGGCAATGGCACGATGACGAAGAACAAAGGTGGGTATGGCTGGCAGGGCAAGTAGCAATACTGGAGCGTAGAGAAATAATCCGCGGCCAGGACTTACCAGCAGGCCAGCCACGCCTTCTAGCCAGTTCCCATCAAAGCGTTCCTCTGGCAGATAGCCGGTGTCCAGAGGATTGCCATAGCGCGCCACGTTATACGCCGCCAGCAAAGCGGCAGCTATCGCCAGCGGCAGCACAAAAGCGCCCACAACACGCCATGACGCAAGAGAATTCTGGCCAGGCATTATGTTGCGTCGCCATGTTTCATATACCAGGAATGCGCCAAAGAGGGGTATCATTGCAAGGTTGGCATAGCGCGTGGCGACTGCCAGCGCCAGGGCGGCGCCGCCGATTGCACTGATCGCCGGGCTGGCGCTCTCGCGGAGCCGCAATAGCGCCCAAAAGGCGATCAACAAACACAAACCGGCCAGCGGCTCGCTAAAACAGGTCTTAGCGTATGGCCAGGCCAGGGTGGCCAGGCCGAATACGAGAGCACCAATCAGCGCCTCGCGTTCGCCATAACCTATCTGTCTGGCCACGACGAAGAGGAGCACTGCCGTGGCAGCCGTGACCAGGCTGTTGAACAGAAGCGCTGTTGTCGCGCCGCCCCAGCTAGGAATTTGCTGTCCCAGCCAGACCAGCGGGACGAGCAACAAGGACATGCCGATGCCCTTGCGCGAGTAGAGGTGGCCATCCAGGCCAAAGGTGCCTTGCTGCAGGCCCATCCAGCGTATCTGGTCAATGTGCAGCACACCGCGCCGCACCAAGCTCTCGGCCGCCGAAAACATGGCCAGGCCGTCTGACGAATGAAAGCGCGGGCTGTAGGTGACCAGATAGACGGCAAAAAGGAAACCGAACAGTGCGCAGCCGAGGCGAAGCTTCAGCGGTGGCTATTCTCCTTTGAGCTGCTTGACCATCTGGCGCGGGTTGAGAAAGCCCAGCAATGTCGCCATCATAAATCCTGCTGCAGTGATGGTGGCCAGGGCAACCTTAGTGATGTCCACCACTGGCTCAACGTAAACACTGCCGCGTGAGACGACCACGACAGCTACAGGTCGTGAGAAGGTTTTGCCTCCTCCGCCGCCACCGCCACCTCCGCCGGTTGCGGGCGCTTCGCCACCAGCTTCCTTGCCTTCTTCGGCCGGCGCGCTGCCGGCGCCAAAGCCCAGCCCGAACCCCAGCCCGGCAAGAACTTCGGCGGTCGGGATGATGGTGACCTCATCCTCGCGGATCGGCTCGCCATATACCCGGTTGACATTGGCCGTATCCAGAAAGCGGCTCAACGTTCCCTGGATGGTTTCCATAGCCGGCTGCACATCCATGTTCTCCATGGGCAGACGGTCTTGTCCTGTTTCGGTTTTTCTGTTGGCCATGTGGTAACACCTCCCCGAAAATGACCTGCTCGCATCCTGCCTCTTGGCTATCAAGGATGTGAGGAACAATAGCAGATAAGCACCTCTCGCCGTTTCATTGGCAATTGACGAAAGTCTGACCAGGATAGATCATCCGCGCAAACGTCTGCGACGTTGAATAAGCCATATAAGCAAGGCGCCAAGTGCACCGACGGTCAGCACGAACAGCTGCAGACGTCGCGTCACATCGTGTACCGGCAGGGTATACTCCGAGCCGTCGGCGTGACGTACCAGCACAGCGATGGGGCGGTTCCAGATCAGCCCTCCGGACAACAACGGCGAGCGGATGTAAACCGAACGCGCTATCGGCACAATAGTGCTGCCATTCAAACGGAATGCCTTGCCCACATTGGTGCGGATGTGAATGAATGGCTGGGACATCGAGTCTTGGTCTCCTTTCAGTGCCCAACTACCCAGTTCAGTGCATCGCACCCTGTCGCTCTCTCCGGCAACTCTCAACACCCCAAGTGAAGGCGGTCACCCTCCGAGCATCCAGGTTGCCATATTGCGCACCAGCTGGGCAGCGTCTGTGTCAGTCAGCCAGTTGAGCGCCATTCCCAGAATGATCGCGCGCCGTACGGTGTCTTCGGGTATGTCCTCGCTCTCCAAAGCTATCATCACCGGTGTGTTAGCATCCGCGCTGTTGGGGCCGCGGCGTATAGCCACTTTGGCATCCTCACCCAACTGGTCACCCAGCGGAACAGCCGGTGGCAAGTCGGGCGGCAGGGTGATGGTTGAACTGGACAACCCCACCACCAAAGGCGGTATCTCATCGGTCAACACAACATCTGCAATCACCGAAGCGGGGCGACTGCTGCTGCCGCCTAGGATGGGGGTGCGCCCGCTGATGGTCAGATGCCCCCCACGCTCCAGATAAAGCGCCAACGCAGCCAGAGTCTGCGTCTTGGCAGGCTCACCGCGGTAGACCCCCCGGCTCCAGATGACCCAACGGTAGCCTACCAGATCCTGGACGGTTGGCTCGCCTTCACCGGCCGTGCGCCACACTACAGGGGTGTACCCCATTTCCTGGAGCGTGCGCACGTAGATGTCTGCTTCGCTGGCCTCTTGCGCTGCCGCGGTACGATTATCATCCACGACCAGTACATCTCCCTTGCTGCCCAAGGGGGCAGAGGGTGTCTCATCTGGCGCAGGGGTCTCGACCGCTTCTGGAGCAGCTGCTTCAGGGGTGGGGGACGCAGGAGCAGTCTGCTCAGGGGCAGCGCCCTCTTCGACTTGGAAGGGACAAAGCAGGAGATCGGCGCGGATGACACAATTGGAAAAGTCTCGTGTCACCAGGCGGCCCAGTGCACCGTCCAACGCTGCAAGGTCACTGCCCAACACAGCGGTCACCTGCCTGCCATCCGGCAACCCTCGGCGTATGATCAGGATGCTCTCATCAGCCAAGAGCAGCGGGCTGAAAGAGGTCTCCAGCACCCGGGTAGCTTGCGGCGAGGGAGTGGGTGTTGGCGTTGCCTCTGGGGTGGGAGTGGGCGAAGGTGTCTCCCGCTCTGGGCCAATGGTCGGTTGGGTTGTTGACGACGATAGGGCACCGACACCGAGAAGCGCGGACGTCGCGGTTGCGGTAGGGGTCGGCGTGGTGGGAGCTGGCACAGTCGGGGTGGGAGTCGGGGTGATCTCGGCCAGACGAACGCCAGCATCGCCGAGCAAGGTGGTCTCGCGCTCCGCCGCTTCGTAGGATGCCACATAGATCAGATCGTTCAGTGGTGGGAGTGCCAGCGGCGCCGCACCGGCAGAGGCAAACGCTGGCGTCGCCGCCGCGCTAAACGTTATGGTTGCGGTCAGCACCACATTGCGCGGACTGAGGAACTCCAACGTGCGCCCACTGGTCTGCAAGAGCTGTTGCAGCTGGCTTACCTGGGTCAGGAACGGCGCATCAAGTGGCAGATCACTGCTGAAAGTCAGCCCCACCCGCGCGCCCAGGTAAGCCGGAAAATCGGCCAGCGTCTGATCGCGTTGCGCCGCTGCCAGGAAATCTGCCACGAACTCCAGCATCAGCCGATTGTCGTGGCGACTGACATATGGCTCGGTCAGGACGTCGAAGTCACCCATGGCCAGCACGCGGCCTGCGCTGCGATTGGCCATCAGCCCAGCAATGGCCACCGTGGTAAAACCGCTGAGCCCGCTGCGCAGGCTGCTTTGCGCCGTTTCCCCTGTGCGCACCTGGCTGATGATCGGCCCACTCAGGCTGCGTACCCCATAGAAAACGATCGTCTTGCCGCGCAGCCTTGCCGCGCGATCTAGAAACTGCTCTTGGTATACATGGGTGAAGTTGCGATCGTTGCGCACCAGATCGTAGAGATAGTCATCGTTGAAGACGACTCCAAAGCGCTCCGCCAGTCGGTTGAGATCGCGCAAGAAGCGATCGGGCACCTCGGGCATGTCGGGGTCACTGATCAAGAGCAGACGCCCACCGTCGGCGACGAAGCGCTCCACCACAGCAATCTCCGCCTCCTTCCACAGGAACAGGGGGCTGACCACCACCAATGCGCTGGCATCCTGCAGCTGAGTCGTCAGGTCGCCCGACTGATCGGGCAAGCCGGCTAGGTTGGTTCTATCGACACTCGCGGCGGGTGTGGGATTGATCCAGAAACGCAAGGCGATGCCACGCGCCGCCAGTTGCGCGGAGAGAGCCTGAAACTGGCTCGGGCTCACCATGTTGAAGTGAGCTAGATCGACCACCACCGGACCGCGGCGCAAATAAGAGGCTATTGCGACAGGCTCCTGCGGCGCGGGGACTGCAGTGGGTGTTGGTTCAGGTGTTGCTGCCAGATCGGCGCGCCCGGCTTCGGTGGGTCGGTAGGGACTTGTGCGCCATTCCACCAGGGCAATGCGCACGACGAACGGCAGCGCAATTAACAGAATGCCTAGCAAGATAATGATGAATGAGCGGCGCACGCTACTCATGGATGTCTTTCTCCTGTGAACGCTCTGTCATCAGCGATTCCGCCCGATGGCACCTCGAGTGGGGAATTGGCGAGCGCGATGAAGCGCGTGTCCACCAACAAGACCTCGCCGGGCAGTGTGTCGCGCAGCGTGGCAAGCATCTGGAAGGGATCGACAGGCTGGAAGGGCAAGCCCAGATACTCGGTCAGGTCACGCACCTCATACTTTTCCACGCCGGCCAGCGCAGCAGCATCAGGGATGGCGTCGCTCAGCCCGCCTAACGCATCCACCAGACCTAATGCCAACGCTTCGTTGCCTAGGTAAATGTGCCCTTCTCCTAGGACACGAGCATCAACGCGGATGGGGTTGTATGACGACCGTATGCGTTCATGGAGCACAGTGTTGACGAAGGCGTCCTTCACCATCTCCAGCTGGCGAATATTGTCGAAGCGACTCCCACCGCCTAATTTGTATGGGCCCGTGCTCAGGACTTCGGGCACAATTGTGGGGTCGGCCGGGCGTGACATCCAGACGCCGATGTTTCCCACGGCGGCGGCAGCAGGTGCATAGATCTTGCTGGCAGCAATGGCCATGTAATAGCCACCGCTGGTCGCCTCACCGTCGATGACGATCACCACCGGTTTCTCCTGGCGTAACCGCTCTATGGCGTAGTAGAGCTTTTCGCTGCTGCTGGCATCACCACCGAAGGAACTGAGCTCAATGACCACGCCGGCCACACGTGGGTCGCGGCGCGCCGCTTCCATAATGTTCCACATCTGCTGCGCGCTCGGGGGCACAATCAACCCTTCGAATCGCATCGTCCCGATAATGGGCCGTGGCGCAAAGCGCTCGCTCAGCACTACTCCAACCGCCAGGCAGATAACCAGAAAGGCGATTTCGGCTGCAGTGCGCCGTAGTCTTGAGTGCATAGACCATCATCTCCTTCGCATCCCATAACAGGACGCTCTACGTGCATTCTACCCCAGCCTGATAGCGGGTGCAAGGAAGGGCTAAAGGCGCCCACGGTATCCACCGTATCAATCCATCGGCTGGCCAAAGATCGCGCGGGAGACTGGGTCTTTTTCTGGACATTCTCATGACAAAGGATCTTGCTAACATCAGCAAGACTTGGTATAATATAAGTATTCCAATCATCTTAATATCTTGTCCGCGTACTCGAAAGACATGTCGCTGGAGATTAAGACCGATTGGGCTATCACACTGGACGAAGCACAGTTCCTGAGCACCCAGCCCGACTCGTTCATACGCCTGCTTGAGAGCTCTCCTCTGAAAGCCGCCTTTCACCAGGCTCTGGAGGAAGTGCGCCAGGCACTTGAGCCGCGAGCTTGTTGGGATCGCTTCCCCATTCGCGGAATCCAGCACGATAAGCTCGTGCTGGCCGACGGCACGCGCGTCGGCGGCGGGCCAGTAGCACGCGTAATGGCAGGTGCCACAGAGTTTGTGCCGGCTGTGTGCACCATTGGGGCGCAACCGGATTATCTGATCGTAGCAGCTCGCCGCGCGGAACAGTGGTTCAAGGCGATGATGATACATGAGATGAGCACGTGGGCAGTAGGACTGCTGCGACAGGAGCTATGTCAGTATCTGTCACACACGTTGCAGGCCGAGGGGCTGCATGTGAGTGCGCCGCTATCTCCGGGTGAATCCCTATGGCCTGTCACTGACCAGGCAGTGATCTTCTCTCTGCTGGACACCTCCCAGATCGGGGTGAGCCTGAGCGACTTTATGATGCAACCCATCTGGTCGCTTTCGCTGGCAGTGGGTTGCGGCCCTCAGCCGGTAGGGGTGGAGAACGCTTCAAACTGCGAGTTTTGCACCGTCAAAGATCGCTGCCGCTACCGTTCTCATATAGCTGCACAGACGATGGCACTCAAGGGATAACCGAACGCGGCATGCCGAGGCTGCGGCAGGACCCCGATCGCGAGGCGCATCCGCATCCTATGTGACTGGCTTGCGCTGCTATTCCGGTGATCTGTCCCCAGGCACCTCTGTCAAAAGGAGAACTCACGCGGCATATTGCTGGTGCAGCTTGTTCAGCGCCATACGATAGGCACGCAGTGCTTCAGCCAGGCGCCCTTCTTTCATATAAGCATCCCCAACCAGCTGATACCCCTGGTAGTCATCCGGATGACGTCGGATGCCCTCTTCCAGGTCGCTGATGACGCTGCCGAGCAGCTCGGATGAAGCAACGAGCGAGGCGTACAGCTCCAGCGCCTGAGACCACTGGCCGGCCACCACCGCCTTGCGCGCCATAGCCAAACGTTCGGAAGGCGTTTCGGGTATTGCAACGGCTACCTCGGCGGCAGGTGCCGTCTCCATCATTTCGACAGGGGCCTCTGCTGCCACCGCGGCGGTGGGCACTGCTTCGGGCGCTGTTTCTTCCATCGGCGCTGCGGCCTCTGCCACTTCGACAGGTGCTTCTGGCGCCACTTCAGGGAGTGTTTCCTCTGCCACTTCGGCGGTCGGCGTTGGCTCAGGCGTGACCTCTGGTTGGGTAGGGGGTGTCTCTTCGGTCTCGGCAGGTGGGATGACTGACAGCTTGGCCAAGTCGGCTTCCAGCTCGCGAGTGCCCAGCGGGGGTGCTTCTTCCGCGAGGCCGGCGCGCAGTCGATACAGCCAGTCTGGCAACGGCGCCTCTCCTTCGGGCTCTGTGGGTGTTTCTTCTGGCTGCTCCGGCGCAGCGGCGCGCAGCTCACGCAACCACTCCGGGAGGAGCGCCTCTTCCTCAGAAGGCATCGCTGCTGCTGCAGGCACTTCAGCGGGTGCGGCGGGCAACGCAACTTCTGCGCTTTCTTCGGTTAGCCAGACCGACTCCGCGGCTGGTGGAGCAGGGTGCGCTTCCAAGGAGACGGTGGGCTCAGCTGCTTCGCGCAGCTGCTCGGGTGTTTCCTCAGCAGTGGGTGGTACTGTCTCGGCGGCAGTCGGTTCCCCGCGCAACCAGTCGGGCAGTTCATCTGTCTGCACTGGCGCTACCCTAGCAGCCATGGCATCCTCGCGCAGCCACTCGGGTGTTTCCTCAGCGGTGGGTGGTGCTGTCTCGGCGGCAGTCGGTTCCCCGCGCAACCAGTCGGGCAGTTCGTCTGTCTGTACTGGCGCCACCCTAGCAGCCATGGCATCCTCGCGCAGCCACTCGGGGAGCGAGGTGAGGTCGCCTTCCGCCTCTTGCTCTGCCTTCTCGGCGAATTGGGGCGTTCTGCCACGTTGGATCTCGCGCAGCCACTCGGGCAGCTCCACTTCTGTGTCTGGGGGAGGCGACTCCTCGGGCATCTGTGCCGCCTCGCTCAGCCAGGCCAGTTCCTCTGTGTCGGGGAGCTGGGGCTCGCCCGAAGGAGCTGCAGCGCTCGTCTCTTCGGCAGGGGTCTCCGCCAACCATGCGGGTAGCTCCTCGGTAGTTTCAGAGGCGGCTGCCGCTCCTGCTCCACCTGCCTCAGCGCGCGCAATCAACGCCTGCAGCCACTCGGGCAGCTGCGGCTCACTGGCAGGTTCCGCGGGTGTCGCAGTCGTTTCAGCCGCTTCGGATGTCTCCTTCCCCTTTTCTTCTTCCCTGGATAGCAGTTCGTCGCCAAGCCCTCTCAGCCAATCGGGTATCTCGAACGCTTCCTCCGATGGAGACTGCTCGCTCATGGGTGTTGCCTCCTTTTCTTCAGACACTCCGACTAAATGATCCATAGCCTGCCTGGCAACGCTGGCGGGGGCGGACACTGCAGCGCGGGGAAGTATGCCTGCCTCATCCTTTAACCTGTCCAGCATAGGGTTGACAGACGGCAGGGGAGAACGCGTGCCGAACAAAGCGCATGCCAGCTCGTTCTCCGGATCGAGCGCGCGCGCACGTGCCAAGTAAGGTTGAGCTCTTTCAGGCTGGGAGCTTTCCGACCAGACCGCCGCGATGATCAGACTTGCTTTCAGCGCTTCCGGAAGCGCTTGTAGGACACGCTCGCTTTCCTCGATCGCTTCCACTAGATGGCCTTCTTGCCACAAAGCTTCTGCCAGAGCCAGGCGCACATCTTGACGCTGAGGCTGCTGCATCAGCACTGCGCGCAATTCCTGGATCGCCTTGGCACGCAGCCCATTGCGGGCATAGATGCGAGCCAGCGCCGCGCGGCTGAGGCCAACCGGAGCGGCTGCCTCAGGTGAGGAGAGCGCTTCGGCAAGTGTGTTCAAGCGCGCGCGCAAGGAACTGTCGCCCGGGAAGAGATCGAAGGCGTATTGTAATTGATCGCGGGCGCGTTGCCGATCCCCTGTGCGTTCGTATACTGTAGCCAGACCAAGACGCGCTTCCACGTTTTCAGGGTCAGCAGCAAGCACCCGGTGGAACTGCTCGGCTGCCTCATGGGTGCGCCCAAGACCCAACAACGCGTGGCCCAACAGGCAGTGGTCACGCAGAGACAGGGGGAAGTGCTGCAGAATGTGCCGAGCGAGACGCAGAGCAGCTTGCGGCTGGCCACTTTCGATAAGCGTGGCTGCCCACTCACGATATTCTCGCAAACTGACCTGATCCATTGTCTGCCGTCTCTGCGCTGGTGGCACCGAGCGATGTCACTCCAGTATATTATGCACCTCTCTGAACTGCTTGTCAATTCACATAAGAAAGGGGACGATTAAGATAAGAGCCACCTGCTGCCCTGTCCGCTGCCGGCCTGCTCTCCGACCTGCTGGTTGCCTGTCTGAATGTAACAGCCCCATACGCAGACTCACCGCGCTGATCCCCTGGCGCAAGGCGACAGACAACCGCGCAGCGACCGCGGTAGAAATCGGGTGGTGATTGTAGCTGTAGGAAAGGGCATAGAATAATGGGAAAAGGGGATGTGAGGTGAGTTATGTGTCTGGCGATGAAGATACCGGCTGTACGCTCAGACGAACTGGTACTGGCGCACCGGTAGCGTTGTCTGCTCCGTCGGCCATCTTTCGCGCCTATCCGCCGGGGTATGGGGCGCGCGCAGATGTCCAAGCGAGTGCCGGGATCGGCGGTGCTCAGATAATCCGCACCCGTCAACCTGAGCAAAGTGTCGCCCGCACTTGTTCCGCCATCAGTGTCTCGCCTCTACGCGCGTGGGTTGGTAGCCGCCTGGGGCGCGGTGGGACTAACCTGACGCCGCTGATTGTCTGAACTGTGCTCGGTGCATGGGCTTATTCAGGCTCACCGAATATTGAATGGTCACGTATGAGTAGACGGCCTCGGTAGAGTCGAATCGCTACTCCGGCAGATTCACTGCGACAGGCCGGATAGCCTGATACTTACACATTTATATAAGAGAGTCTTTCGGTGCTCCCTTCCGGCAGCGGCATGTCCAGCATCACTGAGAGGTTAGATCCTCGTCAGTCCCCCCTCGAAGATTTGGCGCGTCACGGGATAGGATTGTGATGCCTAAGCGGCTGTGGTATGATAGGCATAGTAGATCTGAGCTGCGAGACACGCTCAGTGTGTTGGCATGTTCGTATGGGGACTGACTTATCATAAACTTGTGCAGGAGCATAGTACTGTGTCTATCGATCGGGTGTGTTGTCGTTTGTTAGTAATTGGTGCGCTGTTGGCAATGATGCTGGGTGTCACCTCCTTTGGCTTGCCACTTGTCCACGCTCAAGAGTTTGAGATCGAGGTGGTAAAGGAAAATGTCTATTTGCCCTGGAGTCTTAACTTCGCGCCGGATGGCCGTCTGTTCTTCACCAGCCGCGACACTGGTGAGATTCACGCGTTGGACGTGACTACTGGGGATCTGGTCACCTTCACACCGCGGTTGCCGGCGCGTGCGGGTGGTGAAGGTGGATTGCTCGGCATGGAGCTGGATCCCGACTTCGCCCAGACTGGCGTGCTGTACGTGTGCTATTCCACGGCCACTCAGTATCTGCCGGTTATCAGAGCACTTAATACTACCGCTGTAGCGCATGCATGGCCTGCTACTTCCGATCTTGCAGTCAATCGTTTGTCGCGCTTGGTGCTGTCGGGCACCCAGTTGCGCGACGAGCAGGTGTTGTTCACAATGCCACACGGGCCACGGCACAACGGCTGTCGGGTGCTCGTTTCGCCCGATGAACGCTACCTATTCATCTCGATGGGAGATGCCGCGGAAGATGATCGTGCCCAGAACTTGAATTCACTCAGCGGTAAGATCTTGCGCATCAACCGTGACGGTAGCATTCCTGCCGACAACCCTTTTCCCGGCAGCCCTATCTGGACACTAGGTCATCGCAATCCGCAAGGGCTGGCATTCCAGCCGGACACAGGCTGGTTGTGGTCTACCGAGCATGGGCCAGACACCCGTGACGAACTGAATATCATTAAGAAAGGCGAGAACTATGGCTGGCCGATCTGCTTGGGTGTACAACCGACTTGCTCTGTAGCGAATTACGAACCAGCTGTCAGAGAATTCTACTCTGACCGAACCATCGCCATCTCAGATTTGGTGTTTTATACTGGGAGCGCTTTTGCCCAATGGCAGGGCGACATATTCTTTGTAACCCTGAAGACAGGGCGGCTATACCGGCTCGAAGTAGATGGCGAAGAGGTGGTCCAGGAAGAGATCTTGGTGAACAATACATATGGCCGGCTGCGGGATATCGCGGTAGGCCCAGACAGTTACATCTATTTCTCGACTGACGCGCTGGACAAGGCGAAGATACTGCGTATGAAACCGGTGTCTTGAGCTTGCCCGGTTGTTCTATGGCTTGTTGACCTGCCGGCTCTGTCCAGCGGACTCTGTGGGCAGCGATGCCAGCGTCACGGTGAAAGTGGGGTCACGATAGGATCTTATGACACAAAAAACAATCGGCTACGTCAGACTGCAGTGGACCTGTCCTGCTTGTGGCAGTCGCAATCCAGGACCACAGAAAACCTGTGCCAATTGTGGCGCGGCGCAGCCGGCCCACGTGGAATTCGAGCAAGCAGCTCAGGAAGAGCTGGTGCAGAGCGAAGATGAGGTTCGCCGCGCTCAGGTGGGTCCAGACTTCCATTGTGCCTATTGTGGCGCGCGCAATCCAGCTGATGCGCAAGTATGTACCCAATGTGGCGCTGATCTTAGTGAAGCGACGGCGCGTGTGAGTGGGCAGGTGGTGGGTGCCTTTCGCCCTGGGCCACAGCCTGACAGAGTGTGCCCATCGTGTGGGACGCTCAACCCGGCGACCGCGCTTAAATGTGCGCGCTGTGGCAGTGCCATGGCTGCGCCAGTGCCAAGCTCAGCGGTTGAAGCGGGTGCTCCAGGGCGAGGTGCTGGAGTATTTTTGCTCGTGGGTGGCATCACACTGGTGGGCATTGTTGCCGCGCTACTCTTCCTAATTACCAAGACCAGTGACGTGCTGGGTACGGTACAAAGTGTGAGCTGGATGCGCAGCATCACAGTAGAGACTCTGCTGCCTGCTACTTACCAAACTTGGCGCGAGGAGGTGCCATACGACGCTGAGCTGGGGCGTTGCACGCTGAGATTGCATCACACCCAGGAGTCCCCTGCTCCCAATAGCAGAGAGGTGTGTGGTACGCCTTACGTTCAAGACACAGGCAGCGGCTACGGACAAGTGGTGCAGGACTGTGTCTATGAGGTGTACGCCGAGTGGTGCGAGTACGCCGTGATGGAATGGCAGCCGGTGCGAGTGGAAACCTTGGATGGTAATGACCTCGCGCCACGTTGGCCGGAACCCCAAATAGATGGTAGCGAGCGGCTGGGTAATCGATCGGAACAATACGAGATCATCTTCGCCACCGACGGTCCCGTCTACACCTATCGCACGCGTAGTCTCGACCTGTTTAGTCGCTGTACAATAGGCAGCCGTTGGATCCTGCGAGTAAACCAGCTGGGCGACGTGACCGCTATCGATCCGTCGCCGTGAATCTGTCGCTGCAATTACCAGTGCTGCAACAATTGGGTAGAGTGTCGTCTATGAGCTGTGAACAAGGTTTCTTCAAATCGTTGCACGGGAAGGGGTTGCGATTAACCCCACAGCGGAAGGAGATTCTCTCTGCATTGCACGAATTGGATCAGCTGGCCACGGCGGAGGAGATCTTCCAATACACGCAGAGGAAATCTCCCCATCTAGATATCTCAACAGTGTATCGCACGTTGGAGCTGCTCAAAAAATTCCAGATAGTTACCTGTCTCCAAGGAAACGATGGACAGTATCGTTACGAGCTGGTTCATACCCACGCCCCGCATGTACACCTAGTGTGTCGCTTATGCGGTAGGGTGCTTGAGGCAGCCATCGATAGCCTAGAACCATTTGTCTCTTGTATGCAAGGACAATACGGTTTCCAGGTGGATGTGAACTCACTTTCCGTTGGTGGTCTTTGTCGTGAGTGTTGCGCGCGGATGCGCTAGAATGCTATAATTTCATTCCGCAAATATCTGTCACAGAGCTTGGTGTCTTTGAGTGCACCGATTTGTCTAGCACGACTTCACATCCTGAAAGGAGGCTTTTCAGAATGCGCACCCCCATGATTCCCGACAGCGATTACGAGCGTCGTATTACACGCCTGCAGGAGGAGATGGCGAAAGCAGACCTGGATGTGCTGGTGACCTATTCCTCCGAGTCAGAACCAGCCAGCAGCCGCTATCTAGCTGACTTCTGGCCTTTCTTCGACTTCGCTGGTGTGGTGGTGCCACGCGAGGGCGACGCAGCGCTGATCACTGGCGGCCCTGAGTCGTTTGAATTTGCGCGACAGTTTTCGCGGATCAAAAACATTCACATCCACCCCATGTTCGTAGAAACTTCGGCGCCTGACTGGGTGCCACCGGTGCAATATGAGGATTTCAGCAGCATTCTCAAGTCGGTATGCCCTCGGCCGCCACGACGTATTGGGGTGGCAGACTGGAACATCTTCCCCTATGCCATCTTTCTCGACTTACAAAAAGCCGCCAGCGGTGCAGAGATCGTACCAGCCGACGATGTATTGTTGCGCGTAAAAGCCATCAAATCGCCCTATGAGATAGCTGTGATTCGCAAAGCATATTGGATCACGGAACAGGCAATGATCGATGCGCTCAACGCCGTGCGTGAGGGGATGGCCGAGTGGGAGATCGAAGCGATAGCGCATACCACGATGCATCGTCTGGGCGCGGAGGGTACTTCGTATCCCATCTGGGTGTGCTCAGGCCCTAACACGCGCCAGAGCCTGTGCCGCTCAACCAACCGCCGCATCAAACGCAACGAGTTAGTGCAGCTAACCTTTGGAGCACGTTACATGGGCTACTGCGGCAACATGTGCCGGCCATTTGCCATTGGCAGGGTACCCGAAAAGGCACGTACGCTGATGAGCGTGGCGCTGGAAGCGTTCGAGGGCGCCCTGCGTGATATCCGTCCAGGTGCGACAGCCAAACAGGTCTTTGAGAATTACCACAAGACGTTGGCGCGCTACGGTTTTGAGGAATTCACTCTGTACGGCCCGGCGCACGGCACCGGTTCCTCCGAAGTTGAGGGACTCTGGCTGGGCAAGGGCAGTGACCTGGTCATTCAGCCAGGCATGCAATTCAACATCGACATTTGGCTAAACGACGGAGAATACGGCTTGCGCTATGAAGATGGCATTGTGGTCACCGAAACAGGGCTTGAGGAACTGACCTCCTACCGTCGTGAGATCATCGAGCTATAGCAATTTCGGGGTTGACGCCTGGTCGAGGGAGATCAAACAATGGATCATCGCAAATTGGCACAAGAGATTGTCCAACGTTACCGCTATGAGGTCATTCAGGTCGTCACGGATGTATTGCGCATTCCTTCGCAGAACAAGCCACCCATGGGTGAGGAGAAAGCGGTACAGGAGTTCATGGCCTCTTACCTGGCGCGTGCCGGGCTGCCTGTGGAACTCTACCAGCCTGACCTAGTGCCTGGTATGCGTGAACACCCTGAGTTCTGGCCCGGACGTGACTACACCAACCGTCCTAACCTCTCTTCAAAGTTGAAGGGCAAGGGTGGAGGGCGTTCTTTGTTGTTGACCGGACACTGCGATACTGTTGCACTGGGCGAGAATGTGTGGACACACCCTCCATTCGCAGCTGAAATACACCAGGGCAAGATGTACGCGCTGGGTGCTTCGGACATGAAGAGTCAGATGGCTGCTATGCTGGTGCTCTATAAGGCGATTGCCGAACAGGACATCTCGCTGCGCGGTGACCTCGCGTTCGAGTCGGTGGTGGATGAGGAGGAAGGTGGCGTGAACGCTACCATTGCTGGCCGCCTCCGTGATGGGGTGATGGACGCTGCCATTCTACCCGAAGCGACCGGTCTGGATATCTATCCGGCTGCACGTGGAGCGCTCATCTTGGGTATCTACTTTAGCGGTGCCGGCACATGGCTCGACGTGGGCAAGGAGGCACAACCAGCGGATGCGGTCGCTCAGCTGGGCATCTTCCTCTCCCACCTCGACGAGCTGCGTCAGAAGCGGCGCAGCCATCCTGTGCCACCTATTTATCAGGCTTACCCTGATCCGGTTCCGGTCCAGGTGACCAAGGTTTATGGCGGCGGCTGGGGCAGTGAGGTGCCCATTGCGGTGCCTAACGAAGTGCGTGTTGAGATGATTGCACAGACGCTGCCCGGTGAAGAGAAGGAGGCGTGTTGGCAAGAGTTCAACGAGTGGCTGGAAAGCGTTATGGCACGTCACCGTGAAGCGTTTCCAAAGCCGCCGCGCATTGAGCAGAAGTTGCGCTGGATGTATCCCAGCCAGACCGACCCTACGCATCCACTGGTGACTGGGCTGGCTGCGTGTGCTGCGCAGGTGCTGGGGCGCCAGCCGGTCATCAAGGGTGCACCCTATTCTTGTGACATATGGGCGCTGCACCGTCTGTTTGGTATGCCTGCTGTGATCTTTGGACCGACGGGGGGCAATTCCCACGCGGCAGATGAATATGTGGAAGTGGAGAGCCTGTTTGCCTTCCTCGAGACCCTGCTGCTGTTTATCTTCGACTGGTGCGGAGTGGCAGAATGAGCCGTTGGATCTAACTCTCCGGATCACTTCTCATCGGGATGTGGAGCTGTAACTTCTTGGGCGGCTTGCCTCGGCCGCTCACCAAGTACCATGTGCAGAAAGAGTCCCACATCGCCGAGGTGGGCAATATACCCAAAGTGTGGCGATGCAAACGATATACTATGCGCAAAGTGGGATGTGACTACACTGGATGGCAAAGCGGTGGCTGAGTTGTTCTCGGCGATCAGGGGGGATACAATGAGTAGAAAGACGCAACCCGCTTAAGCCATCGTAAAGTACTGGTGAGCGTGCTTGCACGCCAGGTTAGCCGACGGATGGAGGTGGTACCGTCTGGAAATATAGTCCATTGAGCGGCTCAAGAGCACGGAAGAAGTGGTGGGAAGGTATAGCTGTTAGGAGAGGTTGGTATGAAGACACAAGTCCCAGCGGATTTGGTTAAAGCGATTAGTGATATTGCGGCGACGATTCCATTGGCACGCAGGCTGCAGCTCTACGAGTTTGCCCTGTTTCTCCAGTCGCATCCTTTGCCCACTGAAGAAACACTTAATGAAATTGCAGCAGACGAGGCGTTATGGGATACCCAGTTTGCAGCTACGGATGATGAGAAATTGGCAAAGTTGGTTGCCTCTGTGGAATCTGAAATCAAAGAAGGAGAGACGCTACCGATGTTTGATGAGCGTGGCGAATTTGTCGAGCGTCAATGAAGTCACAAGTGACCCGCTCATTCTAGAGACATTACTGGGCATTGCCTCCAGAGGTTCGCCGGAGAGCGCAACAAGCCTACAAGCTATGGCGCGATAATCCTTCACATCCGAGCCTCTTTTTCAAGCGAGTCAAAGAGAGTTGGCCGCTGTACTCGATCCGGATCGGTCTGGGCTATCGAGCTCTAGGATTGCTCAAGGAAGACACAATCACCTGGTTTTGGATTGGTGACCATAACGAATACGAGCGTCTCATTAAGTAGAACTGTTCATCCTCAAGTGGCGTGAGGTGGTGGAATGGGTCATTGGATCGATCTGTCCGGGCCATTGTTTGTCGGGATGTGGAGCTACAACGTCTTGGGTGGACTGCCGCGTCCGCTCACCGAGTATCAGGTGGAAAAAGAGTTTCGCGTTGCCGAAGTAGGTTTCGAGTCGCTGCGCTATGTGTTGAGTAGCCTCTCGGGCACCTACTTGGAGACCGCCGGCCACCTCGTCGAAGGGGGGCCAGCCTTATCCGACTTCAACGTCGCAGATTTCATACGCCCAGCTGTGGTGTGTCATCTGCCACGTAAGGGAGCGCGTGAGCTGATCCGTCGCGTCGAGCTCGAAGCACACTGCCCGCCGATTCGCCCGGGTGATGCGCTACTGATCGAATGCGGCTGGGGAACACAATGGCGCTCGCCCAACTTCGTGAGTGATGGACCTGCCTACCATCCCGATTGTGCAGAGTGGCTCTATGCGCAGCCGTTCAGCATTCTGGGCGTGGATGTGCCGTGCATCCAAGCACCTTATCCGTTGCCCGACGGCAGTCGCTATGAAGGTAATATTCTGCTACCGATTTTCCAGAAAGGGGTATTGTTGCTTGCGCCGCTGGTTAACTTGGAGCAGGTGACGACAGAGCGAGGCGAGCTCATTGCGCTGCCGTTGCATGCCGAGGGTGTCAGCGGCGCGCCGTGCCGTGCCATCTTTCGAGAGGCAGACACGTAGGGGTATGCTCTCACCCCTTTCCGCTGTCTGCGGCGCAGGGGTGAGAGCACATATGCATTGGTCAGAGCATCACTCAAAATCCTGCACAGATACCACCTTTCCTGTGGCGGCGGAGGCCTCGGCAGCCAGACATGCTTGCACAGCAGCCATCGACTCTTCAGGTGTGATAATGGTCGGTGGCGTCTTGTCGAGGATGCACGTGATAAAGTAGTTCAGCTCTTCTGCCAACGCACCGCCGCGCACACCCGGGCGAATCTCAGGCCAGTAGGTTGGATCTGGGGTATAGGCACCATTCTTGTCCACCACCGACACAGGCGGATAGGTCTCTTGCAGGTAGACTCCACCCTCCGTGCCAATGATCTCCATCCGTTCGTCGGGGAAGTATCCCTTGTGGTCCGGCATGCACCAGACATTTTCCAGCACACCGATGGCTCCGCTGTCGAAGCGGTACATCGTCCACCCGATGTCGGGATACTTGTGCCCATGGACGTTGAGGGTTTGGGCATAGGCGCTCACGATTTTGGCGCCAGTGTACCAGAGCATAATGTCGGTGTCGTGCACACCGTCTCCTATGATTGGACCGATCTTGGGCAGCACCTGAGCGCCTATGGAGACCGGTACATTGCGGCGCGCGTAGAGGGAGACGATCTTGCCGATCTTACCGGCGGCGATCTCGCGTTTTACGGCGGCATAGCGCGGATTAAAGCGCACAATATGACCCACCATGAAGTACTTGTCTGATGTCCTGGCTGCTTGCACGATAGCGCGGCAATCCGCCACAGTAGAAGCCATTGGCTTCTCGAGGAAGACGTGCTTACCCGCCTTGATCGCAGCCAGCGTTGGGGCCGTGTGCTGATCCCACATTGTGGTAATGCTCACTGCCTCCAGCTCGGGGTCGGCTAGCATCTCGTTGTAATCGGTGTAGAGCTTGCTCACGCCAAATTTCTTACCAAGTTCCTTAAGGCGTGATTCGGTCCGTGTGCACAGTGCGTACAGTTCCACGTTGGGCAGACCGGCAAGCGCCTCTCCGTGATACTCGCCAAACCAGCCCAGTCCGATAATACCATATTTGACTTTCGGCATAGCGAATCACCTCCTTGTGTAGAGAGCTTCAATGCAAGAGGCAAGGTGAACAAAGATGTCGCACATTATGACTGTCCAGCTTTGTGCCAGTCCTTGCCCACTTTGCTTTCCATAAATTCCCAGACGACGCCATCCTTGTGGACGAATACCACACGCAGGTCCGGAGTGGGGTTGAAGGGGCCCAAAACCACCTCAGCGCCCTCGATCTCTCTTTCGAGATTATCCACACGGAAGGCGATGTGCGGCAGTGTGCGCAACGGCCCGGTGACCGGGCTATCGGGCTCATAGCGCAGATACTCCACCATTTGCGGGCTGTCTGCCGGATTGGTGACCCACACCCGAGTCGACTCGACAAACATCTCATCAGGATGTTTCTCGGTGGTGGGCAATCCGATATGGTCAAATTCTCTCATTGTCCAACCTCCTTTTTATGGCATCACTTCACGTACCAGGCCTTGCTGGTTCCAGCCAACAAAACCGCAGCAGAGAGCTGCTCAGCTCATATGGATCTCCACGTTATCTGCCACACCACCCAGGAGCACGTAGCGGGTGGGCGCTGTCTGCAAGATTGAGCCGGGCACAAAGGTGTTCACCGGCCCGTGCGCCACCAGCCGGGCGATGAAGCGTTGCCAGCTGACTCCGCCTCCCAGATAGCCGTCCAGCCAAAAGCTGCGGTAGCGGGCGCCTAGAATTTGCGCTGGTCCAATCGTGTTCGCCTTAGGCGGTACCCATGACCAGTCGCCGCCGAATGAGTGCAAGGCGTTCTGCATGATTGTCATGGGCGTCAGCGTCACCAACCGGGGGCCTGCCTTCTTGTAAGCTTCTAGGTCATCGCCAAACTCATACCCCAGCGAGGATTCCCAGAATGCGATATGCCCGCACCAACCGATGCCCCCGTAACAGACATCTGCTCCTCCCAGTGCCTCGATCATTTCGGCGTAGCGCGGGAGGGCCTCCGTGGTGGGGAAGTGAATTTGACTGAGCGGTGGGCGCAGCTCGGGATCGATCAGGTTAAAGAAGCTATCGAACATTGCCTTTTGGAAGGAACCTTCCCAATCGGGTGGCGCAGTGCGACCATCCTGGTCGGCATACTCGTCCATGTTGAAGGTATGCACGTGATGCATCGGGATGCGCAATGCATTGATCATGCGCGCGGCAAGGGGATATTGTGGCATCGGCCCCACCGGAAAGATGCCCACAAACCTTCGTCCTTCGTCCAGTGCTTGCTTGATACGCATCACAATATCTGTGGCAAACGCGGCATAAAACTGCCCTGGATCGTCGATCACCTCAATTTTGAAATCGGGGTTGGGATGTTTCGTGATCTCTTCGCGCTTAATGCGGCGCACCCGTTCACAAACTGCTGCATCCTTGAAATCTAGAAAATCAGCCAAACTATATTTGAATGCCATTTGCTTCCCTCCTTGAGTGAATTAATTGACTCAGGTCATGCGAATCTCAACGTTATCGGCCACTCCGCCGAGAAGAACGTACCGTGTGGGGACAGTTTGTAAGATAGAACCGGGAACAAAGGTGTTGACTGGGCCGTGGGCTACCAATCGCGCAATAAAACGTTGCCAGCTCACGTCAGCCGTCAAGTAGCTCAGCCAAAAGCTGCGCTCGCGCGCGTTGACGACCTGAGCGGGTCCGATGGTGTTCGCTTTGGGTGGTACCCACGACCAGTCGCCCCCGAATGAACTGAGGGCATTTTGCATAATTGTCATGGGGGTCAGAGTCACAAGGCGTGGACCTGCCTTCAGATATGCATCCAGGTCGTCGCCAAATTCATAACCCAGTGAAGATTCCCAGAAGGCAATATGACCACACCAGCCGATGCCTCCATAGCACACATCGACTCCCCCAACTTCCTCAATCATGTCCGCATAGCGATCAAGCACGTCTGTGGTCGGAAAGTGAATCTGGTGCAGCGGTGGACGCAGTTCGGGGTCAATCAGATTGAAGAATTTGTCGAACATGCACTTCTGGAAGGAGCCTTCCCAGTCGGCAGGTGCAGTATTGCCATCCTGGTCGGCATACTCGTCCATGTTGAAGGTATGCACGTGATGCATCGGGATGCGCAATGCGTTGATCATGCGCGCCGCGATCGGGTACTGAGCAGTAGGGCCCACAGGTAAGATCGCCACGAAGCGTCGCCCCTCATCCAACGCTTGCTTAATACGCGACACGATATCGACAGCAAAGGCAGCGTAGAAGTCTTTTTCGTCCTCAATGATCTCAATTTTAAAGTCTGGATTGGGATGCCGCGTAATGTCCTCTCGTTTGATGCGTCTTACCCTCTCACAGGTCTCGACATCCTTAAAGTCCATGAAATCGGCCATCCTATACTTGAAAGCCATCTATGTCTCCTAAGCTTAGTTGTTATAGAGAGGATTAGACCTCACGTGGCATGCATCGCTATCATAAAGGGACCACCTGATCGGTTTCCAAAGAACGACGCGCGGCTAGGGCAGATTGCACCGCCAGACGTGCCTGTTCTGGTGTGCTACGCTCCGGAAGGCGATTGGCGCGCACGCACTCAACGAAATAAGCAACCTCGGCCTCGTAGGCGTCTCCACCCGATGACGGCAGGGCACGCGGTGGTTTGCCCGTCTCATACACCATCAAGCTGGTGCCCTCAGCTGCTCCGGTCTCCACCCCGGTGCCGCCGGCGCGGAAGTGGAACTCGGCCGATCCACGCTCGCATAGCACAGCCAGGCCCATAGTGAAAGGATATCCTTCAGGCATCATCACGCTGCCCTCGGCGTGCGCCTTGACGTCGCCATAGTCCACCAACGTCAAAACGTGATCCCAGCCTCCATACGCTCCGCGCTGTCCTCGTGCATACACTGAACGAGGTGTCCCAAAGAACCAGTTGAGCGTGTCCAGATCATGGATATGCAGGTCGAGCACAGCACCACCTGTCCACTCTGCGTTAGCGAACCAATCCCCCCACGTAGGCCGGGTGGAGAGTCGTCTCGCCACAGCGGCCAGCGGCTTACCTAACGCGCCGCTGGCGACGAACTCGTGTAATGCAACGTACTCAGGCCAGAAGCGGATCACGTGAGCTACCATGAATGGCTTACCTGTCGCCCGAGCAGCTGCGATCATCGCGTCGCACCCCTCGAGGGTCAGTCCCATGGGCTTTTCGAGCAGCACAGCTTTGCCTGCCTGCAGCGCCGCGACGGTGTACTCCTTGTGAAATGGGGTGGGCAATGTGTTGCTGATAACATCTACATTGGGATCGGTCGCTATGGCCATATGATCCACAGAGGCGCGAGCACCCACCTCTTTGGCGAGTGCGGTTGCCCTCTCCAATGTGCGCGATGTTACCGCAACCACCTGCACGTCCGCGAGCCTGGCAAAAGCGCGGGCGTGGGTGCTGCCCATAAAGCCAGCCCCAAGAACTCCTACACGTATCATATGGAGATCTCCCTGCTTCACAGAGTGAGAATCAGCCAAGACCGAGCTGCTTTAAGTGAGCGTATGAAGCTTGCATCGCACGATGCACCTCTTCCAGTGGGGGCCAAGGCTCTCCGCTGAATTCGAGTTCAACGCTAAAGGGGTTGGTATAACCCTCCTCTTCGAGGATCTTGAGAACGCGCGCAAAATCAACGGTCCCCTCACCAATGGCTGGGAAGTCCCATACCCCCTTACCACCCCGCTTATCCTTGAGGTGTACGTGTGCCAGGTAGGGCACTACCGGTCGAATGTCATCTATAGCCTGTACGCCACCGTAAAAGACACAATTGCCCGTATCATAGTTGATGCGCACATTGGCGCGATTGATCTCCTTGATGAGAGGTACAGATAGGGCGCCAGTCGCCATGATGTCGCCATGCACCTCGAGCGCTACAAAAACGTTGCGCCGCGCTGCATAGTCGGCGAGCTCGAAAATATGCCGCATGAAAGCTGCTTTATCTTCCTCCTTGCCGGCATGGCCTCCCACCGCTGTGTTCATAATGTGGACTCCGAGTCTGACACAAAGATCGACCGCCCTCTTTCCGTCCGCCAGGCCCTGTGGTGTGGTGAGATCGGAATGGCCACTGAGTGCCGAAATACGCAAACCCATCTTCTCCACACTCGCCTTGATTTGGGCAAGTTGTTCGTCCGTAGCCTCGAGAGGCACATGCTCGGTCCAACCACGCACAGCGCTCGGCTCAACATACTTGAACCCTGCTTTGGAGATGCCCTCGAGTGCCTGCTCTAAGCTATACGAATGGTAGCTGTTTGTATTGGCTGCCAGAATATTGTGCATTGAGATCGCTCCTTTCTGTCCAGCTGGCTTGGATTAGCATGTTGCCTTCGTGAGCCGCGCGAAAAGTCTTGTACTGTGTCCTCTCTGCATCCCTGAATTTCACCAGACGAGCCGTTGAGTATTATCTTGTGTCGCTGTCTGCTTTCTCTTGACAGGAAAGGCTTGGCAGGTTCTTCGCAACGCGCTGTCACACCTACGCCTGCACCTTTTGCACAAAAACCCCCTCGTCCGTTTCGAACAGTGCCATTGCCAGCGCGCCGAGCACAGCGGCATCTGTTCGCAACTGCGACACCACTAATTCAGGCAGCGTGGGCAATGCTCCACGCAGACGTGCCTCAATACGCTCCACAAACAGGTCAGCGAACTCCACGAGGTCGCCGCTGAAAACGATGCGATGCGGGTCCAGCACGCAGGTGAGACTTGCTACTGCCAGAGCCAAATAGTCAGCGATCTCGTCCACAACCTGTTGGGCACAGGTGTCACCTTGCCGTGCAGCGAGCAGCACCATCTCCGCCGTCAGCTGTGCCTCTTTTTTCAACCAGTCCACCAAGATCGAAGGTTGACCACTGGAGAGCTTCTCTTGAGCACACCGGACAATCCCAGCGCTGCCTGCCAGACCTTCTAGACATCCAAAACCCTCGTAGGAGCGTCCCAAGCATTGGGTGTCAGGTAGAAGATAACCGATCTCACCTGCAGCGCAGTGTGCACCGCGATACAGGTACCCGGACAGTACAATGCCTGCTCCAATGCCAGCGCCCAATGAAATACACACAAGGTTATCCACATCCCGACCGGCGCCGCGCCAGCTCTCACCTAATGCAATCAGGTTCACTTCGTTCTCCACAAACACGGGGAGATCCACCGCCTGTTCCACCAAGACCTTCAGCGGCACGTTGCGCCAGCCAAGGCTAGGCGCCCACACCACTGTTCCCTCGCGATAAAGCACAATAGAGGGCGCTCCAATACCCACTCCGCGGACAGGCAAGCCATACTCGCGCGTTATTTTGTGCAGAGTGCGGACCAGTGTGATCAATTGCTGAATACCTGCTTCCCCTGGCAAGGCAGGTTGCGCAATGCGCTGGAGAATCTCCCCGTTCAGATCTGACACGGCGCCGATCATGTTGCGATGGACGTACACACCAATGATTAAGCTGGCGCGCGGATTAAACTCCAGAAGAATGGGACGGCGCCCAAACGGTGCGACACGTGCCCCCCTTTCCTGAATCAATCGCTTTTCTAACAATTCCGTTACAATGCGGGTGACCGTTGCAGGGCTGATATGAAGTGAACGGGCGATTTCGGAGCGGCTGAGAGGGCCCTGCTCCCGTATGATTTCAAGGATGGCAGATTCATTGACCTTGCGTAGTAGGCTGCCGTCGCCAGTGTGGTTCATTGTGCCATCCGTCCACATAAATTATGGAGCTCAAGACTACCTACGATGCTGCAGCGCACCATGGGGATGGGATTCATTTCACTACGAAATAATATTATCATGATCTTGGGGATTTGTCAACGTTGAAACGAAAACTTTACAGGATTATAATGGGAATTGTAAGGTAGAGGTGGGAACGATGTGGCACACATTGTGGCACTCAATGAATGCCCAGTTAGTAGGCTATCGCCTATCGTGGGTTGCTATGCTGAGCCGTGTGATTGCTCTGGCCTATGCCTTTGGGGTACTCTCTTTTTACCCACACCCTATCATTGCCGCGCGCAGCGAGACCCTTATATGGTTGTGGGGCGCCGCTGCGTTCTACACTGTGCTTCTAATTGCCATCCTTCTGCTTCCTTTCAACTACTGGCTGCGCACGACACCATTTCTCATCCTTGACACCGCCATCGCGCTGACACTGGTCAACTTTGCTGGAGGCGGATATCGCAACATTTTCTCCTTGTATTCCCTCATTCCATCTGTGACCACAGCACTGTCATTGCCCAGTGCAGAACGTCCTTTCCGCCGCGCGATATTGCTTGGGGGTGTGGTGGTGACCTCCACATTGGGATTCGGCCTTTCCCTCTATCTTGATGGATACACACCCGCGCGCATTGTAGAACTGCGTCAGGTGGATGAGGTGGTGCTGCGTAGTGCGAGTTACTGGGTGACAGGCGGACTGCTGGCAGCGCTTGCAGCTATGATGATCGCTTGGCAGTACAGCCGCGATCGGGCAAACGCGTTGCGTGAACAAGCTGCTATTGAGGAAGAACGTCGCCGGATCGCTACCGACATCCACGATGGCGTGCTCAGTCAGCTCTCGGCGCTGAGCCGACGCGCTGAGTATGCTAGCTTGCTGTTGGCTGAGGATCCCCAGAGCGCTCAAGAGGAACTGCATCGCGTTATCACGATGGCTGGAGAGGTACACGAGGGAATCCGCTGGATCGTACGTGCATTGCGCCAGGATCCCACACAGCTGACCCTAGGCGAAGAACTCACGCGCATTGTGGAACGCTTTCAGCATAATACTGGACTGCCTGTGCTGCTGAAGCTGCCGCGAGGGGAGCTACCGGTGCCTGTGGATACAGTGCGCCATGTTGGGTACATCGTATCCGAAGCGTTGGCCAATACGTGGAAGCATGCCCAGGCCCATCATGCTGTGGTGACTGTACGCCGTGCAAACGGCCGTGTTATTATCAAGGTGGCCGACGATGGTCGTGGCTTCGATATTGTGCATGTTGAACACACCGCCGGAGGCATGGGGTTGCGCAACATGCGCGAACGTGCTCAGGAGATTGGAGCAGAAATGGAATTGCGATCCTCACCAGGCAAAGGATGCCAGGTGATGATTGGCTTGCCGATAGTTGAGAGATTTGGCCAGGAGGCGTGATGCCCGTTCGAGTGCTGATCGCAGACGACATCGCATTGCACCGCGAGCTGCTTGGAAAGCTGTTGGATCGGCAAGATGACATCTGCGTGGTAGGCGAAGCGGCATCTCCGGAGGAAGCAATAGCTGCCACGGGAACGCTGCGACCTGATGTGGTGTTAATGGATTTGCGGATGCCGCGTCATGACCCACAAGGGGGCATTCGTGCCATCGAGCAAATCGTTGCTCATTACCCCAACGTGCGTGTGCTAGTATTGACTGAATCGGATGACGACGCTGACGTACGTGCGGCTGCGGTAGCGGGAGCTGTTGGTTACATTGTCAAGAGTGCCAAGGCAGCTGACATTGCCGAGGCCATCCGTGCGATTCATGCTGGCAAAAGCTGGCTGGATCCCAGCGTCACAGGTTATTTGTTAGATGATTACCGCCGCGTTGCGCAGGATGTGCGCTCACGTCCTATCCTGACCCGCACCGAAATCAAAGTGCTTCAACTTATTGCGGCTGGCAAGACAACCGCTGAGATTGCAGAACAACTTTTCATGGCAGAGAAGACGGTCAAGAATCACCTGGCGAGCGTCTACCGGAAGCTGGGTGCCAAGAATCGCAGTCACGCAGTCAGTGAAGGTTACCGTCAGGGCCTTTTGAAGTGATCCCTTTAACAGGACCAAAAGACCTATACGATCCCTGGGACTTTTGGTCGCGATTCGACCCGTCTGACCTATGGACACCCTATGGGGAGAGATGTACAATAAGATCGTGAAAATCGTAACAGATGGGGGCGTATGGTGCGCTTACACATCCTTGTGGTGATCTTCACAGTACTGACCGTGTTGGCGGCGTGTGTACCCGGGATAGGTGGCACTGATGGACAGCGGTTGCGAATGGGGGTTTTGCCCATTCTCGATACGCTGCCCTTCTACGTAGCGGATCAGAAAGGTTACTTCCAGACAGAAGGAGTTACAGTCGAGCTTGTTCCTGTAAAAGGGGCGCAGGAGCGTGATGCCCTGATGCAGGCGGGAGAGATCGACGGTATGCTCACTGACTTGGTCGCCGTTGGTCTCTTCAACCGTGATCAGACACAGCTGCACGTGGTGGTCACCGCGTTGCGCGCTACCGAGGAGACCGCCATGTTTCGCGTGCTGGCCGCGCCTGGGAGCAAAATCCGCACTGTGCAGGATCTAGCCGATGTGGCGGTCGCCATCAGCCAGAATACCATTATCGAATATGTTACCGAGCGTCTTCTGACAGCAGAAGGCTTACCGCGCGAGCGGTTCCGTGTGCTGGAAGTCAGTGCCATTCCGGTCCGTTATGAGCAGCTCATGGCTGGTCAGGTGGAAGCGGCTACACTGCCCGATCCATTAGCTTCGGGCGCCATAGCAGGCGGTGCACACCTGATTGTGGATGATACCTATCACAACCGGTACTCCCAGACTGTGCTAGCTTTCTCGCGCAGCAGCGTAGAAGGCAAGTCCGAAGCGATTCGGCGCTTTCTGCGCGCGTGGGACAAGGCAGTCGATGACTTGAACAGTCGTCCGGACGACTTCGGCAGCTTGTTGATCGAAAAGGGGCGGGTGCCTGACAATGTGCGTGGTTCATTTCGCATGCCTCTTTTCCCCAAGGCAAGCCTTCCGACCCTAACGGAATGGGACGATGTGATGCGCTGGATGGTAGAAAAAGGCCTGTTGGATCGCGCTCTGCCATACACTGAGACAGTACTAACCTCCTTTGGCGGTTAGTGAGGCAACCACTTGTTTTTGAGGAGTCTCAATAGATTCAATGAGTACACAGGTACACACACCGGAATTAACAACTCCAACCATTGCCTTGTCTGAGATTATGGCGCGCCTGGAGCTACAATCTCAGCTGGCAGAGGTAGATGCCTTTATGCAGAGTTTGGTGACCTCGCCGGTGTTGCTGATCTCACAACCGGCACGCCATGTCATCCTGGCTGGCGGAAAGCGTTTGCGCGCCGCACTGATATTGCTTGCGGCACGTCTTAATCGCTTCGACCGGGCACGTGTCCTGGCAGTAGCTTCGGCGGTAGAGCTCATTCATGCCGCCTCGCTGGTGCACGATGACCTGATTGATCAATCACCGCGTCGACGTGGGCTTGAGACAGTACACAGTAAGTGGTTTCGCGACGCGGCATTGGTGGGTGGCGACTACCTGTTTGCGTTGGCAGCTGAGTCCATCGCCCGTAGCGGCGACCTGCGTGTATTGGAATGCTTGGGGCGCGCCTCGGTTAAGATCTGCGAAGGGGAGATCAGCTTGGTGCCCGACGTGACACCGTTAGATGAGGCACTGAGTGCTTACTTTACCAAGATCGCCGGCAAGACAGCTGTCCTCTTTGAGGAGGGATTGAAGGCAGCTGGCATCGTCAGTTTGGCGAGCGAGGAACAGATCGTCGCACTGGGGCATTTCGGCCACAATCTGGGTATGGCTTTCCAGATCACCGATGACATCCTGGACTATGTGGGCGACCCTCAGGAACTAGGCAAACCAGTGGGCGGAGACTTGCGTCGGCGCCAGATTACTCTGCCGCTCATCTATGCCGCGCACCACGGTATGCCTGCGACGTTGCGCGCTGTCATTGACCGCATCGACAATGGCGCGACCGAAGAGGAAATCGAGACCTTACTGCACTGGGTGCAGTTTTCTCCAGCAATTGAGCTGGCACGGCGTGACGCGTACCGCTACTGTGAGAAGGCATGTTGGGCACTTAATTTGTTCCCCACTTCTGACGCGCGCGCTGCGCTGGAGGCAATCGCTTGGTCGCTGGTGTCGCGGCGCCATTAGATACTGAGCAATTTGGAATCAATTTTCCAGGGGCCGGCAGCGCAGATATCTTGGACACCAGAATCACATCACATTGAGAAAGTAGCGAGATTAACACCACTCGGGTCCCGCTACAGCTGAAGAAGCGACAGTGGCGTCATTGAATTCAGCGTTACCGCCAGATCTCCCCATATGTAGGGAAAAAGCGTGCGGCCGGGTCGTAGTACACCCGGCCGTATTGCAGGCCTCTGAACATGCAGGGAAGAAACACCGTCTCTCCGCGCATAAGAGGTTGTGCTAAGCTGACCCCAAACTCATATGTCAGCAAGCGGTGTATCAGCGCTGGTCAATCGGGACCCATTTGAGATTCTCGTCCCCTATGTACTCCGAGCGTGGTCGGATCAGACGGTTGTCTGCGTATTGCTCCAGAAGGTGTCCAATCCACCCCACTACACGTGCCATAGCAAAGATACAAGTGAATAGATCGGGGTCGATGCCCAGATAGTACAATAATGGAGCGGAGTAGAAGTCCACATTGCAGTAGATCTTCCGCTCGATCATGTAAGGATCCTCGCGCGCCACCTGCTCCAGCTTAAGGGCAATTTGATACCACCTCGGATCGCTCAGCTCAGCCAGCTGTTGTGTTGCGCGCTGTAGATAGATCGCCCGTGGGTCCTGGGTCTTGTAGACACGATGGCCCATTCCATAAATGCGCTTCCCTTGTGCACGTGCCGCATGATACCATGTCTCCACATTGTCTGGGTCACCGATTTCAAGGATCTGCAACATCGTCTGCTCCGTGGCGCCACCATGAGCTGGACCCTTTAGTGTGCCTAGTGCGCTGGTGATGGCCGAGAAAATGTCAGACTGAGTGCTAGCGGTAACGCGTGCGGAGAAGGTCGAAGCATTGAACTCGTGATCCGCCAGCAACACCAGATACAGGTTGAGCGCGCGACTTTCGACCTCGGAAGGCATCCTACCATGCAGCATATATAAGAAATTGGACGCGTGGTCGAGATCCTCACGCGGGCCAATTACCTCGAGGCCCTTGCGATTGCGGTCGTGCGCGGCCACGATAGTGGGAATTCTGGCAGTGATGTCCACCGCACGACGCAGATTGCTGGCCTGTGAGGTGTCGTTTGATCCGGGATCGCCCAAAGCGAGTGCCGAAACTGCCGTGCGCAACACCGACATAGGATGTGACTGCACGGTAGGTGTCGAGCGGACTAGATCCATGACATGAAAAGGGATGTTGCGACGACTGCGCAGGCTGTCCTCAAAGCTGAGCAGCTGACGCCGATTGGGTAAGCAGCAGTACCAGAACATATAGGCCACTTCTTCAAAAGTGGCATGTTCCGCCAAGTCCGAAATGTCGTACCCGGCGTAGATGAGCCGTCCTTCCTCACCGATGACCTTGCTCATGCGAGTCTTGGCGACCACGATCCCTTCCAGACCTGCATACACTTGCGTTTGCACTTGTGCTTCTGCCACCATCTCTAGTGTTCCCTCCCTACAAGACTATCAGACTTTAGGTGCCTCTCTTTGGAGGCAGATGACCATATCAGATGTTACCAATAGCTTCAAGGAGGCGTGCCAGACGTGCCTGACGCGCCTCCAACTGGGCACGGTACGTGCTTAGGTTGACATAACGGCGCGCTACACCTGTTTTCATAGCTGCTTCTGCCACCGCTGGCGCTTCCCACAGTAGCACACGTGGATCGAGCGGCTTGGGAATTACATAATCCGGGCCAAACCGTAGCGAGCGCAACCGATAGGCGCTTAACACTTCCGGCGGCACCTCCTCACGCGCCAGCGCAGCCAAGGCATGGCATGCGGCTAACTTCATTTCCTCGTTAATCTGACGTGCGTGCACGTCTAAAGCACCCCGGAAGATGAACGGGAAGCCCAATACGTTATTGATCTGATTAGGGTAATCGCTGCGGCCAGTCGCGACAATGGCATCAGGACGTACCTGCCGGGCTAGTTCGTACTTGATTTCGGGGTCAGGGTTCGCCATGGCAAAAATGACAGGTTGTCGTGCCATGGATTGCACCATCTCTGCGCTAACCACGTCCCCTACCGACAGGCCGACAAACACGTCGGCTCCCCGCAGTGCGTCCGACAGCGTGCGTGCTTTGGTCGGTTGCGCGAATTGCGCCTTATACTCGTTCATGCCCTCGGTACGTCCCGTGTAAATGACGCCCTGTGAGTCCAGCATGATAATGTTGTCACGCGGAAAACCAGCTAAGACAAACATTTTGGCGCACGCAATCGCTGCGGCACCAGCTCCATTGATGACAATTGCCACCTCCTCCTTGTGTTTGCCCACGATCTCCAGGGCGTTCAGCAAGCCAGCAGTTGCGATGATGGCCGTCCCGTGCTGATCGTCATGAAAGACCGGGATGTCCAACGTGCGCTTCAGTTCCTCTTCGATGGCGAAGCACTCAGGCGCCTTAATATCCTCTAAATTGATGCCACCGAATGTAGGTGCAATAGCCTGCACTACGCGAATGAACTCGTCCGGACCAGCAACCTTAACTTCGATGTCGAATACATCGACGTCGGCGAAACGTTTGAATAATACTGCTTTCCCTTCCATCACTGGCTTGGAAGCCAACGCTCCCCGGTTGCCTAGCCCCAAGATAGCGCTTCCATCTGAGATAACCGCTACTAAATTGCTTTTGGCGGTATATTGGTAAGCATCCTCAGGATCTTCAGCGATCTCCAGCACAGGCTGCGCTACTCCAGGAGTGTATGCCAGCGACAGGTCAATCTGGTTTACCACCGGTTTGGTGGGAATGACCTCCAACTTGCCTGGTCTCCCACGGGCGTGATAGTCAAGCGCGGACTCGCGGGTGATCATAAGTCTCAGTGCCTTTTCGCGAAGAGTCGGGATCCGCACACATCAGAAAGTGGAATAGGCACCACTTTATATTGCTTAAATAATATAGGTGCAGACGTGTGAACGCACGGACTCGTATCGTTTGCTCTAGCTATCATGGGCTTGTGAAGACAACGATATGTTTCAGAGCTCCAATCAACACAATGGTATGACCTCGCGCCATCTATCCCAGCTCCTTCCACAGCAATGGGGTTGGCTGTCCAATGCTCCGGAACCCATACCGCTCATATAACCGGCGCGCACGCAGATTGCTGGCTTGGGTATTGAGCGTAACCCAATTGATGCCTGCTTGCACCATTTCCGACAATGCTTCGGTGAGAAGTCGTGTGCCAACCCCTTTGCCTTGCCAGTCTGTGGTAACACCGAGGCGGGTGAGATGCCCATGGGTCCCGTCCCATTCGCTCCAACAATAACCTATAATGCGGTCTCTGTGTTTTGCCACAACAAAATAGGCTGACCTTCCCAGCACGTATTCTATTTCCTCATACGGCTTATGCCACACCGGAGCGAAAATCTGGTTGTCAATGGCAGCAACCGTCCTGAGATCACCTTGCCGGGCACGTTCGACCACCACGGTGGAATTGCCAGCGACTGAGAACGGCACCGCATCCCAACCATAGGTGATCACGTGCTCGCAAGTCTGGAAGCCGTGGGCATCTAATGCTTCGTTTAGCCAAACAGCACCACTCAGGCACGCCAGTCGATGCACGTGCTGCCGACGTGCATGACTTTCCGCGCAAGACAATACCATTCTGGCGTATTGCGTGGCAGGCAGGCCATTGCACACCGCTGCAGCAACAATGCTGATTACTTCCGGATGGCGCCTGAGCACTGCGATCAGTCCAACAATTTCCTGGCCTCTCTCCACCATCACCCAACAATCGCCTGCAGCGAGGCGTTGTTCGAGCCAATGTGCCCCGCACGGTAGGTAGGTGCGCCATGAATAGATGAGCAATCGCCGGATGGCAGCTTGGTCAGCCATTGTGGCAGGACGCACCACATACAATGAGCTTACCTTAGAAGTAGATGCTCCCATATATTGGTGCAGCATTGTAGTGGCAACTCCGTAGCGTGTCAAGGGAGAATCGCGGAAGCCCACCTGAAGATTCAGACAGGCCACTGCTAACTGTTTTCAACTTTGACGCGCTAGCGGTAGTGTACTAGAATGTTATTGCAATTAATTGCAATAATAAGCCGTCAAACAAGAACAAGATCAGGCTAACCAAAGAGACAGGAGGTTCACCGATGGACACAGCTATGTTATCGCACATTTGGAAGGAAGTCACCACTGCCCGCATGCACATCCCAGACGGGTTTCTGAGCTTACCGGTGGCGCTTGCTTTCTGGGTGATTTCAGCTGGATTGCTGGCAATAGCTGCACGTAGGACCCAACAGCAGCTGGGGGAGCGACAGATCCCGTTGATGGGGGTGATGGCCGCCTTTATCTTTGCCGCCCAGATGATCAACTTCCCGGTGGCAGGTGGTACCTCGGGACACCTGCTGGGTGGTGTCTTGGCAGCGATTATGCTGGGGCCGTGGGCTGGTATGCTGGTGATGGCTTGTGTAATTATCGTGCAAGGCCTGCTCTTCCAAGATGGAGGTTTGCTAGTGATGGGAGCCAACATCTTCAATATGGGCTTGCTAACCGCTGCCCTGGGTAGTCTCTACCATGGCCTGGCGGGGCGCCAGAGCAAAGGGGTACGCCTGGTTGTGGCTGGTGTTCTGGCATGGCTTTCAGTCATAGCGGGCGCCTTGTTCACCGCACTCCAGCTGGGCTTCAGCGGTACCTCGCCATTTGCCATAGTGGTGCCGGCTATGCTGGGTGTCCATGTGCTGATCGGCATCGGCGAGGGACTGATTACTATGGCAGCGCTGGCGTTTGTTATGCAAGTGCGCCCCGACCTGGTATCAGTGGAGGCTGTGCGTGCTGGCGGTGGACGCAGCTGGGTAGTGGCGGGTCTGCTAATCGCCCTGGTGGTAGCTGTGCTATCGCCCATCGCTTCGGCGGATCCCGACGGCTTGGAGCGTGTGGCCATTGACATGGGGTTTGAGGAGATCGCCGCAGCACCGCCCTATGAGGTGCTGCCCGACTATGTGGTGCCTTTGCTCGGTGAGACCCCGGTGTCAACTATCGCAGCTGGCGTGCTCGGGGTGTTGGTGGTAGCTGCGGTGGCGATCATTGTAGGCCGTCTATTGCGCCAGCGTGCAGCGATCACCTAATAAGGTGATCTCGGAGCGAAAGCGGTCTCTCAGTGGCGAACATGCTTGAAGGTCTGCTGGATCGCTACTTGAATCGTGCGAGTTTTGTTCACGACCTTGACCCACGCGTCAAGGTCGTGAACGCGTTTCTGTTTATTCTCTCGGTTGTACTGTTGCCGGATGGGGCTTGGATCGCCTATTTTCTGGGGTGGTGTGCTATATTGGCGGTAGCTCTCCTGGCCCGAGTGGGGGCGGGCTTCGTATTACGGGGTTCGCTGGTGGCATTTCCCTTTGCATTGGTAGCAATCACTCTTGTCTTCACCTTACCCGGTCGTCCCCTATTGACATTGCAATTGGGCACGTGGGAGCTTAGCGCCAGTGATGCCGGCCTGGTGCGTTTCACCAGCATTTTGGCGCGCAGCTGGCTCTCGGTGCAAGCGGCTATCCTGCTCACTGCCACGACACGCAGCCCAGATCTATTGCATGCACTGCGCCATTTGCGTGTGCCTGGGTTGCTGGTAACTATTCTATCGTTTATGATACGCTATCTGTATGTGCTGGTCGATGAGACAACTCGGCTGCTACGCGCTCGTCAGGCCCGCAGTGCGTGGTCTGCGCAAGGGAAAGGGGGTGGTTCTCTCTTCTGGCGGGCCCGTGTAGCCGGCAACATGACCGGCCAGCTCTTCCTACGCAGCCTGGAACGCAGCGATCGCATTTACAATGCTATGTTAGCACGTGGATTTCGCAGTCAGTTTGTCACCATTAATCCGCATATGATGCGGCGCCGTGATTGGGTAGCAGGTGGGCTGGGAATTTGTGTTTTGTTGTTGCTGCAGTTTGTCGCTCATTTTGTGAGCTAGCTGGATGATCCAATATGCCAATTGTGCACGAACCGGTTACGTCCTGTGAGGATAGCTTTGGCCATCCTGCGCCAGACGTACTGGCGCTGGAGGTGCAGGGATTGCATTTCACTTATCCGGATGGCCACGTGGCACTGCGGGGCATTTCACTGCAAGTGCGATGTGGTGAAAAGGTAGCACTGGTGGGACCCAATGGCGCCGGTAAGAGCACTTTGCTTCTGCATCTGAACGGCCTGCTTAATGGTGGACAGGGAAACATTCGAGTTATGGGCATGCCAGTGATAGCACCCAACTTACCGCTTATCCGCGCACGCGTGGGCCTGGTCTTCCAGAACCCCGACGATCAGCTCTTCTCTCCCACTGTGTACGAGGATGTTGCATTTGGTCCGCTGCACATGGGGCTGCCTGAGGAGGAAGTCCGTCGACGTGTGGCATACGCGCTGACACAGGTCGGAATGGCACAGTACGCTGACCGGTTGTCATATCATCTTAGTATGGGGGAGAAGAAGCGGGTCGCTATTGCCACTGTGCTCTCCATGCACCCAGATATTCTCGTCTTGGACGAACCTAGTGCTGGCCTTGACCCACGCGCACGGCGTGGCTTGATCAACTTATTGCGCGCGTTGCCTATCACAATGTTGGCCTCTACCCATGATATGCTGATGGTGCGCGATCTGTTCCCACGCACCGTTATTATGGACGAAGGACGTATCGTGGCTGATGGCCCGACGGAGGAACTGCTGGAGCAACGGGATCTATTGGAGGCACATGGGCTGGAGAAGTTATGATCTCTTGAGCTTACGCTTGGTTCTCTAACGGCTGTAGCTCGGGCGCGTGTAATGCACCTCCTAGTTTGAGAGACATCAGGCGACGATAGATTGCGACCGTGCGTTCGGCGATGCTGGTCTGAGTGAAGTGTTCCAGCACACGCTGGCGCCCGCGTAATGCTAAATCCTCGCGTAATTCCTCATTGTCAAGCAATTTTTGTAGTTGCGCGCGGAGGTCAAATGGGTCGCCTTCTTTGAAAGTTAGTCCTGCATCGCCGATAACCTCAGGAATGGCGCCACTGCGTGCTCCTACTACTACTACCTGACATGCCATCGCCTCGATCAACACACGCCCAAACTGTTCCTTCCAGTTAGGTTGGGTGCGCGAGGGGAGCACCAGCACGTCCAGTCCGCTGTAGTAATAGGGCAGCTGCGTGGAGGGAATGGGACGGTCGAAGGTAACACGCGGAGCAATACCCAGCCATTGAGCCATTTTCACCAGCCGCTCCTCATCTGGGCCACTGCCTAGAATGCGCAACTCCCACGGCCCGCGCAGCTGATAGACTGCTTCTAGCAGCACGTCTACCCCTTTTTCTGGCACCAAGCGGCCGATGTAACCGATGACTACTTCGCTTCGGGAGGGTCTCCTTGCGCTGCGCCGCAATAATACACTGGGCTTGCCCTGTCGCACTGGCCGGCTAAGCGGAGTAAATATCTCTGGGTCAACCCCGAACTGCGGGATAACCTCAATTGTGCCCTGATAGCCCTTGGCGCGCCACACGCTCAATCCCTCGCTGTTTCCTACCAACAACATGTCAGTATGGCGCAACACGTACCATTCCATCCAGTTGAAGGGGGGTGGATAACGTCGATTAAGGTTCTGCCAACTGAAGACGACTATGCGCGCTCCAATCTGGCGCGCCTGGTGCACAGCGAGAAAAGTGGCCAGATTATATGGTTCCTCCTCGACGTGCACCACATCCGGCTGCACCGCGCGCATCAATCGTCCCAGCCCAGGGTAGTAATGCAGGTGAAAGTGGCCGTTAAGCACAATTGGCTCGACACGCAACTCGTAGCCGTCCAGATAGGCGCGCTCTAGACGTAACGCGCCGCGTTCATCGCGCCATTCGGGTGGCACCACCGCGATCAGCTCGACATCAGCGTGGCGAGCGATCTCCTCCAGCTTCTTCTGATAGGCACCAACGACACAGGCTTTTGAGATCAGTAGAACCTTCACTAGAACTCCAGGTCGGAAAGCGCGCGCGCAAAACTGGCGAAGGTAGGCTGCTGACTGAAGTAGATCAGATGGGCCAGACAACGACAATCGGACGCGCCGAAGCTGGGCACTGGCACTTTGCTGCCTGGGATAGCACGTAGTGCTGAGGCCCAGATACACTCCTTACGCTTGCGATCCACCGCATACCAGATCTCCACGATCGCCGCGTGGGCAAGCAGGTAGTCAATGTGCCACTGCATTAACTTGTCTGTGCGCGCATGATAGCTCAAACGGGCAGCCAAACCGCCTGGGCCTAGCGCACTGCCGGCATAGGCGTAATAACCTGCTTCGAACTCCCACGTACCCAGTCGGCCGATTGTAATCTTGACTGGATGTTCGAGTCGGATCACCAGCACATAGCTGCCTGGCTCAGCAGGCGCCAGCTCACTCGTGCCCCACTCGGGCAATTGACCTTCAGGTTGTTCCATTGTTGAGAGCTCCACTCACACCAGTGCAAACCGCGCGGTGAAATGGCGTAGGTAAGGAGTCTGGTAAATGATCTGCAATCCACGGATTTGATCCCGTTTCTGCCAAAGCGCAACCAGCACACGCACGACATAGTCCAAGTGGCTCTGTGTATAGACGCGCCGTGGCAATGTTAGACGTATCAGCTCCAGTGGCGGGTAAATCCACTCACCTGTCTCGGGATCGCGATGAGCAAAGGCCACCCCGCCGATCTCAGCTGCCCGAATGCCGCCCTCCAGATAAAGAGCGACACACAGCGCTTGCGCTGGGAACTGGGCTGGAGGGATGTGAGGCACGAAGCGTCGTGCGTCCACATATACAGCATGCCCTCCGGGTGGCTCGAAGATAGGGATACCACTCGTACGCAGCTGGTCGGCCAGATAGTACGTCTGGGCAATGCGATAACGCAGGTAAGCTTCATCCAGTCCTTCCCACAGGCCGCGCGCCATCGCCTCCAGGTCACGTCCGGCCAGTCCACCATAAGTAGGAAACCCCTCACGCAGCGTCAGCTCTTGGGCGGCGCGCTCGTACAGGGCCTGATCGTTCATCGCCAGGAAGCCCCCGATGTTTACCAGGCCGTCCTTCTTGGCGCTCATCGTACAGCCATCAGCATAGGAGAACATCTCGCGTGCTATCTCAAGCAGGCTCTTGTCAGCATATCCGGGTTCGCGTTGTTTAATGAAGTAGGCGTTCTCGGCATAGCGGCAGGCATCAATAAAGAAAGGGATGCCATAGCGATGGTAAACCTCGCTGGTCTGGCGGATGTTCTCCATTGAGACCGGCTGGCCACCGCCGGAATTGTTCGTGATGGTGATCATGCCGAGCGGAATGTTTTCCGCGCCGACCTTGCGAATGAACGCTTCCAGCGCGACAACGTCCATATTGCCCTTAAAGGGATGCCAGACAGTTGGATTGTTACCTTCAGCGATGGCGTGATTGGTAGGCCGGCCACCGCGTGCCAAGATGTTGCCCATCGTTGTGTCAAAGTGCATCGAATTGGGCACATACTGATCCTGCTTGACCATAATGCTGAATAGGATGTTCTCGGCACCGCGTCCCTGGTGCGTCGGAAGGAAATAACGGAAACCGAAGATGTTCCGAATTGTCTCTTGCAGGTGGTAGTAGTTACGGCAGCCAGCGTAGCTCTCGTCGCCCAACATGATGCCGGCCCACTGGTTCTGGCTCATCGCGCCGGTGCCTGAGTCGGTCAGTAGATCAATGTATACCTCCTCAGCGGGTATGTTGAAAAGGTTGTAACCAGCTGTGTCCAGAATGCGTGCCCGTTCCTCGCGCGAGGTCTGCTTGATTGGCTCAACCACCTTAATGCGAAACGGTTCTGGGAAGAAGTCGGCCATTGCGCAACATAGCCCCTTTGTGTTCGGACAATCACACTGTCTATGATAGCAGCATCGCGTCACTGTGCAAAACAGCGGCCAGGCTGCGGATTCTCTGTTTTGCTCGCACCTTGGCCCCAAAACTATGAGCATGATGACAATTGAGGGCGCATTCCGAACTATCGGTCAGTTCTGGTGATCTCCTTGAATGGTCGGGGGATGATAAATGTGAGATCAGTCTATGAGATCTTGAAATGGCCAGCACCTGTCCCCCTCACAATGAAGGAGGCGTGGCGCATCGCCACGCCTCCCAAATCCTCCAAGAGCTTATGGAGCCGGAACGTTAGATGTTGCTTTGCGAAGCTGCTACTGCGTAATCTCGCCGATGCGTTCGGCTTCCATCAGGTTGTCCTTGGTGATCAGCTTGGGCGGGATGAAGATATCGTGCTGAGATGGCTTGACACCGTCGCGCAGATAGCTCACCAAGACGCGCAACGCAGTGCGGGATTGTTCGCCAGGGAACTGCTCGATGGTGCCGTACAACTGACCGTCTCGCACCATCACCAACGCCTCTGGCAGGGCGTCGTAGCCGATCACTACCACCTTCTCGGCCAAGTTGCGCGCCTTGAGTGCCTCAATTGCACCGAATGCCATCTCATCGTTTGCCGCGATCACAGCGTCTGGCTCAGGTGTGGCCCCCAGACAGTTCTCTGTCACTGTCAGGGCCATCTCCCGCCGGAACCGCGCTGTCTGCTGGCAGGCTACTTTGATTTCAGGGCGGCTGTCTATGATGTTGTGCAGACCCTTTGACCGGTCGATGGCTGGCGAACTGCCTGGCTCCCCTGTTAATTCGAAGATAGTAGCTCCTTGCGGGAACAGATTGAGCAAGGCAAGACCTTGCTGCTCACCACCCAACACGTTGTCAGCACCCACGTGGGCCAGAGTGTCCACCCCCACCACTGTGCGGTCAATGGTGACAACAGGGATGCCTGCATCCACAACTTGCTTGACAGCGGGTGCCATGCCCTCGGCGGTGATGGGGCTGATCAGCACACCGTCATATTTCTTGACAATCGCGGCCTCCATATCCGCCGTCTGCTTGGGCACTTGGTTCTGACCATCTAGGGTGACAATCTCTATGTTGCCCAACTTGGCGGCTTCTGCTTTCACCTGCGCCTCCATAAACACAAAGAACGGAAACGCCAAGTCCGGCAACGACAACGCTATTGTCAGTGGCTTCTGTGCACCTTCAAGTTCGCCGATGCGTTCGGCTTCCATCAGGTTGTCCTTGGTGATCAGCTTGGGCGGGATGAAGATATCGTGCTGAGATGGCTTGACACCGTCGCGCAGATAGCTCACCAAGACGCGCAACGCAGTGCGGGATTGTTCGCCAGGGAACTGCTCGATGGTGCCGTACAACTGACCGTCTCGCACCATCACCAACGCCTCTGGCAGGGCGTCGTAGCCGATCACTACCACCTTCTCGGCCAAGTTGCGCGCCTTGAGTGCCTCAATTGCACCGAATGCCATCTCATCGTTTGCCGCGATCACAGCGTCTGGCTCAGGTGTGGCCCCCAGACAGTTCTCTGTCACTGTCAGGGCCATCTCCCGCCGGAACCGCGCTGTCTGCTGGCAGGCTACTTTGATTTCAGGGCGGCTGTCTATGATGTTGTGCAGACCCTTTGACCGGTCGATGGCTGGCGAACTGCCTGGCTCCCCTGTTAATTCGAAGATAGTAGCTCCTTGCGGGAACAGATTGAGCAAGGCAAGACCTTGCTGCTCACCACCCAACACGTTGTCAGCACCCACGTGGGCCAGAGTGTCCACCCCCACCACTGTGCGGTCAATGGTGACAACAGGGATGCCTGCATCCACAACTTGCTTGACAGCGGGTGCCATGCCCTCGGCGGTGATGGGGCTGATCAGCACACCGTCATATTTCTTGACAATCGCGGCCTCCATATCCGCCGTCTGCTTGGGCACTTGGTTCTGACCATCTAGGGTGACAATCTCTATGTTGCCCAACTTGGCGGCTTCTGCTTTCACCTGCGCCTCCATAAACACAAAGAACGGAAACGCCAAGTCCGGCAACGACAACGCTATTGTCAGTTTCTTTTCCTGGCTCGGCGGCTCAGCTGCTGCCGCTAGCGGAGCCGTGAGCATACTTGTGATCACAACTGCTGCCAGCAAACCGAAGAGATGCTTTCTCATAACTCAATGCCTCCTTTGGCCGTTATATATTGTGATGCTACACGTTATCCCTATATGGCGCCCTTTATCCGAGAGTGACGAGCAAATTCGCTTGGGTTACCTTATCACCTCCTTTCAGTGTTGCACCACTGGAATGATCATTCTCGCATAAGCTGTAATATCTTGCGCAGTGTGATAGGCTCCTGACATTCAGCGTCGAGCTGACTTCGCTAGCTGGTCAAAGAATACAGCGAAAACAATGATCAAGCCGATAATCACCTGCTGGAAATACGAAGAGACATTCAGCAGGGTAAGGCCATTGGACAACACCCCAATGAGAAGTACCCCGATCACAGTGCCAAAGATGCTACCTTCACCGCCGCGGGTAAGACTCGTGCCGCCGATGACGACCCCCGCGATTACCGTCAACTCGTAACCTATGCCAGCTACCTGCTCGGCGGAGTTTAGACGAGATGAAAGTAAGAAACCTGACAGACCAGCGAAGAAACCGCTAATGACATACACGCTCAACACTAACCATTTTATGTTTAGTCCAGACAAACGAGCAGCCTCTCGGTTTCCGCCTACAGCGTAGATGTGGCGTCCATATTTGGTATAGCGCAGGACGATGTGAGCGATGGCCGCAAACACGAGGAAGAAGATTACCGGCACCGGCACTGGCCCAATCATTCCCTGACCCCAGAAGCGATAGGCCTCGCGAAAACCACTGATCGGCTGACCTTGGGAGAAAAGCAAGGCAGCTCCCCGAAATGCTGACATGCCACCCAAGGTTACAATGAAGGGGGGAACACCAAGTCGACTAACTCCTAGACCCTGTAACATACCCCCTGCTAACCCGACGACAATGGCGGCGACCACAGCTGTAAGGAGGCCATATCCTTTAGCTTCCCCAGCTGTTACACTAAGGAGGCCAGTGCCACCTTTCTCCACTGCCGCACATACCAAGCCCGACAGCGCCAGCAGAGATCCAACTGAGAGATCAATGCCTCCTGTGAGGATCACAAAGGTCATGCCGACAGCCAGTAACCCGTAGATCGACACCTGACGTAGCACATTGAAGATATTGACGGTGGAAAGGAAAGCGGGCTCCAGTATGGCAAACACTATGCACAAAGCGGTTAGGAAGGACAGTGCGCCAAAACGACTGACAACGTTCAAAAGATTACCCCAGCGCACACGCGTGCGCACTGGTGTAGAAGATGCAGTTACAGTTTGCACGAAGTCACCCCCTGCACATAATTGAGGAAATTGCCCATACCCATGATGAGATATTCGAACCCGACCGAGTCAATTTAGCCATTACTCTGCACTGCTTCGACATGCAAAGTTTCATGCTGAACTGTACAGTATCGCATCACGATCTCTGGCGTCGCCTCGCTTACGTCCAGAATCGCTGTCACACGACCTTCAGCCATACACACAATGCGATCGCTCATGGCTAGCAATTCGGGCAGCTCAGACGACACCATAATGATACTGACCCCAGATCTTGCCAACTCGTCCATCAGAGCATAGATTTCAGCTTTGGCCCCCACATCTATACCGCGTGTAGGTTCGTCCATAATCAGAATCTTGGGCCGCAACATCAGCCATTTTGCGATGACAACCTTCTGTTGATTGCCGCCACTCAGATTCCAAACGATTTGATCCAAGCTGGGCGTACGAATCTGGAGCTGGGTAACAAATTGCTGTACCGACTGTCTTTCTTGGGCCTGACCGACAAACCCAAATCGGGTGAGACGAGCAAGAGAAGGCAGGGAAATGTTGAAGTGAAGTGCCTGATTAAGAATCAAACCCTGTTCCTTGCGGTCCTCAGGCACGTAGCCGATACCATGCCGAATAGCATCCAGCGGAGAGTTGATATCGACTGGAACACCATCTATGTAGATCTCACCCGCGTCACGCTTGTCTGCGCCAACGATGAGGCGCACCGTTTCGGTGCGACCGGCGCCTACCAAACCTGCCAAGCCAAGAATCTCACCACGGCGAAGATCGAAGCTGACATCCTTCACCACAATAGCACTGGGATCGAATTTGCTGCCCCTCCGGGTCAGCCCACGGACTTCTAAAATCACGTCATTTTGCCTGACAGCGCTTAATTGCGGAGCGCCCGGCCGTGCCTTAACCCTGGACTTGCGATGTTCCTTGTGGAAGAACTCATCGCGCGAGCGGCCGACCATCATGCTGACTAGCTTGTCCTCTGTAGCTTCTGCAGCAGTTAGCATCCCAACATTGCGGCCATCACGTAGTACCATGATGTGGTCGCAGATGGTGAGTACCTCCTGAAGTCGATGCGAAATAAAGATGACAGCGATACCCTGGCGCTTTAGTTCACGCATAATGTTGAACAGTACTTGTACCTCGGCGCCACTTAATGCGGATGTCGGCTCGTCCATAATGATCACTCGCACCTGCATAGACAGTGCCTTGGCAATTTCGACCATCTGCTGCTCAGCTACTGAGAGATCGCGCACAATAGCGGTTGGAGGCAGACTGACGCCCAGACGACTCAACAACTCTTCGGTCTGTCGGAAAAGTTGGCGATAATCTACGAAGATCGAATCACCCGGATAACGACCGACGAAGATATTCTCCATCACTGTGAGGTTGGGCATCAGATTGAACTCTTGATAGATCACCGAGATGCCGAGCTGCAGAGCGTGATGGGGATCTTTAATGGTAATAGGTTGACCCTGCAGATAGATCTGCCCGCTGTCCATCGGGTATGCCCCTGAGAGGATCTTCATCAACGTAGATTTGCCGGCGCCGTTCTCACCAACCAGGCCCAAGATCTCGCCAGCACGCGCCTCGAGGCTAACACGAGCCAATGCCTGGACACCCGGGAACGCTTTGCTCACGTTCTCCATACGGAGAAGGACGTTGTCATCCATCAGGAATCCTCTCTGCAGAGTACAGTGCATCTAAGGGAAATAACGAAAATGAGCCTTCACCCACACCCATATGGCGCCATCCCCTTAAGGCGCACTGCCGGCCGAGAAGCCGATCTCTTGAGATCCCGACTTGCAAGGGCCAGAAACTCAAAGGGTAGAGAGCCATCCTTGGACACTCCCCACCATAGTAAGCTGCTGCACTATCAAGCGATCACATTATCACATGAGCCAGAAGCTCTGTCAAGAGGTTTTGGAAGCTGGCTACATACTTTATCAGGTGCGTTTCCTACAAGAATTCAAGTGATGGAAGGCCTTCAATACCCTCCGATAGCTTTAAATCGTTGGTGACTCGGGATTGAGCGCGAAGTGTTTGAGCATCACGATGGGATCACTCCTGCTTGGGTTGTGAATCTTCACGCCTGCGCGTGCTGCTGGGTATGAAACAAAGTACTCATCATGGGTAAGCTGGCCGAAGCGAATCAGGGTCGGCGTCTCGATCGGCCACTCTCCTAGCGTTCCGTGACCTTGTAACATGATCAGCCCGTAGGCACAGGCATCCCGGATGGTGACTGTGCGACCTGGCAACACAGTGAGTTCCTTGGCAGCAAAGTATGGGTTGCCGTAGCTGATCCAATACTCCAGGTAGCCTTCGGCTTTCATTTCTTCCTCAGGTCTGACCGGTCGGGGTCGGCGGAAGAACTGCTCACGAAAGTTAGGCAGTGTATTCAACTCCCAATCAAGCATTGATACCAGATAGTCGAGATCATGCTGCTTGTCGGGCGGGACATTCTTGGTCAAGAGCGACCAATCCAGCGGCACGTCGTTGACCAACGACTGGAACATAGCGAACACATCACTGGCCCACTGCGGCTCGTAGGTACACAGGCTACCTGGCGCATGGAGGACACCAGCAGGGACATACCAGCCCGTGCCCACTTCGAGGCGGTAAGCGCGGGACAGGTCAGTGATATGGTTGTCGCCAGTGTTCCAGATCTCCAGGCAATGGCGCACCTGTTCCTTGGTGGTTCCAGGCTCCAGGCCGAAAAAGGTGTAGGGGAAATCGGCACCGTAGTTATTCAGTTGGCGTGGGAAATAGTAGCTCTCCGGCTTGCTCTCCATACCAACCTGTCGGGCATGTTCTTCCATCTGATGGACGTGATGGGGCAGAGCACCTTTGTTATCGAAGAACTTGGAGTAGATGGGCCAACCGTGGTACTCATTCCATATACGTTCACCCACCATTTGTGCGCCTAGCTCGTCTACCAGATCCTTGAGCAAGATGCGTTTGGGCTTGTCTTCGTCACCGTAAACGACATAGCTCAGACCTTCATCGGGGGTGGTGAGTGGTCCATTGTCGGCCTTGGTGGTCGAGGAGAGCCAACGCTCGTCAATGCCTCCGCGGTGGGCGCCGAAGGCGTATAGGTCATCATGGTGGAGCTTCAAGCGCTTGCCAGGGATGCAAAACGAACGTGGTACCCAAGTTGGTGCCAGGCGCAGGATGCCTTGGCCTTGCTCGAAAGCAGGATGTGTCATGGCAAAACCCTCACGTGAGATTTCATATGTCAAAGCTGGTTCTCCAAGACGGTACCAGTACTCTCGAAAGCCTGCAATGTGATTCTATGTTTATGCAACGAACAGGGCTGAGAAGTTCATAATGCGCACTGGCTATATGGTATATGGGAGATCTCGCCGGCTGGAGAGCACATAGTACTCATTAAATGACATAACACCACAGCAGCAAGAACGTTTATGCTTACAAGTCTAGCATAACCGAGCCTGGCAATGCTGTCAAGTCATTAGGCGGTTCCGAGCAGTTTTGAGAGCGTCGAAAAAAGTCTCATATCGCATAGGTCCCTGTAGAAGAATTCGTGCAGGTGGGTTGTCTCATAAAACAGGTGACTATAACGTTTTTCAACACTCTCCTGGTTCGACTTGCTCTTATATATTAGGCATAGTATAATAAGCGCTTGGTCAATTCACTTCGCGCGTCTCTGGACTTGTCAGGCTGTGCTCGGCGACTACCGAGTTCCTGGTGGGGATGAAGGAGGCGGAGGTATTAAACAACACACAAGGAGAGTAACAGGAAATGGCAGTTGAAACAATGAAAGCCCTGCTGGAAGCAGGCGTTCACTTCGGTCACCGTACCCGTCGCTGGCACCCGAGGATGAAACCCTATATCTTCACCGAACGAAATGGGATTCACATCCTCGACTTGCAGCAAACCCTCGCCCGCCTGGAACAAGCATACAATCTGGTGCGTGATACTGTGGCCAAAGGTGGCACCGTGTTATTCGTAGGCACCAAGAAACAAGCGCAGGATGCGCTTGCCGAGGAGGCACGTCGCTGTGAGATGCCTTATGTCAATCAACGCTGGTTAGGTGGCACTCTCACCAACTGGCGCACCATTCGACAACGCATCGATTATTTGCTCGACCTCGAGAAGAAACAGATGCGCGGCGAGTTCGCCCACCTGCCCAAGAAAGAAGTGGCCAAGCTCGAATACGAGATTGCACGCCTGAATCGGCGTTTTGGCGGTCTCAAGGAGATGCTGCGGTTGCCCGATATCCTCTTCGTTGTAGATGTGCGCCGCGAGGCAAATGCTGTGCGCGAGGCCAACACCTTGGGTATCCCTGTAGTTGCGATGGTGGATACCAATTGCGATCCTACCCCTGTTGACTACGTCATTCCATCCAATGACGACGCGATACGCGCAATTCGTCTGGTCGCGAGCAAGATTGCTGATGCTGCCATCGAAGGGTTGCGCTTGCGTGAGACGATGGCCGCTGAGCTCGAGGAAGAGGGTATTGCGGTGGCGGAAGAAGGCCAAGAGCGTTATCTTGGACCATCCACATTGGCCAAGCTACGGGCGGCTGCACGCATTGAAGAAGAAGAGGAGGAATGGGAGGAGCTGGAGGAGTTGGAAGAGGACGAAGACGCTCTGCGCGCCAGGGCATCTTATATGCGGCGACGCGCAGCTGAGAAGGTGAATGCTCCTGCTGTCGGGCGCATCTTTGAGCCTGATGACGATGAAGAGAAAGACGAGGAAGAAGAGGAAGACGAAGAAGACGAGGATTAGTTGACGCAGCAGCAATCTTTTCGGGGAGAGCACGTGGCTTTTTGTTCTGAACAAGTTCCTATCCCCTGAATCTGGTGAGGTATCCTTAAGGAGGCAATTAATTGTGGCTATTACCACTGATATGATCAAGCAATTGCGCGAAGAGACAGGTGCCGGTGTATTGGAGTGCAAAAAAGCGCTGGAAGCCTCAGGTGGCGATTTCGACCGGGCAATCGCTTTGTTGCGCGAGAAAGGGTTGGCCACCGCTGCCAAGAAAGCTGGCCGCGAGGCTAACGAAGGGCTGGTGGGCTTGCAAGTGGATGCAAACGGCCGGTGGGGGGTCATCTTGGAGGTCAATTGTGAGACAGACTTTGTGGCCCGCACCGAGGATTTTCGCGCCTTTACCCAGGCTTTGCTGCAGCAGCTGAGCGCTGATCCTGCTGTGACAGATGTACCAGCTCTTTTGGAACGACCTTTTGTGCTTGACCACAACATCACGGTGGGACAGCACCTGACTGCGCTCGTGGCCAAGCTGGGCGAAAACATTGTCATCCGCCGCTTTGCGCGTCTGCAACGTGATGGAGATGGCTGGATCGAAGGGTATCTTCATCCGGGTGACCGCATAGGGGTGATCTTGCACGCTTCTGCCGGCGACGCCAAAGTAGCTGAAAGTGTTGCGTTTCGCGAGCTGGTGCACGATCTGGTACTCCAGGTAGCCGCCGCAGCGCCCGAGTACGTCGCGCCGGCGAACATACCGGCCGACGTCGTGGAGGCAAAACGTGCCGTCTATCGAGCAGAAATCACAGATGAGAAGAAACCTGAAGCCATCAAAGAGCGCATCATTGCAGGTAAGCTCGACAAGTGGTACGAGACAATATGCCTGGTACGTCAACCTTTCATCAAGAATGACACGCTACGTATTGCTGATCTTCTCGAACAGAAGAGCAAACAATTAGGCACGCCATTGACTATAGAGCGCTTCGTGCGTTATGAGCTCGGGACGGGCGAGTGAAGAGGGGCGAGGCCAGAACTGGGGAAGTTCTGGTCTCGTTCTAGTGAGAGTTGAGATAGGAAAAAACGATGCCTCAAGCGAAATATCAGCGCGTATTACTTAAGGTGGGAGGTGAAGCGTTGGCCGGTCCGCACGGTTTTGGCATTGACCCTCACCGAGCGGATGTTGTAGCTGGCAAGATTGCAGCAGTGCGCGCTTACGGTGTGGAAGTCGCCGTGGTGCTGGGCGCCGGCAATCTGTGGCGTGGTCGTGACGGTCTGGAACACGGAATGGACCGTACTACCGCTGACCACATGGGCATGTTGGCTACTGTGATGAACTCTCTGGCACTGGCGGATGCGTTGGGAAGACTTGGCTTAGAGACGCGTGTACAGACGGCAATCGAGATGCGTGCTGTTGCCGAGCCATATATTCGTGGACGCGCTGTTCGTCACTTGGAAAAAGGGCGTGTGGTGATCCTGGGAGCAGGCACAGGTAACCCTTATTTCACAACCGACACTGCAGCTGCACTGCGGGCGCTGGAGATCGACGCTGAGCTGCTCATCAAGGCAACTAAGGTGGATGGCGTGTACAACGAGGACCCTATGGTGAATCCTCAAGCACAGCGCTTTGACAGCCTGACATATCTTGACGCGCTCAACTTGGGAGTCAAAGTGTTGGACAGCACAGCCATCTCATTGTGCAAAGAGAATCACTTGCCCATCATTGTGCTCAATCTGTGGGAAGATGGTAGTATCGAACGAGCAGTGCTCGGTGATACCATTGGCACCTTGATCGGCCCATAAGCGATTCCTGGCCTGGCATCTCTGCAGAAGGGGGGTGAATGCTATGTTGAAGCAACTGCTTCGGGAAACCGAAGATCGAATGAAGAAAGCGATTGAGGCGCTCCAGGTGGATTTGCGGGGCATTCGTACCGGACGTGCCTCTCCAGCATTGGTAGAACGGGTGCGCGTCAACTATTATGGCACTCCTACTAACCTGGCCGAACTTGCTTCGATTTCGGCACCTGAGCCTCAGCTGCTGACTATCCGACCCTGGGATGCCAGTGCTTTGAAGGAGATCGAGCGTGCTATCTTGCAGTCCGATCTCGGGCTGACACCCGTCAACGATGGCAAGATCATCCGACTGAGCATCCCCCCGCTGACCGAGGAGCGTCGCCGTGAGCTGACTAAAGTGGTGGCTAAGCGCGTTGAGGAAGCACGCGTAGCGGTGCGTAATTGCCGGCGCGACAGCTTAAACGACCTGAAAGAACTCGAGAAAGAGAAGCTAATCTCAGAAGACGACTTCTTCACGGGCAAGGAAGAGCTCCAGAAGCTCACTGACAAGTATATCGCACTGGTGGACGAGATCGGCCAAGCGAAGGAACGCGAGATCTTGGAACTGTAGAGTGGATGTGCACATGGGTGTTGCTTTAGAGCGAGTGCCCCAACATGTGGGCATCATTATGGACGGAAACGGGCGCTGGGCGCAACGAAGGGGATTGCCTCGTCTGGCCGGACACCGTGCGGGGGTGGAGAACATTCGTCGTGTCTTACGCGCGTGCGTGGAACTTGGGATCAAGATGCTCACAATTTATGCCTTCTCTACGGAGAACTGGAGACGTCCCGAAGATGAGGTACAAGGTTTGCTCAACATCTTTGCTGGAGTCATCGGGCGTGAGCTCGAGGATCTGCACCGGGAGGGCGTCCAACTGCGTCACATTGGTCGCCTGGAGGGCATCTCAGAAGGACTCAAAGCACAAGTTCTGCGCGCGATTGAGCTGACACGCCACAACGACCGATTGATTCTCAATATTGCCTTTAATTACGGCGGCCGTGCTGAGATTGTAGATGCTGTGAAGGCGATTATCCAGGCAGGTTATACTGCCGATGACGTCACGGAAGAGCTGATCAGCCGTTATCTCTATACTGCCGGCTGCCCCGATCCAGATCTCATTATCCGTACGAGTGGAGAACTGCGCACCAGCAACTTCCTCATTTGGCAAGCTGCCTATGCAGAGTATTACGTGACCCCTGTTCTCTGGCCGGATTTCAACAAAGAAGAGCTGATCAAAGCGCTGGTGGATTACAATACGCGCGAACGTCGATTCGGGGACATTAGACCGAGATAGTACTAGAATAATCTTAAGCAGGCTGGTCTGTGCTTCATACCCGTATTCGTTCCGCCATTGTCATAGGCCTGGTAGCAGGGTTGGGGGTGTGGTTTGGTGGTTGGGTGTTCTTCGCCCTCGTCCTGCTGGTAGCGGGCATGGCCGGCTATGAGTTCACCCTGATGATGCAAGCTGGTGGCCATCGGGTCTCGTTGCTCTTTGTCTATGCCATCATTGTCCTTTTCATGCTCGACGCAGCGTTCGCCGGCCGCAACATCGCCCGGCATGGGTTGGTTTGGATCCTCATCCTTTCCATCTCGTGGCAGATCTTATACTATCGGCCTGGATCTTCCACGGTGGACTGGGCGCTCACTGTCAGCGGTGGCTTATATGTTGGATGGTTGTTCTCGTTTTTTGTGTCGCTACGGGCACTGCCAGACGGACTGGTCTGGACTGCTGCTGCATTGGTGAGCACTTGGGCGAGTGACTCAGGCGCTTATTTTCTCGGTCAGGCGATAGGACGTCACAGGTTGTGTCCTCTCATAAGCCCAAATAAGACATGGGAAGGCATTGCAGGCGGCTTCCTCGGCGGGATCCTCGCAGGTGGTTGTGTCGGTGCACTCGCTATGTACTGGGCTGGTGCGCTTGGCGTGGTGCAAGGGCTCATCCTGGGTGTGTTAGTTTCGTGTACCGCTCCCTTTGGCGACCTGGCTGTCTCAATGATGAAGCGCGAAGCCGGGGTCAAGGACACGGGCACATTGATCCCTGGTCACGGGGGTATTCTGGATCGCACCGACAGCTTGATGTTTGTCGCTGTGGTCACGTACTACTTCGCCACTTGGACGATGCAGTGGCAGTAGCTGTGTCGGTTTCTCAAAAGATCGAGATAGCATTATAATATCGAAATCACCCCCAGGAGGTGAACTGTGGAGCTACAGTCGCGACAGAGGATGATCCTGATCGCTGGAGCACTGATGGGCGCCATCCTAGGTGCTGGGATTGCCTGGTTGTTAACACAGCCAGACGAGCGAATGGGAGATCGACGCAAGCAGCCTTTGCGCCCCAGTGACCTGTTCAAGCTGACAGCAAACATTGCGACGTTGTTACGTGAAATCGACGAAGTACGACGTCGTGTATAAATAAGATTTTTGATCCTTTTGTACCTAAGGAGTTTGCCTATGTCCCTGTCCCACAAGACTGACCAAATAAAGAAGGTAGTGCTGGCTTACTCAGGCGGGCTAGATACTTCCGTTATCGTGCCTTGGCTGAAGAACACCTACGGTTGTCAGGTGATTTGCTTTACCGCCAATCTTGGCCAGGGGGATGAGCTCAGTGGTCTGGAAGAGAAGGCGCTCAAGTCGGGAGCCAGCAAAATCTACATTGAAGACCTTCGCGAGGAGTTCATCACCGATTACATCTACCCCACAATGATGGCCGGGGCAATCTATGAGCGCAAATACTTGTTGGGCACTTCCTTTGCGCGGCCGTTAATTGCAAAGCGTCAGGTCGAGATCGCCGAACTGGAGGGAGCGGATGCCGTAGCGCATGGATGCACCGGCAAAGGGAACGACCAGGTACGCTTTGAGCTAACTTATCAAGCCCTCAACCCGCGTCTCAAGGTGATTGCCCCTTGGCGTGAGTGGCATATTCGCTCGCGTGAGGACGCGTTGGACTATGCCGCGGAGCACAACGTGCCTGTTTCCAGCACGCTCAAGAGTATCTACAGCCGCGACGGCAATATCTGGCATCTGAGCCATGAGGGGGGATTGCTGGAAGACCCTTGGCAGGAACCCGAGGAGGCTATGTTTCAGCGTACCGTCTCGCCCGAGAAGGCTCCCGATGAACCCGAATATGTGACAATCGACTTCCAGCAAGGGGTTCCCAAACGCGTTAACGGCGAAGCCAAAGGCCCTATCGCTTTGCTGGAAACCCTGAACGAGCTAGGAGCGCGTCATGGTGTTGGACGGGTTGATCTGGTGGAAAATCGCCTGGTAGGGATGAAGAGTCGTGGGGTATACGAGACCCCTGGCGGCACCATCTTAGTGGAAGCGCATCAGGCGCTGGAACAACTCTGCCTGGACAAAGAGACATTGCACTTTAAGCAAATGGTCGCATTGCGCTACGCCGAACTGGTTTACAACGGTCAGTGGTTCACGCCGCTACGCGAAGCGCTGGACGCCTTTGTGCGCTCCACACAGCAAACGATGACAGGGCAAGTCCGCCTGAAGCTCTACAAGGGCAACGTTATCCTCGTAGGGCGCCGTAGCCCCTACAGCTTATATCGCGAGGATTACGCCACCTTTGGCGAGGATGATGTATACAACCAGGCCGACGCAGAGGGCTTTATCAAGCTGTTTGGACTACCGCTCAAGGTGCGTGCGCTGCTGGATCTGGAAGGCGTACGACGCGGCCTGCACGGGGAACCAGACTACAGCAAATTCAAGCGCGACTAGACTCGCTGGTTGCTCTACCACGCCTTGATGAAACGGGTGGACGGAAGCTCAGCGAACAGGCGAAAACACCCGGCCTGTTCGCTGAGTTGCTGATGGAGAAGAATTCGAGGGGCTATTCATAAGCGATGAGCAGTCAGGCGAGGGAAGAGAACAAGATGAACTTCCTGTGGGGTGGACGTTTTGATGGCACCCCAGATGTGCTGATGCGCCGTTTTGGGGATTCGATTTCCTTCGACATACGCCTGTGGGAGGTGGACATCCTGGCTAGCGAAGCATATGCCCGAGCACTGGCGCGCGCCGGTGTGATTACTGAGGCGGTGCGTGATCAGTTGCTCTCGGGGCTAGCACAGGTGCACGCCGAGTTCGCTGCCGGTTGCTTCAAAATTCAGCCGGGCGATGAGGACATTCACACAGCTGTAGAGCGGCGGCTAGGCGAGCTGATTGGCGCCGCCGCAGGTATGTTGCACACTGGTCGCTCGCGTAATGATCAGGTGGCAACCGATACCCGTTTATATCTAAGAAAACAGGCGCAAGTGTTGCACCAAGAGTTACACGCGCTACAAACAGCCATTGTAGACAAGGCATCTGCCCATCTGGATGTATTGATGCCTGGGTACACCCACCTACAGCCTGCTCAACCGGTGCGCTTCAGTCATTGGCTGTTGAGCTACTTCTGGATGTTCCAACGTGACCGCGAGCGCTTGGGTGCACTGATGCCACGCCTGAACGTGCTGCCGCTTGGCGCAGGGGCGCTGAGTGGCAACCCTTGGGGTATTGACCAGGACTTCCTGGCGCAGGAGCTGGGCTTCGATGCTGTCGCCACAAACAGCATGGATGTGGTCAGCGATCGCGACTACCTGGTGGAGATGCTTGGCTGGTGCTGCCTGGCACAAATCCACCTGAGTCGCATGGCAGAAGATCTTATCATTTTCAGCAGCCGCGAGTTCGGATTTGTCGAGCTCTCGGATCTCTATGCCACAGGCTCAAGTTTGATGCCTCAGAAAAAAAACCCTGACTCGCTGGAGCTGTTGCGCGGCAAGAGCGGACGGGTGATTGGTGACCTTGTAGGAATGTTGGTCACCCTTAAGGGACTGCCAAGCACCTACAACAAAGATCTACAGGAGGACAAGGAAGCAATCTTCGATGCTCTGGATACTCTCTTGTTGGCGCTGCCCGTCATGACTGGCGTGATCCAAACTCTGATTCTGCACCCGGAGCGGATGCGCGCTGCACTTTCAGATGAGATGCTAGCCACTGAATTGGCTGATTACTTGGTGCAACAAGGTATTCCCTTCCGCGAAGCGCATGCACTGGTTGGGCAGGTGGTGCGTCGCGCATTGGCAAGAGGGTGTTCTCTCAGGGAACTACCGTTGCAGGAGTATCGTGAGGTATGCGATCGCTTTGGGCCAGATGTAGTGGAATGGCTGGATTGTGAACGAGCGGTTGAACGGCGCAGTTCAGTGGGTGGTACGGCCCGTCAATCTGTGCTGGACCAGATCTCTGCGGCCAGACAGTTGCTGAGTAACGGCATGGCGAGGTTGCGATAGGCTTATGCGCACCAAGGTCGTGGTCAATCCGATTGCTGGGCGCGGGCGAGCAGAAAAGTTGCTGCCACGTCTGTATGCGTGTCTGAAGCGTTACGCCGTTTCTGCCGAGGTCGTGCATACCCAGGCTAAGGGAGATGCTGTGCAGCTGGCGCTGGAGGCTGCGCGCGAAGGATATGAGCGCGTTGTAGCTATGGGTGGCGATGGCACGGTGGGTGAGGTAACCACCGGCTTATTGAGCGCAGCTGATGAGGGGTGCGAATCTATACTGGGGATCCTCCCTGCGGGATCTGGCAACGATTATGCATATGCAGTGGGCATTCCCACCAACTTGGAAGCTGCTTGTAAGCGTCTGGTGGATGGTCAGGTGCGTTGTGTAGACGTTGTGCGTGTTAGTGCCGACGGGAAGACGTACTATTTCAACAACACAGTGGGTATCGGCCTAGACGCCGATGTCCTGCTCGAGACCCACAAGCTGAAACGGATACGCGGTTTTCTGCTCTACTTCACAGCTCTGATGCGTGTGCTGATATCGAACGGCCGTTGGCCATACCCGGTGCAGGTCACAGTGGATGGGGAATCATTGCCATATAACGCTGTGACGCTGGTGACAACGTGCAACGGCCCCCGGGTCGCGGGCGGTTTCTATCTGACGCCTGAGGCACGACCGGATGATGGTCAGCTGGATGTGATCATAGCAGATCAGCTGAGTCGATTGCGGTTAGCTTCATTTATTACGCGCGTGATGCGCGGTACTCATGTGGGCGCAAAGCCAGTGCACATTCGCCGGGCACGTCGTGTGACCGTAGAAGGACTGCGCGGTCTACCGGGCCATATGGATGGCGAGGTGCTGTGCACCGCTGGGCGACGTATCGAGATCGAGATACTTCCTGGGCGCCTGAAGGTGTGGTGCTGACGCGATGACAGGCACGTTGATCAATATTGTTGCCGTGTTGCTTGGCGGCAGCCTGGGTTCCATATTGGGCGCCCGCCTGCCTGAGAGGATGCGCGAAACGGTCATGAACGGGTTAGGGCTGGTAACTCTGGTGCTGGGACTCAGCTTAGCGTTGCAAAGCAAGAATCTGCTGATCGTGATGGGTAGTGTGCTGCTGGGTGGAGTGTTGGGCGAATGGTGGCGCATTGAGGACGGGCTGGAGGCGCTGGGGCGCTGGCTGGAGGCGCGTTTCGGTCGCCCCGACGACGCGGCACGCGGACACTCCATCACCCGCGCTTTTGTGACTGCCAGTCTGGTCTTTTGTGTCGGGCCGATGACCGTAATGGGTTCACTGCTGGATGGGCTTACCGGCAACTACCAGTTGCTGGCGATCAAGAGCTTGCTCGATGGGTTTGCCTCGCTGGCCTTTGCTGCCTCGCTGGGGCCAGGTGTACTTTTCTCCGCATTGACGATCCTGGTTTATCAAGGTGGTCTGAGCTTGGCAGCGCATACTTTTGCTACCAGCTTGGCCGGTGTGCGGGCTGATACGCCAGCTGTGGTCGAAATGGGTGCTACTGGCGGCGTACTCATTATGGGCATTGGATTGCTTCTGCTTAACCTGAAGCGTATCCGGGTAAGTAATTATCTTCCCGCAATTGCTATCGCACCGCTCATCGTGCTGTTGCTGGAAGCGCTGAGGGTGAGTTGGTAGGCAACTAACTCCACCAGAAAAATAACTTGACCTCTTCCGTTCAGCCTTGGCCTTGATAATCACAAGCGTAGAGCAGCCAAGGCATAAAGCGGCCATCCGAATCCATGTGCCTTGAAGAACTTGCTGTCGGGTAGGGGCAAACGTCCCCCTTGTTTCATCCGTATGGCAGCACTGCATGCGGTCACTGATAGAAATTGCCCCCATACTCGCGGCCAACGCGGAACATGGTGATAATATTCTCCACCGGTATGCCATCGTGCAGCGAATGGTCCGAAGCTAGCACATAGCCCCCGCCCGGCGCCGCGATGTCGATTGCCTCGCGAACCTCAGCAGCCACCTCCTCTGGAGTGCCGAATGGCAGGGTGCGCGACGAGTCGATGTTGCCGATGATACAGAATCGGTGGCCATAGTGTTCCTTGACCCAGCGTAGATCCATACCGGCTGTGCGTTGTAAAGGATGGACCGCGCTGATCTTCGTCTGAGCTAAATCAGGCAAATACTCCTTGATGTGTCCGCAAGAGTGGAGTAGTACGGGTACTCCCAGGTTGGCCATATACTCGGCCAGCTCGGCTATGTATGGCAGCACATATTTGCGGAAGAGGTCCAACTTGACGAATCCGCGCGTGCTGTCGCCCAGATCGTCCGCCAACCAGATGCCGTCGCAACCTGCTTGCACGCAGAGGCGTGTTGCCTCTTTGAAGTATTCGTTCGAAATCTTAAAGATTTCCACAAGCATCTCAGGATCGTCGTAAAGAGCGTAGCAGATTTGTTCATAGCCCATCAGCATCCAGGCAGTGGTGAATGGCCCTTGCACGCCGGCTAGGAGAGCTAGGTTATCGTGAGGCATATCTCGTGCTGCCTCCAGTTCCGATAGACGGCCCGGCAACGTCGGATCAGGAGGACGATAACGCGTCAGATCAGCGCGTGACTTGATAGGATAATCTATCGGGGCGTCGATCGGCCATGACGAGGCATTGTGGCGGTAGGTTGTGCCCCATTCGTCGACATATGTGTCCTCATCCAGCTTCTTGGGTTTGAACCCGGTGTAGCCACCGAAAGGCAACCAGACACCGTCGTGATCGAGAGCTAGCGCCAATGCCACCGCATCTGGCCCATTGTAGCTCTCGGGGCGACGGCCAATCAATGCCTCGTACATAGGTTGTTGAAAAAGGAAGTCGAACATAGGCACGCGGTCGGGTTGTTGAAGTCTGATGGCAGCCAGAAGTCGTTCTTTGCGATTCATAATGATTTATCTCCGCTTGTGGTTAGCCTTTTACAGCACCGAAAGTCAGACCTCGGATCAGATAGCGCTGTACCAAGAAGGTAAAGATGATCATCGGCGCCATGATCACGGTCGATGCTGCCGACATTTCACCCCACAACACGCCGCGCTGGGTAATGAATCCCATCACGCCGATAGGCAGCGTCTGCGTCTGAGCGCGGCTGATGATCAGGGCAAATAGAAACTCGTTCCAAGAAAACATCATGCAGAAGATAGCTGTTGCCGCTAAACCTGGTGCTGCCAGGGGAAGGATCACCTTGGTGAAAGCTTGCCATGGCGAACAACCATCCACCATAGCTGCATCGTCCAGATCGGAGGGTATTTCGGCGAAGAACCCTCGCATGATCCATATGGCGAAAGGCAAATTGAACGCGATATACAACAGCACCAATCCTTGCCGCGTGTCGATTAGCCTGAGAGTGTTAAACAACAGGAAGATGGGAATGACGGCGGCAATGGGCGGAAACATACGCGTAGAGAGTATCCAGAAGAGGATGTTCTGCTTGGCCACGATCTTGAAACGTGCCAATGCATAACCAGCCATAGAACCCAGTAACAATACGACTGCAGTGCTGGCAGTGGTGGCGATGAGACTATTGAGGAAGAGAATACCGAAATTACGACGTAAGAAAGCAGAGCTGTAGTTATCGAAACTGGGTGTGAAGATCCATACTGGTGGGACCGCTGCTGCAAGTTCTCTGGCCTTTAGGGAGCCCATAGCCACCCAGACAACCGGAAAAAGCACCCAGATTAGCACTAATATCACACCAATATAGGTGAGAACTGTGCCCACCGTGTGCAGTCCGATGCTCCTTCGTCTCATATTCACTCCTCCACTTCCTGCATAGGGAGTGCCCGGACCAACAAGTTGGACAGGAGGGTAATGACTATCAGGATAATGAAGGCAGCTGCAATGCCTACGCTGACATAGTAGTAGGAAAATGCCTGCCGGTAGGCATATAGACTGGCGAATTCTGTTGCCCGACCCGGGCCGCCGGCGGTCATAACGAATGGAATATCAAACGTGCGCAGTGAGTCGATCACTCGCAACAACAATGCGATCAAGATGAAAGGTCGCAAGAAAGGCAGCGTAAGATGCACAAAGCTCTGCCAGCTGGATGCCCCGTCCACTTTCGCTGCCTCAAACGGTTCCTGGGGCATTGCTTGCAGGCCGGCCAGCAACAACAGCACAAAAAGGGGTGTCCATTCCCAGACATCGGTGATAACTAACGCCGGGATTACCGCTTTCGCGTCGCCCAACCAGTTTGGCGGCTGGATGCCAAGCTGCCGGATAAAATAGTTCAACACCCCTGTATCGAAGTCAAGCATATATTTCCACGACAGTCCTACCACTACCGGCGCGATCATCATAGGTATGACCACAATGGTGCGAATAATGCCAACCCCTAAGATCGGCCGGTTTAATAGCAAAGCAATGCCAAGACCGAGCAATAACTCTATGCTGACGGCTGCGACGGTGAAGTAGAGTGTAGCGGCCAATGAGTAATGAAAGTGGCTGTCACTCAAAACACGCCAGAAGTTCTCCAATCCTACCCATGGCATACCCAAATAAGGCTTAGAAAGGATGTACTGTCTGAGACTTACGTTAACGGAGTAGAGTAGTGGATACACGCTGAAAGCAATCAGGTAGATCAGAGCCGGTGCCAAGAAGACATAGCCAGCATAGCGTCTTTCCGATAGGATAGAAAACAGACTACGTCCCGCCCGGCGGTGCAACGGCAGAAGATATGGCTCACTTTCCATTTGTTCTCTTCGTTCTGTGCAGGTGTTGAAACCTGCCATGATTTACCTCCCTGTGCGATTGATGGTCTGGAGGGTATAACGGTTGGGAAAACCTGTTATACCCTCCGCCCTCTCCTCGCGTACCAGGACGCTCTGACGTGAAGGCTCCCTCACCAATTAGGGATTGGGATAGCCCGCGTCTTTCAACACTTGTCGCATCCGTTCAGCGGCATCCTTCACCGCCTGTTCAGGGGTCTTCTGCTGTGTCAATGCCTCGCTGGCCATCTCGCCGAAGATCTGACGGATCTGTCCCCATTCTGGGATAGGCGGCTCGGCCCAGGAGACCAGCATTACCTCCATAACTTCAGGCAGGAATGGATAGACGGCGGTCACGTCGGGATGTGACCAGGCTGCCATCCACGGTGAGGCACCACCCAGTTTGGCATACTTGACGGCGGCTTCATTGTCGGTGGTGATCCACTGGGCAAATTGGAAAGCCTCATCAATGTGCTTCGAATCGGCCGGGATGAATATTGCCCAGATCCCAGTGCGTGTCTTGGGCTTGTTGGGCGGGTTAGCCGGCGTGGGGACGAACTTGAACTTGCCTTTGACCTTAGTGTCTTCGAATCCCAAGCTGCCATTCAGGTGCCCGGCGTGGGATGGGCTGGGCAGAATACCCATAGCACCCTTTCCGAGGCGCAGCACATCACACTGCTGATTCTCTTCAAAGGTGGTGCTGGCAGGCGGCGAGGTATGCCACTTGGTCAGCAGTTCGGTGTACATCGTGAGGGCAGCGATAGTCTCCGGGCTATCTACCACCACTGTGAAATCCTTTGGACCATTCTCTCTGAGAATGTCGCCGCCCATACCCCACATAAAGGGTGCGAAATCGAGCGCGATATAGGGGCCGGAGAGGCCGGTGTGGACAAAGCCGTATTGCACAATGTTGTCCTTGTCGAAGTCTGGGTCGCGAGGGTTCTTGCCGTTCTTGTCCAGCGTCATACGGATGGCAGCATCCACGAACTCGTCAATAGTCTTGGGTGGTTCTGTAATACCAGCTGCTTGAGCCATTTCCATATTGACACCCAGCACGCGCGTGTCGATCTCGAAAGGCAACGCGTAGTACTTTCCCTGATGGACACACGCTTGCGCCTGAGGTGGCAAATAGCCATCCACTGGGGTCTTGTACTTTTCGATGAGCGGGGTCAGGTCTGCCACGTAGCCGGCTTCTGCGAACTCAGCTAGCCAGGCAGTATCTAATACGACGATATCATATACGCCCGTCTTGGCGCTCATCTCCAGGATGGCTTTGTCCTTCAACGCGCCATAGGGCTGTTCCTCGATTTCCACGTTGATGCCGGTCTTGGCTGTAAAGTCGGGGATCAGCTCCCGAGTGACACCGACCCAGCCACCCCCTTGCATCATGATGGCCTTGATGGTGACAGGCTCCTGCGCCATAGCCGGTGCGGCACCAGGCACTAAGAGGCCAGCCAGCAGGCCAACTACTATGAGCAGACAAACTGCAATTGTCCCTTTTTGCTTCGCCATTGGAATTCCTCCTTCGCGATATGATTAAAGGGGTTGTTCAGCTATCACACTAGCTGGTTATGCAATTGTTCCTCTTTCTCACCTCCTTCCCTCGCCGACGAACAGAGCTTTGGGTCGTCTGCACCGTACAGGATCATAGCGGTTGTTCTACCTAACCATTCCGGACTGTGCCCAATCGGTCGGTCGCGGGGACACTGCCTCGTCATCAACAGTCAGATCACCAGCAGTAGTCACCTCGATGCCGCGCTCGGTGAACGCCCAGCGCAGTTGTGGGCTGATGCCGGCGTCGGTAACCAACCGATGAATCATCTGTAGTGGTGCTACTTTTACCAGTGACTCGACGCCCAGCTTGGTGTGGTCAGCCAGCAGAATCGCCTCGCGCGCCGCCTTTAGCATCATTAGCTTAACCGCTGCTTCTTGAATATTGGTGTTGGAAAGACCGAAATCCAGACTCACGCCGGTGCCAGTGACAAAAGCTTTGTCCGCACGCAGCTCGTACAGAGAAGCTTCCGCCGCTGGCCCTGAAAGCGCCAGGCTTTCCCGTCGTACTGTGCCTCCGGTGGCCACGACGGTGATGCCTGGCTCATTTCCCAGCTCGGCCAATACAGGTATCGAATTGGTGATGACGGTAATGTTTTGTCTGCCGCGCAGGTGCTGCGCTAGGTAACTTGTGGTACGCCCACTGTCCAGAATGACGATGTCACCCGGTTTCACCAACTGCGCGGCCGCACGTCCAATGCTGCACTTCAGTATCTCGATCTCTTGCTCAGCATCCTGGCTGGCATCTACTGCTTCTAGGTGAATGCCCAAGGAGTGAGCATATGTGCGCACAGTGCGCTGCACATTACGATACCAATCGTGTTCACTGAAGATTACCACCAGGCCTATGCGTCGCGGCTTGGGGCGTTCGTGGCAGTGTCCTAGCAAGTTGTAAGCTGTGCTGGCGCTTGGTAAGTGTGTGACTACAGGCCAGTTGATGGACCACACGCCGTCTTGCCCCTCCCTGCGATAGTATTGTTCAAGCGAATCGGGGGTGACTAGAGCATAAGGGGTGAAGATGTGGCGGGGCAGGGCGCAGCGATGATGTGCACAGATAGCTGCATCAACACATGCCCGTCCAACCACTTCAGGGAACATGGCAATGCTTGCCTTGAAAGGGCCTCCGCTGCTCAGTACATCACGTGCCCTGTCACCTTCCAGACCAAACGAAACCACAAGCAGCTGACGTTCGTCACCCCCAGCAGTACGGTAGGCTTCCAATGCTGCCAGGGCTGAGTCGTCGTTAACACCGCAGATCACATTGATACCCGGGTGTACCAGGAAGGCATCCTTAGCGATTTGATAAGCGCGGTGCCATAACCCTTCCCCGTCCACCTGGAGTAGAGTATATCCGGTGAGCAAGGTGCTGCGTAACCCTTCGGCAAATCCACGACCGCGCGCTTCACAGTTAGGACGTTTGGCACCGACATATAGCACTTTGACTGCACCTCCTATAAGGTTAGGCGCGTGGGAACCCACCCAACGTCCCAATTCCACACCGGCGCGATAGTCGTTGATAGAGATAGCGGTGGTGGCGCCTTCACAAATGGTCGACTCAGCTACGATAGGGATCCCGTTTCGGAGCGCCCGCTGTAGTAGCAGGCGGGTCGCTAGAGTCTCGGCAGGGGTCGCAACCAGCACATCACAGCGGTCCAGAAGGGCTGTACGCGTCTCCTGGGCGATATGCCAATGGGCCGTGGAAGGAGGATGTTCCATCATATTGGCAGATATAGCACCACCATGGGTTCGCAGAAGCAGGCCTTGTTGTTCAAGCCGCTCCAGGTCGCGCCGTGCCGTCACCGGTGAGCAATGACACATTGTGCAGATCTCCGCCACGGTGATCACTCCGCGCTGCTGCAGGGCGCTGAGTATTGCCACGTCACGCTGGCTGGGAATCATCTATATACCCCCAGGTGGTGATCATTCGTGAATATGGACGGACGTAATTTACCACATCTCTATGATAGCCGTGATGTAGGATGGTCGTCAATGGTGCAAAGTGATTGATTCTGAACGTTTTGTGAGAGATGGCGCAAGCATCCGTAGGACAGACATTGCAAGTCTTTTAACAGAGGGTTGATTTTTTCAAAAATTCTTGATATAATGGATTTGTCATAAGGTCTTGTCATAAATCTGACTCTCGCCGTAAAACTTTTGACACCAACAAATACCCCAAGCTCATAGCAGATTAAGAAGCGATCCACGCATCCTCTATCCTAGCAAGCGGTGTGTGGTTTCCGTCTGGATGGCATACCTTCCTGCAATGTCGCAGGCTGGCGGAAGGTCTTGTCTTGCCCAGATAAGTTCAGCTCTGTTGGACAAGGCGAGATCTTTTCTTTGTGCTTTCGGATAAGGAAATGCGTAGCAATACAACAAAAGGGATCACTGTCTATGGATACCTCAATCATTGGCCGCATGATCGGCAAGTATCGGGTTATCGAGCCAATCGGCGGGGGCGGTGTCTCTACCGTCTATAAAGCTTACCAGCCTGACCTGGATCGCTACGTGGCGCTCAAGGTTCTGTCACCATTTCATGCCGACAGGGCAGAATTCACGCGTCGTTTTGTCCGAGAAGCTCGCGCGGTTGCTGCATTGCAGCATCCCAACATCCTACCTGTCTATGACTTCGGCGAGCATTCTGGGCTGCGCTACATTGTGATGCGCTATGTCGAAGGCTCTCGAACGCTGAAGGACGAAATGAGCTCTCCTATGACCTTGATGCGCGTTGTGGACGTGGTTTGCCAAGTGGCGGCTGCGCTCGACCATGCTCACCACCATGGCATCGTTCACCGTGATGTGAAGCCCAGCAATATCCTGATGGATGGCCGATGGGCTTTGCTCACCGATTTTGGCTTGGCCAAGACACCGTACGACTCCAATGACCTGACCCAATCGGGGCTGGGCGTAGGCACGCCGGCCTACATGTCGCCCGAACAGGGGCAAGCATTACCCTTCGATCATCGTGCCGATGTATACTCGCTCGGCGTGATCGTGTACGAAATTCTCACCGGAGATGTACCACACAACGCAGAGACACCTTTCGCAATTGTGCTGAGACGCGCCACCGAGCCACCTGAGATGACCTTCACACGCTATCCTGAGGTGACAGACGAGGTGAAAAACGTTGTCCTTAAGGCTCTGGCAATTAACCCAGCTGACCGTTTCCAATCTGCCGGCGCCTTCGCGTGTGCACTTCGTAAAGCAGTGCTGCAAAGCAGTGCGCTCTCGGAAGACGAAGCCGCCCGAGCGACGCGGCCAGCGTTCCAGATGCAACCTGCCTCCGCCGGGTTACCATGTAAGGTTCGCCGGTTTAGGCCGTTGAAATGGAATATGCGACGATGGGTAGCTCCACTTTGTGCCGTGACGGTCGTTGTGCTGAGTGCCCTCACCACAGCATATCTGGCGCTCAGTAGTGGGGGGATTCTCACGCCGTCCACTCTGTCCGCATCCGCACAAGCTACTGCCGCACTGCCGGTGGAAACACTCTCGCCGCAACGGAGAGTTCCCGATGCTGGCGCTTTGCCTACTTCTAAGTCGCCTGCAGAACGCATGAGCAAGATATCAGCGGACAATGGGGTGCTATACCGTGTGAAAAAGGGCGAGCGGCAGAGCCTGTACGTAATGCGCCTTACAGGGGAAGGACGTGTTCAGCTCTCCGGTGATGTGTCATCGGTGGCAGGCACCTTCTGTGGGCGCAGCTGGCGCGTGGTCGTTCAGGCAAGGGAAAGTGAGCGCACAACACTTTATCTGGTGGACACTGACGGCAGCAACCGGGAGGTGCTCGCGGAGGATGTAGACGAAGGATGGGCACATTGTTCCGAGGATGGTCAGAGAGTCCTCGCCGCTTGGCGCAAGGGGGCAACGTGGAAAGCTATCGTCCTGAACGTCGAGAACGCTCAACGCACAATGCTGGCTGAGGCCGCGTCAGCGCTGGAGACCAGCTGGGATCCTCAGTGGCGTGTAATCGCTACGCTTCAGCAAGAGGGCAATTTCCACGTGATCCACGCTATCCAGCTAGCGAACCACACGAGCAACAGATGGGTATGCGATGAGTGCCTTGCGGAGCTGTCCCGTCCGTTCGTATCTCCCAACGGAAGATGGCTGTTCTATTACACATGTCAGCATCCCTCAGCCTACTCGCTGAGGCTGGCAGATCTTGAGAAGGGGAATGCTATGCAGCTGGCGACCAGCTTTGCGCCGCCGACGGCTTCGTTCGCGCCTTCTGGAGACAGACTTTTGGTGAACATCAGGCCAGCAGCAGACGCACCCTTCGAGCTGCACTTACTCGACTTGGCAAATGGGCAGAGTTCACTTTTGCTGAGTGGCGAGACAGTGGGAGGAGAGTTTTCACCTGACCAACGTCGGTTGGCTTTGTGGCTACAACGTGCGGGTGAGTATCGCCTGTACCTAGCAGACAGTGATGACAATTCCCTGACTGCTATTCCGCAGGGGGGTTCCTATGCAGAGTGGCAGGGTTTCTCAGCAGATGGCAAATGGGCGTTGGCAACCTTCCTGCAAGGTCACCACTACTATATTTACCGCATCAGCACGGACGGGGCACAAGTGCAGCCCGTGGTCACGGCACGCCAGGCAGCTGATTGGTATGCAGATGCCTTCTTCTCTGCTAATAGTGATTACCTGCTGGTGCAGCTGGGCTATGTTTTCCCACAGCGCAGCAGCATGTACCTGGTCAATCTGAAGAACAGTCAGTGGACCGAACTGGCGCGGGATGCAGAATGGCAACCAGCCGCTGTATTCACCGCGGACGGACGCCACGTCGTTTTCGAGTCCAACCGTGACGGTCACCAGGCCATCTATGTCGCCGATCTTGAGGGACAGACTATCCAGTGGTTAGTCGACGGCTTTGCGCCAGTGCTGGGCGCATCCCATCGTGTTGCGGTGCGTTACCATGTCCTACCGACATCACCAACACCCTCGCCCACGCTCACGGTTGATCCGTGCCGATCATTGCCTGTCGCGCAGCCGTCCAGCGCGCCGGTGGCTACCTCGGTGCCCTTGCCGTCGGAGGACATATCCACTCCAGAAAAGGTGATTATACCAGCATTGCCCACACGTCAGCTGCCGGCTGCACTGCCTTCTCCTACGCCCGCGCCTGCAGTGCCACCGCCGGTAGCAGAACCGCCCTCTTCGTTTCAGGTACCCGAAGAGACCGTTGGACTACCGCAGCCATCGCCGGTGCCTTTTGCCCCTCCTGTCGATTCGCCCACTTTAACCCTGGAGACCTTTGCGCCGTCCAGCAATCCTCCAGGACAGTCCATTACGCTGGGTCTGCGAAACGTGTGGGGCGCACCGAACGAGGTCTATGAGTTTCTTTGTAGCGTTTACGCGCCCGACGGCAGTGTCGCAGTGACATCCGGTATGATCCGCGGAGACGCTTGGAGCTATCTATTTTATCCGGATCAGTTCACTGGTGCCGCGCTACCCATTGGAGGTAACTATGAGCTCGTGTGCACGGTCGCTGGCCAGCAGGTTGCCGATCGTTTCTTCGTGGACGAAGGTATCCGCGACGCTGCCACGGGAGACGGTCAGGCGTTAGAGCCTTAAACGCACCATCGCAACATACACAAGCTCTTGGACCTGTTATCTCTCCGACGAACGGTTCTCCTGCCCCTCTCCGGCGGGAGACCTTCCATGAGTACATTGCACATTGCATACCAGCCACCGACGCGCCCAGTTGCTCCTACTCTGGGGGACATGTTATACTGAAACCTGAAGTTCGGTCGTCCTCGGCAAATGCAGGTGGGAGGAGATTAATGAAGATCCTGGCGATGATTATGGCTGGCGGCGCCAGCGAGGCGTTGAGCGTGTTGACGGCGACGCGCTCTGAGCCAGCCATCCCATTCGGCGGGAAGTATCGCATCATTGACTTTACGCTATCTAACTGTGTCAATTCGGGTATCTTCAACGTGGCGCTCCTTACCCAGTATATGCCACGTTCGCTTAACGAACATGTGGGTGTGGGCAAGCCATGGGACTTGGACCGTTCTCAAGGTGGGGTACGACTGCTCCAGCCCTATGTAGCTCGAGGTGGCCAGGCAAGCTGGCAACGTGGCACTGCCGATGCCGTGCGTTATCACCTCGATTTCATCGAAGAACAGCACGTGGACACTGTATTAATCCTGGCGGGCGACCATGTGTACAAGATGGACTATCGCCCCATGCTGCGCTTTCACGAGGAGCACAAGGCAGATGTGACGATCGCGGTGCGGCGTGTCAGCCCGTTCGAGACCTATCGCTTTGGCATTGTTACATTGGATGCTGAGAATCGTGTGGTCTACTTCGAGGAGAAGCCACGCCGTCCCGTCTCCAACCTCGCTTCGATGGGCATCTACGTGTTCCGCTATCCGGTCTTGGTCGATTGTTTGACTGGTGAGGATGGCAGCACGCGCTTGGACTTCGGACGGGATGTGTTGCCAGCGATTATCAAATCACATCGCGTGCTCGCTTATCCGTTTGAAGGGTATTGGGCCGACATTGGCACACTGCAAGCGTACTGGGAGGCCAATATGGCACTGTTGGGCGAGAGCCCTGCGCTGGATCTGTACGACCCGGAATGGGTGATCCACACGCGCAGCGAAGAGCGTCCCCCTGCCAAGATTGGTCCGCGTGCCCAAGTAGCAGGCAATTTACTCTCCAACGGGTGCATTGTAGAAGGTGTGGCAGAGCGTTGTGTCATTTCCCCGGGAGTCTATGTGTCGGAAGGATCCACGCTGCGCGACTCTATTATCATGAACGACACTTGGATTGGTCCGGGTGTATGTATCGATCGCGCTATCATCGATAAAGAGGTGTACATCCCGGAAGGTGTGGTGATCGGCTGTGGAGACGAGAACACCCCCAATCAGGAATTGCCCAACGTGTTGAACACAGGTCTGACTGTCGTTGGAAAGGGTGTCCACTTTCCACCGGGTATACGTTTGGGGCGCAACGTGGTGGTGCAACCCTTCCGACGCGAGACAGACTTTTCTGAGCTCACTATCGATTCGGGTCGGACGATCTGAAGTTCGAAGTGGTATCGTGTTGCGATGATGAAACCCAAATTGCGTGCAGTAGATGTACGGCCTTTCCAAGATGGTGGACGTTCCATGCTGTTGGTGCGTGACCCGCTGCGACTGAGCGATGTGACAGTTGTCGTGCCACAGGCGTTGGCACCGTTGCTGGCAATGTTGGATGGGTCGCGCGAGGTGGCCGAACTGCGTGCTGCTCTGCTTGTGTGCACTGGCCTCGATGTTCCTCAAGATGTCATTCACCAGCTACTTGAGCATTTGGATCATGCATTGCTGTTGGACAACGAACGCTATGCTCATTCGTATCAACAAGCTCTGCATCGGTATTGTACTGCACCGGCGCGTACTCCAGTGCTAGCCGGAGGCAGCTACCCCGAGGATCCGGATGAGCTGCGCAATCTGCTCGACGGCTACCTCAAAGCAGTGCGCGCAGACGGTACGTCTTCTGCTACAGCTGGCACCGTTGTAGGTCTGATCAGTCCTCATATTGATTATCAGCGTGGTGGGCCGATCTATGCTCAGGTGTGGGGTGCTGCCGCGGAGGCCGTGCGCAGCGCTGACTTAGCGATCATCTTTGGCACCGACCATAGTAGTAACCGAAGCTTGGTCAATCTGACGCGTCAAAACTATGCCACGCCCTACGGGATACTACCAACAGCACGCACTGTGGTGGATGCACTGGCAGGCGCTCTCGGCGAGGAGAACGTTTTTTGTGAGGAGATCAATCACCAGGGAGAGCATTCGATTGAGCTGGCGGCAGTCTGGCTACATCATATGCGTGCCGGAAGCCCTTGTGAAATGGTGCCTATCCTGTGTGGATCATTTCAGCACTTTATTGAAAGCGAACGGTCGCCACGGCAGGATGCGACATTGAACACTATGTTAGAGACCCTACGCGCCGCAACGGCGGGCCGGCGTGTGCTGGTGGTCGCGGCAGCTGATCTGGCGCATGTCGGGCCAGCTTTCGGGGATCCCTTTCCGATTGATTATGTACGATACTTGCGCTTGCAGGCAGCCGATGAAGTGCTTATCGAGACAATCCTGCGTGCTGATGCTGAAGCATTCTATCAGTTAGTCACGCGCGAGGGAAATCGTCGCAACATATGTGGTGTATCGTCGATCTATCTGACCCTGCGCATGTTGGAGACTGACAGCGTTGGTGAGCTTACAGGATATGAACGCTGCCCGGCAGATGCGCAGAACACTTCATTTGTTTCCATTTGTGGTGTAGTGTTCCGCGATGCACGCCTTGTCTGAGGATATATTGCCCGTCCAACACATCAGCGTCGACCAGGCGCTGGAGCACATTCTGCAATGTATTTCACCTCTCGGCGATGAAACTGTGCCCCTTACCGAGGCGTTGGATCGGGTGTTGGTTGAAGATGTCATCTCGCCGGTGGACATTCCCCCCTTCGCCAACGCTGCTATGGATGGCTATGCAGTGCGTGCTGCTGACGTCGCGGGTGCTACTCCTGCTGCTCCAGTCACGCTGCAGGTGATTGGGGAGGTGCCAGCTGGAAGCTTGCCCGAGAGGGAGATCACGAGCGGCTCAGCGATGCGCATTATGACAGGTGCTCCCATGCCCATTGGAGGTGACGCGGTGGTGCCCTTTGAGGACACCGATCAGGGACGCGTGCAGGTATGTGTTTACTGCCCGGTGCAGAGCGGTGACAACGTGCGTCTCGCTGGTGAAGATATTCGCAAGGGTCAGGTTGTGCTCACAGCACGGCACGTGTTGCGGCCAGCTGATATCGGTGTGCTAGCAGCAATGGGTTATCCTACGGTGCGCGTGTTCCGTCGTCCGCGCGTGGCCATCTTGGCGACGGGGGACGAGCTGGTGGACGTCAGCGAGTCGGTGACGCCCGGCAAGATTCGTAACTCGAACGAGTACACCTCTGTCGCCTTGGTACGCCGCTATGGTGGTATCCCATTGCCCTTAGGCATCGCCCGCGATACCCCTGAATCGCTCAAAGAGAAGATTCAGGCCGGGTTGGCACAAGGAGCAGATCTTTTCCTGACTTCGGCAGGTGTGTCGGTGGGCGATTTTGACGTAGTAAAACACGTGCTGGCTTCCGAGGGTAAGATGATCTTCTGGCAGGTGGCTATCAAGCCGGGCAAGCCGCTGGCGTTTGGACACGTGCACGGTGTGCCATTGTTGGGTTTGCCCGGTAACCCGGTTGCAGCCGTGGTCGCCTTCGAGGTTTTTGCTCGACCAGCGATCCTCAAACTGGGCGGTCGTACTGACTGGCGCAAACCCACCGTGATGGCTATCCTGGATGAAGATGTACACAACAGCAGGCGCCGCCATTTTATGCGTGCGCGTGTGCGCCGCGAAGCGGATGGGTATCATGTCACTACGCGCGGCAGCGGTGTACAGGTGCAGGGCTCCGGTATCCTCTCGTCACTAGTGTGGGCCAATGGACTTCTGGTTGTCCCTGAAGACGTGACCTTCCTACCAGCGGGCAGCATCGCTGAAGTGTGGATGCTCGATTGGCCCGAACACGTTTTCTGACCTTCGTTCCTAAATCACCTGCAAAAATACCATTTCCTATATTGCATTTTTTAGATATAACTGGTATAATAATAGTGCCGTGAGCAGTGGCGACAGCTCACTGGCCTGGGGAATAGGGTCGCCAAGCAAATGAATTTGGGCAGATCAAGGTAGGACGGTCCTCCCTGATCTGCCAATTCTTTTTCCAGAAGATTCTCCATCCAACCACGCTTCCTGGTTAAGCGTGAAGGGCGTCCTATAGGGCCCGTGTCAAGATTTCCGTCATTTCCTCGGACGTAAGGGGGATAGGATTGCCCTTCATACTGCTGGCAGCAGCGCCTCTCTCGACTACCCGTGGAATGTCCTCGGTGGTTAAGCCATAAGCGGAGAGAGGTGGAACATGGAGCGCTTGGCACAACTCATGCACCCAGGCAACACCGTCGGCAGCCATAGCATGGGGATTGCCCGTCAGTATACGTGCGATTTCATCGTAGCGGGCCAACGCTGGGTGGTCTGGTTGGCGGGCACGCAGAGCACGGATGTTGATCTCCATTACAAATGGGAGCAGGCGTGCACAAATGGCACCGTGGGGTGCCTGGATCATTCCCCCTAATGGTGCAGCGAAGCCGTGAACAGCTCCCAGGCCAGCATTCGCCAGAGCTAACCCCCCAAATAAGCTGACCAGCGCCATATCCTCACGCGCATCAGCATCTTCTCCGTGCTCATAAGCACGACGCAACGAACGCGCCGCACGTGCCATCCCGTCGCGCACCAATGGGTCGATCATAGCATTAGCACGGCTGGATACATAGGGTTCCAGCACCTGTGTCAGCGCGTCCAGTCCGGTGCTGGCAGTTATTGCTGGAGGTAAACTGTAGGTCAACTCGGGATCCACAATAGCCACCCGTGGCAGCATCAAGGGACTTCGCATGCTTACTTTGACGCGATGTTGCGGCGAGATAATGACCGCGTTGCGAGTGACTTCGGCACCTGTGCCAGCCGTGGTGGGTATAGCCATCATGGGCACACCAGGTTCGCGAATCGCTTCTCCCTTTCCGATAACCTCCAAATAGTCGAACAAGTCACCCGGGTTGGTAATCAAGCTCGCTATCGCTTTGCCTGCGTCTATGGCACTGCCGCCCCCAATGCCGATCACCAAATCACAGCCAGTCTCTTTGGCGCGTTGCACGCCTTGCAGCACCAGGTCGGTGGTGGGTTCATGCGGCACAAAGAAGAGGTTAGCTGTCACAGCGTGTTCGCGAAGCAAATCCACCAAGGGTTGGGTGAGCTCGGCGCTCAGGCCAGTCACGACTAACGCTTGCCGCCCCATGCCAGCTGCTATGGAGCCTGCCTGACGGAATGTGCCTCTTCCAAAGATGATGCGTCCTGCTGTTGAAAACTCAAAAGGCATAGTTCTCTACCCCCATCCTTGGTCGTCAGGGTAGATATTGACATATTTCACGCTGGTACGTGGTTCTGCCATCATGTCAGCGACAACATCACGCCACACCTGATAGTGGGTGGTTTCCTTGTGCCGCGCAGGGTCCTCAGGTGTTCGATAGACCTCCACTAAAATGAAGCGAGTGGGATCCTCAGTAGACTGGATGACATCGAAACGGGCAATACCAGGTTCCTTAACACTCTCGCGTGCATTCTGTATTGTGGCTGTCTTAAATGCCTCAACACATTCCGGTTTGACGTGTACGTGAACGTGTACAATGATCATAAGCAGACCTCCTTCGTAGGGATCAACAATTACCTGCGAAACGGCTCATTCGATCAAAAGGATAGCTACGATTGCTGGGATTCCTTGCTAAGCACCACTTTCTCCCCGCTCTTGACACTGCGGAACACTGTGGCGTCTCCAACCACACGACCAATGATGTTAACAGGACTATAGGCACGTGGACGCTCATCGGAGCTGACCGGTGTAGGGCCAAAGAAGATGCAGAAGGCATGGCCGACAGGCCAATATCCCAGCTCGCCCACTGCCACCTCTTCGCGTGCATCCGGCTCTTGGCCAGTTTTGACGGGGATCTCGAAGTATATTTCATCACCCCAACGGTTAGCACGTCCCTCGATGGGTAGTGTGTCCCATATCAGCTTGGCGGTAGGACTGTCATTAAGCTCGGCAGGCAAAGAGACACTTCCAGCAGCGATGATGATACGATTCATTGCGAGAACCCTCCTTCAGTAAGGATATTCCGCTCCCATTATACCACGGTTGGGCCGTGTGCAGACAGCCGATTCATAGGGGCTGTTGAAAAACTTGGCTCGGGAATGGCATCTGACCCTGCGTGTACCTGTAGCCTGTGGTGGCTCGATGAAGGTGTGGCTGCACAAACGATTCCGCTGTCCTCTCGACATGTTCCAGCCTTCCCGCCCTGTGTTCTCAGTCCACTGGCAGAACTCTGCCGTGGGGTCAGACAGCCAGCGTGGTACACCTCTGGGGAGCTGCTCTTCTCGGCAGCCATACCATCAAATCTGCAAAACACTTACTGACAGGCTACCGGTGCAACGTGCCCCACCTAGCGTTCTGACAGCTGAGGCAGATAGTTCCATAGCGGTCTCTGTGGTAGTGCCGCTGGATCGCACAGTGCCCGTCTTGCCTCTTAAACTGGCCTACAGTTCGAATGACGATTGGCTGGACGCTGGCTAGTCGATCACCTGATCGGTTTACCACAAAAAGTGATCCATCAGAGGCAACCTTATTATGCATCAATCGCCCGAAGGGTGACTCTATGCTCAATAGCTTAAAGCGTTTCTTCCCCTTTTACTTGCTTCTTGCCCAGTTGTCTCATCCTGTTATCTCTTCCACGCATCCTCGAAATTTACTCTCTTAACTTTTCGTCCAGAAGATTGCACCGCGGGTGTGAGACAGATATAATGTAGAGTATATTGGTCAGTGATTCTCTGAAAACCGTTAGATGTTCAGAGCATGCTCTGAAGGAGGTATGAGAAAATATGCTGGTTTGGGAAGATACGGTGGAGCAGGTTGAAGGTATAGTACGTCGACTGCTCCATTCCTACCGTGAAGCTGACAGGATACAACATATTGGGGGGCCTCACCTGCCGTCATCACAACGTACGATCGAGATATGGCGAGTGTTGCGTTCCATCCTGTTTCCTGGATACTTTGAGACGGATCCTATAACCGATATGGATACATTACAAGACATAACTCGTGAGCGCATTGCATGGGTGCGTCGCACTTTGATCGAAGAAATTTACAAGAGCCTGTGTCACGAGTGCCAACGCTACGGTCAATGCGATGAGATGAAAAACTGCCGGGAGAAAGCACGCTTCATTACCGATAGCTTTCTTGAAGAGCTGCCGCGTATCCGTGCGCGTTTGCAGCTGGACGTGATCGCTGCGCTGGAAGGGGATCCAGCTGCTCAAAGCGAAGCGGAGGTGATTCTGGCCTATCCAGGCTTGGCGGCTGTGACCGTGAATCGCATTGCCCACTTCTTCTATCAACACGAGGTGCCCCTGATGCCACGTATTATGAGTGAGTTCATCCACCATCAGACAGGCATCGACATTCATCCGGGCGCTACAATTGGGGATTCTTTCTTCATTGACCATGGCACAGGGGTTGTAATCGGCGAGACGACATGGATTGGGAACAATGTTAAGATCTACCAAGGCGTGACGCTCGGCGCACTCAGTGTGCGCAAGTCACTGGCGCGCAAGAAGCGACATCCTACCATTGAGGATAATGTGACTATCTATGCGGGTGCGACTATCCTGGGCGGTGAAACTGTTATTGGGCACGATTCGGTTATCGGTGGGAATGTATGGCTGGTGACTTCCGTGCCACCGTATTCGCGCGTTTACAACTCGGCGGTATCCACACGACCTGTTGTGGAGTCGAACAATGGGGGTGGCGAGAATTATCAGATCTGAGGTCTATTGGTTGAATACAAGGAAGAACCACTTTTTGTCATTGGCATCAATTGGAATTTCAATAATATCAGAGACCGGTTGACCTTGTGGGTCTAGTACGCGAATCTGATAGCTGCCTGTTTCGTAAATAGGTGCCTCAAATGCTACATTGCCTTCCTGAACATGGGGTGGCAGGCTGCTTGGTATAGGTGTGCAGAACTCGTTGCAGCAAGGTGTAGTTGAGATGCGTGGGCCGCTTGCCTTGCATAAATCCCAGCATGATGGTGGACTCTCGAAGGTTAATCCGCTAGGCTGATGTGTCCCCACAAGTCGGTAGCCTCCCAGTAGGGCATCTCCACTCTTGATCTGTGCATAGATAACAAAGAAGGAATTGGTGGTAGTGTACTCCTGAGTCGCTACAATCTTGAAAGGATAGTGGGGAGCAGGCGTGGCAGTAGGGGCACGTCGCCTTATTACTGGGCGAGTAGGGCTCACAGCAAAAGCGGCTTGTGAGACATCTGGTGTTGTGGGTACAACTCGCGTATAAGTCGGTGTGATAGTGGGCGTGGGAGTGTCCTTGACCACGCGCGTTGCTGTAGGCGTAGGTGGTCTGGTTTCCTGAGGCAGCGGAATGGGCGTCCATGTGGGTGGCATGGTCCAGGTCGGTGTAGGAGCAATAGTAGGCGTTTCAGTCGCAGGAGCTTGAGCAACGTGATTTGTGGTGGTAGCCACTAAATAGGGGCGCACCAATAAAGCCACCACACACAGCTCGCCAAGGGTTAATAACACCAGAGCTGTTAGTATCAATTTCTGCTTGCCAGTCATAATGCTACCTCACTACTCGGATAACTGGTGCCTGGTACATTACATAATATTATACCACACTTTTTCATTCTTGCCAATAGGAAATGTGGCTCATAACACAGTCTCTGCGGGGTAGCAACTTTGCTATTCAATGATTCGCTTGGATTCGCTTGTCATAGACTGAGGTAGCTCTACACTAGCAGTTTCCTGTGCTGCTGCACCTTCTGGGAGTAAGCTGTAGGAGGCTAAGCTGCATCTCAGACGACTTTGCAGAGACCGCGGTGGATGGTAGAATACTTTTCGAGGTGGCATGATACCTTTAGACAGAATAACCCCCCTTGCGCCCCTGTACATCTTGTTGGTGGGTGCGGTCTTGTTACTGGCCTTGGGGCCAGCAGTAGCTGCACGGATGCGCAGCTGGGCCTTTGTAACCGTAAATGGGGCTGCGCTAGCCGTAGTGATGTGGATGGCCAGGGGTGCCTGGTTAGGCCTCTCAGATGCCTCTCCACCTGTGTTGCACTCCTTGATGAAATGGTTGGACGGAACGACGCTCGCTCTGTATGCGGTTCCATCAACGCTTCTCGTGGGTGTGTTATTCTCGACCCTCCTAGCCGTGGCGCTTGCCGGGCACGAGTTCTATGCACGTACCACGGTAGGCAGTCAGGTATTGATTCTTGTGCTCACGGCAGCCGCTTACGGTGTACTGATGGCTGGCACATGTCGTACACTTGCTATCACACTCCTGGCATTCGACTGTGTCGTAGCGTTGTGGTGGATGGCGTGCAGTGAACCGCGGTATGCAATCGCGCGCCTAATGCTAGGTGTTGTCACTGCGACTGGCGTGATGATAGCTGGCCTTGAGAATGTTACGGTGCAGCCGGAGGCTATGTCTCCGAATGTCTTGTTGGTTCTGGCGACTTGGTTGCGTCTGGGGTTGTATCCGTTATTCGAATCAGGTGCAACGGTACACCCCCTTCCATCGATGCGGCTTGTATGGACAATGTTGCATCTGGCCGTCGGCTTGTATGCAGCACAGTGGGGAGCGTTGCCTTGGATTGCCTGGCCGGCGCTGATGACTGCCTTGTTGCACGGGACATTGGCATGGGTCGAATCTGGGCGTGAGCGAAGCCTGGTACATGCCGCGTTTGCATCGTCGGGAACTGTCCTGGCTGTGGTGGCGTTAGGCGGGCAAGGGACCATATGGCAGAGCGCTTCATTTGTCATTATGCTGGCATGGCTTGTGCTGATTTTGATCCCCACGAGTTTGGGGTCCCCTTTCAGCTCAGTGCTCCAAGGCATAGGGTACCTGCCGCCAGTTATGGCCACTCTCTCCTTGTGCAGCCTATTAGTCATCGGATCGCCGAGCCAGGGAGGTATTTTTGACATATTCTGGCGTAACGGCGGACCGACGGCAACAGCGTTGCTCGTCGTCACACAAGGGGGAGCATTGTCTGCTCTCTATCGGTTTTGGCAGGGCGCCCTAGAGGTGTCCCTTGTACCACGGGTCCCCTCTCGTTGGCGCGCGGCTGGTATCGGTGTGGCTGTTGTCGCCCTAACGTCACTCTATCCTAGTATGTGGCTCAGCATCCCATCCATCTCAATTAGTACTGCGACCTGGGTAGGATTGTTTGGTTCGGCACTATGGGCCATCTCACTGGGCTATGGGCGCAAGGGATTGCAGCTTTTGGGAGACCAAGGCGAGCAACGCTTCGCGATGTGGTTGCGCTTAACATGGTTGCTACGCGCTAGTCAGAGGCTGTTCGAAGTAGGGAGCGGATGGCTGCTACGTGCACGCGCCGTTATTGAAGGCGAACACTATCTCGCGTGGGCTTTACTGATCCTGGCCTGCCTAGGGCTGATATTGACCGTGTACCCGGATGTATTGGTGCGCTAAGGTTAATCGGATGTTTGAGGTAGGTGATCTGGAACGGCTGCTGGAGATAATGCGCGAAGGCGGGGTGGTAGGTGTATTGATCACTGGCGCCTTGATCATCTTAGTCCGTGACTGGCGTGTTACTCTGCTGGCGTTACTGGGACAATATGTCATGGTGGGCATAGTCCTCTTGCAGCTGACATCTCCTGAAATTGCCCTTATCAAAGTGTTAGTTGGTGCGCTTATCTGCTTAATGCTGTATTTGGCGGCACGTCAGTCTGGCTGGGGCGTTCTCTCGCGAGCTGATGTTGCCTTGGTAACTTCCTCTGGGGACTCGATAAGTAACGAGCGTGACCCTTTACCATGGATTAGCATAGCCTTTCGCGCCTTGGTAATGAGTTTGGTGTTCGTACTGGCGTTGCAACTTGGTCGAGATTATCCACTTCCGGATGTCCCCCCTGATGTTGGCTTGGGTTGTTATTGGCTGATGCTGGTCGGATTAATGGTTCTGATGTTGACCGAGTGGCCTCTTCTGGCCGGTCCAGGGTTGTTAACTGCCTTGACAGGCTTTGAGTTGTTCTACACACCCTTGGAATCAAGCTTGATCGTCACGTTTCTGCTCGCCATGGTTAATCTGCTGCTCGCCGTCGCGATATCGTATCTGGCAGCTGTCCAGGGTCTCAATCCCTTGCGGGAGGGATCGCGTGATTGAGCCCCCGTTGTGGTTGATCGTGATCCCGCTGGGAGCAGTAGTGCCAGTCTATTTGCTGCGTCATCGGCAATTGGGAGCATACCTGGCCGCTTTTGCGTCTCTCTTTGTGGGCATATTGGCAGTTGTTTTGCCTCCTACTAATGCAGTGCGCTTGGCAGGGCGCATCTTCTTGCTTGATCCGCTGACTCAGTATGTGCTGGCAACTTATTTCGTCGTGTCTGCGTTGCTGTATGTTGCTGGGCAGCCTTTGCGACCGGGACGCTACTTTCTGCCACTTGGTTTGTGTATTTCTGGACTGTTTGCCATCGCTGTTATGTCGCGTCACTTGGCGATCAGCGGCTTGATGATGACGCTCGCGGCAATTGCTGCTGTGCCCATCATTCAGGGCGAGCTCTCGGGATCGGTGCGGGGTAGCTGGCGTTTCTTGGTCGTGATGTGTCTGGCGTTGCCTTGCTTCCTGCTAGCTGCATGGCACATAGATGTCTATCGTGAGGATGCGGAGCATGCGGTGTACCTGCCCCAGGCGGCTGTCTTGTTAGCAATAGGCTTTAGCCTCTGGCTGGCTGCTCTTCCCGCGTATAGCGCTTTGACTTCATTCAGCACCTCATCTCCACCTGTTTCTAGTGCGCTAGTATTGATCGGTTTTCCGATGATGGGGTTAACCCTACTTGGGCATGTGTTGGCCGAAGCTTCCTGGTTTAGCTGGTGGAGCCAAACTGGGCGAATGTTGTTGGTGGTGGGATTGGTTTCGGTGACCCTTGGAGGCGTGTTGACTTTTGTCCAACGTAGTCTGCGCGTTATGCTAGGATATGCTGCGCTGTATGACCTGGGCTGTCTCTTGATCGCGTTGGCCGTACAGGGAGCACAAGGGGCAGCAGCTTTATATGCGGGTCTGGCAACTCGGGCGCTTGGCTTGGCTTTGTTAGGTATTGCAACGGCCACCTTGCTGGCAGAGACAAAGGGAGATGCTCTTTCTGGCTTATGCGGTGTGGGGCGACGTCGACCGTTGGCCGTTATTGCTCTGGGAATGGGGAGCTTCACCTTGGTAGGTGCTCCGCTGGCCGCGGGATTCGCTGGCCGCTGGTTGATGTTGCGCAACCTGGCTCAGATGGATGAGCGGTGGATGTGGCTGGTATTGTTGGCTGGTCTAGGAGTAGCATTCGCCTACCTGCGCGCGCTGTATGTACTCCTACGGGCCGACGCGATCACATCTCGCACATCACGTGCGGAATCAGCGTCGTCTCTTTGGTTGCCGACGTCAGTGTTGTTGCTTCTGTCGCTAGCCACCATTGCATTGGGTATCTTTCCCAATCCCATCTTACGCGTGGCTGCCTTAGTGGTCACCCTTTATCCGTTACCTAGACTCTAGCTTCCTTAGCTAGGTTGTGCCGGAATGGCAGTGCCCAAGATCATGTATATATCATATTATGCGCACGTCTTGTGAGCCTTCTTCTGCAATGCAAGAGCATATACAGCACTTCTGGACCAACCTGATTCATGTGCGACTTGGCGTGCTGCAGCGCTGCGGCTCACTCCGTGCGCCAGGAGCGTCTCTAAGGCTTGACGGACACGCGTTTCATCCCATGCCGTTGGCGGTGGCGCACCGCTCACGACCAAGGTGAACTCCCCGCGCGGCTGACGGCTCTCCCATTCTGCACGTGCCTCTGCCAGTGACCCGCGCCATACCTCTTCATGCATCTTGGTCAACTCACGACAAACAGCGCAGACACGAGCACCACCCAAGATCGCCTCCATGTCAGCCAGTGTCTCACGCAGACGGTGAGGCGCTTCGAAGCAGACCAGGGTAGCCTGCACATTGCTCACTTGAGTCAACAACGCGCGACGCGGTGCAGCGCGGCGTGGCAAGAAACCCAGAAAGAGGAAGCGATCGCTAGGTAGACCGCTTACCGAGAGCGCAGCAATGATGGCCGAGGGGCCGGGAATGGACACCACTGATATCCCCTGTGCCAAAGCTGCACGTACCAGCTCGTAACCGGGATCGGAGAGGAGTGGGCTGCCAGCTTTGCAGACCAGTGCTACATCGCCGTGGCGTAGTGCTTCGAGCAGCTGATCGAGGCGTTGCAGTTTATTGTGCTCGAAGTAGCTCAGCAGAGGCTTCTCGATTCCAAAGTGGGCCAGGAGCTGGCCAGTGGTGCGTGTGTCCTCTGCAGCTACTAGATCGCACTCGCGTAGGACACGCAACGCGCGTAGAGTAATGTCCTCCAAATTGCCAATTGGTGTGGCAACGAGATAGAGCGTGCCCATCTGGTTAAGTAGTGACAGATGACACAGGAATGTCCTGGAGCGCCAGGTGCAGCATAGCCAGTAACTGATCGTCTTGCTCCGGCAGCACGGTGCGCGCGTCCAGTAGTACCTGTCCCTCTTCGATGCGGGCAATTATCGGTATCCCCGGCTGCGCCGGCCGACGCAACCGATGTGCCAATGCATCCGGAGAGGAGGTTATTAGCGCCAATGCCCAAGAGGGCAACTGCTGACCGGGCAGGCTGCCACCTCCTACGGTTGCTTGAGTGGCTACGAGTGTGCTTTTCACGCCCCACCCCTGTATGCAGCGCTGCCAGCGTCGCACACGTTGCCTTAGTACCTCTGGCTGCGTTGCGATCATACGCCAAACAGGTAGCTCTTCAATTGCATGGCCCTCTAAATAGGTCAGCAATGTTGCTTCCAGTGCAGCCAGTGTCGTCTTATCCACACGTACGGCACGCGCCAGAGGATGACGACGCAGACGTTCAATGAGCTCTGCCCGTCCTAGGATCAGTCCTGCTTGCGGGCCACCCAGTAACTTATCCCCACTGGCGGTGACCAGCGCAGCACCAGCAGCGATACTCTCTTGGATAGTAGGTTCGTGCGCTAAGCCGAACGGCTGCGTATCCAACAAGCTGCCGCTGCCCAAGTCATCCATCACGGGCACGCCGTGCTCTGCGCCCAGTGCTACCAACTCATTCAGTGAGGGCTCGTGTACAAATCCACTCAAAGTGAAATTGCTGTGATGCACGCGCAAGATAAGCGCTGTATTCACAGGATGTAGTGCCTCAGCATAATCGCGCACATAGGTGCGGTTGGTGGTGCCCACCTCAATCAAACGGGCACCGCTTTGACGCATAACATCAGGGATGCGGAAACCGCCACCGATCTCGATCAGTTGGCTACGACTGATCAGCACCTCACGCTCACGTGCCAGCGCACTTAGCGCTAGCAGCACTGCGGCAGCGTTGTTGTTGACCACAAGTGCATCTTCGGCACCGGTAAGCTGCTTCAGCAGTCGGGCAGCATGAACATAGCGTGAACCGCGTTCTCCCTCTTCTAGATCGTACTCCAAGTTGCAGTAGCCGGCAGCAACGAGCGCGGCAGCCCGGCGCGCTCGTTCAGAGAGCGGTGCACGCCCTAAGTTGGTGTGAATAATCACTCCACTGGCGTTTATTACGGGCGACAAACTGGGGCTCAGCGCGACCAGCAATCGTTGCGATGCATCAGCCAAGACGGCTGCGCGCGATGGCGCAATACCTCCAGCACGGATGGACTGTCGTGCTGCTTCCAATGCTGCACGCAATGCCTCCCTCACTTGCTCGTGGCCATGCTGTGCAATCAGCGCCTTGGCCTCAGGTGTCTCGAGCAGGGTGGACACGGCTGGTAATTTGCGCAGTTCTTCCGATCCCATATCACATTTACTCCCTGCCGCGAGTCAGAAAGAAAGTCTCGGTTAGCATAAGTACCCCACCGATGATCAAAACTATCGTCAGACTAAGAAGTCCCTCCTTCTGCAACCAGCTGCACAAGACCCCGAACAGAGCTACACTGACTCCCTCACGCAGTAATCGCAGTGGGTCTTTGCGCAGCCAATTTGGGCGCGCCCAACGATGATTCAGCACTCCAGCGGCTACCATTGTCAGCCCCACCAAAGCAACAGCCAGCATCGTCAGGAAGAATACCTGCATCAACTCTGTAGGGCGGGTGTGCATCACAATGTACCAAATGCCCACCACACCCACGCCGAGACTGGTCATACCGATGGCAATCCATGTACTCAGCGGCATCTAATGCTTCCTTCCTGTGGAGCATTGCCTTAGTAGGGGAAATACAGCTAAATAGTATAGCCGAAAACTTGTGGAGAGCCAACAAGTCCTGCTCAGGGTCGGGTCGTTGAAAATCAAAAGGGGGGGGACGGGTCGCGGGCACCGGGTATGTGCTACAATAGCGACTGCTAGGGAACGGCTGATAGAATCGCCCGTGTGACTTTGCAGATTTATCTTGTGAGACGTGTTGTTATGAGCGATAGATTGACAGTCATCGGCGGAGGTTTAGCGGGTTGCGAGGCGGCTTGGCAGGCAGCTAGCTGTGGCATCAATGTCACATTGATCGAAATGCGACCTCTGCGTCGTACACCAGCGCATACCTCTGATCGGCTGGCAGAGCTGGTGTGCTCCAACTCACTTGGAGCATGTGCCATCGATCGTGCTTTGGGGTTACTCAAGGAGGAGATGCGCCGCATGGGTTCAATTATCATTGCTCAGGCAGAATATGCTGCGTTGCCAGCGGGAGACGCTCTGGCGGTCGATCGTGAGCGCTTTGCGGCGGCGGTCACTGCCTGCATCGCCACCCATCCACGCATCCATGTGGAGCGCACAGAGGCGACCTCTGTACCAGATGGGCCTGTTATCGTCGCGAGCGGGCCGCTCACTTCGGACGCGCTGGCACAGTCGCTTGTACAGCTTACTGGTGAAGCGAATCTGTACTTTTATGATGCTATGGCACCCATTGTCACCGCAGAATCGATCGACATGGAAATCGCCTTTCGTGCCAGTCGTTATGGACGTGGCGAACACAAAGAGGGCGATTATATCAATTGTCCCATGACGGAGGCAGATTACGACTATTTTCTGAACGCCTTGCTTACTGCAGAACGCATCCCTCTGCACGATTTTGAACAGGCCGATATGCGCTTCTTCGAAGCATGTCTGCCAATAGAAGTGCTGGCTGCCCGTGGGCGCGATGCGTTGCGCTATGGCCCACTGCGACCGGTCGGACTGATCGACCCGCGCACAGGACGGCAACCCTTTGCTGTAGTGCAGCTGCGTCAAGATAACCTAGCGGCTAGCCTGTACAACATGGTGGGTTTTCAGACCAACTTGCGCTGGTCAGAGCAGGAGCGTGTCTTCCGGTTGATTCCGGGCATGAGGCAGGCAGAGTTTGTGCGCTTCGGGCAAATGCACCGCAATACATTCGTCAATGCTCCACGCGTTCTGGACAGCTCATTGTGCGTACGCACGCTACAGGCCAAACGTAATGCCCCTGTGTGGCTGGCCGGTCAGATCACTGGCAGCGAGGGATATGTGGGCAGCGCTCTGACCGGGTTAGTGGCCGGACTGAATGCTGTGTGCTATCTACGCGGGTTGCCCCCGCTGAACTTCCCAATCACTACTATGACAGGTGCTTTGTTGCGCTATCTCACCAGCGCAGATGCTGAAGACTTTCAACCGATGAAAGCGAATTTTGGTCTTTTGCCACCATTGGAGCGGCGGCTGAGGCGCAAGCGTGAACGCTATATGGCGTTCGCAAGGCGTGCGCTGCGTGATCTGGAAGCAGTTCAGCAGGCAATCGCAAAACTGCGTGAAGACACATCTCCGTAGCCATTGATTTTGCTCACTGACTGGCGCGCAATGCCTGATCAAGATCCTCTTGCAGGTCGGCGACGTGCTCCAGCCCCACCGACATACGGAATGTGCCTGGAGATATACCCAGTGCCGCCAGCCGCTCCGTACCCAGCCAGCGATGGGTACTGGTAGCAGGGTTGACAATGAGCGAGTAACAATCGCCCAACGTGGTGGCAGGCAGAATAATGCGCAGCGCATCGAGGAAGCGGACTGCACGCGCTTGGTCACAGTCAGCGATATCGAAGCTTAACATGGCACCGTAGCGGCCAGGGGCGAAGGTGCGCCGTGCAATAGCATACTGCGGATGATCAAGCAAGCCTGCGTAGCGTACCCGCTCCACCAGCGGATGTGAGGCCAAGAAATGTGCTATTGCTTGTGCATTGGCACAGTGGCGTTCCATTCGCAGCGCAAACGTTTTTAGGCCACGTAGCGCCAACCAAGCTTCGTTAGGACCTAAGGGGCAGCCGACCTGTGTTAACAGTGAATGTAGCGTGGCGAAGTCATCGTTCGCACAACTCACAGATCCAGCCAAAACATCGCCGTGCCCTGCGAGGAACTTACTGACGCTGTGTACCACGAAGTCGGCACCCATTTGGAATGGTTTCATAAGGTAGGGTGTCGTAAAAGTATTGTCCACTACCACGCGCGCCTGATAGCGATGGGCCATATCTATAACAGCAGGTGCGTCGATGATCTTGGTGAGTGGATTTGTCATCACTTCGAAGTAGACAACGCGCGGTCTAAAAGCGCGCATTGCTTCCTCTAATCGATCGAGGTCGGTGAAATCGGCAAAAGCCGTTGGCGCACCTAGGTGAGGAAAAACGTTCTCCACCATTGTGTACACACTGCCATATACATCGCTGGAACAAAGGATACCCCCTTGTGCCCCAGCCCCCGCGGCGAGCAAAGCTAAGTGACTGGCCGCCATGCCCGACGCACACACATGGGTTACCTCGGCTCCTTCTAAGGTGGAAATGGCCCGCTCTAAAGCTGTAGTTGTTGGCGAACCCTCGCGAGAATAGACATAACCCGGCTCCCGATAGAAAAGACGATCCTCCAACTGGGTGTAGCTGTCATACAGGAAAGTGGTCGCGTTATAAATGGGGGTGCTTGAGCTCCAGAATTCGTACTTCTCCCATCGCTCACCAGCATGGATACATTGTGTCTCGATGTGACGATGCAGATAACGTGTGTCTGCTCGGCGATTCTCGGCATGACGCTGCGGAGAGGTATCAGCATGTTTGTTCATCTAGTGTGCTCCTTAGGACACAGAGTGATGTCAGGAAAGATTTGATGTGATACTATAAGATAACAATTCGAAGCGGGAAAATGGGAAAAATCAGAGTCAGTGTCGATCGCCTCTTAGCTGGCGTTCTTCGCGCAGCACCACCTCGCGCAGCGCGTGTCGTACATCATCGGGCAAAGAGGGCGGGCGATGCTCGGCCAAGATGGCATCTACTCGCCGTGCTGCTCGCGCTTCCATTGAAGTAGCGCCGTGAGAGGCCCACACGGCGTGAACATTTTTGTCAGCCAGTCGTGAGTAGTACGCTTCGCGAAAGTGGCGTAGTGTATGGGGATGTTCCAGATAGCTTCCAGTGGGACCAAGCTCCTCAACCACCTCTAGTGCCAATGTCTCGTCCTCTACAGGTACCCCTGTGGTGGCGGCGCGCAAAAATCCTAGCAAGTCATCTGCGATTACCATCAGCGCCAGCGATCCTTGCATTCCGGAGTCCATAAAGCCTACGTCGTGGACAATATTGGCTCCATGCAACAGTGCTGTCATTAAGCTGACAGTAACCTCGATACCACATTGTTGATCAAGTACCTTGGAGTCTGTCGCGCCGCCCAACCCAAACACGGGCAAGTCGTAGAATCTCCCCATAGACGTGGCCACACCCTGCTCCTCGGCCAAGACATAGTTGCCTACCATCGTTTGCAGGTTGTAGGGGCCGCCATTCCAGCCTGGTACAGCTACTGGTGCACCTTCACGTACCAGTTGGGTCAGCACGATGCCCAGCAGAGTGCCAGCATTCATCGTTGCCATACAACCGGCAGTGGTGACTGGCGAGTTGACGCCTCCCGCGTTAAGCGGAATGTACATCTGAGGTAGACCACGTTCCGCCATGTATATACATTTCTGTAGCGCCTCAGCATTGGCAATCAAACCGGAGGTCAAGTTAATATAACACGCTGCAAAGGGACGTTCCCGAAACGCATCCCTGCTACCCGCCACAATTTCACACATCTCCACCGCAGCCATACAACCGGCGAGATCAGGTGTCACAAATATAATGGGTTTGGTAGTGTGATTAAGCATCACTTCCATCTGATAGCGATCGTAAATGCGTCCGTCCACGTCTGCAGGCAGGAACATAGACATGACAAAGTCTATCTCTGGCAGAGCATCTTGCACAATGGTCGCATCGATGACATCCTGTAACAATGCCTTGCGACGCGTTCCGGTGCGATGGTCAAGCACATATAGGCAGTCAGAGCCTCCGCCGAAGTAGGAACGATAGCCTCCGGGGCGCATCGCTACACGGCCACTACGATCGCACAGGCGCATATGACGTGGTGCAGTATTCAGGCCACGTTGTACCATCGTTTCTGATAAACGCACCCGGATGCCGTCCACGCGGGCACCTCCACGTCGCAGTATGTCACGCGCGTCTGCGTCGTGTACATCAATACCCACTCGGTCGAGAATCTCCAAACTGGCCGCATGGATGCGCTCGCATTCCTGCCTCCCCAGTCGGGTGTAATGAGCACTAGCGGTGTGTACGCGATGAGTTTCGATCATGGCACCCTAACCCTTGGTAAGAGGGGCTCATTCGAGCCACCCTATTGCGCGATCGACAGCTTGTAGCCAACGACGATAAAGACGTTCGCGCTGCGCTGCATCCATTCTCGGTTGCCAGGTTTGATCAGCAACCCACTGAGCACGCAGCTCATCCTGAGAGGCCCAAAGCCCCCTTGCCAGACCAGCGGCATAGGCAGCCCCCAAGGCGGTGGTCTCGCTGACGCGTGGACGCACTGTTGGCACGCCCAGAATGTCTGCCTGGAATTGCATCAGCAGCGCGTTGGTCACCATGCCACCGTCAACCTTAAGTACCTGTAACGCGACATCAGCATCGCGTTGCATCGCCTCCAACACCTCACGTGTCTGGAAAGCAGTTGCTTCGAGCGCGGCGCGCGCCAGATGTCCCTTGTGCGTGTGGCGCGTCAGACCGATGATGATGCCACGCGCATCCGCGCGCCAGTGGGGTGCAAAAAGCCCTGAAAACGCTGGCACGAAATAGACATCACCGTTATCCTCTACTGTACGTGCCAGATCTTCGATCTCTGCCGAGTGTGAGATAATACCTAGATTATCACGCAGCCACTGCACCAAGGCACCAGCGATGGCAATGGAACCTTCTAGAGCATATACTGCCGGCTGATTGCCAAAGCGATATGCTACCGTGGTAAGCAATCCGCTGCGGGATGGCACTGCAGAGTGGCCCGTATTGAGCAACATGAAACAGCCTGTGCCATAAGTGTTCTTAGCTTCACCCGCTGTGAAACACGCCTGGCCTACTAAGGCAGCTTGTTGGTCACCCAATATCCCACATATTGGCAGTTTGGCACCAAAGGGGCCTTCGCACACCGTATAGGCATCTGTTTCTGGGTCGGCGGAGGGCACGATGCGGGGTAACATCTGCCTTGGAATATCGAGCCATCTTAGGATTTCTTCATCCCAGTTGAGTGTGTGCAAGTTCATCATTAGGGTACGGCTGGCGTTGGTTACATCGGTGATGTGTACCCCTCCGTGCGGGCCACCGCTGAGCCACCAAACCAGCCAGCTGTCCACCGTGCCAAAGAGGGCATCCCCGCGTTGCGCATCGGTGCGCAGACCGGGCACGTGTTCCAGCAGCCACAACAGCTTAGGTGCCGAAAAGTAGGTCGCCAAGGGCAAGCCAGTAGTGGCACGCAGGCGATCTTGTCCACCCTCCTCGGCCAGCGCCTGACAGATATCGCGCGTGCGGGTGTCCTGCCACACGATCGCAGGGTGGTAGGGTTTTCCATTGTGACGATTCCACACAATAGTGGTCTCGCGCTGGTTGGTGATACCTACCGCTTCCAGCGCTGTAGATTTCGCGTTTGCTGCAGCAAGGGCGTCCCGGATCACCAGTTGGGTAGCTTGCCAGATTTCTATAGGATCATGCTCAACCCAACCAGGACGCGGGTAAAATTGTCGATGCTCTTGTTGTGCTATGCCGCGCAATTGACCGTTCCGGTCGAAGAGTGCACAACGTGTGCTAGTAGTTCCCTGGTCAATGGCAGCGATCAGCGACCCCATGGAATTGCTCCTGACTGGTACCGCTGTGGAGAGAGAACTGTCGGCTGACATAGTATCATATCCCGGAAAGGTGGACAATCTTGGCGAAGCAAAATGCGCCATACGACTTGACATCCAAGATGCTGATGCTAGCATAATGCTGATGAAAAGAACTGTGCTCTTGCTAAGCTTAGTCTCTCTCATCGTTGTGGTTGCTTTGTCCAGCTGCCAGCAGTCATCTATCCCGGTAGTCGTTCAGGTGGATAATGATCGACGACAGGTTACCATCGCCGGCGGCACCGTGCGCGATGCATTGAGTGCTGCTGGTGTTGTGCTGGGGGCGTTGGATCGAGTACAACCTGATCTGTACGTCGAGGTGACACCCGGTATGGTAATCGTAATCACCCGGGTGGAAGAACGTTATGAAACCGAGCGCGTCGTGGTGCCTTACACGCGTAAAGTGGTGGTCAACGAGGCACTGCCTACCGGTGAGACACGATTGGTTCAGCTGGGAGAGAACGGCGAGGACGAGATCACCTATCGCGTGGTGTTAGAGGATGGCAAGCTGGTGGAACGCACTCGTGTCAGTCAGGTCCGGGTCAAACAGCCGCAAGATGAGATCGTGGCAGTGGGGGCTACGCACAGCTTGCGAGCATTGCCACTGGAGGGCACCGTCGCCTACTTGGCAGCTGGCAATGCGTGGGTGATGCGCGAGAATAGCGCGGCACGCCGCCCTCTTACCACTGAAGGTGACCTGGATGGTCGTGTGTTTGATCTTTCGCCGGACGGTCGTTGGCTGCTCTACACGCGTCGCATAGAAGGTGATATTGAGACCCCATTTAACCAATTATGGATGATCAAGACCACTGTGGTGGGAGAGTTGCCTATCTCGCTGCCAGTCCGCGGAGTGCTGTATGCCCAGTGGTTGCCTGACGGAGAGCAAATTGCTTACAGCACGGCAGAGCGAACTGCCAGCTCTCCTGGCTGGCGGGCGAATAACGACCTGTGGATTGGCAAGGCGGATCCGCGCGCCATTGTCCGCGCCACCCAGCTGATCACGGCTAATACAGGTGGTGCTTATAGCTGGTGGGGTAGCACGTTCGCCTGGTCACCGGATGGTAAGACTCTCGCCTATGCTCGGGCAGATGAGATAGGCACATACGATGTGATCAGCAGGACACTTACAGTCTTGCACAGCTTTGCCCCCTACAACACTTATAGTGAATGGGTGTGGACTCCAGGCCTGAGCTGGTCACCGGACGGGCGCTTTGTGGCTGCAGTAGTCCATGGTGCGCCTCTGGCAAACGAGGATGTCCACGACAGTCCGCTGTTTGATTTGTGGCTATTTGCGGCGGATGGCTCATTGCGGGTGTCCCTGGCGGAGCGGGTGGGCATGTGGAGCGCGCCCAGCTGGGGGCGCTATGGTCTGTTGCATGGTCAGGCAGTTGATGCGCTGCATTCCGTAGATAGTCGCTACACTTTAATCTTACGCGACCACGACGGCAGTAACCCACGTCAGGTGTTCCCACAGGGAGAAGCAACTGGGGTGCTGCCACCTCCTGAAATCGCGTGGTCACCATCAGGGGATGCGTTTCTCTTTGTATATAACGGCAACCTGTATCTAGGGAGTATCCGAGGCGGATTACCGCAACAGCTCACCTCAACTGGTCAGGTGAGCCGGCCGCGTTGGGCTGGGGAGAGAGGAGCAGTAGGCCGCTGAAGGAAAGCTGGATTTGCCTACACAGGATGTTTACGATAATGGGGGATTTGTACCTATTCGCGCAGAGGTTTATAATGCCTCACGTGGATAACTTAACGTGCGAGACACTGTACTTATGATCCCATATCAATTGCCCAGGTTTCCATTGGTTTCTCGAAAGTCATGGATTTTTCGAAGGAAATACCTGAGCGTCGTACGGGCTGCCGGATTGTCGGCTGCTATTGTTGCATTGACCGTGCTTGCAGCTTGTAGCAGTTCAGATGGACAATCTTCATCGTCCGGTGGAACACAGGTTGTGGTGCAGTCTGTCACATCGTCAGGTACGGCGGTACCGGCGCCTCTTGTTACGGAAACGTCATCGGTCTCGTCTGGCCTCGCAACGGTATTGCCTATGAGCGTAACAGCTGCACCAATAGTGCCCTTATCGACGCCTCCAAGCCAAGGAACTGCTCAAGAAGGGGCAGTTCAAGATGGGAGGCCCTTGATCGCGCGCGTGAACGGCCAGCCAATATACCTGGATGTATATCAGAAACAAGTGGAACAGACCGAAAAGGCCCTGGTTGAGCAAGGCATTATGGCACAGGGAGATGTAGGTGACGCGCAACGGGCGCAGCTGCGTGCCAATGTGTTGCAGGGGTTGATCGATCAGGTGCTCATTGAACAGGCAGCGGCCGAAATGGGCATTACGGTGGACGACAGTGAGCTTGAGCAATCTCTGTCGGGTATGGTTGCAGAAGGAACAGGGTCAATTGAGCAGTGGCTGGCCGCGAACAATATGACAATGGAAGAATTACGTGCTATGCAGCGCGCCCAGCTGCTGGCAAGCAAGGTGATTGCTGTGGTCTCCGCCGCGGTGCCGACAGTGGCAGAGCAGGTGCACGCACGTCACATTTTCACAGTAGATCAGGCCAAGGGACAAGCACTATTGGAGCGGATCAAGAGGGGGGAGAACTTTGCTGCACTGGCCCAGCGAGAATCGGAAGATGCCAGCACCTCCGCCAATGGGGGTGATCTGGGGTGGTTTCCGCGCGATGCACCGTTGATGCCCCTCGCGGTGGTGCAGACAGCGTTTGCATTGTCGGTTGGTGAGGTATCACAGCTGGTACAGAGCGAGGCAGGTTATCACATCGTCAAAGTGGAAGCGCGAGAGGAAAACCGCCCATTAGCGCCCGAGATGTTGCTCTATGCACAACAGAATGCTTTCCAAGCGTGGCTGGCCGAGCGGCGAGCCCGCGCTGTCATCGAGCATTATCAGCCTTAGCAGCCAGCTTATGCGTAGGTGGCTTTTGTTCTCTTTACTCGCCATAACTGTTGCGTTGGTTATGGTGGGGATTGTCTCGCTGAGTGCATATTTTTTGGCATATCGTCAGCCTTTCCAAGTGCCTCCGTGGCGGGATCCGCTAAGCATGGTGGATTATGCCAGGATCGACCCAGCATTGGCAGTAGGGGGCCTGGGAGGTGTCGCAGACAAGGATTTGGTAGCTCAGGCGCTGGCAGAGGGAAGGCCAGACACTGCCTTTGCGATTCTAGTGTTCAGCCCGTCCATAGACGATCGAGAGAGCGCTGGCGATTTCCTGTTGTTGGCAGATCGGTACCGCAAGAACGGAAGAAGTGAACAAGCGACCCAAAGTTACCGATTGGCTGGCACTATTGCAACGTTGAGCCCTGATATACCGGACACGGTGCGTGCAGATACCTTCATCATGGCTGGTGAGGGATTAGCTGAGCTGGGCGAGTATGGCTTGGCACAGCTCTATTTGGACCAAGCTTACAATGTAGCAACAGCGAGTACCTATTTGCAGCCTGCCACGCGGCGCAGCTTGTTTCAGCGGCTGCACAAGGGTTATCAGGCAATTGGTGACCGTGAGCGGGCGCGCGCAAGCCTCGAGTCCAGTGCACAGGCGTTCGCACCAGTTACTGTGCCTGAGCTACCGCCAGTTTTACCAGTTGCCGATCCTCCTCCTCTGCCACTGGAGGTACAGCAAGCTGAGGCGCAACGTTGGGCAGCAGCACAGAATCTAGTTGAGCAACTAATTGTGCGTGGGGGTCGTGCCCCGCGACAGGCGGTGACAGCTCTAGCTAATGCTTTGATCGCTGAGGACCGTGTCAGATTACCCTACTATGATGCCCAGCTTTCTTCAGCGCTGCAGCTTTCGGCGCAGATCAGCATCGTGCAAGCGCGCATCAACTGGCTGGCGATGAAGTATCGCATCGCGCGACAGGGTTATGGAATCAGTCTGCTACCAGAGTGGGAGGCGCAGGTCGAGGTGATCCGTGCTGACCTGACTAAATCGTACGAGCTGTTGTATGCTCTCTATGCTGACCTGATCGTGGCCATGCCGGACGCGGATCAAATCGAACGGGCAACCGAGGAGGTATTGCGCCGTGAAATACTGGCTGGGACGTTGGGTCGTTACCCGAATTATCCGGCCCAGCAACGCATTGCCCAGTTGCAGCAGGCAACGGCACAATTGGTGCAGTCGCGCCCGCGCAGCGAAATGCGGGTGGTTGTGCTTCCCTATGCTGGTGTTGATTCTTTTGTACTGGTGGACGACACCAGCTTTCTAGCTATTGTACATGACTAGGTGAAGACGTGGGAGGTAACACCCACTGTGGAGGATCCAAGAGGAGAGGGCAATGTCCGGGCAAGGTAGAGACCGTGTCACCACAGTTTTTATTTTCCTGGTAGCGGTGATGATCGTGACGACATTGTTGATCTATGGGATCCTGTTCTTGACTTACACGCCGGACAGGCCACTCAGCTTAGGGCTGAGTGTCGCACAACCCCCACCGCCTCCACCCACAGCCACATTTACTCCGGAAGAGATCCCTACTTATCCACCGACTTGGACACCGCCTCCCACCCCTACGCCGTTACCAACCAGCACACCCACCGCCACTGGAACGCCAACACCAACGCGTACGCCCACCCATACGCGCACACCAATGCCTACCTATACCCCTACACCCACTGAGACGGGCACACCAACCGGTACGCCTACTATTACACCAACTCCGACTCAAGTGCCTTTCTATGTAGCCGAATTCAAGGACCACCAGAACTGCTACGATATCGGCATGAAAGGGTATGTCTTTGATGCCAACGGTATCCCGTTGGAAGGCATCGTGGTTGAATATGGTGAGGAGAACATTAGCACTTTCCGCACGACCACTGATGTAGATGGTGAATTTGCAGTGCCCTTGATTCTAGGGGGGAAGGATAAGGACAATGCCACGCGTCCGCACACATGGTTTGTGCGGTTGTACCAAGATGGCGTGCAAGCATCGGAGACTTTCAAATGGAAGTCGGACACTATCGAAGACTGTGACAAATCCAACTCGGTGCAAGTCAAGGAGATCACCTTCCGTCGGCGCTATTAGCGCCCTGCTATTGCTCATCTGCGTCTGTGACGTGTGGCTCGCATCGGACGCCCGGTTCGCCTGTGCCCAAGAAGCTCCTCTGGTGCTGGCTTTCTACTATGCTTGGTATGATGAGAACACATGGACATCGGGCATCACTGCTGATGTGCCATTGCAGCCCTACCGCTCAGCCGATGTGGAAGTCATCGAGCGGCATGTGAGCCAAGCGCAGGCGGCTGGGATTGATGCTCTCGTGCAATCTTGGTATGGACCCCAGGAGGTAAACAACCAGACGGAAACCAACTTCCGTGCCCTGTTGGACGTGGCAGCAGGTAGAGGGTTTCGCGGAGCAGTTGCGTTTGAGGCCAACAGTCCCTTTTTCCCTGATCAGGCAGCCGTGACTGAGGCGCTGCGTTATCTCCTCACCGTGCATACGCAACATCCTGCCTATTTGCGTTATCAGGGGCGGCCAGTGATCTTCTTCTGGCGCCAGCAGCGTTTCGATGTAGGAACATGGAACGCTATCCGTGCCAAGGTCGATCCTGACCACACCAGCCTATGGATCGCCGAGGGCACCGACCTAGGTTATCAGCGCGTGTTCGATGGGCATTACCTCTATTCGATTGCTTGGTCATCTGATGTCACGCGCACCTTGCAGGACTGGGGACAGAGAGTAAGGCGCTATGCGGGAAGACTGGGCATGCCCCGCCTGTGGGTAGCGACTGTTATGCCTGGCTACGACGACACGCACAGTGGACGATCAGCCGCTTTTGCAGTAGGCCGCCGGGACGGCGAGTACTATCGTGCTTCCTGGGCTGCCGCCATTGCCAGCCAGCCGGACTGGGTGGTTATCACCAGCTTTAACGAATGGGTGGAAGGTACTATGATTGAGCCAAGCGTTCGCTATGGCGATCTGTACCTCAACCTGACGCGTGAACTGGCAGCCCAGTTTAGGGCATCGTTCGCTATGGAAGGCGCTACCTCTGTCTCTGCTGTGATGCCCCAAGCTGGGCCAGTCTCCACTGACATAGCTACGGTCGCAGTTGCAGAGAGCAGCCCGCGGGTGCGTGCTATTGAGACGGTGCGCATCCGCAGCGGACCAGGCACCACCTATCCGCGCATCGGGCGCTTGGAGCGAGGTGAACAGGCAGAGGCAATCGGCCGGAACAGCGATGATACCTGGTGGCAAATTGAGCTGCCGGGTAGCGCTACTTTGGGATGGGTGAGTGCTGCATTTGTCGAGCTGCTGGGGGACGCCAGCACGTTGCCGGTCGTTGAACCACCTACCCTTACGCCAACGGCACCATCGGATGCTCTTATAGCTACAGCGACGGCTACACGCTCTGTTGTCACGAGTGCAGGCACTCGTACACCTACCCCGATCAAGACTGTGACTAAGGCAACAGTGGGCACCCCTCATACGCTTACCCCAACGGTCATCTCTAGTGTCACACCCGCATCACTCGGTACGCCAGCCATCCCGCTTCAGGCGACACAGGTGAAGGTAACCGCCACTGTGCCACCCTTTATCACGCCACCAGGCACACACGTAGCCGTCTCATCTGTTGATACAACGGGTACGCCTGCTACCGCTCCATCGTTGCAGACCATTGAACCGAGTGTCCAGACGAGTCCGCTCGTTGCAGTGACGTTCTCGCCGACTACAGCTGAAGCTACCCTGCCGGAGGACAATCCTCTTGGAGAAGGTGACTCTTTCGAGATGGTCACTCTCAGGCAGCCTCAGGGATCGACCGTCAGCCGCACGCCACTACTCTTGTGGCTTGGTAGTGCCTCCCTGTTGGCTGCGCTCGTCCTATTGGTCGTATTGTACATTCGGGTACGCGCGCGTTATCGGCGAGGCAGCAGGTCAGGGCGTTAATAGCGTCGTACCAGTGCACGATAGGTGACTGGCTGACGGATCTGAATGAGCTGGTATTCTTCGCGAACACGGCGCACTTCGTCCAGGTCAAGCGTGGTAACGGCGTAGCCCTCCGCAGCATCGTCCATTGTGATTAGTGTCTCGGCACGTGGTCCCACAATCATACTTTGCCCGATAAAGGTGTAGCTGGGCTCTTGGCCGACGCGGTTAGCTGCAGCGATAAAGAGAGAATTCTCGAAAGCACGTGCCAGCACCAAGGCACGCCATTCCTGAGTGAAGGGTTGTTCCCAGCAGGCACACAGACAGAGGATTTCTGCACCCTCCAACGCTAGCGAGCGCGCTACCTCGGGGAAAGCTAAGTCCCAGCCAAGCATCACGCCCACTGCTCCGAATCCGGTCTCCAATAAAGAGTAGCGAAACCCAGACCGGAATGCCATACGTTCTTCACCACGTAGATGCACCTTGCGGTAGTCGCCGATCACCTCACCGTTCGGGCCAATCATGACTGCAGCATTGTACAGAATGCTCTCCACCTTTTCCTTGATCGGTAGGCCAAACACAATATGTACTCCATATCCGGATGCCTGCTGGGCGAGTACATTCACCGTGTGCCCCGGTATCCTTTCAGCCAGCTCGGTGAAGCGGACACCACATTCGAATCCAGTGGTAGCCAGCTCTGGGAAAACGATCAGGTCGACCGGTCGCTCGCGACAGATCGTGTCCACGAGTTCGGTCATCCGCTTGAGATTATCAGCAACCTGACCCAGCTCAGTGTGCATTTGGACAACCGCTACAGTGATTTGACGCATCGCATTACTCCTTGATTAGAACATATGTGCTGATATTCTACCACGGACTGTCTGCAAGCACAAGACAGATAACCAGGCCGGGGATGTCTCCATTGCACAGAGCGGGGTGGATTGGGTCAAACAAATAGCAGAACAGGTCAATCGAGTAATTTTATTTCTCAGGACACTTGAAGAGCAAAAGGTTACTCTTGTCTCTTAGAGATAGTCACAGGATGATTTATAAAAGTTTTGCAGAGTTTCACATAGCTTATTTATACATTCGGCTACCGCGTCGTTGGTCTAACAGCAACGCGCGCTCACGTTCGCGGCGGACCGTTTCCGTTTGTGAGAAGTATTGTTGCCAGCGTGCCGGAGCGTCAGGATCCTCAGCCCCATGCCGTGTGATCCGTGGGCGCACGCGGCACAACAGTGGTGTATTCACCGCACCGCCAGCGATGATCACCTGCCCTTTTGACAGTGCCGGTAGCTCGTGCAAGAGGTCCCTGCCCACCGATTCGACACTCTCCGCGATGCGCGCCTGGTCAATCGGGTTCACAATGCGCATGATACATTGTGTCATACATTGTGATAGTACATCGCTGTCCAGCTTGCCAGGACGCTGGCTGATTAGACCCACTGCAACACCGAACTTGCGTCCCTCGGACAGGATGGTTTTGAGAATGCTCGTAGTAACCACTTCTGCATTTGCGGGGGCATAGTTGTGGGCTTCCTCTATGAGGACAAATGCAGGATAGGGCAGGTAGGAGTCCTGACCTTCCCTTGAGAGACCCTTTTCGGTGTCCATGCGTGCTCGCCACAACCGTCGCAGCAAGGTCGCCACTACCAGCTGCTGTTCGCGCTGGTCAATCTCGTTCAGCTGCAACACGGTACATTGTCCCGGTCTGAACAACTTCTCTAAAGGCAGGTGCTCCGAATCGTGAAAGATGCGTGAGGCTTCGAACACACTGCGAACACGCCACACCAACCCTCCGATCGTAGGATCTTCGTCGAGCTCGGTGTCCTTCTGGGGGTCGGTAATGGCTTGTTCTTCGTTTCCACTACGCAGCGTCGTCATGAAATGTCCCAGCGTCCATCTGTCGCCGTACTTGCGCTTCACAGCGTAGTAGGTCTGGCCCAGACGGAAGTGCATCTTCTCGGAGAGATTGGGCAGCAGGTAGCGGAAATCGCTCAGCTCAAGCGAGGAGACGCGCACGCGGATCTGATCGGGGTGGACAATATGCACCTCCGGCTGGTAGCCATCGGCACAGAACTCTTGGTGGCCCATCATTTCATCCAGCGTGCTGTATTCGCCGTGCGGATCCACAATCAGCACGCAGGCTCGATTATAGGGTTTCATCATCTCTTCGATGAGCACCGAGGCCAAGTAGCTCTTACCTGCGCCGGTGCCGGCGATGATGGCCAAATGGGTACTGGTAATGCTGCGCACGTCCAAGTTAACGGGCACTGCACCAGGATCGCGGCTCAACAGCCACCCAATGTGGGCAGATCCGATCTCCCCCGTTTGCTTCTTGGAGAGCACCCGTGCTAGCAATTCGTCCTCGGCTATGTAGATTGGGCTACCTGATTCAGGTGGGACGCGAGGATTAACAAAGTCGCCTAGTTTGGGCTGGTAGTACCCCATCACCACCACAGTTACTTCAAAAAGCTCATGTTGCTGCTCATGGAAACCCAGCATCGCAGCGATTTCAGCAGGGGGTACTCCCGGGTCAGCCATAAAGCTATCTGGATAGAGGCGCAGTGGGATGCGTTGCGTGACGCGCCCTAAGATCTGGCGCAGTTCGCCCTCTACTTCCATTTCGTAGTAGACAAACTCACCCGTCTTGATACGCCGTTCTGGGTCAGGGGTTATGAAGGTATATTCATAAGTTGATTCGCCAGGGCCCTTGGTCGTTCCAATGCATTGCCTGCTCACAAAATACCTCCTCCCTTCAACCAACTAGCCCTCTGCATCGTGCTCTACTAGATGAGCAGAGGGACCGGCCAGATCGATCCTCAACCTGCCGGTGTCACAGCTGCTTTCCAGGCGAGATTACCGCGTAACACGGCCAGTTGACGCTTCTTATCGGGAAACAGCATGCTCAGTTGCTCAACCACTTTGAGCAGCAAATGCGGAGTGATTGCATCGCCTTCAGCCAGCAATCTGGGCATATACGCCACAGATAGTTGGCCACCAGGTGCGTGAAAATGTCTGATCTCCTTGGGTGACATCGTCTCCACGGCTGCGTTAACAGTAGCTGCTAGCAAGGGCACCCCCTGATGCACTTCACCGTTTCTCATCACCTGTCCGACAGCTAGGATGCCTACCAGTGTAGCCTGCTCGCGCAGATAGTCGGGCGAAAAGATTTCCAGATCGCTCGGTGGCGACAGACGTGGCCCTAGGTTGCCAAACTCGGGGTTCATCAGAATAGTGCTATAAATCAGACCAACCAGATAGCCTGATTCGTCGCTCAGCTCGAGGCGCACGAAGGTGCCAAAGCCATAGTCCTGAGGCTGGGGCAATGTGCTGAACTCTCCAGCATTGTTGATCTGACATACATAGTCTACATGGCTATTGGATTTGACGATTTTGCCAATTTGCATGGACTGTGCTCCTGGGCCACTCTCAAGGTTTTGTGGCACAACGGGCGAAAACAAACAATCTCTGGAATCAGCGGCGGATTGCCTTACTGCGTGCCTTACGCGAGTAGCATAACGCCAAGCCTTCTTTTTTTGCAAACTGTTGAAAGATAGCGTAGAAACGCTGGCGATCCTCTGTTGAAATAACAGCCACGGCGTCGGCTGTTTCTAGGACATAGGGATAGCCATTACCCACTATACATTCAGCACGGATCAGGTCAAAGATGTGTTCTACTCTCGCTTGATCCTCCAGCACCCAACCTGGGAACTCCACTCGTGCAGGAGGGGACATAGTGCCTGTCTTCAGGTATGCGAAGGCGATTCGACCTACCTGTTCCTCGTAGAGCTGCAGCACCTCGTCATCCCGTGCGCACCAGTACAGCTGGCTGCGATCTCCCCACCGCATCCGGGAATGCAATAGTACTCCATCGCTAAGGTGGGCAGGTGTGGGCAGGCCAGAAACAAGTGTGAGCATGGTCACCAGATCACGCGCATAACTGGTGTCCACATAGCCCACTAGAGGCACCCCGGTCGCCTGCGAAGTGCGCAACATATTCACGAGCGAGTCAAGATAGCCCTGTCGCAGTTGAGGGCTCAAGTGGCGTGCAAAGGACAGAACTAGCGAGCCATCGAAGAAGCACAGAGGCTTGGGATCGCAGTTAGCACGTTCCTGCATATATGTAACCATACGGTGGCATTCGCCTTCAAAGCGACGAAGGTTGACCAAGATGCCGGGGAATGCACCGACATCGGCAGTAGGATCGAGAGTATCTGTGTTCTCCTCATATGTTGTCAGCTCATCCGGCGTCAGCACCTCAAAGAAAAGGTCTTTAGTGTAAGTCTGTGATGGAGAATGTGGGTTCTCGAACCAACCGATTTGGATAGCTGCCACAGGGATCGAGAAATCGCGTGAGTGGGGTATCTGCGAACCATCCACAGCAAAGGTGGGCCGATCGCGTAGGACCTGCTTTGCCCATTTACGTGCTTCCTCGTGACTGTGCCAATCGGCATCGAATTTGACCACAGCGGCATGGACATTGTCTTGCTCTTTTGTAGGCAAGGCCCCTGGACGCGCCACATTAGTTGCTTTCAGGCGTGCTTCGAGTTCAGCCCGGCTTAGGAAGGCCATCTGCTCTAACGCTCCATCAAGGGTCCTGGCACGTTCGTGTACAGTCCCTTGGTAGCCGGAAAAACGATCCCTCTTCACTTCGAGAGCGTTGATGACACGACTGCGCTCAAACATTGTCCCCAGAATGTATTGCAAGTAATAGGACGGGTGGAGAGCAATTCTTGTGATGGTAGTATATCATATTCCAAACAGATCGTATAAGCTTTGTAACATCAGGATCTGTTCAGAGAATTAAACGAATATTGTGACAGTTAGCAAGCTTGGCCATACGGTGTCCCAACGTTCGCCGAGCAGGGCACAACGTAATGCCAACATGGCCTGGGCGCTGTGGCGGCTCCAACGCATACCAGCCTGTTTCATGCGTGCCTGCACCACCACCTTATACGTCGATTCGACCGAACCACTGCCAATCGGGTAACCAGCACGGCGAAAACCAGCGTAGCCCATCCGCCGCCGGTTATGATACAGATAACTGATGGTCGACCAGACCACCGCACTTGAAGGCTGACCCCGTGGGACATTCGGCACGTATCGCTGCCAATACTGCTCGCAGATTGCTGCTCCACAGCCATTGTTTCTGAGCCTCAACCCACCGGGTTGCCTGCCCATCCTCAACCCCCAATAGCCCATCCGTCATAGTTTCTCCACCGCATGCCACCAGTCAATGATCTCGACGCAGAGCGCATAGCCCATCAGAATGATCATCCAGATCCAATGTACCCCGGTCGGCAACAGCCACCCTCTTGCACGCCCGCTACAACCCACGCCGACAGCCTTCCACCCATTGCTGCTTGGCAAACTCCTTCGCCTCCCACAGCCCGGCTCGATCACTGTGGCGGGTCAGCTGTACTCCCTGCTCTTCGTCGCGTTCTTCCGCAACGTACCCCCTTCCAGCCCTCATCCCGCACACGGATCATCACCCCATCCAGCGCAACCGACATCACCCACTGTCCGGCTTAGGCATCTGCCACACCGTGATCACCTCCTCATCCCGCCCCGGCACCTGGGTCGTCGTCGCGGCCTTCTGCGCCTCCATCCCCACCAACCGCCACCGTGCCCACCAGCGCTTGCGACCCACTCTTTGATACTCCCCACCTTCGTTAAGGCCGTGCACGCTTTCGCCGCCCCTCGGTAGGACGCCATCTCCATCCCTAACCGAACCGTCCTCTTCACCGTCTCGGGTGTGTCCAGCGATGTTCCCCCAACTTCAGCCGCTGATCCAGAAAAAAAACCACGGTTACACCCGGGGCAGTGGTAATACGCCCGTCGTAACGCACTCTTCCCCTCCAGGTGTCCTCTCCCGCAGCGACCGACGTCTATAGACTAGCGCTTGCCCACATCCCTCACACACAATGCCAGCCATAAGATTCATAAAAATGTCTTCTTACCTACTGAAATGTGTGTATGGCATAGGGTCTTCTTCAATACTCTCGAGAGATTGAAAAATATATCAAGACTGTGGTATAATGAAGTTAAATTGAGATGGTTGGGGTGAGCAATCGCGTTTAGCCCTGACCATCGGAGCTGGGAATAGAGTGTCAGGAGGAAAGGAGGGGCCTTATGCGCAAACTTGTTGTCGCACTAGTTGCCGCACTGGCAGCCTCGATAATGCTGTCGGGAGTAGCGGCTGCCCAATGGCCGTTCTACGTGTGTACTCCGTACGGTTGCTACTACCCTTACTACCACGCCTACTATGGCAGCAGCTATTCTTATGGCTATTGGACAGGCTATCATACAGGTTACGCGTATGGGTATAGCAGGGGCTACTACGACGGCAGCCGCGGCTATCCATACAGCCCGTGGTACAGCTACTACTATTACCCGTACGCCTACTATCCACCCTATCCGAGCTATCCGATTGTATACGGCGGCCATACCTCGCCGGGCTACTGACACTACAGAACCTAAGAGGTGCTGTTAGGTACAGGTAGTGTCGTTGTGCTCGGTTAGTGTACAAGCAGCCTGTCCTCGCGCTATGTCATGATGGAATGGGCGAGGCTGAGTGGCGATGCTACGTCAGCTGGTCAGGCCGAGCTTCACGAGGTCTCATGGGGTTTCAGATGACCAAATAGCTCGCCACCATCGACAACCATAACCTCGCCGGTGACGTAGTCTGCTCTAGCAAGATATAGAATAGCCTGGGTTACATCTTCCGGACTACCCCAGCGCCTGAGCAGAGTGCGCTGTGCAGCGCGTTCTATTTTTGAAGCGGTATAGTGGGGTGGGGGCAAGATAAGCCCAGGTGCTATGGCATTTACGCGTATCGTTGGGGCCAGCTCAAGCGCCAGTTGGCGGGTTAGCGCGAGGAGAGCTGCTTTCCCTACGCTGTGAGCGGCGAATCCTGGCCACGGCTGCCAAGCTGATAGATCTGCGATATTGATGATGAGACCATCCCCTTGCTTCAACATAATAGGTGCAACTGCATTGGCACAATAGAAGGCGCCATGAATCAAAACGGCGGTGACGCGGTGCCATGCAGAAAGATCCTGCGTGGGAAAAGGGGTTTTCTCGAAACGTGATGCGCTGTTGATCAAGATGTCAAGTCGTCCAAGGTGCTGCACAGCTGCACTGACCATATTGGAAACTTGTTCATAATCTGCAACGTTTGCTTGCCATGCTAAGGCTGCCACGCCATAACCGCGAGCTTCATTTGCTGTCGCTTCGGCGGCTTCGTGCGAGTGATGGTAATTGATCACGACATTGCAGCCAGCATTCGCCAGTGCTAATGTGATCGCCTTTCCCAGGCGATGAGCACCTCCTGTGATGAGCGCTGTCCTTCCTTTCAGATCCATGCAAGGTCACCTAGGGCATACAGACCGAGATACAATACAATTGTTCTCTGGATATGGCCTTAGTCATTCTGAAGCCACGTTGGATGGTGCTTGCTCGTACCTTCAATCCCTTATTATGATATCGGGTAATCCTAACTACAAGTTGGGGGTCTTGTTTAAAGAATCCAAGAACGACACACAAATCACTTTGCACGCCGTAGCACTTCCATTTATACTTTGTGATCATCTTGTCCCGTTCCCTCTAGAGGCGACTTTCATAGCAGCCGACAACCGAGTGGTAGTGGGGGAGAGACGAGAGTTATTGAAGCTATATGGCATCATCTTTTGAGTGTGTCAACTGCGGAGCACGCCTGACGGGCCGTGAGCGTCAGTGTCCTCTGTGCGGTACAAGTGTGCACATTGGACGTACTCAGCGCCTTTGTCCGTACTGTGGCATGCCAGTCGCGAGGCGTGCGCAAACTTGTCTGATGTGTCACAGACCTCTGGATGACGTGGTCGTGCCAGGTGCACTCCGCAGTATCTCGTGGACATGGGTAGTGGCAGTAGCTCTGCTGGCTATGCTCGGTGGCCTCAGCTGGAACTGGTGGCGTGCCGCGCCGGATTCTGGTACGGGACGAGAGAAGCAGACTCAGCATGGTGTGCCCCCATCAGCAGTGGCCACACCTACATCATATCACTTGGCAACACCTACGTCTATTCCACCTACCTTCACGCCGCGCATTGAGCTCACCCCTCCCTCTCCTTCTCCCACACCTACGCCATTGATCCACGTGGTGAAGTCCGGTGAAACATTGTTGTTAATCGCTTCCTACTATGATGTTGAGTTACAAGATTTGATGCAAGCTAATGGTTTGGACGAGGCAGCAGCACGCCGATTACGTGTGGGGCAAGAGCTGGTCATTCCAGGGGCTGCTGGCCCAAGTGCAGAGGTGACAAGGGGCAAGGAGACGAGGGTTGTGCCAGTGCGGCGCGTGGTACACACGGTGCAGCCGGGAGATACGTTGATATCGATTGCATTACAGTATGGTGCTGACCTAGATGCCATCATTGCTGCCAACCCTGACATCAATCCTGATCTGATCTACGTCAGCCAGCAGATTGTGGTGCCGTTGCTACCCCCAACCTCCACTCCTACATCGACGCCCACACCTACTCCGACAAGTACTCCTGGCCCGCCTTTCCAGGCTCCTGTGCTTCTTTATCCTACTGAGGGGCAGATATTCGAGGGGGCGGATGCGTTTGTGACGTTGAGCTGGGTGGCTGTAGAGGAGTTGAACAGAGAGCAGGCGTATCTGGTTGAGATTGAGGTGCCGGGGCAGCCTACTGTCATCCAGCATGTGACGCAGAGCACGTCGTGGCGGCTCTCTCCCGAGTTATGGCCAGTTGGCACCGAACGTAATTGCTTTTGGCGTGTGACCATCGTAGAACGGTCGTCGGACGGTGAAGCCATCCCGGCTGCTTGGCGCCGCCTTAGCCCTCCCTCTCAGGTGCGCCATTTTGAGTGGCGTTGAACAGAGACGCGAAGACTTCCAGGCCCTACGTGTTTACCAAGGAGTATCTTCGTAGGAGAAGCCAATGTATTGGCGATGGTCTGGACAACCTCTAGCAAATGAAGCATGCACCTTGGACTCTTAAAATGTGAGTTTGAGATACAGGTCTTGGGATTGTGTGTGATCTGGTGTTATGAGGCTCCACTTTAGGGACACTTGCCGAGGCCTAAACTTTCGGCGTCGTTTTTTGACCATTATAAACTTTGTGCTATAATTAGCTTTTGTGCGCATTCACTTTCTTCCCCTAGCGTTGGACTAGGGGTAATCCCAGAGAAAGGAGACCAGTCTTATGCGCAACTACGAACTAGGCATTGTTCTTCAGCCCACCCTCGATGAAGCTGAGGTCACGCGACTTATAGAGAAAGTAACTCAATATTTCAACACTGATGGTGGAAGCGTGACGTCGGTCAATGTCTGGGGCAAGCGACCTCTCGCCTATCCCATTCGTAAACAGCGTGAGGGAATCTACGTTTTCCTGCAGGCACAGATTGATCCCCGCAGGGTGGAATCACTAGAGCGCATGCTCAAGCTGGACGAGAATGTCCTACGCCATCTCGTAGTCCATTGGGAGACGTAAGTGCATTGTGCGGAGCAAGGCTCGCTCCGTAGGTAAAGGTTTTGCTCAGAACGGCTCGGCACGTGAGTCTAGGGAGGAGAGAGATGTCACGAGGACTGAACAAAGTGATGATCATTGGCAACCTGGGTCGTGATCCTGAGATGCGTTACACGCCTGGGGGCAAGCCTGTAACCTCTTTTAGTTTAGCTGCCAGTCGCACGTGGATCGCCCCCGACGGTGAACGTCGTGAGGAAACCGAGTGGTTCAACGTGGTCACCTGGGGTCCGCTGGCGGAAATCTGCCAGCAGTACCTTACTAAGGGGCAACAGGTGTACGTAGAGGGCAGGCTGCAAACAAGGGGTTGGGAAGATGACAATGGGCAGCGTCACTTCCGTACAGAAGTGGTGGCCAACGAGATGATCATCTTGGGCAACCGCGGTGGACACGAGGATCAACCGGTGCACAGGCATAATGGGCATGGGACGAAGCTAGATGAGGAAGAACCATTCTAGACAGTGGGTCGCTATGGAGAAGCGTGTAGCACGTGTGCTCAAATGAAGCTACCAAAGTAAGCGCAGTGGAGATTCGCATGTTTGATGATTTTACTGACGAATTAGAAGAAGGCGAAGGGCAGCTGATTGAGGAGGGCGATGAGCTCGAGGTAGAGGAGATAGCGGCACCGGAAGTTGCCGAGCAGCGCGCCGCTGCTCCCGAGGCGCGTCCCGGTGTACCCGGCTTTCGTCCTCGACGCATGGTTTGTGCGTTCTGCGTAGACAAGGTGAAGGTTATCGATTACAAAGATGTCAGGACTCTGGAAGCATATTTAGACAGTTACGGTAAGATAAAGTCAGGACGCAAGACCGGCACCTGCGCTAAGCACCAACGTCGCTTGGCGGTTGCGATTAAGCGCGCTCGTCACCTTGCCCTGTTACCTTTTACCGCGGGTCAGCTGAGTGCTGGCGAGTAGCTGGTTGATCGTGTCGTTCTTCTGTTAACTGAATACGACGAGGAAAGCTCTTGCGACAAATCAGGTGACCGACGTCTCTACCCAGTGCAGATGGATCGCATGATCATCTGTTTCTATTTCAGGCCGCTTGAGGCGTCGGTCTTTGTGTTTTTTTCTTGTCTTTGTAGCCTCAAGCAATCAGGTGGAAAAAACTCACTATGAAGAAACAAAAAGCGCGAGCCGACAAGAGCCTGACCAAGAAGCAGATCGCCCTCAAGGGGCGCCAGCGACAGCAGCTGAAGCGAGTCTACATCGGCTTGGCCGCACTTGCAGGCCTGGTTTTTGTGATTGTGCTGATCGCCTTGTACGATATCTTGATCGTTCAGCCTGCTCGCCCTGTTGCTATTGTGAACGACGTCGCTATTCGCCTGGATCAGTATCAAAAGCGCTTGCGTTATGAGCGCTTTCTGCTCGACTCTCTGGAACGTCAGATTGATGCTCAGCTAGCTGCGTTAGATGCCGCTAACCCCGAGAGTGACTTCCTGGCACAATACCTGGAACAAATACGTAGTCAGCTAAGGCAACAACGCGTTGGCTTGGCACGACAGGTGGTTGATGATATGGTCGAAGAGGAGTTGGCGCGCCAGAAAGCAAGAGAGGTGGGTGTATCTGTCACTGAAGAAGAGATACTTGAGGCGATTCGTGCGCGATTGGCTCAGCAGATGGGTTACTTAACACCTAACCAGGCGACAGCGATCGCACAGACAGCGGTAGCAGAGACCGCTACGGCTCAACTTTTTACACCGACGCCATTGCCAACAGCGACTCTGGCCTTGAGCGCTACAGCAGTTCTTACCGCGACGCTTCCAGTATCCCCAACGGAAGAGGTGACGCCAGCACCGACGCCGACACGTCACATTATTACGGAGGAAGAGTTTAGCAAGGAATATGCTAGCTATCTCAAGGTGCTAAATGAGCAGGTAGGCATCTCAGGAGATGACCTACGTTATTATACGGAAGGTCAGTTACTCGTCAGTGCACTGCGTGAGTGGTTTGCGGAACAAACACCTAGAGAAGCAGAACAAGTGCACGTAAGCCACATCCAGGCGAGTAGCGAAGAGCAGGCCAAGCTAGCGCTTCAACGTTTGGAACAGGGTGAAGACTTTGCCCTGGTGGCCCAGCAAGTCTCCTCCAACACGTTTACTGCTGAGAAGGGTGGCGACTTGGGTTGGTTTATGAAAGGGGAGCTGGCACTGCGATATAACCCTGAGATCGAGAACATAGCCTTCTCTCTGGAGTCTGGGCGTTATTACACTCAGCCCATCACCTCCACCACAGGTTGGCAGATCATCAAGGTGAACGAGCGAGGCATCCATCCCCTCAATGAAAACCAGCTCTATGCCAAGCAGGTCGAGGCATATTCGACGTGGCTGAAAGAAGCGAAGAAGAACGTGCGGGACCTTTGGCAGTCCAATATGGCGCCGCCTGATCCCAAACTAGAACAGAGCTGACACCAATTTAACGCGTCTGGCGTACTGCCTCAACCACGTTAGGCAGGCGCGCAATACGAGTCAGAACGCGCGCCAGCTGATGAACATCACTTATCTGGAGCGTCAGGGTCATCTTTGCCATGTTCGTCTTGGGCTGCGTGGCCAAGTTGGCAGCACTCATGTTGATGGACTCTTCCGCGATGACTGCGGCAATGTCGCGGAAGAGTCCAGGCCGGTCGTAAGCGCGCACCTGAATCACCACTGAATAGGTGTCGGTCACTTCGTCGCCCCAATCGACTTCAATCAGCCGCTCACCCTCGTTCATGCGAAGGATATTCAGGCAGTCGCGCCGATGGATAGTAACGCCCCGACCGCGCGTTACGTAGCCCACAATTGCATCACCCGGCACCGGGTTGCAGCAATGTGCCAGATGGGTCATCAATCCACGTGCTCCACGCACACGGACGCCGGTTGATGGCCTCCTCGCGGGAGGAGGTGCTGCAGCGGGCACCTCGAAAGCCAGCTGGGTTGGCTTGGCAAGATCTAAAACACGTCCGACAATCTGCTGAGCGTTAATATCACCTGCCCCAATAGCTGCCAACAAATCCTCGGTCTTCTCCAAGTTGAACTTGCGAGCGATTTGCTCAAAGGGCATTTCGCTCAGTCCGAGGCGTTTGAGCTCACGTTCAAGTACTTCGCGACCCTGAGCGATATGCTGTTCGCGATTCTGACGCTTGAACCACTGGCGGATCTTGCTCATTGCACGCGAGGTCTTCACATACCCCAAGTGCGGATTGAGCCAGTCCAAGCTAGGACCGCCGCGCTTAGCCGTCAGGATCTCCACCATATCACCGCTTTTTAGCTGATAGTCCAAGCCAACCAGCTTGCCGTTCACTCGCGCTCCGCGGCAGCGGTTGCCCACCTCTGTATGCACATGGTAGGCAAAATCGATTGGTGTCGAACCGGCAGGAAGTTCGAAAATATCCCCTTTGGGTGAGAAAACATATACGTGGTCTTGGAAAACGTCCGTTTTCAACGAGTTGACGAACTCGTGGGCATCAGTCAGATCCTGTCGCCACTCGATCAGCTGACGCAGCCACGCGATCTTATTGTCAAATGCTGGGTCGGGCTTGTGGCTCTCCTTATAGCGCCAGTGTGCTGCAATGCCATACTCCGCCGTGTAATGCATTTCGTGGGTGCGAATCTGCACTTCCAGCGGCTTACCTGCTGGACCAATCACGGCGGTGTGAAGCGAACGATACATGTTGTCTTTAGGTGTGGCGATGTAGTCGTCGAACTCGCCAGGGATGGGACTCCATTTGCCGTGAATTACCCCCAAAGCGGCATAACAGTCACGCACAGATGGAACGATGATACGTATCGCACGCACATCGTAAATTTGATCAAAGTCAACCCCCTTGTGCTGCATCTTGCGGTAGATGCCATAAACGTGCTTGGGACGTCCCGAAACTTCTGCTTGGATACCCGCTTTTTCCAGTTCCTCTTGCACTTGTGCAATCACCATCTCGATGTAACGGTCGCGGTCTGCTCCCCGTTCATTTAGCATCGAGGTAATCTCTCGATATTCTTCGGGATGGAGGTAACGGAATGCTAGGTCCTCCAGTTCTGATTTTATCTGCCAAATGCCCAAGCGGTTGGCGAGAGGTGCAAAGATCTCCAGTGTCTCGCGCGCGATCTGCGCCCGTTTCTCTTCTTCTAGCGACCCCAACGTGCGCATGTTATGCAAACGGTCGGCCAGCTTGATGAGCACTACGCGCACGTCATCCACCATTGCAAGAAACATTTTGCGCAGGCTTTCTGCTCGTGCATCCTCACGCACGTTGCGGTCGCTCATGCCGCTAAGATGGTCGATATGCCGCAGCTTAGTGACCCCATCCACCAGCCGGGCAATTTCGCTGCCAAACTCTGCTTCCAACTGTGCTTGGGTGTAGGGGGTATCTTCGATCACGTCATGCAGGAGTGCAGCAGCTAGTGTGGCGGTGTCCATGTGTAGATCGGCCAAAATTAATGCTGTAGCAAGACAATGAGTAATATATGGCTCGCCGGATGCGCGCAACTGACCGTGATGCGCCTGCCGAGCCACATTAAACGCGCGACGCAACAGCTGGTGATCTGCCTCCGACCGGCCTTGGCCCAGCTCTTCCACCAACGTATCGTAGTAAGTATCAGAGATGACCTGAGTCGTCATATCATTTATCGCACAAAGAGCTTGCTTGGTAGCTCATAGCTGTGGTGGTCATCAATCCCAGCCCGGCTTGTCGCTGAGCGAAACGTTCACAACTTTAGCTCGATCATATCCCCTCGATAAGGGATCTCGATAGGCAACCCTTGCATCTCCTTGCTCAATACTTGAGCCAAAGCTTGGCAGCTGGGCTCTTCGCCGTGTACCAAGAAAATGGTGCGTATGGAGCTGGCTCGGTGTACCTGTTGTGCCCAGCTTAGCAACTCTGTTTGATCCGCATGAGCACTGTAGCCGTCGGCGCGGCGCACTTCTGCTCTTACTTGAAAGTGCTCACCCAGGATCGGCACCGGGTTCTGGCCATCTAACAGTTTGCGTCCCAGCGTGTTCTCCGCCTGAAATCCGACAAACAGTATCATAGTACGCGGGTCTTCAATGTTGTTCTTGAGATGGTGCAAAATGCGCCCTGCCTCGCACATACCTGAGGCGCTGATGATAATGGCTGGTTGGGTGAGCGTATTTAATTCTTTGGATGCCTCTACACTGCGCACATAACGTAAGCGACTGAACCCGAACGGGTCGCGGTCGGGTTCGCGTAGCATCAGTTCGAGTATTTCCTCGTCAAAACACTCTGGGTGCATGCGAAACACTTCAGTCGCGTTCGCCGCCAACGGGCTGTCCACAAACACATCCATGTATGGCAATGCACCTTCTTCCCACAGCTGGTTCAGACGATACACGATCTCTTGGGTGCGTCCGACTGCGAAGCATGGGATGAGCAACTTGCCCCCGCGCCGATACGTTGTCTCTGCGGCCTGACGCAGTGATTCCTTTGCCTGATCTGGAGTCTCATGGAGACGGTCGCCATAGGTGCTCTCCATTACGAGAAAATCCACTTGACCAACTGTCTGTGGGTCGCGGAGGATCGGTAGCCCTTTGCGCCCGATATCTCCGCTGAACAGTACCCGAAACTGGTGCCCATCTTCCTGTATGTCCAGGACGACGGAAGCTGACCCCAAGATATGACCAGCATCGATATACTGTGCCACAAGCCCAGGGAGAACTTCAAATGGACGGTTGTACTCGACAGACCGAAAGAGGGGCAGCACTGAGAGCACATCTGCCTGCGTGTACAGTGGCTCGAAGGGCCGCTTGCCCTGTCGCAAGCGGCGCTTGTTCACGTAGGCTACATCTTGTTCCTGGATGTGCGCTGAGTCGACCAGCATAACCGCAGCTAAGTCACGCGTTGCGGACGTGGCGTAAATATGACCGTGGAAGCCGGCACGCACCAACGAGGGTAGATTGCCGCTGTGGTCAATATGGGCATGGGTCAAAAGAACCGCATCCACGTCCTCTGCCTGGAAGGGTAGGTTGCGATTGATCTCGAAAGCCTCCTTGCGTCGGCCTTGCATCAAGCCACAGTCAATCAGCACGTGTCGTCCATTAATAGTGAGCATATACATGGCACCGGTCACGGAGCGTGTTGCACCCCAAAACTGTACCCTCATTACAATTTGCCCTCTATTCTCGCGTATACTCATTCTACGCCCCAGCCCACACCAATGCAAACCCTTTTTGGTGAGGCCAAAGAAACATTCAGTCACTAAGATTTGCCCAGAAAAAGGACTGCATGACTAACTCTTCCAAGTCTCTATCCGCAAACTGCTTGCACACGGCGTGGCTTCATAGTAGAATTGTCTGCAATTTCGCGGAGGGATGTATGAAGTCGTTTACAGAATATCTTTGGATGAATGTACCTGAGCGGTTAGGTTTTGTAAACATCACTCCTCAGGTTGAGGCACTCGTTGCAAAAAGTGGGATAAAAGAAGGTCTGTGCCTAGTAAATGCGATGCATATAACGGCGAGTGTCTTCATTAATGACGACGAAGACGGCCTCCATAGAGATATGGCGCGGTGGCTGGAGAAGCTGGCACCGCATGAACCGACTTCGCAGTACGCCCACAATAACGGAGAGGACAATGCTGATGCTCATCTGAAGCGCAGCATTATGGGTCGTGAGGTGGTGGTCGCAGTCACAAATGGGCGTCTGGATTTCGGGCCATGGGAGCAAATTTTTTACGGCGAATTTGATGGCCGCAGAAAGAAACGGGTGCTAGTCAAGATTATCGGAGAATGAGGGAGATCTGTTGACCCCAAGGATTATTCGTGACATCTCAGCTCAAGGTCTCTTGAGGATGGCGAAGTGTAAAGGGGGATGAGGTGACGTGGCGGAGCGCCCTTGAGGCCAGCCATCTAATACTGATCGCCGATGATGATCCGCATCTACGTTCGGTATTGCGCCGAATGCTGGAGAAGCAAGGTCACAGGGTAGTAGAGGCGGCTAATGGGGCACAGTGTGTCGAGACATTTGAGAAGCTGAAGCCAGATGTGGTACTGCTCGATGTGATGATGCCAGTGATGGACGGCTTCGCCGCGTGCGCACGACTACGCCAGCTCCCTGATGGCGACAAAATCCCCATCGTTATGATCAGCGTGTTAGATGATTATCAATCGGTGGCGCACGCCTTTGAGGTGGGCGCCACCGATTACATGACGAAGCCTCTAAACGTCCAGATTCTTCTCAACCGATTGCACTACATGCTAAACGCAATGCGCACGGAACGCCTGATCAGCCGTGCCAAGAAAGAATGGGAGGCTACTTTTGATGCGGTCTCGGATCTGATCGTTCTTACCGACTTGAATGGCTGCATAGTGCGTTGTAACCGCTCAACCGTGGAGCGGTTAGGCCTCACATTTAATGATGTGCTGGGCCGCCCCATCCGAGAAGTTCTATTGCGCGATCTGGACACGGGTGAGATTGGAGCAACGATCTCGGGGTGCGAGGTGGAATTACCCTCGTTAGGGGGATACTTTGCCATTTCGGTGTACCCGATCCACGTCAAGGAGAGTTTGGACGGTCTGGTGTATGTGATGCGGGATATCACGGAACGGAAGCAGATGGAAGAGCAAATGCTGGCATCTCAAAAGCTCGCTGATTTGGGTACCTTGGCCGCCGGGATCGCACATGAAATCAACTCACCGTTGCAGGTGATTACAGGTGTGAGCCAGACGCTACTTGATCGTCATACAAGTGGTACGCTGGATGGAGAACGGCTTCAAAAGGGTTTGGTGACCATTCATCGCAGCGGGTGGCGTTGTGCAGAAATCGTGCGCGCGCTGCGCACTTACGCCCATGCGGCTACAACCGAGTTGGTGGCCACCAACCTCAATGAGGTGGTCAAGGATACTCTTCTATTGGTGGAAAACCAGTTGAAATCTTGGGATAATATCAACGTGGTCACGGAACTGGCAGAGACTTTACCAACACTCCCCTGTGACCGTAATCAAATGGCCCAGCTCTTGATCAATCTCCTGACAAATGCCCGCGATGCGATGCCAAATGGTGGAACCATCGTCATACGTACCAGCCACGACCCTGTCGGACGACGGGTCTTGCTCAGCGTCTCGGACACGGGTATAGGCATTCCCGAAGCGGTTAGAGATAAAATATTCGACCCTTTTTTCACCACAAAACCACCCGGTCAGGGCACTGGCCTGGGATTGTCTATAGTGGCTGGTATTGTGCGCGCTCATCGTGGCGAGATTTCGCTGCAGACGAGCTCTGGCAAGGGCACAGTGTTCACGGTGGCACTCCCCTGTGAACATGTTGAGCCGTGTAATCCCTCTGAGCGAGGTGTGGTGTCATTGGATTCCGAGGGTCGCGCTACAAAGCCCCGAGCCAGTGGTCCCGGAAGGGTATAGAGTTGTCTCAGGAGGCCATCGATGCCGAGAATACTAATCGCTGAGGATGATCCAGATGTACGTAGCTTCTTGGAGGAGGAGCTCACGAATGCCGGCTTTATGGTCACAGCTGTAGACAACGGTGCAGATGCGGTAGTGGCGGCTGTCGAGCAACCATTTGATCTTTACCTCCTTGACATGCTTATGCCAGGGTTGGACGGCATACAGACAATTCGAGTGCTGAAGAAAGTAACTCCGGACGTCCCGATCATAGGGTTGACAGGGTATGTGGGGCTTGGATATATGGCTCAGGCCGCCGCTTATGGTGTAATCTGTTTGGCTAAGCCAGTGGTAGTGGCTGACCTGATCCGTGAAATCAACGAGGCGATTGCATCACGTGCGGTAAGCTAGAAGAAAGTGTCCTCTCCAAGCGCGTCACTAAGAGCGAAATGCCTGACGCAGGACTTGGGCTTCTTCCTGGAGCCTGGCCAGCACATCAGAAGCGCCAGTCAGGTTTCCACTACGACCGATTTGCTCCAGTTGGGAGGCACATTCCCTGAAACGTTCGGCACCCATGTTAGCAGAGGCGCCTTTTAGGCTATGGGCAATCTGTTCCACCTCGTGCGCCTGTTCGCGAGCAATTGCTTCCGCGAGAGAGGTAATGCCCTCAGCAATCTGATCGAGTAGCATTTCCATCAGTTCCGAAAGCAGCTGTGTATCTCCGCCCAGGCGTCCAAGCGCTGCAGCGCGATCCCAAATTGGCAGTGCGTCTCTATCATTGACATAATTTCGTGCCATGTACTCTGTTCCTCCCAGCTACAATGTGAAGGAGTCTCTCATAACATCGAACGCTTTGCCATCTGCCAGATGTGCCTCATTCTTGGGGATGGTTGTGTCCGTTCAACCATTTTAAGAACATTTCCGCCACAGCGGGGTCGAAGTGTGTTCCTGAAAGCTTCTGTATGAGTGCATAAGCCTCCTCCCAAGGTAATGCAGCGCGATAGGGACGATCCGAACGAAGGGCATCCCACACGTCTACGACTGTGAAGATTCGTGCTGAGAGCGGGATCTCCTCGCCTTTCAATCCACGTGGATAACCTGTTCCGTCCCACCGTTCGTGATGGCAGTAAGGGATGTCCAGAGCGGGTTTCAGAAAGGCAAAGCGCGAGAGTAGCTCATAGGCATATTCGGGATGCTTGCGCATAATGCGTTGCTCTTCTTCGGTAAGTGGTCCCGGTTTGAGCAAGATTGAGTCTGGGATGGCTATCTTGCCGATGTCGTGCAGCAGGGCACCCCGGCGCACATGCGTCAACAGGGGCTCCTCAAACCCCATCAATCTGGCCAACGATACGGTCATGCTGGCAACACGTTGCGTGTGACCTTCTGTCTCGTGGTCGCGTAGGTCCAGTGTGCGTACCCAACTTTCCAACGTAGCGTCATAAGCTGCAATCAGTTCCTGATGAGCCAGCTGTAGGTCGCGGAGGAGCTGGGCATTGTCCAGTGCAATAGCTGCTTGACCAGCTAAGGTATCCAGGAAACGCAAATACTCTGCATCGGGTTGTGGCATCTGGCGACCAAACAACTCTAGTACACCGCGCAGCTGCTCCCTTGCCAACAAGGGGATACTGTAGTACGTGAGTGTGTCATTGGATGAGGCGACATTCGATTCCGCACCTAGCCACTCACTGAGCGGAGGACTTGCTTTGACGATTTGGCCCTCAAGAGCAGCGCGCCCGACATATCCCTCCCCTAGACGAAGTACAGAGCGCTCGGTGGACGAAGTTGCGAATCCGCGGCCTGCCACAAAGTGCAGAGTTTGCGAGTCTGGTTCGTAAAGCCAGACGTTAGCAGCTGCAGCCCCTAGTTGGGAAATTGCATGGTCAAGAATTGTCTGAATAACGCTATCTACCTCCATATTTGTCATCAACGCAGTCTCAAAACTGTGAATCGTGTGCAGACGCTGTAATTGACGCTGTGCTTCATCTTGCGCCAGCTTGAAGGCAGTGACATCGCGGGACACCACTACTGCGTGGGTGACTTTTCCGGAAGTGTCACGATACGGGTAATACATAACGTCCATGTAACGCACACCAAGGGTGGAAAACTCGAACCATCCTTGGTAATTGACCTCGCGGCCAGAGAAACACTCATCGAGTGAGGGTTTGACGTAGCGGACAAAGCGCTCCTCTCCCCAGACTTCGGCAACTTTCTTACCAATGATCTCTTCTGGCTTCCTGCAATGCGCGGCGCAATATGCCCGATTCGCCGCTTCATATCGGTATTCAGCGTTGATCAAAGTGAGAAAGTCGCGCGAGGTATTGGCAATAAACTCATAGCGTCGCCACATCTCCTCGGGAGAGTCTGGGGTAGACGGAGGGTATGAGGGTTCTTGGCTGCACTTGTTCGGCATGTTCACCTTGACATCTACAGCGTTCTAGGAGTACGTTTTCAATCCAATGATCACAAGGACCAATCCGATGACACTGTGCCAATCTACGACGCACCGTGCAGTGCACACCCTACGACGTGAAGTATGTGAACAGCGATTGAGAACCCAAATGCAAATCCAATCGATTGTACAGATCTAGGACCATCCAAGACGTTTCACAAGGCCCGATAACCCATCGAGCGCGGCCCGCACTCAACTCTTATTGTAAATCCACGAACTGCTCCCGAGCAAATGTATTTTGCCGCAATTAAGCGCGCTGGCACGCGAGCAGATTGTGTGGTGTGCAGGTAGCTGCTGATCGTCCGTGAAGCTCGTATCACTTTGTTATCCGGCGGCTCTTTCGGCCCACCTCCCCGGCGCCAGGTCGACCAGCTCTGCCGCGAGGACGAACAGTCGCTTCGGCGAGTACCCTGAAACTGCCCAACTCAGTTATGGATTCGGTCCACCTGGCGAAGGCAGTCTCAAGGTCAGAGTACTCGGCTTGGCGTTCGGCCAGCGCCTGCTCGCGCTGATCCTCTGTGTCCCAGATCTCGATCACTAGATACCGTCGTGGATCCCTCAAGTCGCGTAGAAGGATGGTACCGCGAAAGCCTGGGCACTGGGCAAAAGTCCTGCTCCACGCCCCACCGGGACCATATATCAGCTCCAACTGCCCGCGGGCTGTCTCCTTAACAAGAAACTCTCGGATAATTTCGATCACGCTGGATCCCTCTGATGACGAGAATGATCCCCGCACATTACCATTCCATGGGTCTGCTGTTCACTTTGCTCTCGAGCTAGTCGTTGCACGAGAATAGTGCTCGCTCTTCATCAGTGATAGCGCTAATAAGTGGGCACCCGACGGCTTCTGCCAGTGATGCCTCAACCAGTGGTGGCTTGTCAACTCGATCCGGCAGATGTGTGTCATGTTTCACGCGGGCTATTATGCAATAACTTACGCTTCCGATCACAACCCTTCCTGTTGGCTTCAAATCGATCGAAGGGCAGAACGGCCCGTTGCGTGCTGTGTGTCAATCGCCTTCTCTTCCACGCTATGATGTGCGTGTGTTGCCCCTATGCTGCGGTACGCCTTCCTGGCAAATAGTTATGAGCTGGGAGGTTGCCATACTTGTTGCATTTCGTTTGATTTCCGCCCTCTATGATAGCCTATATCTATCCAACCATGTAAGTTCCGATAGACCTATTGGTTTCCTCAGTGTACTTGCGCCGTGGATGCCTGTAAGGGTTGGCTCTTGGACATCCCTCAGTGCAGGGAACAAGCGATTGACTGTGTTGAGCTTTCGACCAATTGCTGAGCAGCAGTTCCCTGATTGTCTCTGAACACTTGCTCTAATCATGACCCAACTGGATCCCCTCTAATTATGCCCTTTCCTTCCTACTTCGGGCCCGTGGAGTGCACCTTGCCCATATGGTACCGGATTCCTATGACACGATTCCCATTGAGACCTGCTCACCCCCCTGTTATGCTGAATGTAGTTGAGGGGATTATGGAGGGGGCCTGGAAAGTGGCAAGGTGGGAATGGTATCAGAGGCATAGCTGGGCTTCTCTGTGGCTGGTGTTTGTCCTATTAGCTGTGCCTCTGGCAGTGTATAGTGTCGTAACTGTTTCCCCGGCACGAAGCGCGCCAAGCAATGAAATCGTTCTGACCATCACTGACAATGGTAGTGAGGTAATCCTCGATGAGGATACACTGTTGGTGGTTCGGCTGCCAGCCAACCCGTCAACCGGCTATTTGTGGGAGGTGGTGCGTGCTGATCTCTCGCTCATTGTACAAAAACAAGATGGCATGCCAGAGTTCGAGGTATTCTCAGAAGTGCCGGGCAGCTCCGCTCGGCAAGTATTGCGCTTTGCTGCCATAGCTGAGGGCGAGACAGAGCTGGCGCTGGCCTTGCGTCGTCCGTGGGAGAGTACAGCATCACCGTTGAGTACCTTCTCAGTTGTTGTCCGGACGGTTGGTCCCTTTACAGGTGCAAACTTTCCTACCCCTCCCCCTCAACCCTCTCCAACACCAACGGTTGAAATAGCAGTTGCCGACGTAACAGCGTTGGGCCTCCCGACCCACTTCAATTGGTGCGAGCAAGGTAAATGTACACCTATCAAGGACCAAGGCCCATGTGGGAGTTGTTGGGCTTTTGCCACCACAGGAGTGCTTGAGGCAGCCATCAAGATCCACGATGGTGTTGAACGTGATCTTTCGGAGCAATATTTACTATCCTGTAACACTCGAGGTTGGGGATGTACCGGCGGTTTCTGGGCGCACGACTATCATTACAACGAAATACCACCAGGTGAGACGGAAGCTGGTGCTGTTTATGAGCAAGATTTTCCCTATCGTGCGCAGAAGATAGCTTGTGGTGCCCCGCATCCGCACCATGAGAGGATCTTCTCATGGGGGTTAGTGGCGGGGTACGGCATGCCGTCCGTATTGGCGCTCAAACAGGCTATTTACAATCACGGACCAGTGACGGCGGGAGTGTGCGTGGGCAATGCATTCGCCAACTACACAGGTGGCATCTTCCAGACGGATGAAAGGAACCAATGTCCCTATGGTACCAACCATGCCGTTGTGCTGGTCGGCTGGGACGACAGTCAAGGCGTCTGGTATTTGCGCAATTCCTGGGGGATGCGTTGGGGCGAAAATGGCATGATGCGCATCAAGTATGGTGTCTCACTGGTAGGTGAAGATGCCAGCTATATTGAGTATGGGCAGGGTACGACGGATAGTTCCCAGGCTGATGATTCAAAGAAGATCTTCCTACCATTTGTAGCACGTTATGGTGGTGCCCAGCCGCCTCAGCCAGAACCACAGCCTCAGCCGCCTGCCCTCACCGTTCCAGCTAACGGAGGGTTTGAGGATGGTCCAACGGCTTGGTCCGAGTTCTCCCAGCAAGGATGGCGGATAGTACTGGATCGATCACACCTCACCGTGGCGCCACACAATGGCAGCTGGGCAGTATGGCTGGGCGGTGATAATGACGAGGTGTCCTACATTCAGCAAGAGGTTACGGTGCCCGTAGACCGTCCGCAGCTGACGTACTGGTACTGGATCAATTCCGCTGATACGTGTGGCGCTGATCGGAGCAGCCTCATTGTGGATGGGAGAGTAATCGAATCATACTACCTGTGCGCCACACGCAACACAGGCGGATGGGTTCAACGCATAGTCGATCTCAGTGCTTACCGTGGAAGAACGGCTGAGCTCCAATTGCGTGTCGAGACCGATTCGTCAGGCATCAGCAATCTGTACATAGATGATATATGGTTCCAAACCCTTCCAGTTGCAGAATCGGGGTCGCCAGTTGGAGGGGTCATCGTTGAGGTCACAGCAAAGTCGACGTTATTCCCCAGCCGGTGACGAAGGCGACGAGCTGGACTTTGTTCTTTGTCTCTGAAATTATCATTAACTTTTGTAGTTTCTCTGTAGTATTTCCTTCGTAGCGTTCGCCTCCTTAAACAATACTTCACTTTCAACCTCCAGCGGAATACGCGCGGGCACTGCTCTTGCTATCTCGTGGTGTTCTAGCCATCATAGGCATGTGTCTGGCGAACGGGGTCTCTCTTCTTATCGATGGTTGCGCAAAGGCAAAGTTACGAGTATCATATTATAGAAGAAAATCAGAATTGGTAATAGTATAAGGGGTAGGAGATAGCGCACGGCGCAAGGCTTGTAAGGTGATACGACTGTTCCGGCTATGGGATGTTGCCCTGGTGGCGCGTCTCCAGCGCGTAGGGGTGCCGTTAGACCTGGAAGCCCACTTGGCGCGACCACACTCTCCGTTGAGCATGGCGCTCATGTCCCATCTGCTGCCGGCACGCGATGGAACGCGTACTTGCATCGTAGATCAGAAGGAAGAGAACGGCGGTGGCTACGGACTCGCTCAAATGCGGCAACGCTCTGGTCGCAATGAGTATGTCATCACCTTCATGGCACCATCGCTTGCGACCGGTAGCGGCGCCCACGCGATATGGCAGCGATTATTGAACCACTTGGCCGTTCAAGCTGGCGAACAAGGTGGTCAGCGCTTATATGCAGGTCTGCCGGGCGAGGGGGAGGAATACCAGATCTTTCGCCACGCGGGCTTTGTCGCGTACGCTCATGAGATCGTATATTGTTGCACTGACCGCTCAAAGCTACCTAACGCGTCATCGTTCGTGCTGCGGCCACAACATGAGCGCGACAGCTGGGCTTTGCAGCAGTTGTACTCTGCAGCGACTCCGCGAGTGGTTCAGACGGCAGAGGGCTCCGGTCAGGGAGAATGGGAACTGCCACGTCGGCGCTGGTTGACCTATCAGTCGCGACGTGGCTATGTCTGGGAACAAGCGGGGGAAATTCGTGCTGCGCTTCAGGTGCGTTCCTCCCCGATCGCTCATTGGGTACGCTTGCTGTTTCACCCCGATGAGCTCAACCAGCTCGATGCTCTGATATCTGCGGTGTTGGTGACCATCGCGGGGGAAGCAGGAGGCAAGAAGATTTTCTGGGCGGTGCGTACGTATGAGGCGGGTCTAGCGGCAGCGCTAGCTGATTATGGCTTTGTCCCTGTGGCAAGTCAGACGCTTGTGGTCAAACACTGTACGATTTGGGCACGCGAACCGGCACTTCATCCTGTGGCTGCGCTGAATGGCAAAGCAGAGCAAGCAGCGCCGACAGTAAAATATCATTTTGTAATGATCGAGTAGAATACAGGGTTATGACGAACAAACCAGGCAATCAATTAAGAATCACAGATGATCTGGCCGCTTTGCTAGAGGTACTTCCGCCTCGTGTGAAAGAGGCGCTGAGGGCGCTCGATCGTGGTGATGATCTGATCGAGATCGTGCTGGATTTGGGGCGGCTTCCTGAGGCGCGTTTCACCGACAAGGAGGTGCCTTTGGCGGATCAGGAGGTTACGCACGAGGATATCGACTACGTCGTACAGCGCATCGGCCAATTCACGGAGGACAATCGGGCTGGCATAGAGCGCACATTGCATCGCATTTCGGCGATCCGCAACCGCCAAGGGCGCATTGTCGGGCTTACCTGCCGGGTGGGCCGCGCTGTCTACGGTACAATTGATATTATTCAGGACATCGTCGAGTCGGGGAAGAATATTTTGCTGCTGGGACGACCAGGAGTGGGTAAGACAACTTTGCTCCGCGAGGCAGCGCGTGTGCTTGCCGAAACCAAGCGGGTCATCGTCGTAGACACCTCCAACGAAATTGCTGGCGACGGTGATATACCACATCCTGGTATCGGGCGGGCGCGTCGTATGCAGGTAGCAACCCCTATGCTCCAACACGAGGTGATGATCGAGGCGGTCGAGAACCATATGCCGGAGGTCATCGTTATTGACGAGATCGGGCGCGAGCTGGAGGCGGAAGCTGCTCGCACAATCGCAGAACGTGGAGTGCAGCTGGTAGGCACAGCACACGGTGGATCGCTCGACAATTTGCTGATGAACCCCACCTTGTGCGATTTGGTGGGTGGTATTGAGTCGGTAACGTTGTCCGACGAAGAGGCACGACGGCGTGGAACGCAGAAAACTGTGCTCGAACGCAAGGCCCCACCCACTTTCGACGTGTTGGTGGAAATCCAATATCGCTGGAAGCTAGTCGTATATCATAACGTTGCTCAGGCAGTGGATGACTTCCTGCGTGGGCGGACACCTCAGGGAGAGATACGTTATCGAGATGAAAGCGGCGTGATCCACATCGAGCCGGCTGTGATCCCAAGGCTTTCCATTCCTGCATCTGTTGGTCTTCCTTTCAGCGTGCACGAGCGTGCTCCAATGGAGCTGGGCGCTTCCGAGACTCAGTCTCAGGGATCGTTGCCACCGCCACGGGAGGCGGTGCGTATATTCCCCTATGGCATCAGCCAGACACGTCTCCAGCAAGCAGCCGCTGGGTTACAGCTCCCCATCCGAGTTGTGGATGACGTTCATCAGGCTGATGTGGTCATTACACTCAAGGCGCATTATCGCAAACGGGTACAGGCAGTGGCTGATGCCGAAAGTCTTGGTGTGCCGGTCTATGTGCTGCGTTCCAACACGGTCACCCAGATGCAATCCAGTCTCATCGATATCTTCAACCTGAGCGACAAAGAGGTGGATACATTCGCCATCGCGATGCGTGAGACTCAGGAGGCTATCCGCAAGGTGTTGGAGGGGGCACGCGCTGTAGACCTTTCGCCTCAGAGTGCTCGGATACGCCGTTTCCAGCACGAGATGGCGCGCCAGTTCAACCTGGTCTCGCACAGTTACGGACGTGAACCGCAACGTCGAGTGCGGATTTACCAGGGATGAGGCGATGAGGCGGTATGGGCTTGTTTATTTCCTTCGAAGGTTTGGATGGCAGCGGCAAGAGCACACAGATAGTCAAGCTGGCAGAGCAGCTGCGCGCTGTGCATCACGATGTGTTGCTGACGCGTGAGCCGGGCGGTACTGCAATCGGTGATCAGATTCGTTCCATATTGCACGACGTGCGCAACACAGAGATGACTGCGCTGACCGAATTTCTGTTGTACTCAGCCTCGCGTGCCCAACTGGTGCGCCAGGTGATCCGCCCTCATCTGGAACGCGGTGGCACAGTACTGTGTGATCGCTTTGCCGATTCGAGCATTGCCTACCAGGGGTATGGTCGCCAGCTGGATCTGGGCTGGGTGTGCCAAGTTACCCACTTTGTCACTGGAGGTCTGATGCCACATCTCACGGTCTATCTTGATCTGCCTGTTGAAGCAGGTCTGGCGCGCAAGCAAGCTGCTTTTGCTGCCCAGCAAGGGGAGCGTAACCGTCTGGATCTGCAGCCAGTCGAGTTCTACCAGCGCGTGAGAGAGGGGTACCTCCATATGGCGCAGGCCGAACCACAGCGCTGGTTGGTAGTTGATGCTACGCAGCCCATTTATCAGGTCCAGCAGTGCATTTGGGAACGCCTGCAGCGCCTGCTGCAAATTGGGGAGGCGGCGAAAAAATGAAATTGGTGATCGCGATTGTCAACAGTCAGGATTCGCGCCCTCTGTTGGATGCCCTGATGCGCAAGGGACATCGTGCTACGCTGATCAGCACCACCGGCGGATTTTTACGTGAGGGCAACGCCACTGTGTTCATCGGAACCTCGGATGAGACCTTGGAAGACGTGCTGGAACTCATCCGCCAGAACTGTCATACACGCACCAAGTATGTTAACCCGCTTCCACCAGTGATGGAGCCGGGTGAAATGTATCTGCCCAACCCTGTGGAAGTGGAAATAGGTGGCGCGATTGTCTTTGTGATGGACGTTGCACGGTTTGAGAAGTACTAATGAGATTTGACGAAGTGCGCCTCAGTCGAGGTAAGAGTCCTCTTCCGCGCCTGACTCAGGCCCTGCTAGCTCGGGAAGGGCCTTCTCGATTTCTTCGGGGCTCTGTCCCGCTTCCAGACGATCCACCACCTCGTCAAATTCCGGACCAAGGTCCTCGCCCACTTCCTGGCTCATTCTGCGCATCCATCGTCCTAGGGAGCGAGGATCGTTTTCGTCCAGGTCGCCGAACTGGCTTGGATCACTTAGATCATCCAAGCGGCTCTCCTCGGAGCGCACTAGGCGCACCCGCGACGCCATCCGGCTGAGATTTTCACTGCCACAACGAGGGCAGCGCGCAGTGCCTTTTTCTGCTTCTGAGAAAGTGCGCCACCAAATGCTGACACGCCGCCGGCACTGATGACAACAATACTCGTAGATAGGCATTCTGCTCTGTCCTCCACAGTGCAAATTGGAATGCGACAATCCTAATTATATCCCAAACCAGCAGCTGTGAAAACTCCTGGGAGAAAACACCTATGCACCGCTTGCTTGACCCATACCAACCAATGCCCAATCCTCTCTTGGTGATCCTCTCGGGTCCGTCGGGTGCCGGTAAGGATGCAGTGCTCAGACGGATGAAGGAACGAGGTTACCCCTTTCACTTTGTCATCACCACCACCGACAGACCGCCACGCCCTGATGAGATCCATGGTCGGGATTATTTCTTCGTCTCTACGCAGGAGTTTAAGCGAATGATCGACGCAGGGGAGCTGCTCGAGTACGCCGTAGTCTATGGTCAGTACAAAGGTATTTCAAAGGCACAGGTGCGTCAAGCCCTGGCCAGCGGTCGAGACGTTATCATGCGCATTGACGTGCAAGGCGCCGCCACTGTCCGACAGCTGGCGCCTGAAGCTGTTTTTATCTTCCTATCGTGCGAATCTGAGGAGGTTTTAGCTGCTCGTCTCAGGGCACGCGGCACTGAGTCAGAGGAAACTCTGCAGACAAGGCTGGCAGTGGTCTCCAAAGAGATCCAACATCTTCCTGAGTTCGATTACCTGGTCATTAATCGCAACAATCAGCTGGATGAGGCTGTCGACACTATCGCTGCGATCATTCGCGCTGAGAAGTGTCGTGTACGCCAACGACACATAGCGTTATAGTTATGCCATATATCTCAGGTGCCTATCTTTCCTCACCGAAGACCACTGCAGTAAAAGTGTATAGCTTCGCAGCCGCATCACGCCAGCAGCCTGGCGAGAGCCCAGCTTTTAGACACAGGTTGTCTAGATACTCCAGGCGGTTCCAGCTCTGTTCCACAGGCACTTGCGGCAAGAAAACCCCTTGCTGGCCGTGATAGTCGAGCACTAATCCGTGGCTCCCTATTTGGATGTGATTCACTTCGTCCAGGCGGTGCAGAGGAGAGAGCACCGAGATTTCGATCTTCACCTGATCTAGCTCTTCAAGGGTGAGCGGCGGAAAGCGTGGATCGGTGGTAGCGGCGGCGACCGCCATGCTCTGAACAGTTTGCCACAGGGGTCTGTCTCCCTGAATATGACCGATGCAGCCGCGCAGCTCACCTTCCTTCCTGAGAGTCACAAAAGCTCCTAGCTGCCGTAATAGCTCTGCATCCGTAGTCTGATAGCTTGGTACCTGTCCACTCGCCAGATATGCACGAATGCTTGTCCGTGCCAGATTTAGCAGCTCTTGACGGCGGGCAGAGGTCAGGTCTGCAGGGCGATGACGCCAGAATAGCACAGCACCATAACCTACTACCTGGTCGGCTTGGCCGACTGGCGAGTCAGCAGAATTGGCGTAGCGCAACAATGCGATGTTGTCAGCACCCAGTCCCTGTGCCACCTGCATCGTCACCAAAATGGCTGCCTCACCGCAGGCACAGGTGAAAAGGTTGGTATAACCATGGCGCATCGATTGTGCAATGGTCTCACGCACACGGGTCGGGTTGCCAGTCAGAATTGCATCCAAGGTCGTTGCATCCACTTCGCGCGCCTCTAATGCGGGGGGATAGTGCGATAGATCTGAGGAAGCGATCACCACGGCGCGTCGCTCTGGCAGTACCTTAAGCAGGGCCTTGGTTAAGGCATCGATCGTCTCATTATCCTCGCTGCCAATCAGAAGCGGCAAAATTTTGCATTGGGGACACACACGTTGTAGGAAGGGTAGCTCGATTTCGATCACATGCTCTCGGGCGTGCGCGCGTGTGTCTGCTTTAACTCGTGGCTCGGCACGGATTAGAGCGTGGGCCAGATCAACATCCACTGGTATTACACCCAGTGGCGTAGCGAATCCACCTTCGGCATACACTGAAATGGGCTGTGAGAGTGGCTCCTGATGGTCAGCGGAGATGATCACTGCTGTGTCGATTGCTTGACCTTCCAGCTGCTTGAATCCGGCTGCTGCGACTGCACCCGAGTAAACGTAACCAGCATGGGGCACGATCAGCCCGAATGGCGTTCCATCAGCTGGCCCGATATACAGACTCGCCCCATTCAAGAGATCGTCCACTGTTTGGCGCAGTGTCTCAGCATCACCAGGGTACCAGCTGCCAGCAAATGCGGCAGGTCGTACCTTATCAGCGGGAAGAGAGGCAGTGGGCGAGGCAGGAGGAGGCATCTCAGGAGAGATCTGCTTCTTTGGCTCCCCGGAGGAAAGCGCTGCCACAGGCAGGGATGACGCAGCCGAACAAGCGCTTAACAACAGCAGCGCAAAACAAATGAGGATAAGACAGAATATGAACGCTGCTTGTGTTGAAATGTGGGTCATCTTTTTCTCTCCCGAATTGCAGTTGGCAATGAGAAGCGATCAGAACGGATCGCAGAATCATTTGTGTGTTTCAGTAATCTGAGCCGCCAGGTTGCACGCGCGCCGGTCTCGTGAATGGCTTTTGCTCCCACCATACGCCGGGGATGCGTTCACCACAATATTCGCATTGATCGCCTTGCAAATGGTACTCCAGCACGGCAAAACCCTCGCGCACCAATATGGCCCGCCCACACTGGGGGCAGTATGTGCTGTTGCCCGGATCGCCCGGGACATTGCCAACGTACACAAAACGCAGCCCCTCCTCCATAGCTGCTTCTCGGGCCTTTGTCAGGGTCTCAACTGGGGTAGGGGGCAGGTTTGCCAGCTTATACTGCGGGAAGAAGCGCGAGAAATGCAGAGGAATATCTGGGCTGAGCTCTTCCGCCACCCAACGCGCCAGCGATCTCAGCTGATCCAAACGGTCGTTCAACGTTGGCACGACCAGATTGACGATCTCCAGATGAATGCCTGCCCGGAAGATGGTGCGAATTGCCTCGAGCACAGGTTGCAGTTCACCGCCACACACAGTGCGATAGAAATCCTCATCATGCCCTTTCAGGTCGATCTTGATAGCATCCACTACCTCGCACATGCGCTGTAGCGGTTCAGGGTTGATGAAGCCGGCAGAGATAACCACACTGCGCAGGCCACGTTTGCGCCCTGCTTCCGCAGTCGCCAGCACGTATTCATAAAATACTGATGGCTCCGAGTACGTGTACGCGATCACTGGCGCCTTGTATGCTTGGGCGGCACGCACTACTTCCTCCGGCGGCAGGTCTACATTCTCGGTCTCCTCAGGTGGCACCTGAGAGATGCTCCAGTTCTGGCAATAGAGACAACGCAGGTTGCAGCCGGCTGTGGCGATTGAAAAAGCAGCTGCCGTGGGCAGAAAATGGAAGAAAGGTTTCTTCTCGATAGGATCAACGTGCACTGCGCACGGATTGCCGTAAACCATAGAGTAGAGGCGTCCGTCACGATTTTCGCGCACTCGACAATTGCCCCGTTCGCCAGAAGCGATGATGCAACGATGGGGACACAGGTTGCAACGCACATAGTTGCCGGCGTGAGGGATATGACAATACGAAACGTGTAAAGGTTCATCTACAACGCTGTGACACTGTGTACAGTTCAGTGATCCCTCATTGGCAAACGAGGCATAGTAGCTGGCCTCGGTGGACCAGCGATTGGGCGGTTGAGGCGGCAACGTTTGAGCGCTTGTCTGACTAGTTTGCCATTCCCACCAGCGGTTGCCGCTCAATCCGGCCATCACTCCGGCACCACATGCCATCAACGCGCCTGCACCTGCCAGAAACCGACGGCGAGATATCTTCTCCATTCGGTTCCTCCTTAAAATCCATGCAAACTCTCCAACCGAACCAGTTGCACTAACCAGGGCACCCCGATGAAGGTGAAAATGACCAGCCCAAAACCGATCAGCAAAAATATTGCCATACGTTGTCCACGCCAGCGGGGCAACGGGAATAGGTGCAATGTCATCAGATACCACAGCCATGTAAGAAGCGCCCATGTCTCCTTGGGATCCCAGCCCCAAAAGCGCGCCCAAGCATTCTGTGCCCAGATAGCACCAGCGAGGATAGAGAACGTCAACCATGGGAAGCTAAGCGCCACACTACGTTCCATCATGCGTTCCAGCTCCCCATCAGGGGGCAGCCGCTCGGGCATCCGAGCGCTGAACAGGCGTGCCAAGCCTAGTCCGGCCACCACTCCAAAGCCACCATAGGCGATAGCTGCTGTTGCTGCATGGAGCTGCAACCACGGTGAACGCAAAGCAGGTATCAATGATGCAATCGCTTTCATCGCTTCTGGTCGGGTGACAGCATAGCTGGCTACAAAGAGCCCCATCGCCATCACAAAAACGCCACAACCACGTTCTCGCCAGCTGGCCTCGAGCAGAAGATAAACGCTCAGGATTGTCCAGACGAAACAGAGCGCAAACTCGTAGCGATTCGCCAGTGGCCAATGGCCTGCCAAAATACTACGCTCAACGAGCCCGGTCGTGAGGCAGAGCCATGCTCCCAGCGCTGCACCCGTCGCTCCCCAGCTGCCTCTGTACCTCCTCAGCCAAGGATAAAACAGGTAACCTGCAAATGCAAGCCATAACAGCCCGTAAGCCGCTGCAATCCACATCCTACCCTGCCCTCACGATGGCGCTGGCAAACTCGCTTGTTCTACTATGGCTGATCAGACAATGGAGCTCACAGTGAACAAGCCGATTATCATACTGTGTCCGGCTGTGTATTGAGCACGGCAACGGCCTGTTGTACGAAGGACTCGAACGCGTGTGCAAACCCATACGCCCGACGATCAGCCCAACCTCCTAAGTGAAGCACTCCATCCTCTGTCAGACATGCCCGGATGCAACTAAAAGGCATGTTAAAAGTGACCATCATCCCGATCAGCACCAGAAAGCCAGCAATGATGATGAGTGCGTAACCAGGATCATAAACCACTTGGAGTACAACTGCTGTCTGGTCTCGCGTCTGAACGTATCCTGATAAATGAAAGCCAATACTCTGGTACACTAGTGGCTCGTTGACCCGAATGCGTGCCTGCGCCTCCTGAACCCGCACAAGGGCCTCATACGACGCGACGTTGCCATCCGGATAACGCAGAATTTCGAACCCTGCGCCATGGACGTGCAGGCCCACTTGACGCACGACGGTTGATCCGTCCAAGGGGACGATCAGTTCCTCACGCCAGCTCGTCTGTGTGCTCAAAAGGACACCGGCGAGCAACACAATCACTCCTAGATGGGTGACCAGTGTGGCCAGTCGGGCCAATCGGTGACGGTCAGCGTACAAGAACCATCCCGCTTCGTTCGTCTCTGTCAGCACACGATATCCATCCTGCTCGAGCGCTCGTCGCAACGCTTCCCACGCAGGGCCACGCGCGCCGGAGATGGAGGCAGAGTAGGTCGCCCCATCGGCTATTGCAGGCGTGCAGCGCATTGGGCTTCCCGTTACATTGTGCCATATCGCTCGCCACCGGTGAGCCACGCACAGGATGGTGAACAAAAAGAGCAACCCCCACGGCAACAGAAAAACCCATGTTCGGAAAAACTGAACGGCGCCGCTGTTCACAAGAAAATCGGCCCAACCGTCATATTTCGCTCGCAAAGCTGCTACCCATGCGGTGAACCGTTCCGGGTCAGTAGATATCTCTGGCGCCAGCTGGGGGATGGACGAACCAACGATGGACAGAAGCACAAGGAGAAAGAGAATGCCAGCTGTCACATCCAATCGCGCCGAGAAGGCCCACAGGCGTTTTAGGAAGGTGTTCAGTGGTGCACGCTGATCAATTTGCCCAGCCATTTTACCACGATGCGGGCTAACCGCTCCTTGATCGTTTCTGCATCTGCAGTCATACCTCCGGCCGATAACGATTCGTGATCGGCAGCCGCCAATCTTTGCCAAAAGCGCGCGGTGTGATCTTCACGCCAGGCGGACTCTGGCGCCGTTTGTACTCGCTGCGGTCAACCATGCGGATGACGCGCTGCACCGTGGCCGGGTCATATCCGCGTGCCACAATCTCACCGGGTCCACAGCTTTCCTCCACATAGGCGTGCAGGATGGGGTCCAGAATAGCATATTCGGGCAACGAGTCGCTGTCCTTCTGATTAGGCCGCAGCTCGGCCGAGGGCACCTTCTCCAAGACACGTTGGGGGATGATATCGTACCCTGCCAGCCGGTTGCGATAGCGGCTGAGCTCGTAAACCATCATCTTGGGCACGTCTTTGAGGACGGCAAAGCCGCCTGCCGTGTCGCCATACAGGGTCGAGTATCCTACCCCTACCTCACTCTTATTGCCCGTCGTCAACACCAGCCAGCCAAACTTGTTGGAAAGAGCCATTAACAGAGTACCACGAATCCTTGGCTGCAGGTTCTCCTCGGTCACGTCCGGTGGCAGATCCGCAAAGACGGGCGCGAGCATATTCAGGAAAGATTGAAATGTGTTGTCGATCGGGATGGTCAGCAATTCAAAGCCAAAATTATGTGCTAGCTGTTGGGCATCCTCCAGACTGTGCGGCGAATTGTAACGCGTGGGCATAGCTACACCGATCACGTTATCCGACCCCAACGCATCCGCGGCGATCGCTGCCGTCAATGAGCTATCCACACCTCCTGATAGTCCCAGTACAACTTTCTGAAAACCGTTCTTGAGCACATAGTCGCGGGTGCCTAACACCAGAGCTTCATACACTTCGGCGACTGGCTCAAACAAAGGTGCGATCTGACTCATCAGCGGTGCACGTTCCGACCGCACTGGTGTTGGACTGAGCACAACCCGCTCAAAAACGCGCGATTCCTCGCGCGCACGCTTGCGACGCCGCGGATCATACAATCGCCAGCGAAATACCTGTCGCATATCCAGGTCTGCTGCGATTATGTCCTCGGCAAACTGCTTGCCGCGTGCAATTAGTTCACCTTGCGGTCCGCAAATGAGGCTGTATCCATCAAAAACCAGCTCGTCCTGACCACCCACCAAATTGCAATAGGCGAGAAAAGCGGTGTTGTCTGCCGCACGTGTGCGCAACATGCGTTCGCGTGCCTGCCCACGTCCCATATAGTAAGGGGAAGCCGAGATATTGATTAGCAGCTCGGCGCCTCCATACAGCGCCTGAGCTTCCGGCGGGCCATCCGGATACCATATGTCTTCGCACACACTGACGCCGATAAGTGTTTCATCCCGCACGAATATCAACTGTTGGCGCCCTGCCTCGAAGTAACGTTCTTCGTCGAAGACGCTGTAGTTGGGTAGGTAGTGCTTGTAATACATCCCAGCGATGCGACCATCGTGTAACACAGCGGCTGCATTGTGGAGATCGCCGTCCGCGTAGGCGGTTCCTATGATGACGGTCAGGCCACGACTTTCAGGGACAATCTCGTGCAATGTGCGCCGTGCCGCCTCGATAAAATCTGGCTTGAGCAGCAAATCCTCGGGTGGGTAACCCGTCAGGCACATCTCGGGGAAAACCGCAATGTCGGCCCCCATACGGCGCGCTTCCTCGATGCGCGCGACAATTCTGTCCCGATTACCCGGCAGATCTCCAACGGTCGCATTTATTTGTGCCAGTACAATGCGCAACGCCATAATAGTGCTCCCTATTTTGTGGTATACGTTCTATGATCGCTTGTCACTGGAATGCGCGAGCACCAATTTCCCAATCCATGGTAACACAACCGTGACATCTTGGTGAATGACCACCTCGGCCAGCTCGTCGAGGGGTGTGGGTGTGAGATTGAGGATGACAAGACGTGACCCATGGGCGACGGCATAGAGCGGCAAATCCGCAGCGGGTGAGACCTCCAGTGAAGAACCAACGACCAGCAGAACATCACAACCCTTAATCAGCTCCACGGCAGCGTTCCACTCGTCCTCGGGCAACATTTCACCAAACAGGACCACGTTGGGTTTGAAGACACCCCCACACGCACAGCGGGGTACCTTTCCTTCCTCAAGGAAGATAGGCGCAATTTCCTCGGTCGGTACAACTTGTCGGCAGCGCAGGCAGGTTGCCTGGCGTATGTGGCCGTGAATCTCGTGGACGCGACGTGAGCCGGCGCGCTGATGCAGGCCATCGATGTTCTGCGTGATCACCCCTTCCAGGTGCTGGGCTGCCTCCAGCTCTGCGAGTGTGATATGGGCTGCATTGGGCTGCGCCTGCAAGACCATGTGTGCCAGTGGGCGTATCCAGTTGTAGAACACCTCTGGGTGGCGACGGAAGCTCTCCAGCGAGGCTACAGCCATAGGATCGGCGTGCTCCCACAGTCCGCTATCGGGACTGCGGAAATCGGGAATGCCCGACGGCACACTGATGCCCGCGCCGCTGAGCGCCACCGCACATGTGGCATCTAGCACCAGGGCAGCTGCCTGTTCCACAGATGGGCCGAGGTCTGGAATGGAATAAACATCTCGTTGCATGGCGGGTTCCTCCTAATAGGATTATAGGTCACAGGCAAGTGCTCGACAACCGAATCGGTCGAAAGAATCAAAATCTTCCCAGCTACACTTGTGAGAAATGTGATATAATGAAGGTAGGAAGGATTCGGGCTGTCATCAACAGACAATAGAGCAGGTGAAAGGAGGTGTACTATGGCAGTCATCACGATCTCCCGACAGTATGGCAGTGGCGGCACCGAAATCGCTATGCGCGTCAGCGAGATGCTGGGCTCCAGCTACCTCGACAAGCTGATCATGACACAAATCGCGGAAGAGGTTGGCTTGTCGATGGCAGATTTGAGCGAATTCTCGGAAGAGTACACCAAGGTCAAGAACTTCCTGCTACGCATTGTCACTCCGGGCCCGCATACCTTTGTGAAGATCTCCATTCGCAAACGCGACTTCAGTGGCGAGGAGACCGCCAGCACCATCCAGCTCAACGATGCACGTTGTGCTGCACTGGTGCGCAGCGCCGTCCACCGCGCGTATCGGCAGGGCAATGCGGTCATCGTGGGGCGCGGTGGGCAAGCAACCCTGCAGGATATGCCGGGTGTGCTGCATGTACGCATCGAGGCACCCCTAAAGGCTCGCGTCCTACGCGTCCAGCAGCGCGAAGGCTTGGGGATCAAGGAATCAGAGCGCCTGGTGAAGCACCAGGATAGGATTGCGGAGCAATATCTGCGCCACCTATTTGGCATCCGCTGGGACGATTCATCCCTGTATCATGTTATCATCAACACGGCGAAATGGGATGTGGCAGCAGCCGCGCAACTGATCGTCGATCTCGCCCAGAAGATGCCGTCTGACAAAGCGATCATAGCATAGTTGGGCAGGAGGCAACGCCCACTAAAGCAATGCCTGTGTCAGAGAACGAAACGTGCCCAGCGGCTGGCTGTGCTAAGAGACGGGAGACAGGTGCAGCGCGTCAGAGGAGAGTGCCTGCCGACTGATTGTCCCGCTGCGATTGCTCCTGATTGTTTCCCGGTGCCATCGCGCGGTATCATATAAGCGCTACGCGCAGCCAGGAATGAGCACAATATTTTTGCCTGAGCAGGCCGGTTCAACCGGCCATGATGGATGCAGAAATGCCACAGGATGAGGATATGGCACCACGGCCCTCTATCAGATTTGTCGAACATGCACGTATGAATCGATACACCTGACAATCCCTAGAGATTAAACAGAATCTGGAGTAACCATGCCACAGAGAAGACACCAAGCCATTTCTTCCAGTGTTGTACAGGACTTTCGCCACGCAGAGGCGCGCCGCAAAAACAATCCACCTGCCGGCATCGCCCTCACTTACGAGGTATGCGAGCGCCAGCAGACCCGCTACGAGTACGATCCCCATCTCGATCCCCAGCTTGTCTGGGCCGGTAAGATGGAACACACTTCTTTTAATGTGGATGTGGTCCCTCTGCACATCCACGAACGCGTCTCCACGCGGGCGATCCTGGATGCAGTGCGCCGCTCTGGGCCGCTGCAACTCTCCCTCTTTGGTGAGACGCCCTTGCCTGCTGATCAGCAGATCGAATTCTACCGCCACGAGGTGGGCTGGGTCAACCGGCTGATCCTGGGCGATAGCCTGCTGGTGATGAACTCGCTGCTGGTAAAAGAGGGGATGGCTGGCAAGGTGCAAATGATTTACATCGACCCGCCCTATGGCATAAGGTACGCCTCCAACTTTCAGCCGCGCATTGACCGCAGCGACGTGAAGGATCAGGACAACGATCTGACCCACGAGCCCGAACAGATCAAGGCCTACCGCGATCGCCTGTTACTGGCGCGCGAGCTGCTGAGCGAGAGCGGCTCGATTTTCGTGCAGATCAACGACGAGAACCTGCACCTGGTGCGTTGCCTGCTGGACGAGGTGTTCGGCCGGGAGAATTTTGTGGCGGTGGTGGTATTTAGGAAGACGGGCTACCAGGCCTCGCAGCTCATACCATCAGTTAATGACCATTTATTGTGGTATGCGGAAAATAAGGTGAAGGTGAAGTACCGTCCGCTTGTTATCCCAAAAGCTCAATCTCAGAGAGGCCTTGTGGATTACAGATGGATTGAGTTACCGACAGGAGACCGTTACAGGTTGGACAAAGAGAGAGACACCGACGTTGCCGAACTGAGATCGGCCGGATGTCAGTTGTTCCAGGATACCAGCTTAGTATCTCAAGGTGAGACACAAGGGGGAACATTTCAGTTCGAGTTCTGCAACAAGAGATTTCACCCCGCTGCCAATAATCACTGGAAAACATCGATTCTTGGGCTTCAGCGTCTGAGGCAAGCCGATAGATTGATTGTATCTGGGGACACGCTCAGGTTTATTCACTACATGAGTGACTTTGATGTCTCAACACTCACGAACATCTGGGATGACACTATGGGCGAACGCAAAAAGATCTACGCTGTCCAGACCAACACCAAAGTCATTGAGCGTTGCATCTTGATGACCACCGACCCGGGCGACCTGGTACTTGATCCCACCTGCGGCTCGGGCACTACGGCCTATTGCGCCGAAAAGTGGGGCCGCCGCTGGATCGCCTGCGACACCTCGCGGGTGGCGCTGGCGATCGCCCGCCAGCGGCTGATGACGGCTAAATTTGACTACTATGAACTGTGGGACGCTGAGCGTGGTCCGGCCGGCGGCTTCTTCTACGAGACCATACCACACATTACACTGGAAAGCATCGCTAAGAACACCGAGATTGACGAGATTGCTAACCGCTATCAGCCACATATAGACCAGGCGTTGGTCGAGATGAACGATGCCTTGCGCACGGATTGGAAAGAATGGGAGGTACCGTGTGAGGTACCTCATCCTGTCTGGCCGAAAGAGGCGCAGCAGGCCTTTCGCTGCCTACACGAGCTTAAGGACAGGGAGACACCCGTTGCCACCGAGGAACAGGTCGGAGTGCTGCTGGAGAAGATCTACCGTCTCACCGGTCATCGGTGGAAGTGTCTGAAGGAAGTGCCCGAACCTGTCCCTGCCTTCAACTGGCCGCAGCCGGCGCAGGCGGCCTTGCGTCGTTTTTGGGAGCTCAAGCGGCGAAAGCGTGATGAGATTGACAAAAGCATTCAGCGCAATGCGCCCCAGGAAACGCTCTACGATCGCCCACGGATCAAGCGCGGTGTGGTGCGTGTGTCAGGACCGTTCACTGTAGAAGCCATCCCGGTGCCAGCGGTGGAAGACCCGACACAGGCGCCCATCCCGCGGTTTGAAGAGCAAGGGGCATGGGAACGCATCGCCGACTATGGCGGCGACCATCTGGCCACCATGCTCAACCTGCTGAGGCAGCAGGGCAATATTCTTTTTCCAGACGGCAAGAAGATGGAGCTCGCCAACCTGCGAATGCTCAACCTCGGTTACCTGCATGCCGAAGCGGAAGACATCCAGAACGGCAAAACGGTGCGTGTGGCGATCAGCTTCGGGCCGCGCTACGGACCTGTCACCGCCACACAGGCCAGCGAGGCGATCCAGACTGCCAAACTGAATGCCTATGGGGTGCTGATCCTGGCCGGGTTTAGCATCGAGGCTGAGGCGCAGGCTTTCGTGCAAAAGACTCCGGTAAAGGGGCTTTCGATCCATTTTGCCAATATTTCCCCGGATGTTCTTGTGGGCGACCTGCTCAAAACCACCCGTGCCAGCCAGATTTTCACCGTCTTCGGCCAGCCCGATGTGCGAGTGAGCAGTCAGAAGGATGGCACCTTCGTGGTCGAGCTGCAGGGTGTGGACATCTACGATCCCTCGACGGGGGAGGTTCGTCCCACACGTGGTAAGGATGTTGCTGCCTGGTTCTTGGATACTGACTACGATGGGAATACCTTTCACATATGTCAGGCTTTCTTCCCTGGGGACGCCGACGCGTGGGATAAACTTCAGCGCGCCCTCAAGGCCCAGATCGACCCGGAAGCATTTAATCAGATGCGCGACATTGCGTCATTCCCTTTCAAGCGGGGCGAACATCAGCGCATCGCCGTCAAGGTGATCGATTTCCGGGGGAACGAGGTGGTGAGGGTGGTTAAACTTTAGCAAAGGAGATGTAGACCATGGCGCTTGAGCAACTCAAGGTCAGAGAGATCGTCAGACAGGCGGTCAGCAAAAATGTGGACATCCCAGAATTCCAGCGAGAATTCGTCTGGGACGCAGAGCAAGTTAAGCAGCTAGCTGAGTCGCTCTATCGTGACTACCCGGTTGGATCGTTCCTGCTCTGGGACTCTTCAGAATACCAGGAAGCCAAGACCGCTCGAGGCACTCAGGCCTCGCTTTGGATTGTGGATGGTCAACAGCGTACAACAGCACTTTGCTTGCTTTTAGGTCAGAAGCCATATTGGTGGGAGGACTCCATAAGCTGGAACAAGGCTTTGGAACGCTATGACGTGATGGTTAACCTTCTTCCTGACGAAGGCAATGATCGATTGGAGTTTGCCTTGCCTAACCCCATTCGCCGTAACGATCGCCGCTGGGTTAGCATTCGTTGCGTTCTCGGCATGGAAGATGTCCAGGGCCTGACCCCATTAGCTCAGAAAATAGCTCAGAAAATCGTGGAATCCGTTGGCAATGAGAACGCTCAAACGTTGGAACTGTTTAGCAAGGTACATGCTCACCTCCAGCGTCTCTGGCAAATTCGAGAGCGGGACATTCCCATTATTAAGATTTGCCACGAAGTGGAGGATGTGGCTGAGATTTTTGCCCGTCTGAACCAGAAGGGCACGCGTGTTAGAGAAGCTGATGTGGTACTTGCACTTGCTGCTGTGCAAAATCCAGGTTGGGTGCGCAAAGATTATCTGCCGTTTCGGAGCTCTCTGGAAGACGACGGTTGGGACCTGGACGCGAGCGTCTTCATCCGCACTATGACGGGCATTGGCAAGGGCCGTGCCAGGCTTGTTGAGGTGCCAAAGGATTTCTGGAACCCTCAGAATCTGCCGGGTGTTTGGAAGGATACCAGAGAAACTATCTCGAATGTCCTAAAGCGGCTGGCCGAGGTTGGCATTATGGGTGCAGAACTTCTCCCCTCCGCAAACAGCCTTATCCCTCTCTTCGTTCTGCACCACGTTTGGGGAAACAAGCCGGGTTATCACTTTGATAAAGCCTTATACTGGTTCCTTCTGGCAAACCGGGATGGACGCTACAGTGGCTCGGCCGTTACCAGCCTCAATGAGGATGTGCGAGCCATCACCAATGCGCCAGATTTTGATAAGGTCTTAGAAACCCTGTTGAAACGCTTGCGGGTGTCCTCGGAGATTGAGATTCGTGAAAATGAAAATGAATTTCTAAATCGTTACGACCGCGCTGGTAGCCGCTTTTTACGATTGATGCTCTATTTGGTGCTTTTCCGACGCGAGGCGCGTGACTGGGTAGATAAAACCCGCATCGGATACGACAGGACCGGCGCTCCCATAGCTGCAGGATTTGAACCTCAATGGCACCACATTTATCCCTGCAGCGGGCTCAAGAAAATCGAAGTCCAACTTGACGATATCCACGCTTTGGCGAATATCACCGTGTTGAATGAGCGCACGAATGCCAACAGGTTGGCTGGCAGGTGGCCATCGGACTACATTCGGCGATTCAGCATCTCGGAGCAAGACCTGCGTGGGCATCTAATACCGGAATCATTCATTATAGCCCCTCAAGGCCCAAGTGAGTGTTGGAGCGTTGAAAGATACAGGACTTTTATAGTGGAGCGCGCACAGTTGCTGGCACGAGAAGCTAATGAGTTCTTGCGAAGCCTAGAAAAGGGATAGCCGTGAACCTCGCCGTTGAGAACCCTATTATCAACTCGCCCTTTCAGGAACCCACGTGCTACTGGGATTATAAGGAGGGCCATCCAGTGCTGTCTGGGGGTCGTCGGCCAGCGGGCTACTACCTGCGGCCGCGTACACGACAGGCACAGCTTTCTATGTTCGAGGAGGAATTCGTGCCGCTCGATCTGGTCAACCTCATCCGCGAGCGGGTCATGGCATGGCGTGGACGTGATTATTCAGGTGTGAGTTCCATTACGCGGCAGTTGTTGAATCACTGGAACGATCCAGAGCGCGAACGCAGGCTTTTCTTCTGCCAGCGCGAAGCGGCCGAAACGCTTATCTGGTTGGTGGAAGCTCCCCCTGCTGAGAAACAGGGCATTTCCATCCCTAAGGACAACAGCCTTACCCGCTATGCCTGCAAGATGGCCACTGGCAGCGGCAAGACGGTCGTGATGGGCATGGTTATCGCCTGGCAAGTACTCAACAAACTGACCAATCCGCAGGATCGCCGTTTCTCGGATGCAGTCCTCCTGGTGTGTCCTAACCTGACCATTCGCGAGCGGCTGCAGGTGCTCCTGCCTTGGAAATTCAATAACTACTATGACAAGTTTGACCTGGTGCCCCGCCGGATGATGGAGCTGCTACAGCAAGGGCGGTTCGAGATCACCAACTGGCACCTCTTCATACCTAAGGATGACAGCCGCTCGCGCAGCGTGGTGCAGCGTGGAGTGGAGAGTAACTCCGCTTTTTGCCGCCGTGTGCTGAAGGAGCTGGGCAGCAAGCAGAACATCCTAGTCATCAATGATGAGGCCCACCACGCTTATCGCCCGGCACAGCCTCCGACAGACGAAGAGATGGCACAACTCCTGGTCGAGGAGCGGGAGCAGCTCAAGGAGGAGTTTCAGGAAGCGACCATCTGGGTGGGTGGCCTGGATCGGATCAACACTGTGCGTGGCATCAATTTTTGTGCTGACTTCTCTGCGACACCCTTTTATATTAAAGGCAGTGGTTGCGAGGAAGGCGCCCCATTCCCGTGGATTGTCTCAGATTTTGGGTTGGTGGATGCAATCGAGTCAGGCATTGTGAAGATCCCGCGCGTGCCTGTGGACGACAATACTGGTGCTCTCATCCCTAAATACTTCCGCCTGTGGGAGCACATCAATCAGCAGCTGCCCGCTTCCGAGCGCCAGACCGCTCGCCGTCGTGCCAAGCCAGAATCAATACTCCGTGAAGCCGAAGGTGCACTGGCAACGCTTGCTTCCGAGTGGCGGAAAACGTTTGACGAGTTCAAGCGAGCAGGCTCTCTCGTGCCACCTGCTATCATTGTGGTCTGTGACAATACCGACCTTGCCAGGCTCGTCCACGAGCACATCGCCAGAGGTCATGTGCTGACTGAATTGGAAAATCGGGATAGCCATGAGGTAACGCTGCGGATCGACACCAGACTGCTGAAGGAAGCAGAAAGTGCCGTCGAGGGTGAAACCAGACAAGAAGCTGCCGAGCGTCTGCGAAGAATGGTGGACACGGTGGGCAAGACAGAATGGGAAGGCGCGGGCGATCCGCCAGGCAGACACATCCGCTGTGTTGTGTCAGTGGGGATGCTGACCGAAGGTTGGGATGCGCAAAATGTAACCCAGATCTTGGGCTTGCGCGCTTTCACCTCGCAGCTGTTATGTGAACAAGTGGTAGGGCGCGGCCTGCGCCGCATAAACTACGACGACTTTTCCGAACCGGAGTACGTGGATGTGTATGGCGTCCCCTTTGAAGTCATTCCGGTCAAGAAGAAGCCGGTGGGGCGTAGCGAAATCCAAAAGGTGTCTACACTCATTCGAGCGTTACCAGAACGTAAGCACTTGGAGATAACTTTCCCACGCGTGGATGGTTACATATTCGACGTGCGCCAGCGAATACGGGTGAATCTCGACAATGTACCCTATCTCACCATTGATCCTACCAGTGAGCCGACCGAGGTCGTGGTCAAGCCAGCTGTTGGTTACCGCATTGGACGCCCTGATCGGCTTGGTCCGGGGCCGGAAGTGTTGCATGATCGCAATCCTTTTCACCAGGAGAAGCACCTGCAGTCAAGCGTTTATGAGATCGCAGCCGAGCTCACGCAACGGCTGAGGGATAAGCGGGAGGACTGGAGTGTGCGGCACCTTCTTTTTCCGCAGGTGCTCAACATTGTATGGGAATATCTTGAACAGCGGGTTGTGCTGACTGCTGATGCCCTGATAGAAGACATCGCCCTTCAAAAGTACAAACAGCGAATCATAGAGCGTCTGGCAGAAGCGATAGAACCCGATACGCAGGCTGGCGAGCCACCAATTCTGCCAGTAATCGAGCGTTTTCGTCCTTTTGGCTCGACCTCTGAGGTCCTGCTTCGCACCGTGCGACTTGCAGTGGGGACTACAAAAAGCCACATCAGCCATGTGGTTTTGGACACTTCCAAGTGGGAACACAGCGTGGCATATTATCTGGAACAAATACCCGAGGTTGCAGCCTATGCTAAAAACGATCATCTCGATTTTACTATTATCTACGAGTGGCAGGGCGTTCGCCACGAATATCGTCCTGACTACCTCATCCGCCTGCGTAGGGAGAACGGTGGGGAGCTCATAGTGATTCTGGAAGTCAAAGGTTTTGAGACGGAACAAGACCGCCAGAAGGAGATCGCTGCGAAGCGCTGGGTGCGGGCAGTGAATCATCACGACCAGCTGGGACGTTGGGTTTTCTGTGTGTGCCACGATCCTGGCAGGCTGAAAGATACCCTGCATACCGTGCAAGCGGGAATTTAATTATCACACTTGCTGCTCAGCTTGACCGCTGGCTCAGTATATTATATAGTTAACCTAGATTATCTAATTCTTTAGTGCCGGGTCTATGACCCAGGAGGTCTTCTATGAAAACTCGAAGTGTAGTGGCCCTGTCCCTCGTCCTGCTGGTCTTTGTCACGGCCTGCAACCTGACCAGCCTGATCCCGGGTGGTGGTTCTGCCGGCACTGTATCGGCGTTGTGGCCTGATGTGCCGCCGTTCGAAGGCGCTCTCCGTGAGAACATCGATCTACCTTTGCCAGCGCGTATCGCATTGCAGGCGATGCTGCGCGGCCAGCTGGAGTTTATCGTTTATACCACACCTCAGCCGATCCAGGCAGTGAAGGATTTCTACACCAAGGATCGTATGGCCGCTTCTGGCTGGAACCCAGAGTCGTCGACCGGTTGCAGCATCGCATCATCCGGAGAGTCCAAGGAGCAGAATCCGGTGGAGGATATGTGCTTCTTCTCGAAACAGGAGGGCAATCGGGAAGTTGGGCTCGTCATCCTGTTGCTCCGTGATGACAAGTCTGCCAAAACACAGATCTTCTACGCTCGTGTGAACCTTGAGGCAACCCCAGCACCCAGCAGCTCCTTAAGGGGAAGCTCGAGCGGCTGATTCCGAAAATACCAGAAGCAGCTCGCCGGGAAGGCGGGCTGCTTCTCTTCATTAACCTCGCCACGCTTGTCCGCGCTGGCTATGTTCTCTAATCCATTAAGACGGTGTCTGGCTCTTTGCTGTGTTCTGGATGGCAGTGCAGTGCGGGTAAAGACTTTCCACAGCCTTGTATAAGTCCAGATACAGCTGGTATGCAGCGTCATAAATAGCGTGTGCAGTGGTACTGGGTTGCACGCGTTCTCCTTCCTTCACCATCAAGCGTGCTGCGGATGGGATATCCGGAAACAAACCAATCCCCACAGCTGCCAGCATGGCCGCACCTAACACAGCTGCTTCGCCGTGACTGGGCATCACTACTGGCAGGTTGCACACGTCTGCTTTGATTTGTGACCAGAGTCGGCTCTTGGCACCACCTCCTAACACACGCAGCTCGTTCGCCACGACGCCCAGGCGTGTCAGGCCCTCCAGATCGCGCCGAATCATATACGCGACAGCTTCCATAATTGCACGTGTGAAGTGAGCGCGCGTGTGGCTGAGAGTGAAGCCGAAGAACACCCCGCGTGCTTGGTTGTTGTATTCCGGGAAGAAGGCTCCCTCCAAGTGAGGCAACATAATCAGCCCGTCACTGCCCGGTGGGATCTGCTCTGCTGCATTGGTGAGAAGGGTGTATACGTCCTGACCGCTTGCCTCAGCTTGCTCCTTGATATCGATGGCGAAACGATCTTTGAACCATTTGAGTGTCAGGCCTCCGGTGGTGTTCCACGGCAGCAGACAGTACATGTCCGGCAGGGCATGGATGTGGCATGGCACGCGCGTCTCGGCATCGAAGATGGGTTCGGCAATCGTAGCGACCAATGCCAACACTGAACCTGTGCTTTCGGTCACAATGCCGGGTCGCACATTACCGGCGGCGATTGCAGCGCACGCCTGGTCAATAGCCCCTGTCACCACTACCGTTCGTGTGCTGAGGCCGGTTTCGGCGGCACATTCGGCACAGACGGTGCCGATCGCTGTCCCTGAAGGGTAGAGCGGTGGGATTTGCTGTGCAGAAATGCCAGCGAAGGCTAACATTTCCTCTGAGAGCACCTTGCGTCGGATGTCCAGCACCAGCGAAGAAGACCACAGCGAATACTCGCCTGCAAACTTGCCGCTCAACCTAAACAAGAGGTAATCCTCTGGCAGGAGGAAGGCGGCAGTGCGTCGCACTGTCTCTGGCTCGTACTTGCTCAGCCAGCGAAACTTAGTGGCTGGCCAGATGGGGCCGATGTCGGGTTGCCCGCTGATCTCCAGCACTTTGTGCAACCCCATCTGCTGCACCAGTTCGTCAGCCTCCGGCTGGGAACGGTTGTCCATCCATACCAGAGCTTTGCGTGCAGGATGTCCGTCCGCTGTCATAGGGATTACGGTTTCGGCATGGCTTGATACAGACACTGCTACGATCGATCCCGGATCGCGGCCCCAATGGGCCAGAAGGCGGCGGATAGTGCGCGCCATAGGTTCCCAATAGATCTGTGGATCGACTTCCACCCGATCCCCTTCCGGGTAGATCATATATTCGTCCTGTTCTACGTGCACCAGCTCCCCCTCGGTGGTGAACAACGCAGCCTTGAGCGAGGAGATTCCAAGATCGAGGCCCAACAGGTATGTTTCACTCATTTTCCGTTCCCTTCTGGCAGCTAAGCTGGAGCTCTTTTGGTCCAGGAAGTAGTCGTTGGTCGCGTTCTCTCTATGAATAAGATGTGCCAGCTCAGACTTGCGTTATGCTGCAGGCTGTTGCGCAGGGACGATCTTCCCACCGTCAGACGACAATCACCTCAACGCCCTCTCGGCGTGCGTGATCCAGGAAATCGGCAGGCGCATCGCTGTCCGTGACCAGAGTGTGAATGCCGGAGAGGGGCAGGATGCTAGTAAGGCCGATCTGACCGATCTTGCTGGAATCGGCCACCACCACAACGCGTGACGCCGAAGCGATCATCACCTTGTCCGTTTCTGCTTCCATTAGATTATGCGCGATGGTCACCCCGTGTGAGATGCTGATACCATCGGCGCCTAGGAATAAGATATCGGCGTGTAGTCCACGCAGCGACTCGATGGTCTTGGGGCCAGTGACATTCATGTAGAAGTCGTGCTGGTAAAGTCCTCCCAGCAAGATGACATTCACACCACGCCATGCACCCAGCTCCATTGCCACCAGCAAGGAACAGGTGATCACGGTGAGATTGCCATTGCTCAGTAGCTCGGTGGGGATCGAGCGCGCCACCTGCAACGTCGTAGTGCCAGCATCGAACATAATATGCTGACCGGGGCGCACCAGTTGCGCCGCTGCCCGCCCTATTCTTTCTTTGACCTCGCGGCGATACTCCATCTGCTCGATGAGGAAAGGGGTGAGCTTAGGGTGCAGATTGGGCGCAGGGCTGTTTGCTACGACACCACCATGCACGCGCCGTAGCAAACCCGCTCGTGCCAGCTGCTGGAGATCACGGCGGATAGACACCTCCGAAACCCCGAAATAAGCACTTAGCTCTGCCACGCGCAGTGATGGGCTGCGTGTCAGAAGCTGCAAGATTGCGCTGCGCCGCTCAGCTGCCAGTGTAGCCACAGCTAGTATCCCCCTATTGAAAGGTCTACCCAACTCGTAAATTTATGTTTCGAATTTGAACGATCATATTTTAGCATAATGTTTCGATTGTGTCAATATTGTGTTGACAAGTGATCAGATATATGGTATAATGATCTTCGGGTAATTTTAAACTGAACGTTTCATATCTCAATTTCGTGGCTTTCACCGTGTCAAGAGAGAAAAAAAAACGCTCCCGAGCAAGTGTTAGCGTGAATGTTCCACCAGAAGGGGAAGTCCAGATGCTAGAACTGGCACCTCCGTCGGTAATAGTAGTTCCCTTTGCCTATCCGGATTATCCTGCTGCAGATGTGCAACGGCAGATTGAGGCATCGCTTCACGCGTTGCAGACCAGTGGATTACGGGTCACCGCGGCTCCGACGGTGATGACCCCGCCCGATGTTGCGCCAGTACTTCATATGCTACGCGCAACATCCTATGATGCAATCATTGCTTTGGTGGTCAGTTGGGTAGAAGCACCGTTGTTTGTGGCCACCTTACGTCCGTTTTTTAGCGAGCCTATTCTGTTGTGGAGCCATACCGTCTTCTTTGAAGATGAGATTGGATTGACGTTGGGTGCGCTGCCGGCGGCAGGTGTACTGCGCGAGACATTGGAAGAAATGGGGGCACGCTTCGCTTTTGTGTACGGGATGCCGGGAGAACTGACGCTGCTGGAGCGCATTTGCAAGTTCACACGCGCCGCATCAGCAAGACGAAAACTGTCGGAAGCTCGCATCGGTTTACTCGGCTATGCTTCGATGGGGATGTACACTGGTACCATAGATCATACCCAATTGCGGTGTCAGCTGGGTCCGGAGATCGATCACCTCGATCAGTACGAAGTGGTGGTGCGCTATGAGAAGACTGGCGACGATGAAGTGGAAGAATGGCTGAAGCAGACGGAAAGCTGGCAGCTGGGGGCGGGAGTCTCACTCACAGACTTGCGCAAAGCGTTTCGCATGGCCCTTGCGATTGATCGTATTGCCGAGAAACACGGCTGGGATGCGCTCACCATCAAATGCCAGTATGAGTTGTCGCGCACGTTTGGCCTGGCGCCCTGTTTACCGCTTTCCATTCTGGGTGATCGGCGCGTGGTCAGTTGCGAGGGTGACCTGCCCCTGGTGGTATCTCAACTTATTCTCCATTACCTCACCGGCGAACCAACCAGCTATGGAGATCTGCACGATGCCACAGAGACCTACATCCTACTGGGAGCGTGTGGTTTCGCGCCGCTCAGTTATGCGGCCGCTGCGCCAGCTATTAACAAGCACACAGCTCTCTACGAAGGTCTGCTGAATAGCTCGCCCTATAAACCGGGCAGGGTGACTCTGCTCCGGCTAGGCGCACGTCGTGGACACTTTAAACTGCACGTCGCCGCCGGAGATGCTGAGTTGCCACCACCGTTCCGCGAAATGGGTTGCCCCACCTATCCTTTTGTGAAAATCGCCTTAGATGGCGATGTAGATGACTTCATGCAGCACGTGCCGAGTCAACATTACGCCATTGCATATGGCGATGTGCGTGAGGAGATAAAGGTCCTTTGCCGACTGCTGGATATAGAGATCATCAACGACTGATTCAGTGCTATGGCGATATGGGCCACGGCATACACACAATTCACACCAGATGGTAAGAAACTTCGCGTAACACTTCACGTTTGAAGGGAGAAATCATATGTCACAAAAATATTGGGCCGACATTCCAGTTGATAGCGTACCTGTCATCAAAGTGCCTCCGCCAGGGCCTAAGTCACGCGACTATCACGCGCGTGCGTCGAAGTACATGAAAGGGTACTCTTCTCAAGTGCGCCTGTTCCCGGTTGTCTTCGAGAAGGGGCACGGCGTGACGCTGACCGACGTGGACGGGAATACCTATATTGACTTCTCCTCCGGCATCTACGTTACTGGCTTGGGACACTGCCATCCTAAGGTCACTGAAGCGGTACAGAAATATGCTGCAACGCTGATGAACGCCCACGATTTTACCACCCCTATTCGTACCCAGCTGCTGGAGAAGCTCGCCGAAATCACCATGGGAGAGGGGGATCGCAAGCTGAGCGGCGTGCAGTTTTACGACAGCGGAACCGCTGCGGTGGAAGCAGGGTTGCGCATGTGTCGCGCCGCGACAGGCAAGTTCGAGTTTATTTCATTCCACATGGACTTTCACGGCAAGACAATGGGGGCTGTAGGGTGCGGACGGCTGGATCCCAGCCAGGGCTTGCGCGCGCCAGGCTTCTTCTTAGTACCGCGCGGCAACTGCTATCGTTGCGCGTTCAAGATGACTTACCCGGACTGCGGCATCTACTGTGTGGACTACATCCGCACAGTTATCAAGGAAGAGACAGCAGGTCGCGTGGCAGCCATTGTGCTCGAGCCTATACAGGGATGGGGCGGTTCGGTTGTGCCGCCGGATGGTTGGATCCAAAAGATTCGCGCTCTGTGCGATGAATTTGGCATCTTGCTGATGGCCGACGAGGTGCTCACCTGTATGGGACGCACCGGCAAAATGTTCGCTATGGAACACTGGAACACAGTGCCGGACGTGATGACACTGGGCAAAGGCTTTGGAAACGGCTTCCCTGTAACCGCTATGTTGGTCAGTGAACGCTATAAAGACAAGGTCGAGACCATCAGTGCTTCCACTTCTTACGGTGGCAATCCGATGGCATGCGCCGCAGCACTGGCTTCGATTCAGGTGATCGAAGAGGAGAACATTTGCGAACGTGCCACCCACTTGGGCAATCTGCTGCTCAAACGCATGCGCGAGATGCAGGCGCGTCATCCCATCGTAGGTGACGTGCGTGGCGTAGGCTGCTTGCTTGGCATTGAGCTAGTCAAGGACAAGACCACCCGGGAACCTTTTGAGGAAGCTGGGCGGATTGTGTATCAAAAGGCTTTCTCCAAGGGTGTGGCATGGATACCTGCGTGGCACATTCTGCGTATGTCTCCGCCGATGATTATGCAAGACGAGATCGCGCTCAAGGCGATGGACATCATCGAGGAGAGCATCTACGAGACAGAAAAGGAGTTCGGGTACTTCTGAGATGAGCAAAAGGATCATCCGCTTCGGCTTGATCGGCTGCGGCCTGATGGGGCGTGAATTTGCCAGCGCTGTCAGTCGGTGGTGCCATCTGCTTGACCTTGACTTTGAGCCCCAGATCATTGCTGCCTGTGACACAAATATAGCAGCTGCGCACTGGTTTCGCGACAACATCGCCTCGGTGCGTCTGATCACAACGGATTACCGTGATCTGTTAAACGAGGCGCAGATTGAGGCGATATACTGCGCCGTGCCTCACAACTTGCACGCTCAGATGTACATCGACATCATCGAGGCGGGCAAGCACTTGATGGGCGAGAAACCGTTCGGGATCGATCTAGAGGCCAACCAAGCGATTTTGGCAGCGGCTGCCAGGCATCCTGAGGTGCTGGTGCGCTGCTCGTCGGAGTTCCCCTTCCATCCAGGTGCATATCGTATTGGCCAATGGATGCGCGAGGGACGTTTCGGCCGCATCATTGAAATGGAGGCTGGTTTCTGGCACAGCAGTGATCTCAATCCCCACAAACCCATCAACTGGAAACGGCGCTGTGAAACCAACGGTGAGTACGGCTGTATGGGCGATCTCGGCATGCATGTGGTGCACATGCCGTTGCGATACGGGTGTAAACCGCGCAACGTGCGTGCATTACTCTCCAAGATTGTCAGGGAGCGACCGGACAAGACTGGCGCAATGGTGCCATGTGAGACGTGGGATAATGCCATTCTAGCCTGCGAAGCTGCCGTTGATGGTCAAGAATTTCCTATGCTGTTGTCGATGAAGCGCATCGCTCCGGGGCATGCCAACACGTGGTTTATCCGTATTGCTGGCACAGCGCTTTCCGTCGAGTTCAGCACAAAGAACCCCAAGCAAATGACCTGGTTACCATATTCCCCCGGACAGGATCAGGTGTGGCAGGTGATTGATGTTCCTTACCAGTCCGCCTATCCGGCCATAACGGGAAGTATCTTCGAGTTCGGTTTCTCCGACTCGATTTTGCAAATGTGGGCGGCTTTCTGTGATGAACTGGTAAACGGCCAGGATATGCGACAGCCCTTCTACTGTGCGACCCCCGAGGAAGCAGCGGAGAGCCATCGTCTTTTCACGGCTGCGCTTGAGTCGCATCGCAGCGGTCAGGTAGTTGCGGTGAGCTGATGTTGCCATAGTTATGTCGCAATATCCCTGGATTGGTCATTGCCTATTGGGGTAATCCTTGGGGAGTTTTTAGGTACCTGCGTTGGGGTTAGTGTGCAGCCGAGAACACACCATCGCCCAGTGTTCCTCCGACACCGGCCAGTATGCGCAAGTTTCTTAGTGAGTGCGAACAAAGGTGAGCATGAGTAGGGGCGATCAGACAGACGGACAATAGGCGGCGGCACGGCTGTAACCGCTGCCGCCGCAGGAACTTATCACAGCGTGACTGTCTCACAAATCAATAGGACAGTGTTTAAAGACATTCTGCAGATCCTGCATGTTGGCGCTCCGTGAAGCGAATTGCCAGATCGGCACGTGATGAAGTGCACTCTGAGGTTGCTTTCAACGCTGGTGCAGCATGTACATTTGGGAGTACATCCTGACTGAGCTGTACTCGCTGGCCGGACAGCGAGGAGATCCAGACGATTCTTCTCGGACGAATGTGGATACGGTGCGATTGTGTAAGCGTATCAAAACATAGCTGAGACCGAGAACCGCTTCTGCTGTGCTATTGCTATGGTTTCAGTTTATATGCATGGCCTAGATTGTGCCTCTAGTCCAGTTGTTTCTAATCCGAAAGATAAACGTTTTGGTTTCAAAATTATCTTCGATAAGATCTTGACCTACTTGCGCTTCTATGGTAGAATTTGAGCGAAACCGAAAGAAAATTACTTCGTATCCTGTTCGGTTGGCTTATGCAGAGGCAGCACGTGTCCAAACACTTTATCACGCATGAACGGCGGCGGGCCATTATGGAGCAGCTTGCTCAACAGCAGGTCGTTACGGTCGCGGAACTCAGCAGCCGATTTGGGGTCTCTGAGGTCTGTATCCGGCGTGACCTGCAGTCGCTAGAGATGCACGGGCTAATACGGCGCATCCATGGCGGCGCTGTGGGCTTGTCTTCTGTGGCACTCGGTGACATTGGTGGTCACACGTGCGCCATTCCCAAGGACGTAGTTAACGCCGAGGTAAAGGCGCGCATTGGGCGTGCGGCCGCACAGCGCGTGCGCAGCGGAGAGCGTGTCATCTTCGACTCCGGCACGACCGTGTTGTATGTAGCTCATTATGTTGCCAGCGGCTTGGGCAGCACTGATACGTTGACCGCCATTACGAACTCGTTGCCGGTGGTAGTTGAGCTAGGCCAGTGCGCCGGAGTGAACCTTATCGTGTTGGGGGGTGTTTACCTGCGCTGCTATCAAGTAATGGTCGGTCCCCAGGCCGTAGAGCAGATCAAAGGGCTGTATGCGGACAAGCTCTTTCTGGGTGCTGATGGCCTGACGATTAGGTACGGGCTGACGACCGCCAACGTGCTCGAGGCTGAGGTAGATCGGGTGATTGCCGAGGCAGCTGCTGAGATCATAGTGGTCGCTGACTCCTCAAAGATCGGGGTAGTTGGGTTGACACCTATTCTGCCGCTTGCCAAGATCTCCACCCTGATCACCGACGATGGCGCCCCTTCGGATTTCCTGGCTTCGCTGCGCGACCTGGGGGTAGAGGTCGTCGTCGTATGAGTTGAGGAAGGGAGGTGGTGCGTATAGAGCGATAAACTTTGTGTCTTTGGGCGTCGGTGCCCTATCGGCGAGTTTTTGGGAGCGTCCCCAGTTCTCCAAGGAGGAAGTGTATGGTGGAAAAAGACCTCGGTATCGGAGTAATCGGCCTCGGTATGGGAGCAGATCTCCTATACCTGAACGAGGACCCGAACTCCCGCTTCATCGTCAGAGCTATCTGTGCAGCCACGCCGGCCAAGCTGGAGAGGTATCGGCAGGTACCTGGTGTGGTGTTTGCTACCACAGATTATCGTGAGCTGCTCACGCGGGATGACATCCAAGTCATCGCAGTCTTCTCACCGGACATCTTGCACGCCGAACACACCATTGCAGCGCTGGAGGCAGGCAAGCACGTAGTCGTCACAAAGCCGATGGTCGTTTCTCTGGAACAGGGTGTTGCCGTTGCACGCGCCCAGGAGAAGTCCGGCAAGAAATTGATCGTCGGCGAAACCTGTCGCTGGTACACCTCTTTCCTAGCAGCCAAAAAGTTGCTGGACGATGGTGACTTGGGCGAGGTGTACTTCGCCGAGGCGCACTACGTCCACGATCTGGGCAACATTTTCGACGTGACGCCATGGCGTTATCTACAGCCGCAAGACTTCATGTATGGAGGCGCCTGCCATCCTGTGGACTCGCTGGTGTGGTTCATGGGCGAGGTTGATGAGGTGTTTGTCTACGCCAATCGTACTGGTGATCCGCGCTATCCCCTAGAAAACAACTTCTTGATCAACCTCAAGTTCACCAATGGCAAGATTGCTCGTGTGCTGGCAGCCTATGGCATGGTGGAACCACCCTATCCCATGATGGGCCTGACTATCTACGGGTCGAAGGGCACGGCCGCGGCAGACTTCACTGATTTTAAACCTTCCACGTGTAAGGTGGTCCTCGCCAAGCTGGAGCATAAGCCGACTATGGTGATGAACTTCCCGGCTGACATGAAGGGTGCCTACGGGCAGCTGGATGCGTTGAAGCGCTACATGGCAGCATTCGAGGAAGCTATCGTCAATGACACGCGCGGTCCAGAGGATGCGTGGGAGGGGCTGAAGACGATTTCAGCCCTACACGCCTGTTGGGAATCGGTTCGGACAGGCAAGCCTGTAAAAGTCCAGAACAAATTCTAGAGCTGCCATATATATGGCTTAACAAGTGAATGGAGGAGACGCCATGAACATCCGCAATTGTTTGACTGCGCTGTGCCTGGTAGGTTTGCTCGCGAGTATAGCCATAGTGGAGGGTCAAGCGCACGCCGCACCGCCGCCAACCGCCCCGACTGAGTCAGAAGCTCCTGTTTGCACGCCTGGTGGCAAGCTCATCTACGGAACCTGGCAGGCACCTGACACTATGGACATACAGACGACCTCCTTGCAAATCGTCATTGCTATGGCCCAGAACATCTTCGACCCGCTGATCCGCCTTGATCCGACTGACAATACGCGTTATCTACCAGGTCTGGCCGAGCGTTGGGAGATCTCGCCCGACAACAAGGAATTCACGCTATACCTGCGCAAAGATGTTAAGTTCCACGACGGTACTCCGTTCAATGCAGAGGCGGTCAAAAAGACCTTCGAACGCATCGTGGACCCGGAAACCAAAGCTTTCCTGACCCTGACGGCGCTGGGGCCTTACGAAGGTACTGAGGTCATTGACGAGTACACTGTCAAGGTAAAGTTTAGCAAGCCATACGGTGCGTTCATTAACTTGCTAACTGAGCCGTTGTTGGCACCGATCTCACCGACAGCCGTGGAGAAGTGGGGCCCAGAATACGCCGATCATCCTACAGGCACTGGACCATATATGCTGGGTGAGTATGTGAAGAACGACCACCTGACCCTCGTGCGCAATCCGGATTATAACTGGGGACCTTCCTTCTTCCACCAAGGGGCCGGCTATCTGGATGAGATCACTTGGGTTTTCCTGCCGGAGAACGCCACCCGTGTTGCAGCTTTCGAGAGAGGCGAGGTCAACATGATCGACCGCGTGCCACCTGACGACCTGGCTCGGCTGCAGCAGGAAGGCAAATACAAGACGTTGGTGCAGGGGTTGGCGGGTGCCCCGTGGATCTTCGTCGTCAATGTGACCAAGCCGCCGACGGACGAACTGGCGGTACGCCAAGCACTGGCCTACGGACTAAACCGGCAGGCGATCGTTGATTTGGTGTACAAGGGCACCAATGAGCCGCATTTCTCACCCCTGGAGAAGCGCACGCTGGGCTACGACCCAAGTGTGGACCAGGTTATGCCCGAAGATCAAGAGCTGGCCCGGAAGGTGCTCGATGAGGCTGGATGGAAGGTCGGTGCTGATGGCATTCGCGAGAAGGATGGCAAGAGACTAGAGCTCATTTGGATTGACTGGCCTGGTAGTGGGATTATGGAGGATGGTCAGGGTCCAGTGTTCCAAGCACAGTGGCGAGAGATCGGCATCGATATCAAATTCGAGAGCTACGATGTTGGCACGGCAATTGGCGCCTGGAACGAGGGGAGGCACAATTTGGGCGAGCCATTCTTCTACTGGAACGACCCCAATGTTCTGCGCTTCCTGGTTGGTACTGGCTCAGGGCTGAACTGGACGAAGGTCTCTGATCCTGAACTGGACAAGATACTCGAGGAGGCAGAGGCGACTGCTGACCCGGCCAAGCGTAAGCCGCTCTACGTTGAGGCTCAGAAGCGCATCCTGCAAAACGGCTATCTAATCCCGACCTTCGGAAAGTCGTTGGTGCTGGCTATGGACAAGAATATAGAAGGCATCGCCTTCAGCCCGACCGGCTATCCGATATGGTTTGACACCTGCATTAAGCAGTAACGCTAGTTTTGGTGGTATCTCGAACTCCGGGCGGGTTCAGACCCGCCCGGAGGCGTTCGGCACTGCCAAGGATGAGAGCCACGTATGGGGAGATATCTGGCGCGGCGCGCATTGCTCAGTATTCCAGTGCTGTTGGGCGTCTCATTGTTTGTTTTCCTGATGATCTACCTGCTTCCTGGAGACCCGGTCACAATTATGACCTTCGGTGCCAACCCGACACCGAAACAGGTAGAAGCGATACGGGAACAGATGGGTCTGAATGACCCATTGCACATCCAGTACCTGAAGTTTATTTCCAAAGCTGTACGCGGCGATTTCGGGCGTTCCATCCGCAGCAATCATCTAGTCATTGATGACATCAAGCGCAATCTACCTCCTACCTTGTTGTTGACGGCAGCCGCTATGGGGGTAGCTATTACTACAGGCTTCCTCTTGGGAATCGTCGCGGCACTGCACCGCAACACATGGGTTGATAACGTCAGCATGACGCTAGCTCTGCTAGGCGTTTCGATGCCAGCCTTCTGGCTGGGTATCTTGTTAATCTATTTCTTCGCTGTACAACTGGGATGGTTCCCCGTAACGGGGAGCCAGGGTGTAAATCGGCTGGTGCTGCCTGCTGTCGCACTGGGTTGGGGCTATGCGGCTATCATCGCCCGCCTGATCCGTGCCAATCTGATCGATGCGATGGGACAGGAGTTCATCCTGACTGCGCGAGCCAAAGGTCTTCCCAACCGTTTGGTGATTGTACGACATGCGCTGAAGAATGCATTGATCCCGGTCGTTACCATCATTGGGCTGCAATTCGGGAACATGTTAGCCGGGGCTGTGGTGATCGAGGTACTATTCGCCCGTCAGGGAATTGGCCGGCTGTTGGTGGATGCCATCCTGCAGCGAGACTTCCCGCTGGTGCAAACCATTGTGCTCTTCATTGCTGTGTTCTATGTTGTTTCAAACCTGCTGGTAGATGTGTCATATGCGTTCTTCGACCCGCGTATCCGCTATGAGTGAGAGTGCTCGGGCGGATGAAAAGCAACAACCTCCCGCGGCGAAGCGCGCGAGCGCTGCCGGGGCCCTTCCGTATCGACGGGAGCGGCCGCTGGCTGAGTTTTGGCGTCGCTTTTCAGCCAACCGAGGCGCGTTGATCAGCCTGGTGGCATTAGTTCTTATGCTCGTCGTGGCCTTGTTGGCACCGTACATCGCCCCGTACGCGCCAGAGAAGCTGGTGGGCCAGCGACTTGAGAGACCTAGTCTGCAGCACTTAATGGGCACCGACAACTTTGGCCGCGATGTATTCAGCCGGGTAGTCTACGGCGGCCGCTTGACTTTTGCTGCCTCCTTGATCGCAATCGTCATTGCGGTGAGCATCGGGGTGCCACTAGGGCTGATAGCTGGCTACGCGGGAAAGTGGGTTGACAATCTTGTCTCACGTGTTATGGACATTATGCTGGCCTTTCCAGGTATCCTGTTGGCGCTGGCTGTGGTTGCTGTGCTCGGAAACGGACTGACCAACGTGCAGATCGCGGTTGGCATTTCGCTGATTCCTGCCTATGTGCGCCTGGTGCGTAGCAGTGTGCTGTCGGCAAAGGAAAACCTCTACGTGGAAGTGGCTCGTGTCAACGGCTGCACCGACCTGCGTATTGCCCTAAAGCATATTTTCCCTAACGTCACCACACCGATTCTGGTGCTTACTGCAACAGCTATCGGCTGGGCCGTGGTGATCGCGGCAGAGATCAATTTTCTGAACTTGGGCGTGCAGCCTCCCACGGCGGAGTGGGGTGCTGACCTTGCAGCTTCGCGGACCTACCTTCGAAGTGGCTGGTGGATGGGAGTATTTCCCGGGTTGGCAATCACGATGATCATTCTGGCAGCAAACCTGATCGGGGATGGCTTGCAGGAGGCGCTTGACCCACGTATGCGAGGGCGGGAGGTACGGTGAAATAGGCACTGCAACCCTTGGTAAAAGCATTGCGATACACTTCAGGGTGCAGCGCGGTAACGTACTGTTGGTGAAGGTGTTTCCGTCGGTGCAGTGGAGTGTGAATTCCCGAGAACCCTGTGATGGACCTTGCCGTGGACCAGGCCTATGTGCGGCTTGCACGTGAAGGTGAGCCGCGGGAATGCCATCTTTCAAGTGGATAAGCTTGATCCACAGTCACCGTCGAGGACTTATTGCTTCCACAAGTGTTGCTATGTTGCCATAGGCATGGGTTCTCACATCGATCCGCTATGCGCGATGTATGCTGCAGTTCCTGGGCCGCTTGCCACAATTTGTCCAAGAAATTCTCAGTGACTCGCGAAAGGAGCCTCCACCTCTATGAATAGCAGAGCAAAGGATATCCGGATGAGCCGTCTCTTCGGGGAAGGGAAAAATGCTGTCATTGTGGCCACAGACCACGGGCAGACTTTCGGCCCGGTCGAAGGTCTAGTTAACTTCCCGAAGGCAGTGGCAAAGCTGAAAACTGCCGACGGCATTCTGATGGCGCCGTTTATGTCCACAATGACGGGAGACCTATTTTGTGGTAAGAACGCCCCCGCAATGGTGCTGCGGCTAAACTGGTGCACCGGGCTGGCTTTACCGTGGGGTTACTGGCAGGCCAGAACAGTGCAGATGATGACCGTCGAGGAAGCGCTGGCACTAGGCGCCGATGTGGTGCTGGCCAACCTGAGTCTGCAGACTGGTGACGAGGCCAATGACGCCGCGAATGCCGCCGTGTTCGGCCGTATTGCGGCTGAAAAGGAGCGTCTAGGCGTTCCGCTAATCGGCGAGGTTTTTCCACCCGACCCGATGCGATCCAAGCTCACGCCGGACGAGTGGCATGTGCACATTCGTACAGTGGTACGCATTGCGGTCGAGATGGGCGCTGATATGATCAAGACGTACTATACCGGCGACAAATGGCACGAAGTATGCGAGGGCGCCCAGGTCCCAGTGTTTGGGCTTGGTTCCGAAAAAACACCGTGCTCTGTTGATGCGCTGCGTTTAGCGGCTGCCCAGGTGCAGGCAGGCGCTCGAGGGGTGGTATTTGGGCGCAACGTGATCCAGCACAGCCAGCCTGACCGTTTTCTGGCAGCCCTTCGAGATGTGGTAAAGGATGGCGCTGATCCATTGGAGACGGTACAGCGCTATGGTCTGGACTGAGGAAGCTGTCACCGGTTCACCATCTGGACAGAAGATGTGCTTCACTCGATCCCTTTGACTGGAATTATCTGACTGGGGTTAAATATACTTCTCAGGATATATGGACAAAGAGTGCTACATTATGCCAGGGGGGCGGGCGATTTTCTGCCACGCTGAATTATCGACGTGCAGACATACATCCGCTCCGAAAGCTCCAGATCGGGCTCTAACTTGGCGTTCGCGAGCAGACGTGGCTGCGGCGGGTGGTTGCTGGCAACTCGATGTTCTGCAGCCGTACCTCGACTGGGCACTGCTGCACGTTTCCCTGAGCACATCACGATCTACCACTCCTTGCCACCGTGACGTCGCGAAGTGACAGACGCCCGCGGCTGGATTATACTGTTGCATCTCTCATTATCTGGCCGGGCTCATGATTATGACTCTGGTCAATTTGATTTAGATTCTGGATATCGAAGTACATCACCCGAATATCCGGTTGCTCACAACCTTTATGAATTGGGCCAGTCTGTGAGGTTTCTGGGGTGTTCCTGCCGTGGCCAGCTTGCAGCTGAGAACATGTCATTATAAAATGTTGGCTCAAAACTGGCTGGCATTCATAAGCCCTTCCGGTCTGCAACGGTTTTTTTATACAGAGTGACACAAGTGAGGTGCCCTGTTAGAGAACCCGTGTTGGCAGGCTGGTGTGGATGCTCCGTCGCAGTGTGGGTAAGACGATCTTCTCTGGCTTTGCTATAGTATAGGCCCTTTTATCACTTCGTGGTGTGGCTTGGGCCCTTGTCTTTCGTCTTTGGATTCATTGATCAGCACGACGGAGGTGCCTATGGAATGATGATAAACTGTCTGAGTAGGTCATTGTTTGTCCCAGTTGTCTCCCCAATGATTGATATGCATGCTAAGGAGGGAAACCATGAGACAGAAGAGCAGAACCCGACTGACGAGTCTTCTCGTGTTGTGCCTAGCTTTAGCCTTGGTGTTAAGTGCTGGATGGTCTGGTCCGATGCCAGCTTTTGCGCAGACGCCGGCCCCGGAGGCCAGTGGAACGGCGTCTCCAGCTCCCACAGAAGCTCCCCTAGCAACTCCTGATCCTAACAAACCGCCGCTGATCCTGGGTGCTGTGTTCAATGCGACTGGTTGGATGGCGACATATGACCAGCTACCTCGCAGTGCTGCGCTTCTGGCTATTGAGGACATCAACGCGCACGGGGGTGTTATGGGACGTGAGCTCAAGCTGATTGAACTGGATGGCAAGACCGATCCAGCCACAGTCGGCAATGCGGCTCGTCAGCTCATTAGCCAAGGTGCTGAGGTGATCATCGCTCCCTGCGACTTTGACATTGGTGCACCTGCCAGTCAGGCAGCTCAAGAGAAAGGTTTAGTGGGCATTTCCACATGTGCGACATCGCCTCTGTATAGCTCGAAAGTGCTGGGGGACAAACAGTTCACTGTTGGCATGTGGAACAATATTATGGGCGCTGCTATGGCTGAGTATGGGTATGAGAAGCTCAACTGGCGCACGGCATATATCGTCACCGATACCTCCACCGATTATGCCACCTCGCTGGGTGATTATTTCGAGCAGCACTTCACCCAGCAGGGCGGAAAGGTAATCGGACGCGACACCTTCACTGCTGGCGACCAGGACTTCTCTGCTCAGGTGCAGCGTATTAAGGGACTCTCTCCGCAACCCGATGTGCTTTACATCACAGGCACGATGCCAGATCTGGGTATTGTGTTGCGCCAGGTGCGTGCAGCGGGCATCACTATCCCGTTGGCAGGTGGCGACACCTACGACGATACTGAGCTTTACAAGACGCTTGGCCCTGAGCTAGCTAATGACCTCTATATGGCAACCCACAGCTGGCTCGGACCCGAAGCAGGCGGTGAGATGGCACGCTTCGTGCAGCTCTATAAAGAGGAGTATGGCGAGCCCCCTTCCAGTGCTTTCATCGTGATGGGATGGGATGTGGTCAAGATCATTGCCCAGGCAGTGGAGAAGGCGGGTACCACCGAGGGAGCAGCATTGGCCAAAGCCATGGAAGAAATGGAGTTCGACTTGCTGAGTGGCAAGCTCAAGTGGTCAGATGCTGCCTCAGGCCATCAGCCACAAAAAGAAGCGGCGATCGTGGTTGTGCAAGGCGGTCAACCTGAGTTTTTGGGCTGGATGCGACCGACCAATCCTCCTCAGCCGTGAAATATCTGGACGTACAGGTGAACAAATAGCACAGTCAATGATTCAGAACAATGCACTGACATTGCACGTCGAGGAGATTACCAAAGACTTTGTCGGCCTGCGGGCGTTGGAAGATGTCACGCTTAGTTTGCATCGAGGCGAGATTCTGGGCCTGATCGGACCGAACGGATCGGGCAAGACCACATTGATCAACGTTATCACCGGTTTTCTCAAACCAACGCGTGGTCGCGTTCGTGTGGGTGACACAGACATCACGGGCTGGCCGCCACATCGCATTGCCCACGTTGGGTTGGCGCGCACCTTTCAGACGATAAAGCTGTTCCGCGGATTGACCGTCTTAGAAAATGTCGAGGTGGCGGCCGTGAGTGCGGGTCTGTCTCGACCCCAGGCACGTGAGCGTGCGCTTTGGGCGCTGGAACGGGTGGGGGCAACGCATCTGGCCACGATTCCGGCTGGTGCGTTGCCCTACGGAGAGGAACGGCGTATAGAGGTAGCACGTGCTCTTGCATCTCGGCCGATTTTCCTCTTCTTAGATGAACCGGCAGCTGGTTTGAACGAACAAGAGAGCGATACTTTGCTGGAAATGCTGACGCCACTTCCCCGGGAAACTGGCTGTGGCATGCTAATCGTTGACCATGATATGCGCCTTATTATGCGGCTGTGCCACCGTCTCCATGTGCTGAACTACGGCCGCACCATTTGCGAGGGGACGCCAAACGAGGTTCGCCACGATAAAGAGGTTATCGCTGCCTATCTGGGATCGGGTCGCAGGATGCTGCCATGCTGAACGTTGAGAACATACACGCGGGCTATGGTGCAATCATTGCATTGCGCGGTGTGTCGCTGCACGTAGAGGCAGGCGAACTTGTGGGGCTCGTGGGCGCAAATGGGGCTGGCAAGAGTACCTTGATGGCCACTATTGCGGGAGTGTTGAGACCCACTCGCGGCGAAATCACCTTTGAGGGACAGTCACTCCTAGGACTCTCACCCGAAGAAATTCTGCGCCGTGGAATTGCACTTGTGCCGGAAGGGCGACGCATCTTTCCCAGCTTGACAGTAGGCGAGAACTTGCGCTTGGGAGCTACCATTCGCCGTGATCAAAAAGGTGTTGAGCGCGATATTGAAGAAATGTGTACCCGTTTTCCCATTCTGGGCAAGCGATTCCATCAGGCAGGTGGTACTCTTTCTGGTGGTGAGCAGCAACAGCTGGCTATCGCCCGGGCGCTGATGTCGCGACCACGTCTGCTGATGATGGATGAGCCTTCGCTGGGTTTGTCGCCCATCCTGGTAGACGAAGTCTTTGCGATGATTGTCCAGTTGCGTGCTTCGGGGGTCACTGTTTTGCTGGTGGAACAAAACGTAGAGCGCACACTGGACATCGCAGACCGGGTGTACCTGTTAAACACAGGCAGGGTGGAATGTGAGGGCGTACCCGAGCAATTGCGCAAGCAGGTGGATATTGTCGGTGCATACCTTGGTGACGTGCGTGGGAGGGAAGTGAGCGGGTGAACGTGCTCCACGATGTGCTGCAGTTCATCATCAATGCTCTCAGCTTGGGGGGGCTGTATGCGCTGATGGCATTGGGGCTGGTGATCGTGTACGGCATCCTGCGACTAGTCAATTTCGCTTACGGCGAGTTGGTGATGGTGGCGGGCTACACGCTGCTGATGCTAGGCGCTGGGCCGATTCCGTGGCTGATTGTCGCCGTTATCAGTATTGGTATGGCAGTGCTCACCAGCTTGCTTTTGGAGCGGGTGGCTTTTCGACCAGTGCGCCAGGCCTCGGCGACTACGATGCTGATCACCTCATTTGCTGTGAGTGCATTGTTGCAGAATATGGCCATTCTGTTCATCTCGCCGCGTGCAAAGGCGGTCACAACTCCTTCCTTTTTCACCGAGAATTTTCAGGTGGGCGATTTGCTCATCTCTAAGGGTAATCTTGCCAGCTTGGTGGTCAGCCTGGTTTTGTTGGGATTGCTGACCCTGTTTCTGCGGCGCACATTGCTTGGGATTGCGCTGCGTGCTGCGGCGGATGATTTCGTGATGACGCGCTTGGTAGGTATCCGGGCCAATCAGGTGATTGCCACTGCTTTTGCAATCAGCGGCTTCCTCGCCGGCGTGGTTGCCTTGTTCTGGATCGGACGGCTGGGATCCGTAGGGCCTTTTGTCGGCTCAACCCCTGTTCTGGTTGCCTTTGTTGCCGCTGTGGTCGGAGGTATGGAGAGCTTAACTGGAGCAGTGATTGGTGGTTATCTATTGGGGGCACTGACGGTTGGGCTGCAGCTGATGTTACCCCAATCCTTGTTGGACTATCGCCAGGCTTTTGTGTTTGCCATTGTGCTGTTGGTGCTTCTCTTCCGCCCGCAAGGTCTGGTGCGTGGCACCGCGACTGCAGAGCGTGTCTGAATGGTGAGGGGAGGGAAGAAATGCATCATCTGAAAAGCACCAGCTGGTGGCCGACCAGTCTCTTGCTCAGTGGTCCATTGCTTGTGTTGGCATTAGTGGTTTACCTCTTTGGCGGAGAAGTGTTGCAGCGCATCCTGATCGTGTTGTTCATCAACCTCACTATGGTTCTGGGATTGCAGATCTTCATGGGTAATTCCGGAGTGGTCTCCTTCGCACAGATCGGTTTTATGGGTATTGGTGCTTATAGTTCTGCCTTGTTCTCTATGTCCCCACAAGCGAAGGCGATGGCTCTGCGCAATCTCTACTCTTTCTTGGTGCCGGTGCAGGTGCCCTTTGTGGTGGCAGTGATCATCGGCGGAATAATGGCTGCGCTGGTGGCTGCCCTGGTTGGATATCCGTTAATGCGCTTGTCAGGAGCAGCGGCGGTTATCGCTACCTTTGCCCTTTTGATCATTGTGCACACCGTTTTAATCAATTGGTCTGAGGTCACCAATGGCCCGCGTACGTTGTTCGGTTTGGAAGCCTACACCACGCTGTGGGTGAGTGTTGCATCGGGTATTCTGTTCCTCATCCTAGCCCTATGGTTTAAGGAAACCCGCCTGGGGTTGCAGCTGCGTGCTTCACGCGAGGACGAAGCTGCTGCTGCCAGCATTGGCATCAACATTGTGTGGGTACGCTGGATTGCCTTTGTGTTGGCTGCCTTCGTCACAGGTGTGGCGGGCGCTTTGTGGGCTCATTTCATTACCTCTTTCTCACCTTTAGCCTTCTATCTACCACAGACCTTCCTGATTATCTCGATGGCGATCATTGGTGGAAGTGCCAGCGTCAGCGGGGCAGTGGTAGGCGCTGTGGCCGTGACAGCAATTTTTGAGGGGGTACGTGGTATTGAAAATGCCATTAACATCTCTACTGTCTTTCCCTTTACCGTCTCCGGACTCACGGAGGTATGCCTCTCGATAGCAATGATACTCATTCTGATCCTGCGTCCTTCAGGCATTTTGGGCTCGCGAGAGCTCCCCACGTAACGAGACGCTGAAAGGCTGGTGGTTGTTATGTCCTCTCTGGAAGAGATATCTGCGCTAGATGCCAGGCTGATCTCCGATGCAATGCGGTTGCGCTTCTATCCGCTTGCGGTGGAACGTGCAAACGGGTGTCGAGTGTGGGACGTGCAAGGGCGTTCGTATTTGGATTTCACCGCTGGCTGGGCAGTGGTTAACACTGGCTATGGTCATCCGCGCTTCAAGGAAGCGCTTTTGGATCAGCTTGAGCGTAGCAACTTCGCCAGCTTGATCTCCGGAATGCATACACCTGCGTTACGTTTGGCTGAGAAGCTGGTTGCTCTGACACCCGGGGATTTCCCCAAGAAAGTATGGTTCGGTTTCTGTGGCTCAGATGCTAACGAGACGGTAGGACGTCTGCTCCCAATTGCCACGGGCAAACGGCGTCTGGTATCTTTCATCGGTGCCTACCATGGTGCCACAACTGCTTCGATGGCGATGTCGGCACACGCAGCGCAGAGCCATTTCATAGGTGGTGGCCATGTGGTCAAAGTACCTTATCCATACCCTTACCGATGCCCTTTCGGGGACGAAGTGCAGGATTGCGCTCGGGCCACGATTCGCTTCCTTGAGGAATACATCTTCAGGACTATTTGTCCACCTGATGATGTGGCCGGCATAATTGTTGAGACAGTCCAGAGCGATGGTGGTGACATTGTGCCGCCGCCGACGTTCCTGCCGATGTTGGCCGACCTGTGTCAGCGTTATGGTATCTATCTCGTGGTGGACGACGTTAAAGCCGGCATGGGCAGGACTGGCCGTATGTTCTCGCCTGAGCATTTTGGCGTGATACCAGATGTTCTGGTGTTGGGCAAAGCTTTGGGGAATGGAGTCCCACTGAGCGCAGTGGTAGCGCGCAAGGAAGTACTCGATGTAGGCGTAGGACTGGCAATCTTTACCACTGCCGGGAACCCGCTAAGCTGTGCTGCTGGTCTGGCAACTATCGAGGCAATTGAGCAAGAAGGTATGGTGGAAAATGCAGCGCGGGTGGGTGCCTATCTGCACCAGCGGTTGAGCACGCTGCAGGAGCGACACCCACTGGTCGGTGATGTGCGCGGTATGGGATTGATGCAGGGCGTAGAGCTGGTCAAGGATCGCCAGACTAAGACTCCAGCTTCCAAGGAGGCAGCAAAGGTTGCCTATCGCGCTTTCGAACTGGGTCTTTTGCTTTTCTATGTGGGTATGTTCTCAAATGTGCTGGAAATCACGCCGCCCTTGATTCTCAGTGAGGCCGAAGTGGACGAGGGTGTAGCAATCCTCGACCAAGCTCTGGCTGATGTCGAGGCGGGTCGTGTCAGTGATGAGGTGATCGCACCTTATGCCGGCTGGTGACTGGCAGCAGGTGAGAGTATCATCCTGCGCCTCTGATTCACAGCACATATCTATCATTGGTCTTAACTCTGCACTCAAGGGAGCATAGCAGTGAACACAGCGGAAATTCTTCAACGTCTCGCGGAAGACAATATCCAGTATCTTTGGGTGATCTACCATGACTACAGCGGTCGTTCGTGCGCCAAGGTGGTGCCGCCGCACCGCTTCAATGCTGTGTTTGAGCGTGGCATCGTGTTTGCGCGTGCTAATGTGGATTTCAATTTATTGGATCATATGGCGCCTGCAAGCACCTTTACTGCCGAGACAGGTGACATGTTAGCAGTGGGTGACCCCGAGAGCTATGCACCGCTACCCTATCGGCAAGCAAGTGGTCGAGTGCACGCCTTTCTCCGAGATATGGACGGCAGTGAGTGGTTAGGGTGTCCGCGCACTCGCCTCGGTCATATAGTACGCACTTATGCCGAGCGCGGATTAACCGTTCGTGTGGGCTTCGAGCCTGAATTCATGCTGTTCCGGCGTACTGAGGGGGGTGAATATATCACTTCAGATCAAGACGGCATGTTTACGGTGGCAGGCTTGGATCGCCATTACCCATTGTGGCTCGAGGTGATGGAGACCCTCAAGGCCATGGGGGTACAACTGGAACAGCTGGGCAAGGAATATGGTCCGGGCCAATATGAGGCAACCCCAGTGTGCACCGGGCCGTTCAAAGCAGTAGATGACTATCTGACATTCAAGGAGGTGGTACGCGCGCTCGCGCGCCAGGCGGGTTGGATTGCCAGCTTTATGCCCAAGCCTTATGCACATATGCCTGGCAGCGGGTTGCATGTGCATCTCAGCTTGTGGGATGCAGAAGGGCAGCGTGATCTGAGCTGCGGTGAGCAGCCAGACGAGCCCTTGTCACTGTTGGGGAGGTATTTTCTGGGCGGCCTGTTGACACACGCCGCAGCGATCACGGCAGTGGGTGCACCAATTGTCAACTCCTACAAGCGTTTGTTGCCTGGTTCATGGTCACCTGCCCATGTGTGTTGGGGGGTGGGCAATCGTGCTGCACTGCTGCGTATTCCCGGGATGGGGAAACGTTGTCACCTAGAGTTTCGGTCTGGCGACAACGCTTGCAATCCCTATATGCTGCTGACGGCATTGCTGGCTGCCGGATTGGAAGGCATCGAACAAAAAATTGAGCCACCTCCTCCTGTAACCGAGGATGTGGGTGCGTTAACGGACGAACAAGCACGTGCCAGAGGACTCGCAATGCTGCCACGGTCGCTGGGCGAGGCATTGAACGCTTTGGAAGCTGACTCGGTGGTCACCGCTGCGTTGGGACCAGTGATCACCAGTGAATTCATCAAGGTCAAGCGTTCCGAGTTAGCGGACTATGACCTGCATGTGCATCCGTGGGAACGCAAGCTCTACCTGGAGACAATTTGATGATTGACACGGCTAGTTTGCCTGTTGTTGATGTACACTGCCACCCCTTCCTAAATGTAGGGGAGGTTACCCCGGAGCAGTTTGTGGACTTGGCTGCTTTCCCAGGCGGAGGGGTCAGCTACATGGCCCAAGCCGGCTTGCCGTTGGACGAGGCGCTAGTACGTGAAATCCAGCACATTCGGCGCAATACGGTATACATGCGCTTCTTAATACGGCAGATGGCTCGTTTCTTCGAATGTGCTCCTGTGTTGGAAGAGGTGGTGGCAGCGCGCAATCGAGCAGTGACAAACGATTACAAGGGCTATGTGCGCCATCTCTTCGCTGCGGGCAATCTAATTGCATTGGTGGCTGACTTCGGTTACCCGCAACCTCCTGTGAGCGTGGCAGCTTTCCAAGAGGATATGCCAGTGCCCGTGGTGCCCATCTATCGCATTGAGCCGCTCATTGTCGAGCTGCTGAAAGCGGACATCGGTTGGGAGGAATTTCGCCGTCGTTATGATGAAACCATCGCCGCCGCACTGGAACAAGAGGGGTACCGCGGACTAAAATCCATCATTGCCTACCGCACTGGATTAGATATCTCACCACTCAGTCGGACATCCGATCAGGGATGGCAGGCCTTAGATGCTGTTCGCCGTGGCACCGGTGGTGGCGCCATGAAAAAACTGCGTGATCATTTGCTGTGCCGGGCGTTGGAGCTATGCATCGAGTACAATGTTCCGATGCAGATTCACACCGGTGTAGGCGATTATGAGGTCGACGTAAACAATTGCCGGCCAACTCTGCTGATGGATCTCCTGCGTTTTCCTACCTTCCGCGCCTGTACAGTGATTCTGGTACACGCTGGCTACCCCTATTGTGCCGAGGCGGGCTATATGGCCAACGTGTTACCACGCGTGTACTGTGATGTGTCAGAAGGGATTCCATTTGCCGGAAGTGGAGCACGGCGCATCTACGCCGAAACGCTCGAGATGGCACCTTTCTCGAAAGTGGTCTACGGATCCGATGGCTTGGCATTGCCGGAGCTCAATTACATTGCAGCGTTGTTAGCCAAACAGGCGCTCGCCGTCACCTTGAACGATCTGGTGGCCCACAACATGCTATCGCTCGAAGAGGCACAGGAAGCTGCACGCCTCATTCTGGCTGACACAGCGCGACGTCTGTATAGACTGGAGGGATAGAATTGTTGCGAGTTGCGGCGATCCAAGGTTGTGTCGTACTTTTGGGTTGGCAGAATACTGCTTGCCGGTGGATGGTCTAACATGAATCGCCCTCGTAATGAGAGAAGTTCTCTCCCGCGTTCCCAGTGGTGCTCATCTGCCCGATCTGGCGGTGGGACTGGTAATGCATGCTATCTTGATGGCAGTCGGCTTGTTCTTGGTCGACCGGGCGGTTGTCCGCGCACCACGTGACTGAGTGTGTGTCACCTGTAGAATTCTGGAGAGTAGTGGACTGTGGATGGGCTATTGAGCGAAGTCGGGTTACCAGTGGCTGTGCTGGTGATATGGTTCGTGGTAATGCGTTTCGTATTGCCACGTCTTGGAGTTTCAACCTGAATAGCTCAGGCATGCCACGTGGAGGCTCCACGTGCTAGCACTGCTAAGGAGCATGAGAACAGCGATAGTGCACTCTAGACTTTGGAGTGTGTAATGCCTCCCACAGCCCTTATAAGCCGTGGGAGGCATATTTGCTCTCAGTCTGTTGTTATTCGCGGCCGGAACTTATAGCCGTAGCTGATAACCTCTGCGTGGCCATCGTCCCGCAGCTTGCGTGTGACCATCTCTACTGGCTGCCCAATGGCTACCCGCTCTGGTTCCACGTCTGTCAGCTGTGCTGTCACGATGGGACCTTCTTCGAGCTTCACCAGTGCGACTGTATATGGTGCATATTCCTCAAATCCAGCCGGTGGATTGAACACTGTGGTGAAGGAATAGACTTCACCTCGCCCGCTGAACTGGAAAGCATGTTGTGCCTCACGTGCACAGTGGGGACACACATCGCGCGGTGGAAAGATCTTGTTGCCGCACGTATGACATACCTCTCCCACCAAGCTCAAGCGTTGATTGCGTAATCTCCAACTTCCAGGGATACCCATTTGTTTTTACACCTCCACTTTCCAATACTCGTTAGTAACAGCCATACTGTAGAAAAGCTGTGACCAACTGACTCTTATTCCTTGTTCTCGTCTCACTCCTGAACTTCCAGAATGTGTGTGATAATTGTGGCACCGCTGCCACCGATATTCTGCGTCATTGCCACGCGCGCATTATGGATCTGGCATGCACCTGCCTCACCGCGCAACTGGAGTACAGCTTCCACAATCTGGTAGACACCTGTGGCACCTACCGGGTGACCACGTGCCTTTAATCCTCCCATTGTACAAATAGGGATGCGACCAGATGGTCGTATCTCCCCATCCACTGCGAGCTGCCAGCCCTTACCCCTCTCGGCAAAGCCGCATGCCTCTAAGCTGAGCGCGCTCATGATCGTGAAGGCGTCGTGCAGCTCAAACAGATCTACGTCCGCGGGGGTAATGTCGGCTTGGGCATATGCACGCCGTGCTGAGTCCTCCGCAGCTTGCAGCCAGAGTGGATCGTGGCGGTCGTGGATACTCAGACAGTCGGTAGCGAGCGCACTCCCCGCAATGCGCACTGGCTTACCCCTAAATGCATGTGCCTGCTCGGTGGGGCAGAGGACGACTGCTGCTGCTCCGTCTGCCATTGGGGACGAATCCAATAAGTTGATTGGGTCGGCAATCATATCAGCACCTTTGAAATCCTCCAATGTGATTGCCTTGCGAAACATAGCGTTTGGGTTGCCGACAGCGTTGGCATGGGCGTTGATGGCAAAACCAGCAAAGTCTTCGTGACGTACTCTGTATTCGTGCATATAACGGCGCATCAATAATGCGTTGAGACCGACAAATGTGACGCCATGGGCGACCTCGTAATCCGCATCAGCTGCCTGTGCCAGCGCAGCGGTCAGCTTGCTACCTACATCATCGGTCATTTTCTCCACACCCACGCAAATGACCAGGTCGTGGGCACCACTGGCGACAGCCAAGTACCCCATACGTACCGCTGCTGCCCCCGAGCCACATGCAGCTTCAACTTTAACCGCCTCAATGCCCCGCAGCCCGCAGAAATCGGCAATCAGAGCGCCCAGATGCGATTGGCCGCTGATCTCGCCAGAGAGCATATTGCCCACATACATTGCGTGAGCCCCTTCAATGCCAGCATCCTTCATCGCTGCTGCCACTGCTTCGTATGCCAGATGGCGCAAGCTGCGTTCCCAATGCTCACCCACCGGCGTTTGTCCCACACCGATTATGCTGACCCCACGCATCTGCCCAGTCCTTGTTTGCTAGCTCATTTGGCGATACGCAGTGTTGGTATTGTGCTCACTCGGTGAGCAGTTTGCGACGGTAGCGTGCGTAGAGGGCATAATCAATCACTACACGGCGCGCGATGTACTCTCGAGTTGTCACTGCAAGTTTCTGCCGCGCTGTGATTTGCTCTGTAGTACGCAATATGAAAGCGTCACTGCCTGCTCCGGATCCAAAGGAGACGACCAGGATCAGCTCATCAGGCCCCGCTTCATCCAAAATCGCTGTCAAACCCAACAAAGCAGCACCCGCATAGGTATTCCCAATTTCGGGCGATAACAGACCCGTCTTCCACTGCTCTGGGCGAAAACCCAGTCTTCTGGCAGCACGCTCCGGAAATTTGGTATTAGGTTGATGCAAGACCAGATAGCGAAAGTCTTCCGCCTTGCGACTGGTATGCTCTAGAAGTGCCTGCGCTGCTGAAAGCACATGATGAAAATAGCCTGGTTCTCCGGTAAAACGTTGAGCATGGGTAGGATAGTGCATGTAAGGTCGTCGCCAGAAATCGGGTGTGTCGGTGACATAGGAAAGGCTTTCCTCAAAGACTGCCAAGCTCTCCTTTGCTGGGCCGATCAGATAGGCAGCTCCACCTGCTGCAGCGGTGTACTCCAGTGCGTCTCCCGGACGCCCTTGGGCGGTATCTGCTCCCACTGCCAGTGCATAGCGCACCATGCCGCTTGCGACCAGACCGATACCAGCCTGGATGGCCTCCGTGCCTGCCTTGCAGGCGAACTGCAAATCGGCCGCTAGCGTATACGGCGTGGCACCGATCGCTTCTGCGACAATCGTGCCGGTTGGCTTGACTGCATATGGATGACTCTCGCTACCTACCCACACAGCACCAATCTCCTGCGGATTGACCCCAGCACGCCTTAGGGCATTGCGCGTCGCCTCAAGTGCAATCGTAAGCGTGTCCTCATCCAATCCAGCGACTGCCTTTTCGCGCACTGGAGGATCTCCACCCTCCCCTTTCCAGACTCGCGCAACCTCGCTCGCTGGCAGGCGGTAGCGCGGTACATATGCCCCATAACCGACGATACCAACTGGTGTGATGGGCTTCATCCCTGTTTCTCTGCGATAGCTTGTTGCCGTGCATGTAACCGCATGTGCCCGCGTTGTATGCCCTCTGTGGCAAGCGCGCGCAGTGCTGCCAGATTTTGAGCCAACCCCACAGCCGCGATTACCTCTGCCAATTCTTGGGCACTTTTGACCCCCAATATTTTGAGAGCCACTCTGGCTGTGGGATGCGCGCGCGCTGTGCCGCCTACGATGCCCACTGCTAATGGCATCTCCAGTACACCAACCAGGTCACCTGTGGGGGTCTCTTCCCAACGCGATAGTGCGGTGTAGCGGCCAGTACGCGCAGCATAGGCGTGGGCGCCGGCTTCAACAGCACGCCAATCATTGCCCGTGGCGACCACTACCGCGTCCACACCGTTCATAATCCCCTTGTTGTGTGTGGCTGCCCGGTACGGATCGATAGTAGCCAGCACACAGGCTTCCACAATCTGACGGACGACCTGCGAGCCTGGGTAAAGATGACCGTCGGAGGTGAATGTCAACGCGTCTGCCGGCACAACACATTGTGCGCGTGCCAATCGTCGCTCTGCCAGGTTGCTCAGAATGCGCAGTACCACGCGGCCACCGGTGATTTTCTCGATATGGGGTGCTAGCGCTTCGCACATGGTGTTGATCGCATTAGCACCCATTGCATCACGCGTATCGTAGATCACGTGTACCACCAGCATTGCCCCAACCGGACTCTGCTCGATCAGACGCACTTCCAATGCACGCGCACCACCACCCAGCTCGATCAAAACAGGGTCATTGCGATTGGCAAGTGCGAGGAGCTCTTCCTCTCGCGCCAGCAGTTCGAAACGCGCCTTATGTGGATTGGGCACATCGACCACTTGGATTTGCCCAATCATCTCTGGGGCAGTGGATGTAGCCCTGAAGCCACCACCGGCACGTACCAGCTTAGCGGCCAGACTGGCGCCAGCCACCACGCTCGGCTCCTCGATCACCATAGGGATCAGCACGTCTCGTCCGTTAATAAGAAAATTGGTCGCGATTCCCAACGGCAAACCGTACACACCGACCACGTTCTCAATTATGTGGTCTGCTATGTGCAAAGAGAGTCCTCCTATAGCACCCTGTAGCGTCTCGCACTCTTGGGGTGTCAAGGTTGCCATATCTGCTAATATGGCAAGTCGTTCCGCCGGGGTGCGTTTGTGAAAGCCAGACACCTGGGAGCTTCGCGTTTGCGTCATTTGTCTACCAAGGATAAACACACCAAAAAAAGACAGCCAGATTATAGTCGGCTGTCTTAAATCCAATAACACTATATCACAAAAACAACTGTCAAAAGCTATCAAATTGCTTTCATACCCTATCGCGCTTGCCAACAGTTGCAAGGTACAGTACGAATTGGCTTTCACCATCAAGACCTATCAGCGCGTTCATTGCTTCATCGTTGAAGGCAGCGATGGCGCAGACACCACAATCCACCGTCGCCGCAGCCAGATAGAGGTTCTGGCATACGTGACCAGCGTCCAAGTGAAGGTAACGGTAGCCGCGTTCACCATAGCGCCAGGTCATCCGATAGACCACTGCCGTCCAAATGAAGGTGACGGCGCTCAGTTTAGTGAAATCTTGGTTCCAACACGCCTCCGAAACTTTATCGGCCAAAGCTGGGTCGAGGTCCAGCTGCAACAGTTTGTGTTCGAGTGCCAGAAAGCGGTAGAGTCCGCTTGCCAAACCAGCCACACGATTGACCAGCAAATAGGTTTCAAAAGCGTGACGCGCACCCGCTGATGGTACAGTGCGGAGAGTAACTTGGCGTCTGCTTATCTCTTTGACTCCTTGGGTACACCAAAGCAGGAAGGAAAGCTCGTCTATTGAGATTGGTGTCTGAGCATAATGGCGGACACTACGCCGTGCTTCGATCGCCTCACGCACCGTCACTGGGTTAACCTCGATGGTGGCCGGAGCGGGCAATGCGATGGTCGGCTTGGTGGGATCGTAGCTTAGTTGTAGCGGTGGCTGGGGCAATCCTTTGGTCTGGTCAGAGGGCTCTAGATAACGATAATAGGTCTGAGTCATAAACTGATGCCCAATACCAGGTGCCACGGTAATATCTCCTCCAGTTGATGGTGCTATCTTTCATCCCAGCAAGGCAAGAGCTGATCTGGGATATGGGCAAGGGGTGGGTTCATACGATCACGTGCTGAAACAAGTGGCTCACCGTCCCCAAGTCCCCAATCCAGCTGCAGTTCGGGATCATTCCAGGCCAACCCATACTCGTCTGCTGCGTCGTAGTATCGGTCTACCAGATAGGTGAGGATCACATCGCTGAGCGCGAGGAAACCGTGCGCCACGCCGCACGGAACGAGAAGGCCCATTGGATTCTGATTGGAGATCTCGATAACCTGAGTCGCACGAGAAGTGGGAGAACCGCGCCGCAAATCAACCAGGCCGGCGCGAATGGTTCCTTGCACTACGTACCAGTAGTCGGTTTGGCGTAGGTGGTAATGCAGTCCTCGCAACACGCCAGCTCGGCTGTGGCTACAGTTAGTCTGCACCTCTTGCCAGGAATACTCTGGGAACCATTCCTTGCGAAAGGTCTCGATGAAAATGCCACGCGCATCGGTGAGGCCGCGCAGGTGTGCCACCTTAACGCCTCGGATATAGGGTGATTCAACGATTTCGACCACGCAATTCACCAGCATACAAGTAGAGTGATAATCGTTGTCAAATATAGCACGCGCGAGGAGACATGACAATTGGGAAACCTAGAGACTAGAACCTGTGTCTGCTTAGGAGATCATAAAAGGGCATGCAGCTTTTTGACGCTCACGTATAAAGGTGCTATTATATTTCTTACATCACCTGCTCGGGTTGCCGATGTTGCCCCCGGGGCCAAGGACGCTTGGTTTATCCGGGGGTGTTTCTTTGTAGGCCTCTTGTCTTCCGGAACAGGCGGGGGAGACCTGGCAAAGCATGCGAATAGGAATTGATGCACGATTGGTGTATTACAGCCGCGCTGGGATCGGTCAATATATTCTGCGGTTGGTTGAAGCATTGGCGCGCATTGATGTCTCCGGAGATCAGTTCATCCTATTGCAGAGTCGCAAAGATCGCACACGGTTGGACCATCATCCCAACTTTGCTCGGGTGTCGCTCTGGACGCCTAGTCATCATCGTCTGGAACAACTAACACTACATTTCGAGATCAGCCGATTGCACCTTGATCTGTTGCACAGCCCAGACTTCATCCCGCCTTTCTGGCGTAATTGTAAGTCGGTCATCACAGTGCATGATCTGGCGTTTCTGCTGTATCCCCACTTCTTGACCAAGGAAGCGGCCCGGTACTACGGCCAGATCGATCAGGCAGTGCGTCGCACAGATCATATTATTGCCGTTTCCGAGAGCACGCGGCGTGATACAATCAAGCTATTGGGCGTGCCAGAGCAAAAGATCACCGTGATCTATGAAGCAGCTAATCCTATTTTTCGCCCTGTAGACAAGGAAGTAGCACGTCGCTATGTTGCTGAGGCCTATGGTATCGAGGAGCCCTATATTCTTTTCGTGAGCACGATCGAGCCGCGCAAGAACTTGCCTGGCTTGTTGCAGGCATTTCGTCGGTTGCGGGATAGCTACAAGCGCAAGGAAAAGCTGATCCTGGCGGGTGGTCGTGGCTGGCTAGCTGAAGAGGTTTTTGCTACAATTGACCGACTTGGTCTGAACGAGCACGTGCGCGCGGTGGGGAGGGTGCCTTCCGAACATCTGCTCTATCTTTACAATGCAGCTCAGATGCTGGTGCATCCCTCCTTCTACGAGGGCTTTGGCTTGCCACCCTTGGAAGCCATGCATTGTGGCACTCCTACGATCGTGTCCAATGTTTCAGCATTGCCGGAAGTGGTGGGGGATGCAGCAATCTTGGTGGATCCTCACGACATCGACGGACTGGCTGCGGCAATGTGGCGCTTGCTCACAGACGAACAGCTGCGTGCCTGTTTGATCGAAAAAGGGTTTAAGCGCGCTCAGATGTTTTCGCCTGAGCGTACTGCTCAGCAAACCCTTGAAGTTTACCGTCGTGTGGGGGGCGAGCTAGCAGATTAGATCGGAGATCGATCTGCGTCGGCTGATAAAGCGATGCATATTCTGTTGCTGACTCCGCAACTCCCTTATCCGCCGCATCAGGGAACCAGTCTGCGCAACTACAATTTGATCGCCCAGCTGGTGAAACGGCATCAAGTTGAGGTGTTAAGCTTTCTGGACGAGGGTCAATCGCTATCAGCAGCGACACCATTACTCGAAATGTGCGCTTGGGTTGATGCTGTGCCAGTGCCACGACGCACAATAGCCAGACGCCTCGGACAGCTGGTGGGCAGCAGCCTGCCGGATATGGCGTGGCGCTTGTGGTCATCGGAGTACCAGGAACATCTCTTGCAACGGTTAGCCGAGGTCCAATTCGATGTAGTACAAATCGAAGCAATCGAACTCGCGCCATACCTGCCTGCGATTGAAACGGCAAGACCACGTCCATTGATCGTGTTCGACGAGCACAACTGTGAGTGGAGGTTGCAACAACGCGCATGTCTTACAGATGTGCGTGTTCCATGGCGCTGGCCGGCTGCGTTGTACTCGTTCATCCAGTGGAGGCGACTACGTTATTATGAGGGGAATGTCTGTCGACGGGTCGACCGGGTGGTAGCCGTCTCCGAGGCAGACCGAGAGGGCATCCAGAGCGTTGCGCCGGAAGCCTCTATCACAGTGGTACCTAATGGCGTTGACCTCGAAGAGTACAGCAATTATAGTGGTGCGAAGATCAATTTCGATTTGGTGTTCACCGGCAAAATGGATTTTCGGCCCAATGTGGACGCGATGCTATGGTTCTGTGACCAGGTGCTGCCACTCATTCGTCGTGAGCAACCGGAGGTACAGCTCGCCATTGTGGGCCAACGAGTGCATCCCCGGTTGGAGAAATTGCGTTATATGAGGGGAGTGACGTTGACAGGATGGGTCCCGGATGTCCGCCCCTATATTGCTGGCGCTACAGTATATGTAGCGCCACTGCGTATGGGCGGAGGCACGCGTCTCAAACTGACGCAAGCAATGGCGATGGGCTGCGCTATTGTCGCTACCTCCATCGCTGCGGAGGGTTTTCCTGTTGAGTCTGGACGACACTTGTTGTTGGCAGATACACCTAGCGGGTTTGCTGCAGCTGTGGTAAGGTTGCTAAACGAGCCTAGGTTGCGCGACCAATTGGGGGCAGAAGCTCGCGCATTTGTGCAGTCGCGTTATGGTTGGGATCAGCTGGTACCACAGTTGGAGGAAGTATACTTTTCTGCGCTTACAAGAGTCTCGGAGGTACAAAATTGAGCGAGCCGATCATCCGTGTTGAGAATGTATGGTTCTCCTATAATCCATCGATTGAGAAACCTGTTTTTGCGTTGCAGGAGATCAATCTTGAGGTGTTTCCAGGGGACTATCTGGTAGTTGTTGGTCATAACGGGTCAGGTAAGTCTACTCTAGCAAAGCACCTCAATGCTCTGTTGCGGCCTACCAAAGGCGATGTGTGGGTCAATGGTATGAACACCAAGGACAACAGGTGTGTGTTGCCGATCCGCGCAACTGTGGGAATAGTCTTTCAAATTCCCGATAACCAGATTGTGGCCACTGTTGTCGAAGAGGACGTCGCTTTTGGACCAGCTAACTTGGGAGTACCTGAGGAGGAACTCCGGGCGCGGGTGAACTGGGCACTCAAAGTGGTGGATATGGATGCTCATCGGCTACGCGCACCTCATCTATTGTCCTCGGGGCAAAAGCAACGTGTCGCGATTGCTGGTGCGATGGCACTCAAGCCCAAGGTACTCGTCCTGGACGAGAGCACTTCGATGCTTGACCCAGCGGGCCGTGAGGAAGTCTTAGATGCCGTGCGTACGCTCAACCAGGAAGGCACCACGATCATAGCGATCACCCATTTCATGCACGAAGCAGTGGAGGGCAACCGGGTGATCGTTATGGAAGCAGGGCGCATTGTTGCAGAGGGCAGCCCACGCGAAGTCTTCTCGCGCGTAGAGACACTGCGTGCGCTGCACTTAGATGTTCCTCAAGTGACCGAACTCGCGTATGAGCTACACAAGCGCGATAGCACCTTTCCTGCTGACCTGCTCACTATCGATGAGATTGTGCAGGAAATCGAAGGGCGTGTGAACCAAAAGGAGAAAGTCGGTGAATACTCGTGGGCGCGTCATTATACAGCTGAATGACCTACATCATACATACCTGAGCGGCACACCGTTGGAGGTCAAAGCGCTCAAGGGCGTTACAATGGAAATATATGAAGGCGAGGTGGTGGGCATCATTGGACGCACTGGCGCTGGAAAAAGCACCATCGTTCAACACTTTAATGGCCTCATTCGCAATCGCGAGCGAGGTCGGGTAATTGTGGATGGAAACGACATGGCTGACCCCGCCTTAGATGTGCGTGCCATTCGCCAAAAGGTGGGATTAGTTTTTCAGCATCCAGAACAACAATTGTTTGAGCGATTGGTGGGGGACGACATCGCCTTTGGCCCGAAGAAGATGGGCTTGCCACCAGAAGTGCGACGCGAGCGTGTGCGTTGGGCTATGGAAATGGTTGGGCTCGACTTCGAGAGCTTCAAGGATCGTTTCACCTTCTCGTTGAGCGGTGGGGAGATGCGTAAAGTAGCCATTGCGGGCATCTTGGCTTTGCAGCCTAAGGTGTTAATTCTTGACGAATCCACCACGGGCATCGACCCGCGTGGTCGCAAAGAGCTGCTGGACCGCGTGCTCAATCTTAACCGTGAGCACGGTGTCACGTTGGTGTTTGTGTCTTCTAACATGGAAGAGGTGGCTAGTATTGCAGATCGCATTTACGTTATAGACGACGGGCGCACTGTGATGCATGGCACCGCGCGCGAGATATTTGCCCAGCCGGAGGAGCTGCGTCGGTACGGTCTGGATGTGCCCCACGTTAGTGCTGTGGCACGTCGACTTTCCCAAGATGGGATTCCGATGCCGCGTGTGCCGTTGACAGTCGCTGAAGCAGAGGAGGATATATGGAAAATTTTGAATTCCTGAGAAACGTTACCATCGGGCAATATTTCCAAGGCGACTCGATCATGCATCGCCTGGATCCACGTACCAAGATAACCGTGTTGCTGATCTTAGCCATTGTGAACAGCTTCATCCTCTCCTTCACCGGAAATGTACTGTTGCTATCGCTGTGCATTGTATTCGTATTGTTGTCCGGTATCTCCTTCACGTTTATGTTGTCAGGGATCAAGCCAGCTTTGCCATTGATTATAATCTTTGCGCTAATGCAGCTTTTCTTCTATGGAGATGCCTATCCTCCCTACGGTATGGAATCGGTGACCTACTGGCGGTGGGGAATGATGTCTATTACGAACGGAAGCATTCAATTAGTGGTTGTCACTCTCATGCGCTTCCTTGAGATCTTTTTCTTGGTCAGCTTGCTGACCGGGACCACGACCACTACGAACATAGCTTACGCTATCGAAAGTATGTTGGCACCTTTCCAAAGATTGCGTGTGCCTGCTCAAGAGATCTCGCTCATCGGGACAATTGCGCTGCGCTTCGTGCCCATTTTTGCCGAACAGATGGAGATTATCATGAAGGCTCAAGCGTCCCGCGGGGCGGATTTTGGTGAGGGGGGCATTTTTCAGTTTGTGAAACGCACTAGGCAAATGGTAACCCTGATTGTTCCACTTTTCGTGGATGCGTTTCGACGTGCTGAAGATTTGATTCTGGCTATGGACGCGCGCTGTTACACTGGTGGGCGTGGACGTACCAAGATCGTGCGCTTTCATATGACACGCCTAGACCATTTTGTTATTGCATCTACGGCTGTTTTTGGCGTGTTGATACTGGTGTTTCGTAATTCTTTCCCCATTTAGAGATTCGTTGTGCGGCAGATGCTGCTCGTCACCATTCTTTCTACCGGCTTTGAGGTGAAATCAGGTTGTCCCATCCAGTGCGAGTTGGACAGCTAATTAAGGACACGGAGGACACATGCTAACCGACATCGAAAAACACGTCTTAGAATGTATAGATGTAGATGAGGTAGTGCGTTGGACGCAGCAACTGGTTCGCATCCCCAGCGTTTACCGTCCGGCCACAGGCGAAGGCGAGGAGCAAGCAGCTGCATGGGTGCGCAGTCGCTTTGAGGAAATGAATCTGACAACTCACTGGGAAGTGGTCGCTCCAGGCCGTCCCAACGTCATTGGCATCTTACAGGGGCACGGGGATGAACCACGTAAGACATTGATGTTCGAGGGGCACACTGACGTTGTCACTGAGGGTGACCCGGCGGCTTGGAGCTATGGTGGCCCGTTCTCGGGTGCCATTGTAGACGGGCGTATCTATGGGCGCGGCGCAAATGATATGAAGGGCGGGTTGGTGGCGGCAATGTGTGCCACCAAGGCAATTATCCGCAGCGGGGTGCGTCTTAAGGGAGATGTTCTTATCGGTGCCCTAGTGGACGAGGAAGGCACGATGCTGGGCGTCAAGCATTTCGTTGAGCGTGGTTGGGCACAGCGTGTGGATGCTGCCATTATCTGCGAACCTGAGGAGAACCATCTTTGCATTGCTCAAAAGGGTGTGATGTGGGCACGTGTCACTTGCACTGGGGTTATGGCCCATGGTGCTATGCCCCTGACGGGGGTCAATCCTATCTACCCATTGGCTGCCTTGCTGACCAAATTGCGCGAGCTGGAGGCGGCGGAAATTGCCCGTGTTGGGTGCCACGAGTTCCTCGGCCAACCCAGTATTACCCCTACAATTGTCCAGTCGCCTGTTGTGGGGGAGCCCCAAAACAATGTGATGCCTGGTCAGGCGCGGGTTACGCTGGATTGTCGTCTTATCCCTGGGCAGACCCCAGAGGATCTACAAGCCAAGATTCGTGCTTTGTTCGACGTTGTCAAGGCGGGTGAGGACGGTCGCTTGCAATTCGACTTGGAAGTAATTGAATCGCGTCCTGCCACTTTCATTGAGAGAGAGCATCCCTTCGTGCAGATATTGCATTCCGCTTATCGGGATACCACGGGCAAGGAACCAGTCTACGGCGGTGTGCCTGGCACGACAGACGGCACCATTCTGTTCGCGCGTGCAGGCGTGCCCATCGTGACTGTAGGACCTGGGGACATCCATATCCCGCATCACATCAACGAGTGGATCGGAATTGATGAACTCGTCGAGGCGACCCGCTTCTATGCGGTAGCCGCTCTGCGCTTCCTGGGTGTGGCATAGGCACAGTAGGTGCCGGACGGATGGTGAGCTGACCTGTTTCGACCCTTGGCATGGACGGATCACAGCAGGAAGTTGTCCTAGAAAGGTGCTACAGTTGCATAACGCTATCACTGATGTATTGGGTATCGAGGTAGGGCATTATACCGACTTGGGTGCTGTGACAGGTTGCACGGTGGTCCTGTGTCGTGATGGGGCGATAGCAGGAGTGGACGTGCGCGGTTCCGCGCCTGGCACGCGCGAGACAGATCTGCTGCGCCCGATAAACCTAGTGCAACACGTCCATGCGGTGGTTTTGACTGGAGGCAGTGCATATGGGTTAGACGCTGCCGCTGGGGTGATGCGCTGGCTGGAGGAACGTCAGAGTGGGTTTAACGTAGGTGTCGGCGTAGTGCCCATCGTACCTGCAGCTGTGTTGTTCGATCTGGCCATAGGTCGTGCAGACATACGTCCCAATGCCGAGGCAGGTTATGCGGCCTGTCAGGTGGCGGGAAACGGCCCGGTGACGGAGGGCTCCATCGGTGCGGGAACAGGTGCGACGGTAGGCAAGCTCTTTGGTCTCGGTTTCGCGGTCAAAGGAGGCCTTGGAACAACAGCGCGGCGCATTGTCAGCGGAGTCACCGTAGGGGCATTAGTGGCTGTTAATGCCTTTGGAGATGTCGTCGATCCCGCCACGGGTGCGCTGGTTGCTGGTCCGCGTGATCCCTCGCATGGTGGCATGGTGTGCACTCTCGACCATCTAGGAGGTGACCTAAGCCGGACAGCGTTCGGTTTCACACTCAACACAACCATCGCTGTGGTGGCTACTGATGCTATCCTGACCAAAGAGGGCGCCAACAAAATGGCCCAGATGGCGCATGATGGGTTAGCACAAGCGATCCGACCGGCACACACGATGTGGGATGGGGACACAGTGTTCGCTCTGGCGACGGGCAAGAGCGGTGTCACAGGTGATGTGAATGTCCTGGGCGCGTTGGCTGCTATGCTGCTGGCTGAAGCAGTGGTGCGTGCTGTGCGCAAGGCGACCACGCTGGGCGGAATACCCGCAGTAAGTGACCTGACTGGTCAGGCGGTTTAATCTGCCATTCCCCCTAATAAAAATATCGAGATTCAAAAAGCCCATGATGTTTTGAGAATCCGTCGAACATTTGCTATGTAGGGCGAATGTCTCTAGCGCTTTTCTGACCTCATGTGAACACCCTTCTTACTGTGGGCAGCTCCGCTACATTATTGACTTCACATGTTTGTTATGGTAAGATTTTTCTAGTGGATAGTAGACAATATCAGCACCTTAAGCTGTCTCTTCCGGCTTAGTCACGAGAGAGGCCTACGCCCTTAGCTTGGGCGACGGTGATGGGGAGAACATTATGGTAGAGGCCCTTATCCAGCTCGTTGAACAGAATGCTGGCTGGACAGCGCTGGGATTGATCACCGTCGCTTTTCTGATACTGGTTGCTGTCTATCCTCAGATTATCAGGCAAATAGGGTTATGGCTGGCAGGTTCCCTTGTTCTAGCCTTCGGATTTCTGGTGCTGGGACTAATGGTGATTCAGGTCACGCGGTTCAGGATCGATGCACCTCTGCGCGATCTGGCATTGCAGCTGAGTAAGCACGAGCTGGTGGACTTTCGCACGCTGATGCCCGATCCGCGTTATGCGAAGGATGTCAAGGTATATCATGAGGACACCGACGCTGATAGTGAACCCGAGTGGGTAGTCTTCTATCGCTTCGAATTGAGCGACGGACGTAGGCCCTATGCCGGCGTAGTATATGACTATGACCGGGGCAATCCTCCTGTCCTGTTTCCCTATCGCCTGATCCCGCCTCATCGAGATTACCTCGGCGAAGAGAGTGTTAGTCTTGAACTGTTGGATGTAGTGTCTCAGGGCGAGCTGGCGGACCGGCCGGCCAAAGAACTGGTGATTTGGGGCTGGGCCGGAGGCTTACGCACTGACCTTACGATCTTCCGCCACACGCGCAACACTCTCGATTGGGAATCACCCCGGGATACGCCACCACGTTATCCAGTGATCGGTGCGTTCCGAGGTGATGGGGGCGTTAAGCTCGACCTAACTAGCAAACGTGTCACGGTTACTAGTCGGTATCTGGAACGCAGTCAGCTCGCAGTAGAGATGATATATGCGCTGGACGAGGAGCGTGGAACCTATATGAGCCTTGCTGATCCCAGCTCGCTCAAACCGCCGATCTCGCAGCGTGTCACCTTCGCGTTTGGTATGCCCTCCGATATTCTCAACACCCCTTACCCGGAAAAGATCGTGCTTGGCTTCTATGAGATGTTAGGAAAACCTTCCCCAAGCATTAACCCGCGTGATTTCTTGGTTGGGGAAGCATTGCGAGAATATGATCGAGGGAACTTTTCCTACTTTGGTCTGAGCGCAGCTCCCGGTGCGATCTCAGATCTTAGAGTCACCAGCTTGCAATACTATCCAGAGGCGGAGAGAGCGGAAGTATTGCGGTCTCCACTGGGAGAATACCCTCGCTTTATGGTTGTTAGCCTCACATTTGAAGCTTGGAAGGGTTACCAGTTCATCCGTGTTGAAAAGCCTATTGAGTGGGTTACTGTGTGGGTTGAAGGCAAGTGGAAAATTGACCATCGTAGCGCTTAGGAATAATATGCGCTGGTCAAAAACAACGTTTAGGTTGACCCCCTATCATCCGTAACCCAAATTAAAGGGGGTACAGGTTGAAATCCTCGAGAGAGACGCTTATGAATTCTCGCACCCGTATGGCGTTAGCTATGCGTCATGAGCTTCCTGATCGTGTACCCGTGATGTGTCAGTTGGCGCTGGGCCACTATTTTTTGAACACAGGTATTCCTCCCTCTCGTATCTGGTTCACCAGCGAGGGCTTTGCCGAGGCACTCGTGATGCTCCAGCGACGTTACCGCTTTGATGGCATCCTCATTAATCTGCCCGGGCGTCCACCTAATCTGTTTGACCAAGTCGCCTCTGTGGTCAAGACAGCTGAAGGCGAGCGCCTGATTTGGCACAACGGTGAAGTGACAGTTTTTCCCCCTGATGACAATCCCTATCATCTAATGGCAGATGGCAGCAAACCACCACGAGCTGACTTCGCTACCCTCGATCCAGATCACCTGGAGGTCCTAGACGACCTTGTCGGTTATACGTGGGGTGTCTACCATATCCCTTATATATTTGGCAAGACTTGTCGTGGCCCTCTTGTTGAGATACCAGACTATTTCTTGCGCACCGTCGATATGGTGATTGCGCATACTGGTCATCAAGTGTCGATACATGGTGAGGTGTTTTCGCCGTTCACCCATTTCATGGAACTGTTTGGCTACGAGAATGCACTGGTCAACCTTTTGACGGATCCAGATAAGGCGCACGCATTGCTTGACCGGTTGACGGAAGCGGTGGTGGCGTGGGCTATCGCACAAGCACGGCGCGGTGTGGACGCTGTGCTGATTTCCTCTGCTTTTGCTGGCGGGCCGTTTATCAATCGGCAAATGTATCGTGAGTTTGTCCTTCCGTATGAACGTCGCGTGGCAGAAGCGATCAAAGCAGAGGGAGTGATCGTTTACACCCACACGTGTGGCAGCATTGGTGACCGGCTGGATCTGATGGTGGAGACAGGTACACAGGGGATAGACACGCTCGACCCGCCTCCTTTAGGCAATGTTCATCTGGTGGATGCCAAACGCCAAATTGGTGATCGTGTCTTTATCAAGGGGAATATGAACGCGGTGGAGATGCTCACCTATACTACAACCGAGCAAGTCATCGCGCACGCCAGTGAGCGCATCCGCATCGGTTCACCAGGAGGTGGCTACATCCTGAGCACTGCCTGTTCGGTATCACCACGTATGGAGCCCTGGAAGCTCGAGCTGCTTACTCCGTTGGCCGAAGAGATTGGTCGCTACAACTGAGCACTTTTGTCAGGAAGTGTTATCAGACCGTGTGAGGCGAGTCTATGCTGCTGGAAGAAACATACACCTATCGCGAAATTCATGAGCAGCCACAAGTGATCATGCAGCTACTAGAACGTGAACAAACCACTGCGCAAGCGCTGGCTGCTGCTATACGCCAACGCCAAATCCACTATGTTCTCGTTGCTGCGCGCGGCACCAGTGATAATGCTGCGCGTTATGCGCAGTATCTTCTAGGTGCCGTCAATCGTTACGTAGTGGCGTTGGCCGCACCCAGTCTGTTCACTGTCTATCACAGGCCTCCTGAGCTTGGTAATGCCTTGGTGCTTGGTATCAGCCAGAGCGGCAAGAGCCCTGATATTGTGGCCGTGCTCGAGGAAGCGCGTCGCCAGGGCGCTTTGACTGCCGTGATTACCAATGCGGTCGACTCGGAGCTGGCGCGCCGAGGAGACTTCGTGCTCCATCTGGGTGCTGGCGAAGAGCGCGCCGTAGCAGCAACCAAGACCTATACGGCACAACTGGCCGCAGTTGCCCTGTTAAGCTGCTGTCTGGCAGACGACAGAGCTATGTGGGAAAGCTTATGGGCTGTTCCGGAAGCAGTGGCAGCTACGCTTTCCGCGCATGCTGATATGACACAGGTGACACGACGCTATTATGCGATGCGTCACTGTGTTGTGCTCGGACGTGGTTATAACTATGGCACCGCCTTTGAAATTGCCTTGAAGCTGAAGGAGCTCACTTACACCATTGTCGAGCCATATAGCAGCGCCGACTTTCTGCACGGCCCGCTGGCGGTCATCGAAGCAGGTTTCCCCGTCGTCGTAGTAGCTCCCAGTGGTTTGCCACTTGGCGAATTGCGCCAATTGACCCATATGCTGCGGGAACGGGGCGCGGAGGTGCTTGCTATCAGCGACGATCCCGATATGTTGGCTATGGCACACACTCCGTTGTCGTTGCCTTATACGCTGCCTGAGTGGCTCTCTCCCCTCACATGTGTACTGCCAGGTCAGCTGCTTGCTATGTACTTATCCTACGCGCGCCATGGCAACCCTGACCAGCCACGCGGATTGCGCAAAGTGACCGAGACGCTCTGATGGAATGGCCCGTCACGAATCCCGAGAAGCAGCGCGTTTGGGAACTCTACTATGCCGGCCGGCCTGAGCGAGTACCAGTGGCTTTGCGCACGAACGATCGCGTTTATATGCTGGACTCGCGCTTCAACTGCGAACGGCTCACCTATCACGACCTGTTCACCAATGCGCAGGCTATGTTGATAGCACAGCTGCGCTGGCAGTATGTGCTCCGCACTTATTACCACTACTACTGTGACCAGCCGGTTGGCTTACCGGAGTGTTGGCAAGTCAGTGTCTTTCTGCATAACACCTATGAAGCTTGGGCACTTGGTTGTCCCCTGCGCCTGGAACCCGGTCAGGTACCCGATACGGTACCCTGTTACACCGATGATCGCAAGTGGGCAATCTTCGATATAGACATCGAACGGCCTCTTCAGCTCCCTTCCTTTCGGCGTGCCATCGAGCTGACTGAACAGATGATGGAGCTTGCGCGCGGAATGGAATTCTTTGGCCGTCCAGTGGAAGTGTTGCCCTATCTGCAAACTGCTTCGGACGGTGCACTTACGGTTGCCTTGAACCTTCGTGGGGTGGAGTTTCTCACCGATCTTGTGGAAGACGCTGACTATGCCGACAGGTTGCTGGCTTTCATCACTCAGGCAGCTGTCAACCGTGTTCGGGCGCTTCTCGCCTATTGGGGCAGGCGACTGAATGGCGAGCTATGGCTCGCCGATGACAGTGTCGTTACCATTAGCACTGCTACGTATCGCGAACGTGTCCTTCCGTATCATCGATACTTCTATGACTCGCTTGATCCGGGGCACAAACTCAAACGCGTCTTCCATCTGTGCGGCGACGCAGCGCGTTTCTTCCCTATCATTGTCGAGGCATGCAATGTGGACTCTATTGATACTGGCTTCCCAATAGACCTTGCACGGCTGCGTCGTGCGGTTGGCCCCGATGTTGAGATTTGTGGTGGTGTAGAGGTTGGTCTGCTGCTCAAAGGTACTCCCCAACAAGTGCGTGAGCGCACGCGCCAAGTATTGGAAAGTGGGGTCACGGCGGGAGGGCGTTTTGTGTTGACCGAGGCGAATAACCTCCCGCCTTGTGTGCCAGAAGAGAATTTAGATGCTATGTACCGCGCAGCAGTCGAGTTCGGGCAGCTGCAGTAGCTATCCGCTTTAGACGAACTTGCTGATGCGCTGACGCACATCTTGGGCGAAGCGCTCGATGTGTTCCAGCACATATGCAGCGATGTCGCGTTGTGGATCCTCAATCAGTGGCGTGAGGTTCATCGCAAACGTTAGCCCCTCGCTCACGTCCACCTCGTGAGACGCGTGGTATGTGGCATGAGCACGGCGACGTCCCAAAGTCGCTAAGTCATACCGCTTGCCGCCGCAGATCTGCGAGTCAAAGATGCCTAATAAGGCAGCTTGCAAGTTAGGATGTGCTGACACATCGAGCGCCACCTTGTCCTCATCAAGCAACCAATCCAGATCGCGCCACACCTCGCATCCATAAATCTCCTTGGGGCGCTGGTCAACGGGTAAGCTGCGGATGGCTTGGATCACACGCACTGCTACGCCTACGTGTGTATCGTGTTTGTCAGCCAGATTGTGTGTGTACACCACTTCTGGTCGCGCCAAACGTAGCAAGGCAGCAATGTCCGTAATGGGACCAAGGTTGTTGCTGTCCTTGACCGCTGAACTGGGATAGTCGAGCAATGCTTGTGCCGCGTATTCTCCCACTACAGCAGCCTTTTTCTGTTCCTTAATGCGCACCACGCGCATCTGTTCATCCGTGTAGTCCTTATACAGATCATCACGCGGTGATCCTGCGCCGTTGGTCACTACGACACCAGTGAACCAGCGGTCTGGCTGCTGAAAACAGTGCAGGATACCATGCGCAGCCATGATCTCCAGGTCGTCTTGGTGGGCACTGATCGCCATGTGAGTCGTACGCGCCAGTGCTTCTTCCTCTGGCAGACCATCCGGGACGAATAGTTGAGCAGTGGGCATAGTGAATTTCATAGCGGCCTCCTCATTATTGGGGATCATCCCCAAGATTGCTCCACGGGAAAAATCTTTCCTCAATGTACCACGGATTGCGTCGACGATGAAATTTGTAGCGTACGAAGCGCTGGCCGGCACCTGATGAGTTTGACCATCTCCCGTGCGCAAGTCTTCCGGGCAGCTAGCAGCTAGAGGACAAGCTTATCCGGATCGAGTCACCTGCTTTGGAAGTTGGCTTCAGAGGTAGGCGTTGGGAGAAGGAAATAGATGATGACAAGGATGTGCACGTTGACAGGATACTGTACCAGTGATATCCTCGAAACACCCGAGGATCTGCGATTGTGCTTGCAGAGCACCCCTCCCGACCGTGGTCGTGGACTACTGACTGTTAACCATTCAAGTGACACAAGATCGCTCCACCGTGAGCTGGAATGCCATCCATGTACCGGGACCATGTATCCCCCCAAGAGGAAAGGAGATCTGCCAGATGCTCAAGGGATTACTGCGCGTCGTTGACGATGCTGGCATAGAACGCATCCACCAGGCTGCGCTCGAGGTACTGGAGAGGACTGGCTTAATATTGCGAGGGCGCTTTTTGCTTGAGGCGCTGGCCGACGCCGGTTGTCGGGTTGATTTCGAGCGGCAGCGTGCCTGGTTTTGCCCAGAGGTTGTAGAACGTCAGATCGCTGCACAGCGCAACCGCTACCGTATGGTGCGCTCATCGCTGTGGTACCCCTTCTGCCGAGAGCTACCCGAATATGATGCTGCTTGGCCAGACGAGTTCGTAGTGGACTATGGCTTTACGACACCGTCAATATATGATTATCCAGCAGGGTGCTATCGGCCGCCTACTGTACAAGACCAGATCGACATGATCAAGTTGGGTGACGCTTTGGAAGCAGTAAAAGCGGTTAATGCGCCGTTCATCATCGCTGAGTACGATTCGAGCATTGAGTCAATTGAGTCAGCTCGTCTGTTGTTGTTGCACACCAACAAGCCAGGCTGGGTGGGCGTCTCCGATCCGCGCCAGGTCAAGTATCTAGCCGAGATGGCCCAGCTGGCGCTTGCGGTTATGGGTATGTCAGACCAAGAGGAAGCTTTGCGCACTCAGCCTCCATTGTTTGCTCACGCCTACTGTACTACGTCTCCCTTGAAGCTAGATACACATCCTTGCAATGTGCTGGCCGAGGCGCTACGCTACCGCTTCCCTATCAACTTTGCGCCCATGCCGATCTTAGGCGGCACGACACCGGTTACTCCAGCCGGCAGCGCTGTCATTGCCACCGCTGAGATCTTGGGCTGTATCACTGCCTGCTCGCTAATTGCGCCGGATGCTTTCTACTTCGCAACTGCTATCTCGGGCGAAATGGACATGAAAACGACCCAGATTTGTTACGCCACACCAGCAGCCATCCTGACTGATGCCTTGTTGCATCAACTCTTCCGCTTCAAGTATGGTATCGTACTAAACGTCGAGCCTGCCTATGTGGAGGTCAAATGCCCTGGTATTCAAGCCGCTTTCATGAAGACGTACCGTCAGCTGGCATTGGCAGCAATGGTGAGTGCTCCGCTTGGCATTGGACTGCTGGATAATGGATCTGCTTTCTCGCCTACCCAAGCAATGCTCGACCTGGATATGAACCACGCCCTGTATGGGCTGGCGAAGGGAGTGGTGGTGAACGACGAGACGTTGTGTGTAGATTTGATCCATCAGCTGGCCTTTTGTGAGCAAGAGGCTTACATCAGCAGTGATCACACGCTGGCACATTTCCGTGAGTTGTTGTGGAACACGTGCTATTTCGATCGCACTTACCGACGCGAGACAAGCTATCGTCACGATGAGGCTGACCGGCGACTGTTAGATATGGCTGAACGTGACTGGCGGCGGCTGGTGGAGACTCACGTCTCACCCGAACGTGACGTTGCCTTCCTGAGCGAGCTGGAACGCATCACTGCCGCCGCGCGCGAGGAGCTCCTCGGGTGAACATTGACATTTCAACGCCACGCATGATATCCTCTCATCGCGTGGCATTCATCACTTTCGCAGAGGAGACGTACCAGGAATGACTGTAATCACCCCACGCGAGCTATACGAGTGGTGCAAAATCCCCTACTACGAGTTGGAAAACCATCCGCGCCTCAAAGTGCCCTTCCGTCTATGCAAAGACTCAGTCGAGATGGGGCAGCTGATGGCGCGTGAGCTGGTAGAGGAGATTAAGGCGCACAATGCACGCGGGGAAGTGACCCGTGCCATTATCCCATGTGGCCCCAGCTGCTGGTATCGTCCTTTTACCGAGCTGGTCAATCGAGAGCGGGTGAGCTTGCGTAATCTGATCGTCTTCCACATGGACGAATGTTTGGACTGGCAGGGACGCGAGCTGCCGCGCCGGCATCCCTACAGCTTTCGCGGCGAGATGGAACGTCTCTTTTACGACCCGGTGGATGCTGAACTGGCTGTTCCGGAGGAGAATCGCAACTGGTTGACCCCTGCCACAATGGAACAAGTACGTGAACGTATCTGGTCGGCACCTATTGACATCACCTATGGTGGTTGGGGACAGGATGGCCACATTGCCTACAACCAGGCACGTCGCCATCCTTACAGTCAGGTCACTTTGAACGAGCTGCGAAACTCCAGCATTCGGATTCAGGAGAATAACTGGGATACCATCCTGGCCTTGGCACAACGAACCTTTGGTAGCGCCTATCAGTTCGTGCCGCCGATGTCCATCACATTGGGTGTCAAGGAATGTCTCTCCGCGAAAAAGGTGCGACTCTTCAGTGATACGGGTGCTTGGAAGCAGACCGCGTTACGCGTAGCACTTTTTGGTCCACTTACCCCTGATTACCCTATTACTTTGTTGCAGGAACACCCCGATGCACTTATCACCGCGACCGTTGACACTGCTCGCCACCCCATCAGTGAACATCCAGAGTGGGATCTGGGTGTATGAATCCGCTCTATGTCGATATCGCTAGAGCACCTTACCGCGCTCTAATAGGTGTGGGAGGCATTGGTGCTGGTTCCTTTTTTGCCATCAAAGGCAATCACACGTTGGGACGTGAGGAGAGTCGCAGCGGTCACTTTCTCCCGCGGCGCGATTACTGCAAGCTGCACATTATTTGCCATTATGTTCAAACTCTGTTGGGAGCGTCATTCACCACGATCCCTATCGGTAAGGTGGGTGAAGACGAAGTGGGAGAAAGGTTGGTACGTGAGATGCAGGAGGCAGGGCTGAACACGTGCTATGTCCAAGTTGCGCCCGGTTTGGAAACACTTTTCTCCTTTTGCTTTATCTACCCGGACGGCAGCGGTGGCAATCTGACCACCGATGATTCGGCAAGTGCGCATGTGGATGCTGCATACGTCCGGACAACCGAGCCCGAATTTGGTCGCTTCGCTGGTCATGGTATTGCCTTGGCAGCACCCGAAGTGCCACTTGCAGCGCGCCAGGCACTTTTGGAGTTGGGCACCCGTTATCACATGTTCCGGGTGAGTGCGTTCGCTACCGGGGAGCTGGCCGAGGCGATGCAGCTGGGTATGTTGCAGCAGATGGACTTGCTGGCGCTCAACCGTAGCGAAGCCGCTGCGTTCGCTCATCTGGACGCGGAAGAATATGCACCTGCTGTGATCGCGCAGGCGGCCGTAGAAGAGTTGATGCGGCTGAATCCAGCCGCTTGGCTGACTGTCACAGCTGGCGCACACGGCAGCTGGAGCTGGGATAGTCGGCAGCTAGTGTATCGGCCAGCTATTCCGGTCACTGTCGTCAGCACAGCTGGTGCGGGTGATGCCTTCTTGGCAGGTGTGCTTGTGGGGTTGGTGGCAGGGCTCACGCTGCATCAAGCCCATGAATTGGGTGTGCTGGTTGCTGCTCACTCAGTTACATCGCCACACACGATCAATAAGGAGACTAACCGTGTCACTTTACGTCAGCTTGTTGAGCGCATGCATATACCCTTGGACGAAGCAGTGTATCGCTTGCTGGCGTCGTAGTGCCCAAGTATAGCGTACCACATTTGTTGGCGCGCACTCTGGCATAGAGATGGAGAGGGAGGCTATCTCACGATGAGATCCCTTAATGATATTGTCGCCCGTATGATCGCTCTGCGTGCACAGGGCATCCAGCTGACCCTGTTAGCTGCTTGTCCCAACTCAGCAGCTGTGCTTGAGGCGGCTGTCAAGGCGGCGGCAGCCAACAACATGCCTATGCTGTTCGCCGCGACATTGAATCAGGTGGATCGCGATGGAGGATACACGGGCTGGACACCGGGCACTTTTGTCGCTTCAATTCGCCACTACGCTGCGAAGTATCGCTGGGATGGTCCTCTCTATCCTTGTCTCGATCACGGAGGCCCATGGCTCAAGGATGTCCACGCGTTAGCCAATCTCTCCTACGAGGAGACAATGGAAGAGGTGAAAGCGTCATTAGTGGCGTGCCTGGAGGCCGGCTATGCACTCTTGCATATCGATCCCACAGTGGATCGCACTCTGCCGCCTGGTCAACCGGTGCCTGTTGAGATCGTGGTGGCGCGCACCATTGAGTTGATTGAACATGCGGAACGTGAACGTGAACGACGCAATCTGCCGCCGGTCTCCTACGAAGTGGGCACTGAAGAGGTACACGGAGGGCTAGTGGATCGTGATGCATTCTGTCGCTTTGTACACGGCCTTCGCATGGGATTAGCAGAGCGCAATCTGCTAGCCGCTTGGCCATGCTTCATTGTGGCGCGTGTGGGTACTGACTTGCATACCACCTTCTTCGACCCGGAATCGGCACGTTGGCTTTATGAGGTGGTGGCACCACTTGGATCATTGATCAAGGGGCACTACACCGATTGGGTAGAGAATCCGTCCGAGTACCCAGCCACCGGGATGGGAGGCGCCAACGTTGGGCCGGAGTTCACAGCTGAGGAGTATCTGGCATTACAGGAGCTGTGCGCCAAGGAGGCGGATGCCAAGCGAAGTCGGCACCATATCGAGCTATCCGGTTTTATGGCGGCTCTGGAGAAAGCAGTATACGACTCGATGCGCTGGCGCAAATGGTTATTGCCAGAGGAGTATCCTGGCTCTGGCCAGACGGATATGGCGCAACCGGATGCCCAGTCAATCTGGCGTGGGTTGGCGCCGGAGCGGCGTGCATGGTTGACACAGACTGGTGCTCGTTACGTATGGACGTCCCCCCAAGTGGTAGCTGCACGACAGCAGCTGTATCACAACCTTGCGCCTATTATCCCTGACCCACATGCAGTAGTGGTCGAGCGGATTGCGCGCTGTATGGAAAAATATGTTCTGGCCTACCACTTGTTCGACACAGTGACTCTGCTAGGAGATTAGCACGAAGCGGAAATGCTTCGTATTCGTGCACAGACTAACTATCCTAACTGAGGAGATTGTATCCGACAATCCGGAAGTCAGACTGCGTGTTCGTGCAAATGACGCGCTGCCACGAAGGTAAGCCCGTGCTCGGTCAAGGCGCGCGCCGTGCGGTTAAGCGCATCGTGCTTGTCCAAGTAGTTGCACTCTAAGAAAGCCATATCGCCACTGGCCTCGATTTCTGCCTTCTCTCGAAAATAGTCCAAAATGTCCGAAGGATGTGCTCGCGTCTGCTCTATGTCAGGATCGCCCCCTTCGTGCTTGGCAGCAATGTTGGGCACTCGGGAAGCCAGCTCCACCAGCTCGTCGCGACGCAAGTAGGGCTGGCGTACAATAGATTTCCATGTTTCGGTGATATGGTGTTCGAAGCGCACCAGGTCCTCGAAGCCAAGCTTCTTGCGCACTTGTGTTGTGAGCTCAATGGTTGGGTTGTTGACACTATTGCTCCAGTTAAATCCTATCAGGGGGACGCTGCCGTCATCCCGCGCGAAAAGGCGTGCACCAATGAGCGTCCACAGAGCGGCATAAGGGTTGTCGTTGCCCATAAAGACGGAAATCTTGAACTCGTTGTCTACCCCGATTTTGTGTAGCAAATAGCCAAGCAACACAGTGCCCGAATTGACATTGAGCACCTGTCTGATGCCGTATGTGGTATAGTAATACAGATACTCGTCTAGCCATTTAAGGGCATAGTCATTGGGCTGGCCCACCCCACCGAAGTAACCGGTGATCGTTTCGGGTCCGCCTAAGTGGATGTTGGCGCCGTCCGTGCCGCGAGTGTCCAGCGTCTCAACGTAGCTGGCACCGATAATTTGCGTTGCAGCCGCAACTGCTAGGATGTCGCCGTTGTCGCGTTCTTGTTCCTTCATCTTGCGCACCCGGATGTAGCGTCCCGGCATTAGCTCACGACGTTCGATAGCTTGACATGCCTCGCTGATCAGCCATGGAAAGTACTGCAACGCGCTGATCTCTAGCACCACCGCCAAGCGGTCGTCGAATTGCATTTGCTCTGCCCGGTCGCCCAGCACCATACGTCGGTATTCTGCGATACTGACGAAGGCGCCACGGTCGCGTTGCTCCATGAGCCAGTACAAATCGTCAAGATAGGGTGAACGAATGTCTTTCAAACGTGCCAAAAGGTTGGGCAAACGGCGTGCCTCCTCCGCCTTGCGGTTGATCTCCTCCACCGAGCCGTACTTCTCCACCACTGCCAGAAAGTCATTGATGACACGAGTCTCTGGATCGAGCAGCAATGCGTTGATCATCTCCAGCTGGTGCTGCGTGATGCGCAATCTCTGGCGGTTAGTCTCGTCCATTCTGCTCTGTGTGCCTCCTCTGGGAATAGAACGTATATCCCCTTGTCTCTTTCACTACAATGGGGTCGAGGACAAAGGAGTGAGGTTTCTTAACGCTCACGATATAAGCGCTCGCGGATAGCCATCACGTCGCGGCGCAATGCATCCTTGCGTTCGATCTCGCAGACGATTTTCTGGGTGCCATGTAGGATAGTGGTGTGATCGCGGCCGCCCAAAGCTTGGCCGATCTCAGGAAGCGAGGCGCCGGCTTCCTGTCGCGCTAGGTACATCACCATTTGTCGTGGCATAACTACTTCCTTGTGGCGGCTAGGACCTAGTAGCTCTTCCTCTGACACACCGTAGTAGGCAGACACCGTGGCGATGATCTCCGAAATGCTAACGCGCTGTCTGCGTTCCACCAAGTCGCCCAAAGTGCGTTGTGCCACATCCAGCGTGATCGCTGCACCGCTCAGCCGCGCATTTGCCAGCACACGGTTGAGAGCTCCCTCCAGTTCGCGGATGTTACTCTGCATCTGTCTGGCAATGAAATAGGCCACATCATCGGGCAGAAGCACCCCTTGCGTTTCCGCTTTGGCGCGTAAAATAGCAATGCGCAACTCTAGATCGGGTGGCTGGATATCAGCGATGAGTCCCCACTGAAAGCGTGAAGCCAGACGTTCCTCCAAGGTGGTAATCGCCTGTGGTGGACGATCACTTGACATAACAATCTGGCGTCCGGAGGAATGCAGTGCATTGAAGGTATGAAAGAATTCTTCCTGGGTGCCTTCCTTGCCAGCGATAAACTGTATGTCGTCCACCAGCAGGTAGTCCGCGCTACGGTAGCACTCGCGGAATGCCTCAGTAGAACGGGTACGAATAGCGTTGATGAGATCATTGGTGAAAGTCTCGGAGGAGACATACAGCACCTTCAAGTGGTGCGCCAATGCATAGTTGCCGATTGCCTGGAGCAGGTGGGTCTTACCCAGTCCCACGCCTCCATAGATGAACAGGGGGTTGTAGGCACTCGCAGGTGTCTCTGCTACAGCCAGGCAAGCTGCATAAGCCAGACGGTTCGAGCTGCCGACGATGAAGCGTTCGAATGTGTACTGTGTGTTGAGGGCGAATCGTGAGGGATGACCAGAAAGTGCAGAGAAATCAGATGCCTTGCTGGAATTTCCCTCGTTTTCATCAGGTGAACGTAGTTGCAGTGCCGAGGGGGGCTGCGATGGGCGCAATGGTTGTGCTTGCACAACAAAGCGCACCTCGACCGAGCGATTGATAATGCCGGTCAGCGTACGTTTGATGATGCCCATCAACCTGTTCTCCAGCCAGTCCTTGGCATAGCCATTTTGTACGCCGATAATGAACGTGCCGTCTTCGTACGCAATTGCCCGGGTCGGTTTGACCCATGTGTCGAAAGTTGCCTTGGTCATCTGCATTTGTAACTCGCCAAGGGCGGTTTGCCACACCATCTGCGGATTCACCATATGTCCCAACCTCTTATGAGACACGCTCAGATGTTCCATGAGTATCTCGACGCTTGGCGCGTCTGTGGGCGTTATTAGAGACACAAAAACCCCTCTATGGTCGTCTCAATAAGACGCTCCATGCAATAAACTGCTATTCTGATGCAAAAGTCCGTCGGTCGGCCAACTACAAGTATGGACAAGGTGTCCAGAGCCGACGCCATAGGTACTGTGGAGGCCTATGGCTTGATGTTAACCTTGCCCTGTCAGGGGTGCTAGGTAAGCATGTTGTGAGTGCAATGCGCTTTCCATTCTAACATAAAGCAGGTGACGCGTCAATGCGATTTTTCAAGTTCACGTGAGGGCGTGTCCGTGATTTAAGGTTGTGCCCGCAATAACACGTCCGGACGCAAGAACTTGTGGTTGGTATGGTCTAGTACTACCTAATGGTAGAGAGGGCGCAAGCACCTGCTAAGGAGTTTCCCAGACCGTAAGGGCGAGTTTTAAGGTTGTTATGGCAAATATGCGGGTCATAACGTATAATAAGATTCGGTAATGACGGAGGTGACATATGGCAGGGAGGATATTGTTGGTCGAGGATGAAGCCAGAGTTGCCAGTGTGATAAGTCGTACTCTGCGTTTGGAAGGTTATGAGGTCGAGATAGCACCAAACGGCGAGGCAGCACTTAGCAAGGCACTCAACAGCTCTCCTGACCTTATCATCCTAGATCTTATGTTACCTGACATAGACGGACTGGAGGTATGTCGTCAGCTGCGTGCTGTGGGCGTTAAAGAGCCAGTGCTTATGCTGACCGCGCGTGATGCTATTCCCGACCGCGTGGCAGGTCTGGATGCAGGAGCGGATGACTATCTGGTCAAGCCCTTTGACTTTGAGGAATTGCTGGCGCGTCTTCGTGCGTTACTGCGTCGCACTGCACGCTATGAGACCAGCACACCCTTGCGCTTTGCCGACCTGGAGCTCGACCCGTTAACACGACGCTGTACACGTGGCGGAAGACCTATTCACCTCACTACGAAGGAGTTTGACATCCTGGAGCTCTTTATGCGCCATCCCAACCAGGTGTTGACACGCGACCTCATCTACGATCGCATCTGGTCATACGATTTTGCCGGCGAGTCAAACATCATCGACGTCTATGTGCGTTATCTGCGTGCGAAGACTGAAGAAGGGGGAGGCTCGCGTCTAATCCACACGGTGCGTGGGGTGGGTTACGTGTTGCGCGAAGAGCCATGGTGAGAAAATATGGCCATTCGCACGCGATTGGCCGTCTGGTACACCGGGGTGACGGCAGGCATTCTGTTGATCTACCTGCTGCTCAGCTGGGCACTTTTGCATACCCAGCTGTTCAGAGAACTGGACCGCCAACTGGCTGAGCGTGCGGAAGAAGTGCGGCGCGACATCTTGCGCCGGACAGATCTCCGGATGGCATTGGAAGAGGGCCTGATCCGCTTACCCACGACATCACTTGGTGCGCCTCCGGTCTATCTCCAAGTTGTGCGTGGCAACGAGAGTGTGACAGCGCGTTCGGCTAACTTAGACGGCTGGCGGTTGCCGCTTGATATGGACCTGATGGCTGTTAACCTTCAAGGACGCGCCGGCTACAAGACAATTACTATGGAAGATGGGACATTGCTACGCCTGTATAGCGCTCCTCTTATGGCCTCAGGGCGAATGATCGGTGCGGTGCAGGCAGGCTATCCCTTGCAGGATGTGGAACGTGTGCTCCGACGTGCTTGGCTTACGTTGGCAGCCGGTGGGCTATTGGCGCTGCTGGCTATCGGAGGAGCAGGCTGGTGGCTGGCATCACTGGCACTGCGTCCGATCGATCGTATTACGCAGGCAGCGTTACAAATCGCCAGTACCCATGATCTCCGGCAGCGCCTGCCGCTTCCACGCGCTCACGACGAGACGTATCGTCTGGTAAGCACCTTCAACGCATTGCTGGATCGGCTAGCGCAAGTGATCGACGCACAACAACGCCTGGGTGCAGATGTCTCCCATGAGCTGCGTACGCCACTGACCACCATTCGTGGTAACGTGGCATTGCTGCGGCGTGGTGCGGCAGATGATCCGCAAGAGCGCAGAATAGCCTTGGACGCTATTGAGGCAGAGGTCAACCGCATGAGCCGTCTGGTCGCGGACCTGTTGCTTTTGGCTCAGGCGGATGCGGGGATGCAACTGGAGAAGCAGCTGGTGGAAATGGATACCCTTTTGCTGGAGGTATACCGCCAAGCGCAGGCGATGGCTACGGTCGGCTCAGGAGGTGTCGAACGGGTGACGGTGCGTTTGGGTCATGAGGATCAAGCGTTGGTGCTGGGTGACCCCGACCGGCTGCGCCAGCTGTTGCTCAACTTGGTAGACAACGCCATCAAGTACACTCCGCGTGGTGGTGTGATCACCCTGTCACTCTACCGCGAGAATGGCTGGGTGCGTGTAAGTGTACAGGATACCGGCGCAGGCATTCCTGCGGAGGCGCTACCTCACATTTTTGAACGCTTTTTCCGCATGCCACGCTATGGACGCAAGGGTGTAGGACTGGGTCTGGCGATCGCGCGCTGGATCGCTGAAGCGCACAATGGCCGTTTGGAGGTGGAGAGTGAAGTGGGACAAGGTTCCACCTTCACCCTATGGCTGCCGGAGGCAAAGGATTCCCAGCTTTCTTAGGGGTGAGAATGGTCACGTTGCGTTGTTTTTCTGTCAAGTTTGTGACATAATGATGTCGAATAGAGGTTTCTACAGGCTAATGGTGCTCTCTGACGGAGGGGAGGCCTATGCGTCGTCCAGGTATATGGGTTGCCAACGGTAGTCCGTCTGACCCTGCCAAGATGTTGAGCTGGCGGCCCGGTGCACTTACTGGGTTCTTCGACTATCTCGGCCCCAATCGTGTGTTGCCCTACAAGCAGCAGCATCCGGAAGCAGTGATTATTGTGCGTTTTCAACATCCCCATAACTGGCAGGAGGACATCAATGCCTCAGCGCGACGGCTGAGCGACATGGTGATCAGCAAATGGCCCGAAATCCGTGATTTGGACGCTTACGTCTACTTTTGTAACGAGATGAACCTGCACTACGAAAACGGCGATCCCAACCCGGGCAATCAGCATCTCTACGAGACACCCGAGTTCTATCGGCGCTATGCCGATTGGGCGCGTCAGGTCGCCGACCGTATTAAGCAGAGATATCCTCAGATGAAGCTGGTCTGTCCGCCCTTTGCTTTTGGACATCACGAAGACGGCGCGCCCGACGACAATGGCAATCCCACCGAGGGATGGGCGGGGTATGATTACTTGGCCGATACGGTGCGCAGCCACTTTAGCAACATTGTTACCTTTCATGCGTATTGGGGACACGCGGGCGGTAGTGTGCGTGATTGGTTGTATGACCCGCGTCTGTCGAGCTGGTACGCCTTCCGATGGCGACGCGTGCTCAAGCTGTTCGAAAAACGCTATGGCATCCAGGCGCGGGTGATCATCGACGAAGCAGGTAACTTCGGTGCCTCTGACTACGATTTTACTGATCAGGTCATCTATTATGCACGGCAAACACTGGCTGATCCACGCGTCATCGCATTAACCTTCTTCTTGTGGCAGGATCCGACGCGCAGCCCGGGCAATCTACCTAACTCGTGGGTGGACCGTTGTCGCAATCTGGACAACCATGTGACACGTTTAGCTGCCATGCCCGACGTGGAGATTGCGCCACTGCAACCCACACCTCCCGGCAAGGCTATCCGCGTCTTGATGCCTGATAAGACGGTACGCGTGATGGATCTCGAAGAATATCTGCGCGGCGTCGTGGCTGCCGAAATGCCTTACACCTGGCCTCTCGAGGCGCTCAAGGCGCAGGCGGTAGCTGCGCGCAGCTATGCCATGGCGGCTATCTCTCGCCCGCGACACTATCCTGAAGCAGATGTCTGCACCACGACGCACTGTCAGGTCTATAACGAAGCGCGTATCAACCCCAATTGTGATCTGGCCGTGCGTCAGACCAGGGGTCAGGTGATTTTGTACAACAACCAGCTCGCAACTGCGTATTACTGTGCCAACTGCGGTGGGCATACGGTGGGTAACGAGACTGTCTGGGGTGGTGCTCCATTGCCCCATCTGCGCCCGGTGCCTTGCATCAATCCTGGCCCTAAGAAAGGGCATGGCGTGGGCATGTGCCAGTGGGGCGCGCATGATATGGCAGCCCGTGGTGACAGCTACGAAACAATCCTCAAGCACTACTATACCGGCATCCGTCTCTCTTCAGAGCCAGAGCAACCTCCCACGCCTCAGCCAGGCGTTGAAGAGGGAGAGATTGGCGGCAAAGTAACTGATGTTGCAGGCCGGCCAGCATCCAACGTGCGGCTTCGCCTCTCCCGGGAGGGATGGAGTGGGGAGGCAATCACCGGTCCAGATGGCAGCTACCGATTCACTCAGCTGCCGGCGGGTACCTATGAGCTTGTTATTGTGGACTACGATGTACGCCGCACCGGATTACAGTTGACGCGGGGGCAACGGATGACATTAGACTTGCAGCTGCCACCAGCGTCCAAACCGCGTTGGGAAATGCGTGTCGAGCGCAAGTTTGGGTTACCCATCCTAGCTGGCTCGTTGCCGCGAAGTGGCATTGAGGTAACACTACACTTGCCCATTGGTATCACGCTCAAGCGCACGAGTGGCAGCAAGCCCCAGTACGGTCCAGGAGGCTTTGAGTTTTGGGCGCCCAATCGCGGACTCTACAAGATCAGCTTTCTCGATCAGACGTTTGAGCTGACGCTGGATGGTGGATTCACCCTGGTCACCTTCACTGAGACGACTGGGGTCCCTGTCAGCAAGGGCATCATCCAGGGTCGGCTGCGTGATCAAAACGGGAACCCAGTGGCAGGGCGACAGGTGGTGCTACGCGATGGTGGTGCGCCGCGCGCCGCCACCACGGGGCCAGATGGAAGCTTCCAGTTTGGTGATCTGGGCGCTGGCAGTTACGTGTTGAGTGTGCCGGAGGCGGGCGTAACTCAGACAGTGCAGAGCGACGGGCGCAGCACGGTTACGGTGTCGCTGACATTGCCATCTGCTCCACCTGTGCCGGTCCAGCCGAGTGGTCAGTGGATGATGAAGGTGACACGTTCACCCGGCATGGCGCTTATCGCCGGCACGCTGCCGGAAGCCGGTATCCCGCTGATCATCACGCCACCGTATGGACAGCCAATCCGCGTGGTCAGTGGCAGCTGGCCCAGCTTGGGGGTAGGTGGCTTCCGTGTGCCTGCGCTCTATCGGGGTGTTTACACCATTCAGTTCCTGGATCAGACCTTCAAAGTGACGGTGGACGGTCAGTACACGTTGCTCACCTTTGTGCGCAGTGCCTCAGGGAACTCGCCAGCGGATACCCGATCAGCGGAAGCCGCAGTGCGCATTGTTTCGCCTCCTATGTCCCGCGCCGCAGCAGAGGAGCTGCTCCAACAGTTGGAAGCGGACCCGCAGATGCACGGTCGCTTTGGTGTGGAGAGTGTATGAACGGGCAACTCGCTTTGTTTGCCGCCGGGGACGAGAAAGGCCTGCCGCGCGTTTTCACGGTGAGCGAGGTCACGAGGCGCATCCGAGCTTGGCTAGAAGCGGATCGCGTCCTGCAGGACCTGTGGCTGGTGGGTGAGGTTTCCAACTGGAGACAGTCCCCTGCTGGTCATGTCTACTTTACCCTTAAGGATGACCAAGCGGCTATGCGTTGTGTGTTGTGGCGCTCAAACGCACACCAGGTCAGCTATCTGCCCGCAGGTGATGGCGAGACGGTTTTAGCACATGGTTACGTCTCTGTATACGACCCTCAGGGCGTTTATCAGTTGTATGTAGATGAGTTGCAGCCACTCGGTCTGGGCAGCTGGTATGCACGCTTCGAGGAACTGAAAAGAAAGTTGGAAGCCGAGGGACTCCTCACACGTCCGCGCCGCCCATTGCCCACCTTTCCACGGCGTATTGGGGTGGTCACATCGCCTAGTGGTGCTGTATTACGCGACATCCTCAATGTGTTGCGGCGGCGTTATCCGCTGGCCGAGGTCATTCTGGCGCCCACACTGGTACAAGGCGACGATGCCCCGCCACAAATCGTACGTGCATTGCAGGCGATTGCGCGTGTGCCACAAGTGGATGTAGTCATCCTAGCGCGCGGCGGTGGTTCTATCGAGGACTTGTGGGCCTTTAACGACGAGCGGGTAGCACGTGCGATTGCCGCTTCGCCGTTGCCAGTGGTGTGCGGCGTAGGCCACGAAACCGATTTTACCATTGCTGACTTTGTCGCCGATATGCGGGCACCGACACCTTCTGCCGCAGCCGAGCTGGTGACGCCGGACCGGACTGAATTGCAGCGGCGCATCGCAACGTTACGTCGTGGCCTCGCTGCCGCCTGTACTAACCTGATTGTCCGTCTGCGTCGCAAGCTGGAGGGAGAGAAGAGGTCGTTACGGCAGCTCTCGCTACGCACTCGATTGCAGCGACTGCGCCAGCGTGTGGACGAACTAGCACTGACAGCCATGCGCACGGTACGCTATGCCTTGGTGCTGCGGCACGAACGGTTGAGGGGATTGCGCTGGCGTCTAGAAGTGCTTAATCCGACGGCTACCTTGGCACGCGGTTATGCCATTGTGTACCGGCAGGATGACCACCGGGTGGTGGTGCGGGTCGCACAGGTCTCCCGCGGAGATCGTTTGACAGTTCGGGTATCCGATGGTTACTTTAGAAGTACAGTGGATTGAGTACGCATCCCTTGATTGTCTCAACAATGGCTGTAAAAGGCGAAAAAATGGGTGAACAGAAGAATCTTACCTTTGAGCAGGCACTAGCCGAGCTGGAGCAGCTGGTGCAGGAGATGGAAAGCGGTAACCTGGAGCTCGAGCGTGCCTTGCAACTGTTCGAGCGTGGTATGGAGCTGGCACGCCATTGCAATGAGCTGCTGGACACAGCCGAGTTGCGTGTGCGCCAGCTGGCGCCGGACGCTATGGCCGGCGATGAAGCGAGCTTAACACCTTTCGAACCTCCTGCCTCGGCTGAGGAGCAGTGGTGATCCGCGGACGCTGCACCCGTTAGTACAGTATGGATACTCCGGCCCGACAACGTTGGCGCATCATCTTCGCCAAGGAAAGTCCCCTGCGTTACATTTCGCATCTGGATCTCTACCGCACGTGGGAACGGATCTTCCGCCGCGCTGGCATCCGGGTGGCGTATAGTAAAGGTTTCAACCCGCAGCCGCGCATTCAGCTGGCTGCCGCGTTGCCAGTAGGTTACATAGGCAGCGCCGAGGTGATGGACGTCGTTCTGGAAGAGGTCATCGAAGTGGGTGATCTGTTGCACTGTCTCCAATCCGTTGCACCTGTGGGGTTGCAGGTGAGGGAGGCATACCCGGTACCTTTGGAGTCGCCGGCATTGCAGGCGCAACTGTGTCAAGCGGAGTATCGCGTGCACGTGCGCACGCCGCTGGCAGGTGAGGAAATCGCACAACGCGTCGCTGCTTTCCTGAGTTTGACCCATTTCCTCCAAGAGCGCACGCGTCAACGCCGCATTGAGACGATCGATTTGCGACCCCTGGTCGACGATCTGCGCCTAGAACATTGCACAAACGGTGAGGCAGTGTTGTGGATGCGTGTCAAGAGTGGTGCACAGGGCTCTGTGCGCCCTGAAACGGTACTGGAGGCATTGGGATTGCGTGATGCCTCACCGCGCATCGAACGCACCCGTCTGATCTGGCAGGAAAGCTGACGCGCAGAAGAGCAACGCCACAGCCAGTCGCAATATGCTGTCAGTTGTGCGGCAACAACCTTTTCCCCAACAACAGGCGATAGCAACTGGTACGGAAAGTGAAGGATCCAGCATTGCGTCCACCTTGTCATACTGACCGATCGAGCGGATAGCATAAGGTCCATGCGCTGGGTGGTACGCTGTAGATCTGAATGCCAAAGAGCCTTCTCAGCACTTTGAACGAAGGTCAAACCCTTTATTGGCGCAGATCTTCTGCGTCTTCGTTCATGGGTACACCTGACCCAATGTGCGCGGGAAGGGCTGTGTCTCGCGTACGTGGTGAATGCCGGCAATCCAGGCCACAGTGCGCTCTACACCCAGCCCGAAGCCGCTATGTGGAACGCTGCCGTAACGTCTCAGGTCAATATACCAGCGGAATGCCTCCTCCGGCAGCCCCTCTTGATGGATGCGCTGCAGTAGCAGCTCGGGATCGGAAATGCGTTCGCTGCCGCCAGTAATCTCGCCGTACCCTTCTGGTGCCAGCAGGTCCACACTCTTGCACACCTCTGGTCGACCGGGCCACGGCTCCATGTAGAACGCCTTGCAGGCAGTGGGATAGCCGTACACAAAGAGGGGACGGTCGAATTGCTTGGTAAGCTCCGTCTCATGTGGACTGCCAAAGTCACTGCCCCATTCGATCGCTAGCAGCTCCTTCAGTTCGGGATCAGGGGTGGCAGCACGGATAGCTGCTAGCCGATCCAGCGCCTCGTCGTAGCTGATGCGCGGGAAGGGGGGCTGGACGCGTTCCAGTGCGCTGGTGTCGCGTTCCAGTACAGCCAGCTCCAGCTTGCGCTCCTGGAGCACGGTCTGCACGATGTAGCTGACGAACTGCTCCTCGATTTCCATCAGCTGTTCCAGATCGCAGAAAGCTACCTCCGGCTCTACCATCCAGAATTCGGTCAGGTGGCGACGCGTCTTGCTCTTCTCGGCGCGGAAGGTGGGTCCGAAACAATACACCTTGCCGAAGGCATAAATGGTTGCTTCGTTGTACAGTTGGCCTGTCTGCGCCAAGTAGACCGGTTCGCCGAAGTAGTCCACCTCGAACAAGGTAGTAGTGCCTTCACCCGCTGCCGGAGTGAGGATGGGTGTGCTCACTTCCAGATAGCCATGGGAGTCCAGCCAGCTGCGAATGGCGCGCATAACGGTGGCGCGGATGCGCAGAAGTGCCCACTGCTTGCGACTGCGGATCCACAGGTGACGATGATCCATCAAGAACTCGATACCGTGTTCCTTAGGGGTAATAGGATAGTCGGCAGCCTGTTGAATGACACGCAGGTCGCTGACGTCCAGCTCGTAACCGCCCGGGATACCCGGCGCGCGCCCCTCCGCCCGCACACGACCTGTCACCACTAGCGACGATTCCTGGCTGAGATGGTCAGCAGCCTCAAACACCTCAGGTGATACACTCGGGCGGAAGACAACTGCCTGCACGATCCCTGATCCATCACGCACCTGGAGGAAGACCAGCTTGCCCTTGCCAGTCCTGTTGTAGAGCCATCCCTGAATGGTTACCTCTTCGCCAACGTGGTTGGCTATGTTCTCGATACGGATAATGTTGGCCATAGAGTGTTGCCCCCTCCTTCTCCTCAATCAGCCAATCGTTTTATCGTTACAACAGCTAGGCAATAGTTTTGACGTCGACTTCGTTTGGGCATTGTGCATTGCCGTGACAGGCGCAGCTGGGATAATCAGTTGTATAACAGTTTAGAGGCCTTTCCGCCACTTGCGGCAAACGACGGCAGTGCCATCGCGATCAACTTGCCGCACCGAACCCTTCAGCGCTGTCATAGATGGTTCTTTCTCCCTAGCGTCAAGGCACCCTCTTGTTGAGAGCGTATTGCTAGATTCTAGCACAGCACGGGTACATATGCACGGAATGCACTGTCGGTGTGATGAGTTCGTCGGCGTCCTATTCCGCACATATGGTTCGCTTGGGATGCCATAGCCTTGTCTCGCAAAAGAAATGTGTTATAATAGAAAGAGGGAGTGTGCTGTGCGTACAGTGCACACCTCGTTTGTTCGGGAAAGAAGGAGAGCGAAACTCGCGTGTTTAACCCGTTTAATGCTCTGTTAGGCCTTTTCTCAATGGACGTGGGCATTGACTTGGGAACGGCCAATACCCTTGTCCATGTGCGGGGAAAAGGCATTGTCATCAATGAGCCCTCGGTGGTGGCAATTGACAGGCGTACTAAGCGTCCTCTTGCTATCGGAATCGAGGCAAAGGAGATGGTAGGGCGGACGCCGGCCAACGTGGTTGCCATTCGTCCTCTGCGTGACGGTGTCATTTCAGAATTCGAGATCACCGAGGCGATGATCCGCTATTTCATCCGCAAGGTGCACGAGCAGTCTTTCTTCCCTATTCCGCGCCCACGGGTGGTGATCGGCATCCCCAGCGGAGTGACCCAGGTGGAAAAGCGCGCCGTGCGCGATGCTGCCCTGGCGGCAGGAGCACGCGAGGCCTACCTCATCGAGGAGCCGATGGCGGCGGCGATTGGTTCCAATCTGCCAGTGGCTGAGCCCATCGGGAGCATGGTGATCGACATTGGTGGCGGCACAACTGAAGTGGCTGTGTTTTCGCTGGAAGGCATTGTAGTCAGCCGTTCCATCCGTGTGGCCGGTGACGAAATGGACGAAGCGATCATCCAATATGCTCGCCAGAAGTACAATTTGCTCATCGGGCAGCGTATGGCCGAGCGTGCCAAAATTACAATTGGCTCTGCCTACCCGTTGCCGGAAGAGCAAACGATCACGTTACGCGGTCGCAATCTGGTCACTGGCCTCCCTGAAGCAGTGGAGGTGTCCAGCGTGGAAATCCGCGAGGCCCTCAGCGATGCTGTCTCCACCATTGTGGACACCGTACGCAGTGCCTTGGACGAGACCCCTCCGGAATTGATCGCTGATTTAATGGAAAACGGTATTGCTCTTACAGGTGGTGGGAGCTTGCTCCAAGGGTTGGCCGAACGTCTGTCGGAGGAGACGAGGATACGGGTATACGTGGCGGAGGATCCACTGACCTGTGTCGCGCGTGGGGCGGGCATCGTGGTGGAGAATCTAGACAAGTACAGCCGGGTGCTGGCCAGCCTGGACCGTGTCGGCGGCAATCATCGCGGTTAGCCCGACGAGGGAAGAATTTCGTTGCCCGCAAGGTGCATCGTCCGTGCTCTGAACGGTGCGTCTTGCGGCTTTTCTGTGGTTGGAGTATATGCCGAGCACCCCGAGATCTTCGTGGTTGTCCTATATGGTGACAATCGTTGCCTTGTCCATTGGCTTGTTGATGAGCCATTTGGGCTATCTGCAGCCGTTGCGCGACGTGGCGCGCAATCTGTTCGTCCCATTCCAAATTGTTATGAGCCACATCAGTCAAGCTATTGAGCACTCCGCTGGAGGATTACAGGATGTCCAGCAGTTGCAAAAGCGATTGGAGTGGTTGCAGGCGGAAGTGAATCGCCTCTCGGTGGAAAACGTTCGTCTGGCTGAGGTCGAACAGGAAAATCTCCGTCTGCGTCAGCTGCTCAATTATACGCGCAACAATCCTCAGTATGACTACCGTGCTGCTGCAGTAGTGGGTCAGAAAATCGGAGAGGATCCCAACAACCTTCTGTTTACCATTTTCATTGACGTCGGTGTGCGTGACGGTGTTGCGCCTGGTATGCCTGTGGTGACCGACCGTGGTCTTGTGGGGCGTGTCATTCGTGCTGGCCCCAACGTCGCCGAGGTCCTGTTGTTGATCGATCCATCCAGCGCTGTCAGCGTACGAGTGCTGAATTCGCGGGTCACTGGGGTTGTGTATGGTTCGATAGCTAACGAGTTGGTGATGGAGCGCATTCCCCAGGGAGAGGTGATCAGTCCTGGTGACATTATTGTGACTTCAGGTCTGGGCGGCACATTTCCGGACAAGCTGGTAATTGGTCAGGTCATCGAAACATCACACCGCGATGCGGACGCATTTCAGACGGCGCGTGTGCGCCCTACAGTCGACTTTGGTCGACTTGAGACCGTGCTTGTCATTACCACCTTCAAGCCTGTGGAATTGAACACTTCTTTGGGTCCCGAAGGGGGCGAGGAGGGAGCCAATCCGTAGTTACCAGATCTTGCTTTTGGCAGGCTTGGTCTTGGTCGAGTCCAGCTGGGGGCACTTACTCAGTGTTGGAGGAGTTCATCCCGATCTGGTGTTGCTGGCGGTCATCAGCTGGACTATGCTGCGTGGGGCAGCTGAAGGTTGGGTTTGGGCGCTCGTGGGGGGACTCTGTCTTGATCTGCTCTCGAGTGCTCCGTTTGGTCTGTCCCCTATCGCATTGCTCGTCGTTTGTGGATTGACAAGGCTAGCGCGCAGTCAGGTGTATGGCGCCAGCTTGATGTTGCCGTTGTTATTAACCTTCCCGCTAAGCATAGTTTATTATCTCGGCTCGATGCTTTTCCTCGCCTCGGCTGGTTTCTTGCTCGATTGGAATGTCACGCTACTACGCATTGTGGTGCCGGCTTCGCTGCTCAATGTGGCCGCCATCCTGATAATTTTTCCGCTGCTGCGAAGCCTACACCGGCGCACTATGGCGCGGGCAGCTATCTTCTGAGAGGAGCCAAAAATGAAAAAGAGCGGGTAAGGGGATTCGAACCCCTGACATTCACCTTGGGAAGGTGACGTTCTACCACTGAACTATACCCGCATTTCTAGTTAATATTATAACGCAATTCTGTTTACTATGCAAGCTTGCATCTTCCAAGAATAGAGCAAATTGCAGATATATAAGGTAGAATTTGACGGCGGATATTTCCATGCTATGATGGCGTGAAGATATCGAGTCGGGGATCGACATACTTGATGTATTTGCTCCGGCGATTCTGTCGGGGTGAAGAATGATTCAATAGTATGTCACACAACGTTGGGAAAGGGGATGCCGACGATGCTGGACGTGGAGAGGCTCGTTCAGGAGAGCAAGCCGTTTTTGAGTTACTTAGTAAGATGGCAGCAAAACCTGCAACCTGTATCGCTTGGCACCTTGGTGCAGGATGCTCGGGATCCGAATCGGATTGCTGTCATGACGGTGGATGTGATCAACGGTTTCTGCCATATTGGACCGTTGGCCAGTCCGCGCGTGGCGGGTATCATAGCACCCATTGTCCATCTCTTTCAGAACGCTCACGCCCTTGGTGTGCGTCATTTCATCTTTCTGTATGACGCCCATGATCCCGAAGCGGTTGAGTTCGGCAGCTATCCGGCACATTGTGTACGTGGGAGTGCTGAAAGCGCGCCAGTGCCGGAGCTCAAAGCGCTTCCCTTCTTCGACACGCTTGTTACAATGATGCCCAAAAACTCGGTGAATTCGGCAGTGGGCACTGCGCTGGATAGCTGGCTAGATGCTCATCCTGAGGTTAGCACGTTCATCGTAGTGGGGGATTGCACCGACATATGTGTGTATATGCTTGCTATGCATCTGCGCACGCGGGCAAATGCAGCAAATCGCTCTGTGCGTGTCATTGTGCCTGCCAATGCTGTGGATACCTATGATCTACCGGTCGAGGTGGCCTTGCAGACGGGCGCGCTTCCGCATAATGCGGAGCTGCTCCATTTGATCTTCCTGTATCATATGCAGCTGAACGGGATTGAGGTTGTAGCTGCAGTTGAGTGAGCAGAGTTGCGTTGGCACCGCTCGGTCACATCTTGTTCGCAGAGATGGGGTGGAAATAAACACCCCGCGCCCACAGCTGTAGGGGTGGGACGCGGGGGCAAAAGGGACTGCTACCTGTGTTGTATCGGTCGCGAGATGTGCCACGTCACCAACGAGGCATGAACTTGAGTGCATCGAAGGCGATCATGCGGGTGCCGTAGAATTCGCGTGTGTTGTCATATACCACGACAAACTCGTTGCCTGTGGCTGCAAAGTAGTACGTGCCCAAGCTCACCCACTGATCGTTGTACCGCCATTGGTTAACGACGCGGTCGTGGCGCTGACCAGCGTGGATGACGCGGTAACGTACGCGCGTGCTGGTGGCAAACTCACGCGGGATGAAGGCAAACACCTCGTAATAACCGGGTGCCGCTAGGCGCGGCACCCATTTGCCAAAGTTGACCGGGTTGGTATAGCTGTTAAAGGTCCAGAAGATGCTGCCCCCGAAGCCTAGGTAAGCAACACGACGTGAGCCCAGCGGGCCGCCCCAGATAAAGCCGGGATCAGTGTTGTCCACCACTACTTCCATACCGGCTGACGGCGGATATGGAGGATATGGCGGATATGGTGGGTAGTAAGGCGGGTAGTAGGGTGGTACCGGCGTAGGGGTGGGCAGCACCGGTGGCACGGCTCCCACTGTCCACCATACTGAAATCAACGCAAACTGGGTGCGCTCGTAGTAATCCACCTGCACGCGATGCGTGCCGGCATTCAGCGCCTTGATACCGCAATGAACTGCAGCTGCCTGCTCGAACCACGAGTCGACTACCAACGCGCCGTCCACATACACCCGTACACCGTCGTCATGGCGTGCGCAGAAGGTGTAGGTACCATTGTCGAACCATACCTCGCGTGTCCAGCGAATGGAGAAGTTGTCCTCCGGCATTCCGGGCGCGGGTGCCCCCCAGCCCCAATCAAAGTTGATCTCTGCATCCACGCGGGTCAGCACGGGTGGCCCGCCCAGATAAGTGTTATTGAAATACTCTCCGTACCAGCCAGCGGGGGCTGGAGCAGGGGTGGGATAAGGCCACGGATACGGCGGGTAAGGTGGTGGCACCGGCGTGGGGTAGATCACCGGCGGCGGTGCGCTGCCTGTACTGTAGGAGAACGAGATGATCGCGTCGCCGCGCTTCTGCAGATAGGCCACTTGGATAGTGTGGCGTCCCGCAGTCATATAGCGCGTAGCGCAGAACGTACGCACACTCTGTTCGCGCCACTCGTCCAGGATGAGCACTCCATCTACCCACACACGCACACCATCGTCTACTGTCGCGCAGAAGTTGTATGTGCCTGCAGTCAAATTGACATCACGTGTCCACCGTACCGAGTACTCATAGGCGGGTAGTCCGACAGCGGGTGAGCTGGTGCCCCAGTTGAAGTTGATCTGAGGATCCATACGCACCATCACGGGCGACTTGGGGGGCGAAACGCTGGCGCCCAGCATCATGTCGTCATAGTACTCACCAATCCACGCTTCTGTTGGCGAAGGCGGCCATGGCACTGGCGGTCCAGGTGACGGCACCACCGGAAGTGGGCCGCTCCACACCAGCCGGGCCATAGCATTGCCAGTGTCCTCGAAGTAGGCCATCTGCAATGTGTGGGTGCCCTGGGTCAGGTACGGGCTGGCGCAGTAGGTCACCGATGCGCCTGTCACCTGCCACTGGTCTATGAGCAGCTGCCCGTCCACCCAAAAGCGTACCCCGTCGTCCACCGCGGCGCAGAAATTGTAAGTGCCCGCGCTGAAGCTCATCGTTCGCGTCCAACGTACGGAGAACTGATCGATGGGCAACGCTGCACTGGGCGAGCCTGTGCCCCATACATAGTTAATGCTGGGCTCATAGCGCGTCAGTACGGGCGGCCCCGCCAAGCTATGGTTGGCGAAGTATTCTGCAAACCAGCCAGCATCCTGAGCTGGTGGCGAGGCCATCACCACTGCCGGCAGCGTGTTCGCCAACAGCGCCACTGCGATAAGAAACCATGTGAATATGCGTTTCATTGATGTTCCTCCTTCACTTGGGGGTGCTGATCACCCGGTGTCCGCATTTGACGGGTGCACAACTGTTTCCACGCACCCAGAAGCGCTCTTCCCCTGTCGCTGCTTCCACCCATAGAGTCCACACCATACCGAAGTGCTATGAATGTGTTCCGCTAGAGAGCTACACGATTGTACACCACAATCAAAAAAGCCCCCTTTCCCGCGGGAGAAGGGGGACATCCATCACGATGTCAAGGAACAACACTCAAACACTTCTCACCTGGCCGGTGACTAGATGCTCTTTATGTCTAGCACCCCTATTATACACCAGAATTTTGATTCGCGCAATAGCTTTACCATAAACATTTGGCGCACGCTTTACCGAGAATCTATGACACGAGGAAACATGTCGCCGATCCTGGCAGGTGCAACGCTATGCCTTGCGCCAAGGGGAATACCAGCCAGTTTGGTGCTCATTTTATCATTTGGATGCCGTGGTCGCAACAAGGGAAACGCTTATCCACCTATCCCCAATAACACGCAAAATGACTCCGTGTTACCTATGAGATGCTTTCATAGTTGCAGCTCTTGGTTCCTTTTGCCTTTTGGGGTGATGGTTGGGCCTCAATCTGCCCACACCCGGGCGGTTCGAGAGACTCCGTTCGTGTTCCATGCATTGAGCCGCACCAAGTTTGGCCAATTCAATTTGTGGGTCTCTGGTATTCTCAAATCAGGAAGGCACTCGTGGAAGCCTATGGCAAAAGGATGCGTATCAGCACGGATTGAATCATACTCGTAAAGCGTGGTACAATGATAGTGCTTGATGCTGTCCGTCGCCGTCGTAGCGGAATATGGATGTGTTTCAGTGCGGGTGATGTGGTTTCGCCCTGATCGAAAGGAGATAGAGATGAACAAGACGATCCTTGGGGCAGCACTGGGTCTGGTGATCCTTGTCACTCTGTTAGCAGCGAGTTCAGCTTTCGCGCAGTGGCCCTATCCTGGCTACTACGCATATCCCTATTACGGATACTCCTACTACGTGTCCAATGCACCGTACCGGTATCCTAACCTCATTGCAGGCCCCTATCCCTACACTATACCCTCGCTCGCCGGGGGCTATTATGGGGGTACGCGTGGCGGGTTCTATAGCGGACCATACTACTGCTACCATGAACCCTACCGCGGAGTCGGTACGGACGTGTACCGCTATGCCGGAGGTAATTATTTCTACAGGGGCTACTGCTATTCAGGATGTCCTGAGGTTGGTGGATATTACGAGCAGCAGATCCCTTTGCAGTAACCGCAAGCATGCCGAAGCCGGTCTGGCCACCAGAGCCAGCGGCGTACCGTGAAAGTATAGCAGGCAAGTGCCCGGGTTGGTGAGTGCAATACCCAGTTGAATCTTGGGCCGTGCTATACTTAACGTAATAGATGTCGCATCGAGCTTATAAGCTGGGTAAATTGCCTGCGCAACCTAACAGTACATGCCTGCTAATGTTTTGGTTTTGGCCTCTATGAGGATATGCACAGTGCTGAAACGCCTCAAATTGCTGTTTCTCTGGTAGTGAATGTTACTGCAGCATTTCCTCGATTGAAGCGAAGACTTTGCCAGGCCACAGACAAGCCAATGCATACGATCGGTTCTCTGGACCTACTGTGCAGGTAGGTCGAATAACAAGGTGGCTCTAGCATTTTATCCTCTGACATCTGTTCTTCCCCCCACCTTTTTCTTTTAAAGTGCCTTATCTGACCACATTTTAACCGAACAGATGCTTGACAAATTAGACATACTAATATATAATTGAATGAGATATCCAATTTTGTCAGACATACGTCGAGCTTGTCACCAGTGCAACAATCGGCGATGCGAAGTGCTAACACCTGCGTGAATCTGGCCACTGACAGGCTCGGCCGAGGAGGAGAGGCACTATGAAAACCAATCGGATGTTGACTCGCCGTCGTTTCTTAAAACTGTCGGCAATAGCTGGGTCTGTTCTGTTGATTCCATGGCCTGCCACCGTAGTGCCAGTGAAGTATAGTGGCAAAGGTGGGGAACGTCGTTACCTTCCTCGTCGCCAACATGGTCACGCGCGGCCAGTACAGGATGCGGGTATACTAGATCCCACCCAGATACCCAAATACCAGATGCCACTTGTTATACCGCCCGTTATGCCTAAGACCACATGGGGCAAGGAAGGAGCCCCCGATCGGACAGAATTTGACTACTATGAGATCAGTGTGCGTCAGTTCGAGCAGCAGATTCTGCCGCCGCCGTTTCCAAAGACCACTGTGTGGGGTTATGGTTCACGCAATCATCCAGACACTTTCCATTCCCCCAGCTTCACAATAGAAGCGCTGGCCGGCAGACCGGTGCGTGTCAAGTGGATCAACGAACTGGTGAATCCAGATGGTACCTACCTGCCGCATTTGTTGCCTGTGGATCAGACATTGCACTGGGCAAATCCACCGGGTGGCGACAAAGGGAAGGACGGGCACAGCTTGAATCCGAAACCTTACATGGGTCCTGTGCCAATTGTGACACACGTACACGGCGCGCATACTACGCCTGAGAGTGACGGTTACCCTGAAGCGTGGTACCTTCCCGCTGCTACGAACATTCCACCCACATACGCAACGCATGGCACGTTTTTCGGCCAGTTCGACCGCAGCAATACAGAGCCAGGCTCTGCTGTCTTCCAATATCCCAATGACCAGCGCGCGACTACGCTGTGGTATCACGATCACGCGCTGGGCATCACGCGTCTCAACGTGTACGCTGGTCTGGCCGGTTTCTATCTGCTCCGTGGTGGGCCGAGCGATCTACCAGCCGGGGTGCTACCAGGTCCGGCACCGTCAATCGGCGATTCACCCGATACAAAGTACTACGAAATTCCCATCGCGATTCAGGACCGTTCGTTCAGGGTGGATGGTTCGTTGTTCTATCCGGACAATCGGGCTTTTTTTGAGGGTCTCCAACCCGAGCAGCTCAAAATACCCTTCGTCTCCGAGGAGACAGCCCCGGAGACAGAGGGCACCCAAGCACCAGGTGACCATGACGATGCTGCTGGCGCTGCAAGGCCCCACGGTCGCAAGGTGAGCGATATCCCGCCGATCTGGAATCCGGAATTCTTCGGGAATGCGATTATGGTTAATGGTCGTACGTGGCCCTATCTAGAGGTTGAGCCGCGTCGATATCGCTTCCGGCTGCTAAACGGTTGCAATTCGCGTTTTCTCGTGCTGCGCTTCGAGCGGGATGATCTATCTTTCTGGCAAATTGGCAACGAAGGTGGTTTCCTCCCTAAGCCAGTTGAGCTAAAGGATTTGTTGTTGGCGCCGGCAGAACGAGCGGACGTGATTGTGGATTTCACCGGCTTGAAGCCGGGTACTGAAATTCTCTTGCTGAATGTTGGCCCTGACGCACCTTTCAGAGGTTTCAACCCTGACGGGACGTTGGCTGATGGGGAAGGGGGTACATTTCCTCCGGCTGATCCTGAGACGACTGGTCAAGTAATGAAGTTTGTAATCGTCGATCTGAGTAGTCAGGACACTAGCACGCCGCCTGCTGAGCTCCAGCTGCCACCCGTAACCGATCTGGGTCCAGCCGATGTGACGCGCGTTCTCTCCCTGAATGAGGCAATGTCCGATGTGGTCTTCGTTGTCGAAGACGAAGAAGGAAACATTGTCGAAGCAGCCACAGGGGGTGAGCCGTTTGGGCCGCGTGCGGCATATCTGGGTACACTTGGACCTGATGGCACCGGAGTAATGCTAGGTTGGGATGAGCCGATGACCGAGAATCCGGAGCTTAACGCTACCGAGACGTGGGAGATCTACAACTTTACGGTGGATGCTCATCCCATTCACCTTCATCTCATAATGTTTCAGGTGATCAATCGTCAGCCTCTACACGAAGGAAGGCTTACAGGTACACCGCAGCCTCCTCCGGCATGGGAGGCGGGTTACAAAGATACTGTCATTGCCTATCCGATGCAGGTTACGCGCATCAAGGCGAAGTTCGATGTCGAGGGGCTTTTCGTGTGGCACTGCCACATCCTCGAGCACGAGGACAACGAGATGATGCGACCGTACTACGTCGGACCCATACCAGAAAAGATTAGGCAGCAGCTGGGATCTGGATGATCTAGCAATAAGTCCGGGCTGTCGTCCTGCAATATGACAGCCCGGACTCGGGTCAGTTCATTGTCCTTCCATTCACACGGGCAGCTCGCTCGCGTGAGCGAACATCAGTGTAACCGCTTCCTGGAAATAGCAGAGAATGACGTCTTGCTGCTAATCTAGCTGAGTCGGGCACATATTCACAGCGCAGCAGCTCTGAGGTCTACAGCCCTAACAGATCTGCCACCCACCCCAATCCGAGTGCCTCCAGAGTGGGTCGAGTAGGGGTGCCGGACTGCACATCCCATCCTGCCATAGCATAATAGGTGTCCATAGCGCGTTGCCATTCCTCGCGATCCAGCACGTATCCGTCGCTAGGTCCTCCCTTAAGTGGCTGGGTGAAGAAGCGCTCCGGCAGCGTGTCGCGTTCACGTCCGATCCCCTCGCGTGCGTTAAAGGCACGTAACATGTTCAGCCGCCTTTCGCCCACCTTCATGATCTCGTAGAGGCTGACATCCCAACCGGTCACAGCGCGTACCACTTCGGTCAGCTGGTTCATGCTGTACAGATGCCATGCTGGACCGTAGACGAACTGGCACACATTGAGGCTGTCCAAAGCGCTATAGGCGTGCTGGGTGACCAGCGCAAAGCGCACCATCTCAGCGTTCAGGGTGAGTGGCGGTTGTGGGTCATGTAGCCCAATTTGCGCCATCCGTTCTGGATAAGGGGCATAGGCCGGGTCGTGCTCGTGCGACTGGTGGTCGGCACCAAACGGATTGGCCGCGTAGATGACCGCCAGCGTGCGCTTGACTTGGGGCATGTGTGCTGGTGCCTCTTGATCCTTGGAGGTGATGAGGAAGCGCTCGCTCCCACGCCCAAGGCGTTGCGCAGCGCGCGCTGATCCTTCAGCCAGGAGATCACCAAAACCCTCTCGACGTCCGATCATCTCTGTCAACTTCACCACTGTCTCAGCATTACCAAAATGCAAGTCCAAGCCACCGGTGTCTTCTTTGGTGAGCAACCCGTTCTCGAAACACTCCATCGCCCAGGCGATGGTTGCACCGCACGAGATTGTGTCCAGCCCATATCTGTTGCAATTTTCGTTGGCCTTGCATAAGGCGGCCAAATCGTGCACTCCGCAGTAAGAACCCAAGGTAGCGAGCGACTCGTACTCAGGCCCACCATAGGTGGGATCAAGAATGTAGGTGCCACTGGTCTGTTCGACCACCCGTTTGCAACGCACCGCACAAGCATAGCACGTGTCTCGCCCCATACGATCCTGTTGGCCTTGAGTGGCACCGCGCAAGAGGGTCTCGTACAACGTCGGCCCGTTGATCTTCTCATAGTGCTCGAATACCCCACTGGTGTAGTTGCGCGTCGGCAACCCGCCATCGGCGTTGTTGAGGCCGATTACTTCGGAGGTGCCATATTTGGACAGGCCCGCAATGTCAGATTGCGGCAGCTGGGTGACCCCCCAACGAGCCAGAGCCTTCAGCGTGGCAGGATCTGCTATGCTTGGCCGCTGATTACCACGTACCACCACCGCCTTGAGGTTCTTGGAGCCCATCACGGCGCCCATACCGGTGCGTCCATTGGCGCGGCTACACATGTTTATCAGTGCAGCAAAACGCACCCCTTTTTCGCCAGCCGGGCCAACTTGTAGCACTTCGATCCTGTCATCGCCCAATTCATATCGGAGCATCTCTTGCACTTCGCCGGTGACATGCCCCCACAGGTGAGTGGCATCGCGCAGTTCTGCCTGCCCATCGTGCAACCACAAATAGACCGGTTTCGCTGCGCGTCCCTTAATCACAATGCCATCAAAGCCGGCGAACTTCATCTCAGCAGGGAAGAAGCCACCACATTGCGAATCGCCTATGCACCCAGTGAGCGGAGACTTGGCCGCCGCCGTCATGCGACTTTGGCCGGATATCGGCGCACCGGTGATCACGCTTAGAAACAGGGCCAGTATATTCTCGGGCGACAGTGGGTCAACGCCCGCTGGCATATCGCGCAGCAGGTAGATGAGCGCCATAGCGCTGCCCCCCATGTACTTGCGATAGAATTTCTCCTCAGGCTGTTCGATGCTCAGTTCGCCACTGGTGAGATTAACGTGTAAGACGCGTCCATGATAACCGTGTGGCATGACGGTTCGCTCCTTTCTTCTCCTACGCTCTTATGCTCATCCTCCGCCCACCGGCATATAGATCACCACCTGATCATCTTCTTGCAGCGTATGGCTCGCCGGAATGTGGGTACGACCGTTGACCGCCACAATCACGCGTCGCTCAATGCCCAGCGTTGCCAGTAGATCACCCACTGTGGCTGACTCGGGTAGCTCCAGCGTAGTCCGTCCCCTTGCTGCAGAGGGTAACCGTTCACGCAGGATTCCATGCAAATGGACTGAGACACGCATCCCTTAAATTTTCATCCTTTCGCCTTTTTCTTCGTGAATGAAAACCCAGCCGACGATCTCTCCAATGTTGATTTCCGGCTGTAGCTGCCACGTGGCAGCATTGGACATGGGCCGCACATAGCGCGAACTTGAGTCAAAGTCTGGGGCAGGCAGCCGACTCGCCTCGGCCAGTATAGCCGCCATGCGCGCCTGCCAGCCGGCCATGTTGCTGACGCGCAAGTCAATCCATTCTGTCTCCGCCCAACGATTTATTTCCTCAGAGGTGGCACGCCAAGACTGCCACTCCCAGCGATGGTCACGCCGACCGCGATTGGCACACAGCAGCGTCCGACCATCAGGCATCAGAATAGGAATGCCAATGGAAATGGCACTGCTGCGCAATCGTCCATCCTCGCATACCAGCTGTGTGACAGTGCGCGAGATGCTCTGCGGATCGCTCTCAGCCACAGCCTGCATTGTGCGATAGGCTCGCTTGAGCAGATAAGCTTCAAACAATAGCTTGGAAAGACGAGGTGGCCCCAGGATCTCAAATGCGACGCTGTCCACCCCGTGTTCGACTTCCAGCCGGCGGGCGAATTCGATGGCACGATGTCGCAACACCCCAGCGCGGTAGCTGGGGCTCATCACGGCACTATCCAACGCTCCAATGATGTCACGGCCAGTGCTTATCCCCTTCAGCTCACATACCACGTTGAATGCAATATCCTCTGGCGTTACCCCTTCCATCTGACCAACGGTGGTAATTACAGTGAACTCGGCCAGCGAGAAATAGCCGTTCTCACCTGTGTCGATGTACACCGACTCGAGCACGCCATCCAACCGCTGCCCTCCGCAATGTTGTTCAAGGTCAAAGGTCTGCCCATCCAGCACTACACCATGTTCAGGAGGGCAATCGAACAAAGGGATCTCGCGACCACGCCGCTTGATTGGTCCGTAGCCGATTTGCTTCCAAGTAATCGCCGCAGTGGGTTTAATTTCCTTGATGGCGGGCGCTCCAGGTGTGCGCGCTATCAGAAAGAGCAGCAAGCTATGAGCGCCGGCCATCGCTGCCTTGCTCAGCAACACTCGTGAGGGTTTCTCTTCCCCATGTGTGTACGGGATGTTGAGACCCATTCCTCCGGTGCCGCTGGTGCCCACCTTAAGATAGGCCCGAGTGCCAGCGTGGCGCATTGCTTCGTAAAGTATCTGTACATGGCGCACCAGCTGGGGCACGTATAAGCTGGCCAACAGCCGCTCCACCGCAGCGACGTAGTCATCCAGCGCTGGTGAGGCGACTTCCTTGCCCATGTACCATACCTCGCGTGCGCGATCATAAATGTCCAGCACTTCCGCTGCACTGGTATAAATGTCCTGGTAAGCTAGGGCGGTGGCGGTGTTGATGCAATCCACAATCGCGTCGGGGACGATGCCGGGGGCAAAGTCAGTACGCCCCATGATGAGTTGCGCTAGGTAGGAATTTTGCAGAGTTGTGTCGCTCATCTCAGCCAGAACGTCCTCGAACACCCAGCGCCGATACTCGGGACTGGCCAACACCTCTGGTCTTGTCTTGTCCTTGAGCGCTGTACGCACAAAGACGTTGCCCCAAACAGGCAACAACTTCACAGGACTGCCAGCGAATTCGGCCCGCAGCCGCTCAACCGCTTTGCGTGCCTCATCCTCCAACAGAGAGCTCACAATGAGCATGGCAGGGGACTCTTCCATTAATTGGCGACAAACTGCCATGCCCACCAGCCCGTAGCCACCCAGTACGAGGATGGTGCGATTCTTGATCTCCATCGACCAGTGTCCCCTGTTTACAGTTTACAAGAAGCCCAGGATTGTGAGAGATGCGGACTCCCCTTCCCCAGCACCCCTCGCTAATGAGGGAGTAGGGAAGGGGCAAGGTAGGTGTGGCAGCGAGCCTTTCATTCCTTTCCAGCCTGATTTGCTAGAATGATCGCTTCTGCCACCTCACGCATCGGTTTACGCAAGTTCATACTCATCTTCTGGATCTTGCGGAAGGCATCCGCCTCAGTGAGCCCTTGCGTGTCCATCAGGATACCCTTGGCGCGATCTACCAACTTGCGCGTCTCAAAAGCTAGCTTGAGGTCAGCCACCTCTTTGCGCAAGGCCTGAAACTCCTTAAAGCGTGCCAGTGCTACCTCGATGGCTGGAGCTAGATCAGGCTCGCGAAATGGCTTGACAAGATATGCCACGACACCCGCCTCACGCGCGCGCTCGACCAGGTCTTGCTGACTGTAGGCGGTCAACAGGATAACTGGCGCGATCTGCTCCTCGGTGAGGATCTTGGCTGCTTCGATGCCGTCCATATCGGGCATCTTGATATCCATGATTACGATATCCGGCCGCAGCTCCCGCGCCAGATTCACAGCGCTGCGTCCATCGCCCACCTCACCGATCACCAGGTAGCCCAGATTGGTCAGCATCTCCCTTAGATCGGTGCGAATGATGGATTCATCATCGGCGATGATAACGCGTGTACGCTCTACACGTTCTGTACGTTGTGCTTTGCTCATTATTCACCTCCCAATATGGATTTAGGAAACGTTACAACCGCTTCAACACCATTGCGATTGCGCATTTCGAGAGTGCCCTTCAGGTCTTCTTGCACGAGTGTGCGCACAATATACAACCCCAGACTGCGGCTTTCTGTTCCAGACAGGTCGAAATCAGTGGGCAGACCACTGCCGTCATCGCGCACTCGCATAATTACTTGGTCTCCGTCATCCTCCAGTGTCACCTGGATATAGCCTGTCGTGCGTCCCTCAAAGCCATGTTCCAGCGCATTTTGCAAAAGCTCGTTGAGGACCAGAGCGCATGCCGTTGCTTGCCGTGAAGGCAGGTAGATGGGTGGTCCTTCGACTCCAAAGGTGATATGCTTGTCCGGGGCGACCAGCCCGTGTTGCACCTGAGCGACGATGCGGCTGCTCACCTCGCGCATATTGATCACCCGTGCCTCTTGCCTCGAGAGAAACTCATGGATGACTGCGACGCTGAGAATGCGGTTGACGGCCTCTTCAATTGCCTGGCGCGTTTCCTCATTGCTTGCACGACGTGCTTGCATTCTTAATAACGCAGCAATCGTCTGCAGGTTGTTCTTAACGCGATGATGCAACTCTTGAATAAGTGCTGTCTTGACACGCAGCTCCTGTTCACGCCGTCGCTCCTCGGTGATGTCGCTCACTACCAGGATAACGTGGCTGATCTCCTCACTCTCTCCTTTGGGCGTCAGCCAGCGCCATAACAATGGGGGCGGCAGATTACGTAGTGGGAGCGCTTTCTTAACCCAGCGGCGTCCACCGGCTTCCTCCTCTTGTTCCAGACAGCGTTGCTGAGCAACGGCAGCGCGTACCAGCACGTCGTCCTGCGTAGCCAGGTTGCTAAGAGGCCGCCCTACCAAATCACCTAGGTATCCGATACGCCGATAGAGGTTCATAGCCACCCCACTGACGTAGCGGATGACACGCGTGCGATCCACGACAATAATGCCATCGCTTTCCCCAAAAGGGGTGAGCGTGTCCGCGCCAATGAGTCGGCCGTACTGGGCCATGCGCTGCAGTTGCAATGTCACCCGCTGGAACACATGCGAGCGACGCCGCTGTCGCTCATGTTCTAATAGATTGGTCTCGATACGCAATGCGGCAATGACTTGGTGTGTGCCCGGGCGCCACACTGGATAGAGCTGGACAACTATCGGTGCGCCGTCGCCAGTGAAACTCTGGCGATTATGTGTCTCACAGCTAAGCAGGAAGCGCCTCAGTTTCCGACAAGCTGGCTCATCTAGCAGCTGACCCACCATAGAGTGTGCGTGTACTGCCGCGACCGAATGCGGCCGCGCATGTGCCAGTACCAAGCATGGCTGGTCGGGCTGCCAGCTGCACAACATGACATCCGCCCGACTGATGTCGGCTACGATTGGTATTTGGCCTTCGATAGCTCTCAAGAAAGCGACGTCGTCCTCGGAGAGATAGTCACATTGCGTGTAAATAGAAGATTGTTGTACTGGGGTGACGACGTCGTCTTGCATCACAATCCCGCCCACTGCGCCGGGTCTGGCGCCACAGTCTACGAGCATTCCAGATCCTCTTTTTATTTGTTTGATTATACACGAGCTGCTACGCTCTGACAAGCATTTGGCCATAGGTAACTCGATCGAATAATTTGACAAGATCCTGTATGTAGGGTAAAATCGGGCATATACCCCCATGGGGTATGCACTCAGTGACAAAGATTATGGAGGGAAATCGAAATGACACAGCAGGTTATCGACAGCCCAATTCACGTGAATGATGATGCCTTTGAGAAGGTGGTGCTCAAGTCATCGTTGCCAGTTATTGTAGATTTCTGGGCACCTTGGTGTGGACCGTGTCGTATGATCGCGCCTGTGCTCGAGGAGGTGGCCAAGGAGTACGCTGGTAAGGCAATCGTCGCTAAGGTGGACACAGATCAGAATCCTGTATGGGCCAGCAAATATGGTGTGCGTGGTATCCCGACGCTTCTATTCATCAAGAATGGGCAAGTGGTGGATCAGCAGGTGGGCGCTGTGCCCAAGCAGGTGATCACCAGCAAACTGGCAGCCATATTGAAGTGAACTTATGTTGGCGGGACATATGGGGTGAGCTGCTATGCCTATTTATGAGTATGTGTGTCAAGATTGTGGTGAGCGGTACGAGAAGTTTGTACGCACTGGGGATGGCAAAGTAGAGCTGGTTTGCCCGCGGTGTGGCAGTACGCGAGCGCAAAAAACATTTTCCGTCTTCGGGTTGAGAGCAACAACTGGCAAGTCGCAGGGGGTAACTACTTCGCCTTCTACGTGTGGACCGGTCGGTTGAAGCATCCGATAACGGGAGACCGTGTGTCCCTTTTAACCAGTAGGTCGACAACCCTCTTAGGCAGAAGGGTTGTCGACCACAGATTACATGAGCATCTTCAGCGAGGTATTTATAGCGTTCGGTACACGGGTGGTGACAGGCGATGGCGGGGCAAACAAGGAATAGATCAACTTTTAGTCCCGAAACTAGAGGAAGGCTGATCAATCGTCTGCAGCGCCTGGAGGGTCAGGTGCGGGGCGTGTGTCGTATGATCGAGGAGGGACGCGATTGTCTGGACGTGCTGACGCAGCTGGCAGCGGTCCGTGGTGCAGCGCATCAAGCAGCACTTATGGCTATGCGCGAGTATGCTCTCCACTGTTTGACTGATCCCGAAGCGCAAAATTCGCCTAACGAGGCGATCGCTCGGATGATGAAAACGTTGCAGTATCTGCCCTGACTGCAACTTCACATAATCTGCATCTGGTAATCAGCCAAGTCACAATCCAGACGATTTCTTTGTACCCAGTTGACCACCCGGCTGAGCAGCCCTTGGGCGTAGTCACGATCACTGGATACACAGGCAACACCTACCACAGCCCATTGCCTTTGGTCTTGTGCACCCACTTCGGCGACGGAGATGTTGAACTCGTTGCGTAGACGAGCCATTAAGCTCTTCACCACTTGTCGTTTATCTTTCAGAGAAGCAGCAGCTGGCAAGCTTAGTTCCAAGGTGCACACTCCGATTACCATTAGCAAACCCCTCGTCTCTATTGGTGCAGGTCACAATCTACACTCGCCGGTTCCATTCGTCCGTAATATAGCGCGTGCGGTAGAGCTGGTCTGCTAGATGCAACTCGTGTTCGCTCAGCGCGCCTTCTACCAGATTGAGGTTTAGCGCTTGCGCAAACCCTTGCGCCAATGCCCATGCCACTTCTTCAAATGAAACCGAACGTCCCAGTGCTTGCTCCAACGTGATGGCACGATCCCGTAGTGAAGGACGGCTGCTGTGATGATCGGTTGGTGCCTCACCGTCGGGCTGGCCGACACGCAAGCAGTCGAAGATTCGGTCAAGATCGCCATACAATGGCAAGGCGCCGTGTTGTAAGACCTGCCCTCGCCGACGTACCTGGGCGCTGCCAATCAACTTCTTGCCATTCACTGTGATCTCGTAGTTCGAGGGAGTATCGAAACACGCCGCTCCCTGTTGGGGGTTGAGCACTTTTTCTTCCTGCGGCTGGAACACATCTGCGCCCAAGATGCGTAGCCCGGTCAGCAGCCCTTGGCTGAGGCGGCGGTAGGATTCGGTGATGCCGCCTCGCACGCGTGGCTCATCCTCTGGCGCAATGACACTATAGGTGAGCTCATCACAGTGCAGGATGGCACGTCCACCTGTAGGACGACGTACCCATGTGTAGCCCAGCTGTGCGCATGCCTCAACGTCCACGTCACTCCAAGGCTGGTTGTAGCCTAAAGATAGGCAGGGAGGATGCCACTGGTAGAAACGCAGCGTCGGTTGTCCCACCCCATCAGCCAAGGCATGCAAGATGGCTTCGTCCACTGCCATATTTAAGGCGCCCTCGGCAGGTGGCGTGACCAGAAGTCGCCATGCAGCGGGTGGAAGAAGATGTTCCATCGCTCTAAATTATACCTTATGGTCATGGCTTGTTTCAAGAATCGCTATACAGCGCAGCAATTTTGGTGTACAATAATGTTAATGTCCCTGGTATCACAATCTGTGAGGACAAAGCTGGATACGGTTCGTAGGTGTCCAGCCATCATGGTTGATTTGAATTGAATCGAGCGGTCAGAGGTTGCTGCCATAAGGGTTAGCAGCGGACAATGGCATTCGAAGATCGCATTCGGCTGCCCACTCTGAGTCTCATCCACCGGCGCTTGCGCCTGTTGAATCTGCTCAGTGAATTCGTTGAAACTGGCAAGCGCCTCATCACCATTTATGCCCCTAGTGGCTACGGCAAGTCTATCTTGTTGGCCGATTTTGCTCAGACTACAGACTGGCCGGTGTGTTGGTGTTCACTCGATACAAGCGACCGCGATCCTGCATCCTTCCTTACCCTTCTAGCTTACAGTATTGCGGACCGATTTCACGAGATCGAGTTCGAGGGATTGGTACGATTGATCGAGCGCGGCGATACCCAAGGCAGCGTCCGCTGCATAGCTGAAGCGCTTGAGCTGGTCGGTCCGCACATTATTATTGTCGATGATTTTCACAAAGCGAACAGTGCTGCGGTGTCCTTAGCACTCAGCCATTTGCTAGAACGACTCCCCGAAACCAGTCGACTGATTGTAGCAGCACGGGGTAATTTAGGCCTGGAAACACGCCAGGTGATCGATCTGGTCTTAGCCGAGCGGGTGGCTGGTTTGTCCGAAGTAGAGCTGCGCTTCACGCCCGAGGAATTGCAGCTGCTCATGCGCAAGCGTTTCGGCCGTCAGATCAACCTGGAGGATGCCGAGAAGATTGCTCAGGCCACGGATGGCAACATAGCTCAGATCCTGCTCACTGGCCATTTGATGCATGCCGAGCGGCTGATCAGCAGCTTGAGGCAGCGGCTGGGCGACGACCGTGAAATTATCTATAGCTATATGGCTGAGGAAGTTTTGAGCAAGCAATCGCCTGAGCTGCAGCGCTTTATGCTCCACACCGCTGTGCTGCCCGAGATGACCGCTGATCTGTGCAACGAACTGCTGGGCATCACTGATGCGCAGGCTCGCATAGAGGAGCTGGTGCACAAGGACCTGTTCGTCGTCCAGGTGGGTGCGAGCTTTCGTTATCATGATCTGTTCGCCGAGTTTCTGCGTAGCAGGTTAAGTGCTGATGAGGTACTGCAACGTCATGTGCTGGTGCGCGCCGCCGACTTGCTGGCAGCGCGCTCGCGTTTTGAGGAGGCTGTACCGCTGTACTTGCGTGCCCAGGCGTGGCAACAAGCAGCTGCTTTGCTCGAAGCACAGGCAGGGTTCTTCTATGACACTGGACGTGCTCTGACATTGCACGAGTGGCTCTCCGAGATACCCGACGCCGAGATGAGGTGCCATCCTAGGCTACTATTGTGGCGTGGGTTGATCCTTAGCGATGACCTTGGAGAACCTGAGCAGGCAATCCTGGTCTCGCAGGAGGCAGAAAGTGAGTTTTCTGCTCGCAATGATCCCAAGGGTGCAGCTGAAGCTCTGGTGCTTCAGTCTGTTGGATTGCGGATGATGGGGCGTGCCGCAGAGAGTCTGGCTATGGCCAAGCAAGCGGTGGAGCGGATGGCACCTCTGAATGTTGATGCCCAGACTAATGCGTACGCTATTAGGAACCGCGGACTGGCTTATGCCACAATGGGCGACACCATGGCAGCGCTGGATGATTTACGCCGCGCGTTGGAGCTGTACAAGGAATTGGATGATACATACCACATCGCGATATGCCATCATGATATCGGCATCTGTTTGTGTCGACGGGGTAACATTAGCGCAGCGGAGCATCACTTCCAGCAAGCCATTCGCATCTGGGAGATGCTGAATAGTGCCAATAACCTTGCCAACACGCTTAATAGCTTGGGTGTGATGCTGTACGCCGCGGGGCGCTCCGAGGAAGCTCTGCAGCGCTTCATAGAGAGCTTGAATGTGGCACAGCAGATTGGCGCTATACGACGTGCAGCATTCGCTCAGGCAGGCATCGGCGACGTCTATCTGGAGCGGGGCGAGTATCAAGCCGCTATTCAAGCCTATGCGATGTCCACAGAGCTTGCGTATGAGGCAGATGTGCAATCTTTGCAGGTATACAATCTGGTCAGGACCGGTGAAGCCTTGTACTATCAAGGTGATCTGGCGGAAGCGCTCAAGTTGGCCAGTCGTGCCCGGGAGATCGCCTCTGAGACCAACCTAGCCTTTGAGTCGGGACTGGCATGTACTCTGCAGGCTCGCATTGCAGTGCGCCAGGGGGAATATGAGACTGCCTCGCAGCTCTACCGGGCAGCGCTGGAGAACTTTACCCGCAACGATGTGTTGGAACAAGCCAGAGTCTATTTGTGGTGGGGTTATTGCCTGTTGTTGGATCAGCGATCTTTGGCTGCCGTCGAGAAAGTACGGGAGGCAGCCAAGCTCGCTTTGGGAATGGGAGAACTCGTTGCGGGGCTAGCGCCAACAATCGTGGAAACGCGCAAGCTACTTCTACATGCGATGAACCGCGAGGACATCTCTGCGAGTCTGCGGGAGAGCGTTCAGTTGTTGTTGGCACAAACTGCTGCGCCGGTAGAAGCCACAGGACCCGGTTTGCAGATATTTCTGTTAGGGACCCCTGTCTTAGTCGTCTCCGGAGAGCGTAAGCTGTTCAGTCAACGAGGACGGGTGCGCCGTATGCCGGAGTTTCTGGCCTATCTGCTAATGCGTACGCCGCATGGAGGGTGTCGCTGGTACGAGGCGAGTGATGCCATCTGGCCTGATCTGGATGCGGACAAGGCTTCAATCCTCTTTCACCAAACGGTGAAAAGGTTACGCGACGGCGTGTTTGGCCACTATGATTACATCATCGTGCGGGACGACTATTATCAGATCAACCCAGAGTACATCGAATGGGCAGACGTCTGGGCCTTTGAGCGCCTTTTTGAGCGGGCGTTGCAAGTGCCACCCGAGCAGGCACTAGATCTGTTGCTCGAGATTATTGCGCTATACCAGGGTGAATTCTTAGCTGGATTCGAAGTGGGCGATTGGGGCACCACTTACCGTGCCAGCTGTGAGACACGTTTCTTGCAGTGTGTCCAGCTGGCCGGCGAGCAGTTACTGAGACAAGGTGCTCCCCAAGAGGCATTGCGCATCGCCAACAAAGGCTTAGCCTATGATTACTTCCGTGAAGAACTGCATCACATTGTGTTGCGTGCCTATGCTCAGCTAGGGCTGTTTGATCAGCTGGTAACTCACTATGCCGGACTTCGGCGCACCTTTCAGCAAGAGCTGGCCTGCTTGCCTGACACCTCCACTCATCGTCTTTACCAGCAGTTGATCGCACTTCGTGCAGCGCGCTAATTGCTGAGAGATGTAAGAGCAGGTGCGCTAATATAGAAGCACCAACATCGGGAAGAGGTGAAAGGAGGTGTCAAACCATGTTGGCCAGTTTGAAACCTACTGTGGTAAAAGTCGTCAATCATCCTCAGGCGCTGCGGGCTGCTGTCATCTTGCTAACGTTGCTCATCGCGGCACTGGCTGGCGGTGCTCCCCATGACTACGGCGGGGGAAGGTAGTTGAGCCTATGTACGCGCTGACGAGGCCAGCCGGGCCGTCAATACCGTTTCGATCTATACCCAATCGGCCTGCTATCTCAGATGTGCTGCTCAAGGCCAGTGCAAACGCGTCGTTTCGGATGCGGTTGCTCGCAGATCCCAAGAATGCCTTGGCAGGGATGAATCTGCCGCCGGAAGACTTCGAGCTCCTAGCAGGAGTGGCGACGTCCAGCTTAAAGGACTTTGCCAATCAAGTGCGGATGCGGCTGGTAGAGCAACCCCGGAGAGTGCAGATATCCTGAAAATAAACTCGCGCCTGAGTTCTCCCCTGGCTTCTGCCAAGCCAGGGGAGGAGACTTTATCGTCTCTTGGTCTCGTGCACGCATAACTAAACGAGCTTGGGAGGAGAAGAGAAAAGCGGGTGGTTGTCGCGGAGGCACTCATCTTTTTGGTCGTTGTCGCTCTGCTGCTGCGTCGTGACCTGTGTGCTATTGCGCGCTACAACTTCCAGGGTGGCTGGAGGCTTTTTGTCCTTGTCGCCGGGTTGTTTGCGCTGCAGGCGCTCACAGTTCTTTATGTCCCAGGGCAATCGAGTGTGCAAGTGGTACTCCTACTTTTGTCCCAAGTAGGGTTGCTTTTGCTGGTGTTACTCAACCGCCACCTCCCTGGGGCGCTTATCTTTGCAACAGGTGTTGCGCTTAACACTATCGTAATGGTGGCTAATGGTGGTTGGATGCCCATAACACCTGAAATGTATCAATTTGTTCATCCTGATCGTGTAGTGGATGTACAGGCACGAGCTCCCAGCAGTAAAGGGATTATTTTGCCTCGCGAGCAAACCAATTTGTGGTTTCTTTCTGATATCGTCCCTGTTGCGTTGCCGTGGCGACGTACGGCGGTAAGCGTCGGGGACCTGTTGTTGATCGCGGGATCTGCACAGTTTATCTTCCAGGGGTCGACTAAGAGGCGTCAGTCGAATGTGGCGCCAGTTGCGGCTTCTGCAGATCACGAACGTTCGCCTGGAGTGTCACTCGAACTGAAGGGCAAATGAACCAAGTTTTCGTGCACGGGATGAGGGATGAAAGGAAGGAACCAGACCCCGAAAGTGACATAATTGGGACTGGGTCTATTGTCGGAACATGAACAACCTAGAAACAGCTGATTGTGGGAATATAAATGCATCGCAGGATCTTCCGGTCAAGGTCGATCGACCGTGCGGATCTGTTAACAAGCTGGAACCAGCGCAACAGGGATCGGCGCGACATTCAGATGGTTTCCTGCTAAGCGTCGCCATCGATCAGACTACGGAAGGTGTTATCATCACGGATTTGCAGGGTATCATCACGTATGTGAACCCTGCGTTCGAAACCATAAGTGGCTATACGAGATCCGAGTTGATTGGCCGAGCGTTAAACCTTTTCCAGAGCGTCGAGCACGAGATGAGCTCTCACCGGCAGATGTGGGAGACAATCAGAGCCGGCAAGGTGTGGCGTGGTCGCACTACCAATCAACGCAAAGACGGCGGATACTACATTGTGGATGCGACGATTACGCCAGTGCGTGACAGCGATGGCGAGATCACCCATTACATCAGTCTACAGCGCGATGTAACTCGTGAAGTGCAGCTGGAAGAGCAATACCGACAGTCACAAAAGATGGAGGTGTTGGGGCAGCTGACCGCTGGGATCGCGCACGATTTCAACAATGTGCTGACCGCCATCAACGGTTATGCTGAGTTAATACAGACGCAGCTGGACTCGGATCACCCTGTTCACGAGATGGCGAGCAAGTTGTTACGCGCTGGACGGCGTGGTGCCGACTTGGTACGGCAACTGCTGGTGTTCTCGCGAAAACAGGTGAACCAACCACAAGTGCTCAACCTCAATGCCATCATCAGCGAGCTGGAGACTATGCTGCAACGCACTATTGGCGAGCGCATCCAGCTCAACACCAATCTCTCTCGTGACCTCTGGCCTATAAAAGCGGATCCGGCCCAAATCGAGCAAGTGATTCTCAACTTGGTTGTCAACGCGCGCGATGCTATGCCCTACGGCGGGCGCCTCTCAATCGAGACAGCTAATGTGGTCCTCGATGAGCATTATGTCAGCACTCATTTTGAGGCTCATCCGGGAGACCATGTTGTGTTGTCAATCGGTGACACCGGTGTCGGAATGACCCCTGAGGTCAAGGCTCATCTCTTTGAACCGTTTTTTACAACCAAAGGCCCAGGCAAGGGCACGGGGTTAGGCTTGGCTACGGTTTACGGCATTGTGAAACAACATAGTGGAAGCATCTGGGTGTACAGCGAACCGGGTGTTGGCTCGACATTTAAGATATACTTGCCCCGTTTTCAGGAGGCTGGGCAATCCGTTGCTTATGGTGAGGTCACGGAAAGCGTGCGAGGTGGGCGCGAGACTATTCTACTGGTGGAGGATGATGCCAGTGTGCGTGATCTCACTGGGCTGATCCTGCGCAGGCATGGGTATACCGTGCTCTCGGCATGCAACGGTGGAGAAGCACTTCACCTGGTTAAAGAATACACGGGCGAAGTAGATCTGTTATTAACTGATGTCGTGTTGCCCGATATCAATGTTACTACACTAGTCAAGCAGCTGAAGCGTTTCCATCCTCGCCTTAAGGCTTTGTATATGTCCGGGTATAGCTATGATGTTATAGAGCCTCACGTGCCTGTCTTCGATCGCAGTATGTTCCTTCAGAAGCCTTTTAGCTCGACGATTTTGGCGCGCCGCGTGCGAAATATCCTGGATGCACCAAACGCACCCATTACCTCCGATGAGCTTGGTGCCCCGGCGAACACCAGATATCGCGCACAACGGCCACGTGGCCGAACGTGGCATAGGCTGCCCAGACGTCCCATCGTACATCCCGTGCTGAGAATGCCACCCGAAGCGCCACTCCCTTGAGACGGTTTACCCGCCGTCATCCAGAAGGCGTTTTTCGCCCTCCAGTCTTCGGATAGCGGTGACGTCCTGGGTCACCTCCAGAGTGCCTCGATAAGCACCCTGTGTGTCCCTTATGGCGAAGTAGCGGATGTGGATGAAGCGGCTATCTTTTTCCGGTGACTGTCCCATCTGAATCCAGAATTCAGCCACATTGCGCCGGCCGCTGCGGAAGTCGTCCAAAATCTGTTGAACGCGGTGTACGCTTGCAGGAGGGTGGCAATGTTGAACTTTACGTCCAATGATGGCAGGATCTCGAGCGAAAATGCGTTCGTGCGTCGCTGAGTAGAAACGTACTACGTCGTGCTCGTCCACATAAGTCACATCCACGGGCAAATGTGTCAGCAGAAGGCTGATCTGCTCGGCCGTGAGCGCCCCAATCCTTAAGGGGATGAGATTGGCAGCTGCCTCAGAAGCTTCCTGAAGTGAAAGTGTGGGCTCTTTTACCCCTGAGGGAGCAAAACCTTCAGAGTATGTTACATCCTCGCCTTTTGTCATCGCTGCCCACTCTTGCGGTGACAGCATTTGCAGTGCGGTTGGGAAGAGGATATTCTCTTCTTTGTAGAACATCTGACGCATAGCTTGTGTGAGCTTTTGGAATGTTTCCCAAACTTGTCTTGTATCCGGATGGTCATTGAGAAGCATGTCTAACTGTTTCCACTCCGCACGTATGTCGTCGTGGATAGCCCACATGACCGTGGACGGCCCGCTAAAACCATGCTTCTCTAGATAGGGAAAAAGGACGTTCTCTTTGCGCACGTAGTGTGCCTCGTGCGCACGTAATGCGTGGAGCAGTTGACGTGCTTCGTGCCACTGGCCTGTTTGAATTGCCGCTTCCAGTTCTGTCAGTATCTGATCCGCTGTTGCATTCTCCTGTTTCATTTGGGCAATGAAGGATTCGGCAGATGATACCACTTCGATCTTTGCGACGTGCGCTTGCGTTGCGTGTTTGTCCAGCGCCTCCTTAAAAATGGCTACATGAACGTCGCACAACTGTTTGATTCTTTCCGGCGGGATACCCTCTGCGATCAGCGCCTGCTCGAGAATGGCGATCTCCGCAGGTTCAACTTCAGCCAGCAGTGCTGCAAACTCGTCTTTGACCTCTTCGACACTCTTGCCGCGATCGATCTGGGTAATTATCTCTTTAAGAGCATCCTGCCGCCATGATAAGTTGTTCAGATACTCGCTCATACATCCCCCCGACGTTTCAGACATGTCCTATCTAGAATGCGTGACAGTGAAAATCATATCAGATATTACTGAGCGATTCGGTAACTTTTGTCACAAAATAGTTTTTGTCCTGTAGTGTGAAACGTTCGATCGCCGACTTGACAGGGAGACGAATGACTGATAAAATATCTTGTATAGACAAGTATACAGGTTTCCCAGTTCGAACTATGATCGTGTTTCTCTCTTGTCCGCTCCGCAGGTAACGCTGTGTTCTTAATTGATAAGAGCAGTCCCATACCATATTACCAGCAGCTCGCGGACCTGTTACGTCACGAGATCAGCGAACGTCGGCGCGAACCCGGCCTGTATCGGTTGCCCTCTGAGAACGAGCTGGCGGAGCGTCACGGCATCAGCCGTGCTACGGTTCGCCACGCACTCGATGTGTTGGAACGCGACGGCTGGATTTACCGTGCGAAGGGTAAGGGGTCTTTTGTGGCAGTGCGTCGCGTCGAGCAAGAGGCAACCCAGTTGGTCTCAACGACCGAGGACATGCAGCAGCGTGGTTGGTCACTGGTTACCCGTGTGATCTCACTGAAGCAGCTCCAGGCATCCTCACACATTGCCCATGCGCTCGAAATAGAGGATGGTGCCACTGTATATGAACTGTGCCGTTTGCGCATTGTGAATGGTGAACCGCTCAGCTTGCAGACCGCCTACCTCCCTCAAGCGTTGTGCCCTGGACTTGAGGAGAACGATCTCTCCATGTCTCTGTTTCGCTTATTGGAAACACGCTATGGGTTGCGCCTTTGGACGGCCCAGGCTTTATTGCGGGCGCGCATGATCACGGCGTATGAAGCGCGCCTTCTGGAGACCCATGAGCAGATCCCGGTACTATATATGGAACGCGTCACCTACACAGTGACTGGGATCCCAGTCGAGTATTTGGAAGCGACGTGGCGGGGCGATCGTTATGATATGCGAGTGACTCTCAGCCGTGCCATGCCAGTTAGAACAGGACATTCAAGTACAGCAAATGGATTAGGAGGGTGATCTCGATGGCACAACCGTTACGTTTCTCTGCCAACATTAATACGTTCAACGCCTGTGCGGATCGCTATGTGCTTTCTGGCTACGGCAGGCGGCTGAGCACAGAGGAGTTGATTCAGGAGGCAACCAAAGTCGAAGGCTTGACCGGCGTCGAACTTGTCGGTATGTGGCATGTCAATGATGACAATTTGCCGCAGGTACAGCGTCATATCCGGGATGCTGGCCTTGTCGTTAGCTGCGTCACCCCCGATATATGGGCATCCGGGAAGTGGGGGTGGGGTTCGTTTTCTGCTAACAACGCGCGCGTCCGGCGTGAAGCAATCCAGGAAGTGAAACGCTCGATGGAATGGGCATACCAGCTGGATTGTGATGTTGTCGACCTATGGTTCGGCCAGGACGGTTACGACTACCCATTTCAGGCTGACTACCTGGCTGCTTGGGATCGCATCATCGAAGGTACAATCGAGTGCGCGGAGCACCTTCCGAAAGTGAACTTGGTCATTGAGTACAAGCCCAAAGAACCACGCACACACTGCTTCATTGGCACAGTGGGGAAAACCTTGTTGCTGATTCAGAGGGTGAATAAGCCGAACGTCAGAGCGATGATCGACGTCGGGCACACCTTGATGGCCTATGAGGATGCAGCTGAGTCCGCTGCACTGCTACATTACTTCGGCGACCGTCTCTACTATATGCACTTCAATGACAACTGGCGATTGTGGGATGACGACATGACAGTCGGCTCCGTGCACACCGTAGAAATGTTAGAGCTGCTCTACTGGCTTGATCGTATCGGGTATACCGGCTGGTATGCACTGGACATCTTCCCCTACCGAGAGAATGGTATTCGCGCAGCCACAGAAAGCATTCGCTGGATCAATGGTCTGCACGGGTTGCTGGATAGGATCGGGCGGGAGCGCATTGCGCAGGTCATCGCTTCCGGTGATGCCATGGAAGCTACCGCTATGGTCCGCGAGGCGCTGTTGGGATAAGGATGTTTTAATGGATCATTTTGGAAATTTCTTAAGAAAGGAGCAAAGTACGAAATGGTGAAGGAAGTTTATGACCCTCATATGTTCAACTATATGTGGGAAAGCTTGGACGAAGGTAGCTTTGTTGTGGGTACCTATTATATCGAGGACTCCAAGCCTGACTGGGATTTTGTCGATCATTTGAAACAGGTGGAACGGATCGCCCGTGAGGGATCAACCGCCAGCTGGATGGAAGTAAAGGAAGAAACCCCTGAAGTGCGTGAGCGCCTGATGAGCAAAGTGTTGGGCTATTATGAGGTGCCGGCACCTCGGGGCACGCGCAAAGCGGTTGTCCAGCTGGCGTTTCCGACAGCGGCATGGGATGCAAATGTTAACATGCCCATGTTATTACTCTCGATCTCGGGCAACATCTTTGCTTTCGCCGACCATGTTCGGCTTCTAGATGTCTACATTCCTAAACCCATTGCGGCTAAGTTTCAGGGGCCGAAGTTTGGCATCGAGGGCATGCGGCAACTATTGGGCGTCTATGATCGGCCACTCTGTCTGCAGATAATTAAGCCTAAAATGGGTATGACCCCGGAGGAGACCGCAGCCCAAGTCTATCAGACTGCATTGGGTGGAGCGGACATGTGCAAGGATGATGAGATGTGCAGTGAGTTGCACAACTGCCCGTTCGATCGGCGCCTGGAAGCTGTGCTCAAGGCTCTTGAGAAAGCGGAACGAGAAACGGGTCAGAAGCACATTTATCTGGTTAGCATTACGGATGAAGCACACCGGGTGCACCAGAAAGCGCGCCGTGCCGTCAAAATGGGGGCCACCGGTCTCCTGCTGGCATATTCTGCCGGTCTCTCGACGCTCAAGGAGATCACCGAGGATCCCGAGATCAACGTGCCAGTTATGTTGCATCCCTCTCACATGTTGGGTATGCTCAAGACATTCAGCTGGGTAGCCTTGTGCAAACTGTGTCGACTGGCAGGTGCTGACCTCATGTTAACGCCTTCGCTGTGGTCTAGCTTACAGACATGTTCGGTCGAAGAAGAGATGCGCGCTTCCCAGACACTGCGAGCGCCTTTCTATCATATCAAGCGCACGTGGCCAATGCCTTCAGCAGGCATGTATCCCGGCTTGGCCGAAGTGTTGATTCAGGAACACGGTATCGACTTCATCGTTCCGGCGGGGGGCGGTATGTTGGGACATCCAATGGGTTACAAAGCCGGAGCTATGGCCTGGCGGCAGGCATTTGCCGCTGTGCTTGCAGGAATGTCCCTCCAAGAAGCCGCCCTGAAATATCCAGAATTCGGCGCAGCGGCTCAGCTATGGGGCATCCGCCAGCGCCCGATGAGTCCGTGGGGTTATCGCGACGCGAACTTCCATCCCCACTTCGCACCTAAGAACCTCTAATTTTATTTTCCCACTGGATTAGGGGGAAGCCCTTCCTTTCCCCCTAATCCAGTAGAGTATTGTATACGAGAGGATTGATGATGTCGGAAGCGCAAATACCCCTATTAGATATGTACCGTACAATGCTGACGATCCGTCGTTTCGAAGAACGTTGCAATTATCTTTTCATGCAAGGACGCATCCCCTCCACACTACACCTTTACATCGGTCAGGAAGCTGTTGCGGTCGGTGTATGTGCACATTTGCGTCGGGATGACTATGTAGTAAGTACCCATCGGCCGCACGGACATGCGATTGCTAAGGGGGTGTCCTTGCGTTCCATTATGGCCGAGCTGCACGCCAAAGCGACAGGTTGCTGCAAGGGAAAGGGAGGTTCGATGCATGTTGGTGACATGAGTGTAGGCATGTTGCCTGCCATTGCCATTGTAGGTGCTAACATCCCTATCGCTGCCGGTTTGGCATTAGCAGCTAAGCGACTGGGCACGGATCGGGTTGCTGTAGCTTTTTTTGGAGACGGCGCGGCAAACGAGGGGGCTTTCCACGAAGGGCTGAATATGGCAGCCATTTGGAACCTGCCGGTTGTGTACGTTTGTGAGAACAATCTATACGGAGCCTCGACACACTACTCTAAAGTCTTCAAGATTGCGAATATAGCGGATCGCGCCCAAGCATATGGCATGCCGGGCGTGGTTGTGGATGGCATGGACGTGGAGGCAGTCTATCAAGTGGCTGGAGAAGCAATTACACGTGCTAGGAGGGGAGAGGGGCCGACCTTGGTTGAATGTAAGACTTACCGACTGGTGGGACATTCGCGCAGCGATCCGCGCACGTATCGTAGTAAGGAAGAGGAGGCTGAATGGCAGGCGCGCGATCCCATTCCCAATACAGCGCGACGCCTCCAAGCATTAGGTCTGGCCAATGAGGAACTGTTAGCTAGCATAGAACGCGAGGTGGAAGCTGCGATCGATGACGCTGTCGCTTTTGCTGAGAACAGTCCCTTGCCAGAACCGACTGATACTTTGAAACACGTTTTCTATGAAGCATAAGTATCTGGAGAGGTAATAGCACCATGGCGTTAATGACCATCGCGGAAGCATTGCGTCAAGCGATTCGTGAGGAAATGCGGCGTGACCCACGTGTCTTTTGCATCGGCGAGGACATTGGCATCCCAGGGGGTTGGGGAGGTGCCTTTACTGTCACCTTGGGTCTTGCTGATGAATTCGGACATGAACGCATTCTGGATACACCTATCTCAGAGCTGGGTTTTACTGGGATAGCGGTGGGCGCGGCCATCGGTGGCCTGCGCCCCATCGTGGACGTGCAGTATGGTGACTTCTTATTTCTGGCGATGGACCAGCTGGTCAACGAGGCAGCTAAGATGACATATATGTCAGGTGGCACTGTGAAGGTGCCGCTGGTTATGCGCGCTCCCGTTGGAGCGACGCGACGTGGTGCACAGCATGCTCAAAGTTTGGAGGCCTTTTTCACCCATGTGCCCGGGCTTAAGGTCATCGCACCTTCTACTGCTTACGACGCCAAAGGATTGCTCAAGAGTGCTATCCGCGACGACAATCCGGTGATCGTGTTTGAGCACAAGCTGTTGTATGGGAGCAAGGGCCCACGTAAGGAGCAGGGAGCTATCAGTGCGGTGGGCGAGGTACCGGATGAGGAATACCTGATCCCGCTGGGCAAGGGAGTTATCCGCCGTGAGGGACGGGATGTTACCATCGTTGGCAAGCTGTTGACCGTGTATCGTGCATTGGAAGCTGCAGAGCGTCTGGCGAAAGAAGGTATTGAATCTGAGGTTATCGATCCGCGCACGCTGGTACCTCTTGATAAGGAGCTCATTCTCGAGTCCGTGCGTAAAACAGGGCGTCTGGTGATTGTAGAAGAGGATAATCTGACTGGAGGATGGGCAAGTGATATTGCTGCTATAGTGGCGGAGGAAGCTTTCTACTGGCTGGATGCGCCCATCAAGCGCGTGTCTGCACCCGACACGCCACCCCCCTTTGCGCCGGTTATGGAGGATTACTATGTACCTAGCGTGGAACGTGTGGTAGAGGCGGTCAAATCCCTGTTTTAAGTGAGACGGAGTAAGTGATTATGGCCACCGAAGTATTGGTGCCTCCTCTGGGTACCACAGTAGACACTGTCACCTTGGTCAGGTGGTATGTTGGTGAGGGGGAAGCAGTACAAAAAGGGGATCCACTTTTCGCCATTGAAACCGACAAGGCCACGTTAGACGTGGAGGCGCCGGCATCTGGTGTCTTGCGGCGGGTAACTGCAAGACCAGGTGATGTTCTCCAGGCGTTGACTCTCATCGCGATGATTGCAGCACCGGATGAACACTTGCCTGAGGATGTCTCGCCTCGTATATCCGGTGAGCGAATCGTGTCGATTACGCTGGCCTCTGAAGCGGGTCAGGCGGCCGTTGCGAGGAAGGAACACAGTCGTATCCTCATCTCTCCGCGTGCTCGACGGTTGGTAGAGCAACACCGGATTCCGCTGACAGAGCTGCATGGCAGCGGCCCTGAGGGAGCCATCGTCGAGCGCGATGTGTGTGCTTATCTGGAGAAGAGTCCTATGCCGGCTATCACTCCAGTCGCGCAACGTATAGCGGAGCAGGCTGGACTTGACTGGCAGCAATTGCGTGGCAGTGGACCAGCGGGACGTATCACGCGTGAGGACGTCGAGCGCGCCCTTGCGGCGAGAGTCGCATCCGGTCCACAATCAATCGCGGCAGCGACAGCACCTGAGAGTTACAACGAGCCGGTTGAGATCATTCCGTTGCAAGGTGTGCGTGCTATCATTGCCGAGCGTATGGCACGCAGCCACACGACGACTGCTCCGGTCACACTAACTGCACTCGCAGATGCCACAGCGCTCGTAGCGTTGCGTCAGCAGCTGGCACACGATGGCATTGACGTGTCCTACAACGACCTTTTCATATACATTGTGGCGCGTGCGCTACGCGAGCATCACAGGTTGAACGCTTCGCTTGACAGCGAGACAATCAAGGTATGGCGACGTATCCATATCGGTTTGGCGGTCGACACTGAACGTGGGTTGTTGGTACCAGTGGTGCGGGATGCCGACACCAAGGGTCTTGCCCAGCTAGCGCAGGAAACAAGCGCGTTGGTCGCGCGTGCACAGGCTGGCCAAAGTACACCTGAGGAGCTGAGCGGGGGGACTTTTACACTCACAAATCTGGGGATGCTTGGCATCGACGCTTTTACACCCATAATCAACCTGCCACAATGCGCTATTCTGGGAGTGGGCCGTATCAACCGTCAACCTGCCGTCATCGGTGACACCATCGTGGTACGCCAGATGGTATGGCTGAGTCTGAGCTTCGACCATCGTCTTGTGGATGGCGCACCTGCCGCACGTTTCTTGCGTCGCATCGTGCAACTGACTGAAGGACCCCACTTGCTGATGGCCTGAACATTCCTGTCTTTCAGGAATATGGAACACTAACCCGACCACAGTTTCGCTGAAAGTTCTGCTACCCATCAGGCGCACCTTTTATCCCTTTGTGGATTCAGAGTACAATGGAGGTATGAAACGTTCACTAGGGTGGCACGCAGGATGGTGCGTTCTCGTTGTCCTTGCAGGCTTCGCGTTGCGCCTGTACCAGTTGGGGACCCAAAGTCTGTGGTACGATGAAACTGTGAGTGCCTATTTAGCTATGCAGGACTTACCTTCCCTGATAAACCATACAGCGCGCGATATCCACCCTCCAGGTTATTATATACTCCTTCATTGTTGGGTGCGGTTGGCAGGCGACAGCGAGTTCGCGCTGGCTTTTTTCTCGCTGACCTTTGGCGTGTTGCTGGTTGCAATGACGTATCACGTGGCACATCGGATGCTAGGGCGGCAAGTCGCCCTGTGGTCAGCCTTTCTGATTACGATTTCCCCTTTCCATATATGGTATTCCCAAGAGGTGCGCATGTATACGCTAGCTGCGCTGTTGGGATTGCTGACGTGGTGGTGTGCATGGAAAGCGCTGCAAGGGGAGACTCGAGCAATATGGTGTTATGCTTTGTTGGCGGCTATTGGGCTGTATGTCCTGTATTACTTTGTTTTTCTTCTTGTTATAATCAATTTTATTGTGCTGCTGCGTGCCCTGTTCGCACAAAATCGGGCACGAAACCTAACCCGAACGTGGATGTTCGCTCAACTATTGGTGCTTGCGTTGTATGCTCCCTGGTTGCCCGTAGCCTGCCGCCAAGCAATCGATCCTCCGGTTCCCCCGTGGCGTGGTTTCGTGCCGTGGCATATGGCTCTGCTAGAAACTTGGACTGCTCTGTCTTTCGGTCAGTCGGTACAGCTGGACCAAGTGTGGCCACTGCTCCTTGTGACCGGGGGGATCTTCGCTTTGGGGATAATGGTCCGTCCTGGTGTAGGGTGGCGAGGACAGCTTATGATGCACGCGCAGCAGACGAAAATATGGCTCTTTCATAGCTCCGAGAACAGTTCAGAAGAGGCTAATCGTGGCTTATCGAGACCTGGATTGTGGCTGGCAGTCGTTGCACTCGGCCCAGTTGTTCTGATTAACCTAGGCTCGTTGCTCACTCCACTCTATCATGTGCGTTATGCGTTCACGTATTCCCCACCATTCTACATAATCTTGGGAGCCGGATTGGCATGGCTAATGAAGCGAAAGCGTCTTGCCGGCATTGTGGGCGTGTTGGCCCTTTTGTCGGGGACGAGCTTCAGCCTCTGGCAGCTGCATACCCATCCTGCCTATGCGGCAGACGACTTGCGGGGTGCGGTGCAGTATATCGCAGCGCGCTGGAGACCCGGAGATGCTATTCTTATCAATGCGGGCTACGCCTATCCAGCATTCTTGTATTACTATCGCGGGCCGCTTGCAGGCAGGATGCGTCTGAACGATTATCGTCCGGTCAACACTTTTCAGTACCCCTTAATTCTGCAGACAGGAATTATCGGCGGTTCTGCCAGCTTAGGTTGGGGTGATAGCACGGCAGATTTCTATTCCACCACAGAGGCAGACACTGCAGCTGCTCTGGCAAGAGTACTGCAGGACTTCCCGCGCATATGGGTCCTGCGCGTCTATGACACCGTTGCAGATGGCGAGGGTTTCGTGCGTCGGTGGCTGGTGGACCATACTATCCCCTTTGAGGATCAGGACTTCATCGGCCCGTCTTATGTGCGGGTTCAAGGATTTATATCCCAAATGCAGCCGTTGCCTCCTCCATCCCGATCGGTACAGATGGAAGGCGACATCGCGCTGCGAGGCTGGGACTGTCCACGTGAAGTTCACGCTGGATCGTTTCTCGATGCAGTTCTGTGGTGGGAGGTCACCGGCACGTTGCCGTCTCATTCACCTCCGTACGCGGTCTCGTTGAAGCTGTGGGACGAAAAGAATGGGGTACTGGTTGCACAGCAGGATGAATGGCCGTTGGGCAGTCTCTTGTTCACCCCGGCTTGGCCTCAGGGACGGGTAATGCGCCACCCTATGAGGCTGTATCTGCCTGCCTGGCTGTCATCTGGAAGTTACAAGCTCGACGTCCAAGTCTACAATTCGGCAACTGTTCTTCCCTTCGAGCGTGTAGATGGGGCAGGCAATGCGGTGACGCTAAGTCGGGTCACGGTCGCGGCTGCGTCGCCGGATCAGCAGCCTTGACGCCGCAGGTCTCGGGGCTATAATCTCCTGAAGCGAGGTTTGTGCAATGTCCGAGCTCACGCGTTTTCTCCCTAGCTGGGTTGATTTCCTCCTTATCCCTGGCCTGGTTATCGGTTTCACTGCTCACGAAATGGCTCATGCGTGTGTGGCATACTGGCTAGGTGATACCTCCCAACTAGAACAGCGGCGCATCTCGTTGAACCCACTGCGTCATATTTTCTGGCTCGGTATGCTCACATTTGTATTGTTTGGTTTTGGTTGGTCAAAGCCTGTCAAGATGGATCTGGGCCGGTTTCGCAATCGTTATTGGGGCCTGCTGATAGTGTCTCTGTCAGGAGCCGTGGCAAACGTGACCCTGGCAGCAGTATGTGTCCTGATCACCCTGACGATAGCAGTGACAGTGGCTTTCTTCAGCGACAAGGAGCTGCTTCAGGTATTGGGACTTCTAACGTGGGAGCCGGCCAGTGAGCCAGCTATTGCTGCAGTGGCTGCCGCCCTTACCGGTCAAGTTATCTATGCCAATCTGGCCCTTGCTTTCTTCAACCTGTTACCGCTCCCTGGCCTGGACGGTTTCAATGTGCTCGCCGGTTTGTATGGAGTGGCCCGCGGGACACCAGCTTCTTCTACTGTGCCAGAGGAACAGCGGTCGGGGAAATGGGCCGGGATCAAGAAAGCAACAGGTCAGGTTGGTAAGCAACTTGCTGATATCCATTTTGAACGTGGAGCCGCTTATCATGCTGAAGGCTTGTACGAAGACGCAATTGCCCGTTATCGGCAAGCCATCGCCAATGATCCGCATTATGGTCCGGCATACGTGAACCTGGGACTCGCGTATTTGGCCACGGGTCAGCGCGATCGCGCTCTACAGTGCTTTCGAGGTGCTATACGCCTGGCGGCGGATGAACAGTCGCGCCAACAAGCCTGGCAACAACTTTACAAGCTAAGTCAGTACTATCCGAACGCCTCCCCCACGCAAGCTCCGAGTTCCCTTGACCTGGATGTTTTGTGGAGAAAGACGGAGCTCACTTTTGACTGGCGATCGTTTCGTGTCGCTATCGCTCTTCTATTCAGTGTAATGATGTGCGTGTATGTTGGCCTCACCCTGATGCTAATTCTCCAGCTTCCATGAGATGGCTGGTCAATAACTGGCCGGGCCCTTCTGTGGTTCTCCGGGTAAGGGGATATCCAGCAGATCTGCTAAGAAGGGGGCAAGAGCCTTTGCTACCAACTGATGGCCAGCAGGCGTCCAATGTCCGTCGCGGCGGAAGTGTAATGGTGCTGCATCCGGTTGGGCTGCTGCTGCGCGAAACGTCGGGAGCAGATCCACATAGGCGATTCCCGCTTCTTTCAAGAGGTGGGCAATGCGTCGATTTGGTGCTTCCAAGTCCCAATCTTGATTTTCCATTTGGGGATATCTTTGCAGGACAGCTGTCCAGCGCTCAGGATATATCTGCTCTGGTGCTGCTACGACAACCACTGCTAGCTCTCCGCCGTGTGCATGGACCTCCATCGCAAGTCGTTGAATGATGGCAGCTGTGAGATCCCATGCCGCTTGCCATTGTGGATCAATAGTGGAATGGTAGATGCTATATGAGAGAGGCACAGGGGGATCCTGAGCGATGAACACGGCTATGCCACCTAGCAGCCCGCTGGAACCGAGTGTGCCAAGGATAAAAGGGTTCTCGCGCAGGTAGGGGACAATCAGACGGTACAGAGCGCTGTGTCGGTTGAGCCATTCACTAACCGACAGCAACGGTGCCGACGTCGCTTTGGAGGTCTCGGAATAGGTAAAGGGAAACGTGGGGGTGATCAGATTCGTGCCTTCAAGCTGAAAGAAGGGCTTCTGTATCATCCCGTGGACACGGGCAGTCTCCAAGGGTTCATAGTTGTTTAGCACGTCGTTGTGAGGAAAGAAAAAGAGCAGGACCAGGTCGGGTTCGTAGCGGAACCCCTCGATCGCATAAAAGATGGCCTCTTGATCCGTGCCCCAACCTCCTACACCTGCGTTAATGACCTCTACGGGATGTTCAGGAGCACTTAACAAGGCTTCCAGTTGTTTGGCAAACGTCACTTCTAGTGGCACCTGAAGCGCTTCAACGAAGGAGTCCCCTAAGACGAGCACACGATAGACTCCGGCAGGTTTCTCGTAACCGATTTCACGATCGCGGAGTCCACGCGCATTGATGTGAACTGGAGCCTGAAACTCGCCATATTCGCTATAGACCATGCCCCCGCGGTTGGGAACATGAAACCACCCGAGATATGGATGTGGTGCCCACAGAGGTGGTTGTAGCTCGGCCGGGGGAGCAACACCTGCCAACCGCACCATCACCTCAAGCAGAAGCAAGGGGAGGGCGATGCCGAGACAAATTAGTAACAGCTGTCCTAGAAAAGTGCGTAATCCTTTCACGAGCGAAACACGCTTGTCTCAGAGCAATGGTGGCGGCAGTATAAGACGTGCCGCGCGCAATTGACAAATCTGGTCAGAAGCAGTTTACTATGCGTCTAACTTAATTACTTGGAGAGGGGCAATCACACTATGGACGTACAGACTAAGAAAACGGCGTTGCGTATGTTCACCTATGGCGTGTATCTGTTGGGGATGAAGCAGGATACCACGTATAACGCGAGCACTGTGAGCTGGGTAAGTCAGGTGAGCTTTGAGCCGCCGTTGGTTATGGTAGCGCTGCGAAATGACAGTCTTACACTTGGAATGGTGTTAGCTGCCAAAGGTTTCACTATCAACCTCTTGGACAGCCGCCAGATGGAAATGGCTGGCAAGTTCTTCAAGCAAGCCACGTATCAGGATGGCAAGCTAAATGGCCATGCTTTCGAGCCAGGAGCCCAGACCGGCGCTCCTGTTTTCGTAGACGCACCAGCCTGGTTGGAGTGTAAGGTAGTAGAAACCCTCGGACGCGGGGACCATACAGTAGTGATTGCTGAAGTGGTCGAAGCGGGCGTGCGCGATGAGAGGGCTACACCATTGGTGTTGCGCGATACACCCTGGCAGTATGGTGGATAAATGGACTGATGGACCACAACCTTTCGTGGGAAGGTGATTCCAGCGAATTGGATCCCCTGTTCTCCGCGTCACACAGTCCCACAGAGGCGGAGATTGCAGAGATCATCGAGCGTTTTGTCCAAGGTAGCTTAACCAATGTGGAGGCAGAGGCAGCGTTTGAGCGGCTGCGCAGGGCAAAGAAGCGCGTCTTGCCTGTAGTGGTGGATTTGTGCCGTTCGCCCAACCCCAAGTTGTACAACATCGGAGCGGCTCTGGTATCAGAAATCAAGCTCACTGAGGCGAAGAACCCTCTAAGAGTGCTGGTCGAGAATCCCAGCTTGGAGGACGAACACAAGCTGGCCCTGTTGAGAGCCTTGGAAACAATAGGTGGTTTCGCGCCGGGTGAGAATCCTTTCTCCTATCTGCGGGATCCTGAGGGGCTCTTCAGGAGAGTCGTGGACATGCTGTTCACCATGCTCTATGACCCTCTGGAGCTGAGTAGACTCTTGGAGGAGGAGTTCGAGGGCGGGGCGCCTCATCTCCTGTTGGATGCTTGTATGTTAGAGGGTATTGCATCCACTCATGACCGGCGGGCACTACCTTTGTTTCAGTGTCTTCTCCATGCACCGGATGACAGAACTGTTCTAAAAGCGATAGAGGGCCTAGTTAGATTCGGGGATCCCAGCCTCGTCTCCATATTGGAGGAGCGTTCGCTGTACGACCCATCGCCAGAAGTGCGTAGAGCGGCACGAGATGCTATCAAAACGCTTGCTAGCGAAGCACAATTACATGTCTTGTCGATCTTTCATCTACCTTTGGCTCCTCCTTCTATTGAGCGTTGTGCGATCAGTGCAATTGACGGGAGGGGAGCCCAGATGTGTGTCTTGATCTGGCGCATGGCCACAGATGAGCGCGTAGGACTCACTATACTGTTCGATGATCAAGAAGGAATTCGAGAGTGCATCATCGTTGAAGGGGATAAGGCTGTCACATCTTTAGAGGAGGCATTGGAACACGATTTTGAGGAGGCGGGTATCTCTATTCGTATGATAGAGATTAGCTTAGCTCGAGCGCGTGTTGAGCTGGAGCAGGCATACCAGACTACCTTGCGCGCTCGTCGGCGTGTGCCGCCAGTTTATATCCTTTTGCGTGATTGGTTGCTCGGCGATGACCCACGTACCGTAGACTATTATCCTCTTGCAAGAGTACAGCCTGAAGAGATAGGGGCACTCTTGCAGCGGAGCGGTGAACTTTTCCGACTGGATGAATTCAGCTCATGGTCGTTCGACTTTTCGGGGCTGGACACCTTGCGGCGCAAATACCGAAAGACTTTCTTCTTAGGTAGCTCTGAGGAGGCCTGTGAGGGATTGATCAGCCAGGCACTCCAAAAAGCTGTTAGCCCGGAGTGGCGTGAGCGCATCAGGAGGCGCCTCGAGCGGCAAGCTTGGCTTTTAACCCAGCTGTATGAGGAAGAGGATATTCCGAAAATGGCATTAGCTGCATCAGCTGCACTGGAAGCTAATGCTGGAGTCCCATTGACGGAGCATCCATTCCTGCGCGAAATGATGCGGCAGACCCTTCTGGGCTTGAACGTCACATTGATCTAACAACCATACTAACGTTTTCTCCATATTGCAATCCATTGTGCCCGATCAGGACACAGGTAGCAGTGGATATGTTTGCGCCGCATAGCCTTGCGATAGGATGAAGACGCAGATGTAAGTGGGGGATGAGGGTCATAAAGGTCGCTCAATCACTGCATTTCACTGTGCATCTGGTCTCTGATGTACAGCGTAACCGATTCTAGTTCTAGCTAAGCTCACGTTAAACCCCAAACTCATCACGTGGAGGGAAATCAATGATTATTCAGCTTTCAGATGGACGTCAGCTTCCAGTTGAAATGCACAAGGTCAGAATCGTGCAGAAAACGAGCTTACCACCCGCTGAACATCGTCTGCGTGCTATGGCGGAGGCAGGGTACAATACCTTCTTGCTGCGCACGCGTGACGTTTTTCTCGATATGCTGACCGATAGTGGCACAAACGCGATGAGCGACAATCAGCAGGCGGCAATGATGGTCTCAGATGATGCCTATGCTGGGAGCGAGAGCTTCTACCGACTGACCGCAGCAGTCAAAGATGTATGGGGATTTGAGTATGTACTGCCAGTGCACCAAGGGCGGGCAGCGGAGCACCTTTTGGCTAAGGTATTTGTCAAGCCTGGCAGTGTGGTGCCTATGAACTACCATTTTACCACGACGCGAGCCCATATCGAGTTGGCTGGTGGCTCGATTCTGGAGATCTTTACGGATGAGGCCCTGAATACGCAGAGCTCGTTCCCCTTCAAGGGCAATTTGGACCTGGACAAATTCCAAAGAGTTGTCGAAGAATATGGAGCAGAGCGCATCGCTTATGTACGGATGGAGGCTACAACTAACCTCTTGGGAGGCCAGCCTTTCTCACTCAGCAATCTGCGTGAGGTGCGACGTATCGCCTCTCAACACGGCATCCTGGTCGTGTTGGATGCTAGCCTGATCTCGGAGAATGCCTATTTTATCAAACAGCGCGAGAACGACTACCAGAGCAAATCTATCCAGGAAATTATGAGAGAGATCATGAGCTTGGCGGATATTGTCTACCTTTCGGGGCGCAAGAGCACCAATGTGCGTGGCGGGCTGATCGCGACCAACGACCGGAAGATCTATTCCGACTTGCTGGCTTGGCTGCCCGTATACGAGGGCTTCGCCACTTACGGTGGCATGTCCACCAAGGAAATCGAGGCAATGGCAGTGGGCATTCGTGAGATGGTGGACATCAATGTGGCTGGGAGTTCGGCCGAGTTTGTAAAATACTTTGTCGAGCGACTGCATGCAAACGGTGTGCCAGTGGTTACTCCGCCAGGAGGTCTGGCATGCCATTTGGATGCGAGGCGCTTTATCCCCCATATTCCCCAAATAAATTATCCAGCAGGGGCCCTGGCAGCAGCAGTGTATCTTGCGTCCGGAGTGCGGCCTATGGAGCGCGGCACACTTTCCTCAGATCGTGATAAGGATGGCAATGAAGTATTAGCCGACCTGGAACTGGTGCGGCTGGCAGTTCCAAGACGGGTGTACTCGCTTTCTCAGATTGAGTACGCGATAGATCGCATCACTTGGTTGCATCGTCATTGTGATCTGATTGGTGGGTTGAAGTTCGTTGAGGAACCCCCAGTCCTACGTTTTTTCTTCGGGAAACTGGCACCGCTAGGTGATTGGGGCTCAAGGCTGGTGGCAGCGTATCAACGTGATTTCGGCATGGACTGTTAGATATTTTCGGCGGGGAAGCTCAACAAAGCTCACTCGAAAGAGTGGGCTTTGTTATTCTTGGTGATGACAGTCATTCTTGCAATCTGTGCCGTCATCTGTCATGCGCACTTGACATCTCATCCTGGATCCCCTTCATAAGGTCAGGTGAGAGATTAGTTCTTCCCTTTCCAACTGTGGTAGAATTACAATTTAAGCTTTCACGCCTGAGAGGTTATCAATAAGGTGTCCCATTCGACGGTTGAACCTTTAAGCAGTCGCCCAGTTCATAGTGTGCAGGCAGGCCGTGAGAAGCGTCTGGTGGCGCTCAGCTCAGTCATAGCAGCCATCTTTCTCACATTGATGAAGCTGGCGGCAGGGCTGATGACTGGCAGCTTGGGCATCATGGCAGAAGCAGCTCATTCCGCGCTTGACCTGGTGGCTGCTGGTATCACCTTCCTAGCAGTTCGGGTGTCGGACCGTCCGGCTGACCGAGAGCACACCTATGGACATGGCAAGGTGGAAAACTTATCTGCAATGTTCGAGACGTTGCTCCTGCTGGGAACGTGTGCTTGGATCATCTACGAAGCAGTCCAGCGTCTGCTCTTCGGCCACAGAGAACTGGAACTAGGTTGGTGGGCATTTGCCGTGATGGGCGTCTCCATCGTTGTAGATATTTCACGCTCACGCGCGCTGATGCAAGCCGCACGCAAGTACCGCAGCCAGGCATTGGAAGCAGATGCCTTACACTTCTCTACCGATGTCTATTCCTCGGCGGTGGTTATTCTGGGCCTGGCGCTGACGTGGGCGGCGCCATACGTGGGACTGCCGTTTTTACAACAAGCGGATGCCATAGCGGCAATTGGGGTAGCTGGTATTGTGATGTTTGTCAGCCTGCGACTGGCACAGCGCACCGTGGAGAGTTTGGTGGACGGCATTCCCCGCGGTACCTACGAATGGGTGATGGAAGCCTTAGACTCGGTGCCGGGTATCTTGCGTGTAGAACGCGTGCGCCTGCGTCGCAGTGGGCCAGATACTTTCGCCGATTTGACTGTGCAGGTTGGGCGTGAGGTTGGCCTCGAGACAGCCCATGCCATCGCCACCTCTGCTGAGGAAGCGGTGCGTGGCATCTTGCCGGGCGCCGATGTTGTGGTCCATGTTGAGCCGGTTCGCTCCGTTGTGGAAGATCTGGCCACCAGCGCGCGGCTGCTGGCTGCGCAACATGGCATGGGGGCGCACAGCATTCGCCAGTACACTTTGCCAATAGAAGATGGCATACCGGGTGTAGGCGTAGAATTGCACTTGGAAGTGCCGAGCCATCTCTCTGTCGATGAAGCACATGCGCTGGTCAGTGATTTTGAAGAGGCGCTACAACGATCCCGACCAGAGGTGTGTCATCTGGTGACGCACATCGAGCCGGCAGGAGAGTTTGCCAAGGCAGATATATGCCAAGCGGGTGAGGAGGACATTGCGCGGGTATTACAAGCACTTACGGATTGGCAGAGGCAGGGCCAAATACGTTGCCAACCTCATGATATCGAGGTGCACCGCAGCGAAGATGAGCTGATCGTGACACTACACTGTAGTGTGGAAGCTAACATACCAATGGTGGAAGCCCACGTGATCGCGGAACAGGCGGAACAAACTTTGCGCCATTTGTTACCCGACGTGGGGCGCATCGTGATCCACGTGGAGCCTGAGTCGCCCCGTCAAACAACCGCCTCGGCTACTTGAGAAGGATGGCTACCACAATTGCGGTCAAGCTGATAAGGAAAATGCCCATCACCAGCGCCACTGCCACGTTGCCTCGCTTCAGCTCGGCCAAGTAGTCTAATCCAGGCAATAGCGCTGCGAACAAGCGAAACCCAAGTGAAATTGCCACAGCGAAACAGAGCCCAGCCACTGCTGTCCAAGCGACAGCGAGGACCATATTGAGTAACAAACGCCCCAGATCGAAGGCGTCAGTATCGGGGATAGGGGGAATTCCGGGCATGTGTTATTATCCCGTGCACTAAGTCGACGTACCAAGGAACAAATGGGCGAAACAGGACTCGAACCTGTGACCTCCTCGGTGTAAGCGAGGCGCTCTGACCAACTGAGCTATTCGCCCAACGGTTTACGAATTTTGATTATAAGTGCCTTCTATTGAGCTGTCAACTGAAAAGCGGAGTGTTGAAAAACGTCATGGTTATCCTCTTTACAAACTGTTTTCCTACAGGAATCTATGTGATACAAGACCTTTTCAACACTCTTAGAAGGTGCCCAGCTTACCTACTATTGTCTGGCAATATACCTGTGAGAAATTGGGAGAGAAACCCTTGCCGAATGCCTCCGGATACACCTATTGACAGCTCAATAGGAAGATGATATGGTGGCCTGGTATGCGCATCAGTTGGCGGGACTTACGGCAGATACTTTCCCACGCAGCAGAGACCTATCCCTACGAATGTTTCGGTTTTCTAATGGGTAGGGCTGAGGAAGGCGGTGTCGTATGTCGCATTGAGCGTGGCAGCAACACGTTGCACGGTCAGCCCGCCCGTTTCGAGATGGATCCTGCCGAGTTCATCCACATACTCGACGTCGCCGAGAATGCAGGCCTGGAAGTTATTGGCTTCTACCACTCCCACCCTGACTGGCCGGCCTTGCCTTCGCAGGAAGATCTGCGACTTGCGTGGCATGCTCACTATTACCTGATTGTATCTGTAATCGACCGTCATCCATCAGCGGTGACGGTCTGGCGGCTTGCCGATGGGGAACCGCGTCGTTTCCTTGAGGTTCCACTGGAAGTGACCGACAGCAACGCCCCGAGTTGACGGCAACGTCAATTTTTCGTACAATCGCGCGTCAACGATTTGCTCTAGAGAAGCACCAGTCATTGTGTTTTAGTTTGAGCTCCTGAGAGCAAGCGAGGATGACCTACGAATTTGAGCGATATACGCGTCAGACTCTCTTCACCGGCATCGGGCAGATCGGACAGGAGAGATTGGCCCGTGCGCGTGTTGTCTTGGTTGGCTGCGGCGCGGATGGCAGCGCCATAGCAGATCGGTTAGTGCGCGCGGGGATAGGGCAGCTGACGATTATCGATCGCGATTTTGTCGAGCTAAACAATCTACAGCGGCAGGTGTTGTTCGATGAAGATGATGTAGTAGCGCGTTTGCCCAAGGCAGTAGCAGCAGAGCGCAAACTGCATCGCGTCAACTCAACGGTGACAGTACAAGGTGTTGTCACCGACCTGAACCAAGAAAATGCCGAGGAGATGCTTAGCGGTGCTGATCTGGTAATGGATGGCACTGACAACTTTGCGACGCGTTATCTAATCAACGACGTATGTGTTAAGCATGGCATCGCGTGGATATATTGCGGCGTGGTAGCCAGTTACGGCATGACAATGACCATAGTGCCACATCAGACGCCATGCTTGCGCTGTGTCTTTCCGGAGGCCCCCTTACCGGGCAGCAGCCCCACTTGTGACACGGTCGGTATTGTCAATCCAATTGTATTCACCATGGCTGGGATTGCGGTGGCTGAGGGGATCAAGTATCTGGTTGGCTCGGGCGAGCTAAACCATGGCATCATCTATGTAGACGTATGGCACAACACCTTCGATGTGCTAGAGAGTGGTGTACCGCGTCCAGACTGTCCAGTGTGTGGCCAGGGGCGGTTTGAATATCTGGAGATGCCTTACAAAGGACAGATAGCCAGTTTATGTGGTCGTGACGCGGTGCAAGTGCGCCTATCCGAGCAACCTCTGGATCTCACCTCAGTAGCTGAACGTGTACGCGGGTCACTGCAACTTGTGGCCAGTAATGAGTATCTCATATGTTTCCGTGCCTCCGAGTGTGAGGTCACGCTTTTCCGAGATGGACGAGCCATTATAAAGGGTACTGATGATCCTGCTTTGGCTCGTTCTCTGTGTTGTCGTTACATTGGATTGTGAGATTCTACGAGCAGCTGTTCAGTTCATCCTGAAGGAGGTATAGGAGGCAGTCATGTTGATCGTAATGAAATTCGGGGGCACTTCAGTCGGTAGCGTTGCTGCCTTAGAGAAAGTGGTCGGCATCGTGACTCGCAGTGTCCAACGTGGCGACCGAGTGGTGGTGGTTGTATCGGCAATGAGCGGTGTGACTGATATGCTGCTCAAAGGAGCTCGTCAGGCAGCCCAGGGCGATACCGAGACAGCACACCGTATGCACGAAGAAATGCTGCGGCGCCACCGAGAGGTTATCGATGTTTTCCTGACTGATCCGGCGGTGCACGACGAGGTGTTGAATGCGATCGAGACACTTCTCGACGAGTTCGACTCACTTTGTCACAGCATCAAGGTGTTAGGTGAATTGACACCTCGCGCTCTCGATGTTATTGCCGGAATGGGTGAGCGGATGAGTGTGCGACAAGTAGCCGCCATTCTGGAAAGTCGCGGAGTTGCTACGCGCGCATTGGATGCCACGCAGCTCATCGTAACTGACAGCAACTTTGGATCGGCTAGCCCTCTGATGTCCCAAACAACCCGTCGCACTCAGGAGGTGTTGGTTCCTCTACTTAATGCTGGGATCGTGCCAGTTATCACCGGTTTCATTGGTGCAACTGAGGATGGGATTGTCACTACGTTGGGTCGTGGCGGGAGTGACTACTCCGCTACTATTTTGGGCAGCGCCATCACGGCAGACGAAGTGTGGATTTGGACTGATGTGAATGGGGTGATGACGGCCGACCCACGTGTCGTACCAGATGCGCGTACGATACCTTATCTCTCTTACATAGAAGTGGGTGAAATGGCCTATTTTGGGGCCAAGGTTTTGCACCCGCAAGCGATTCGCCCTGCAAGGCGTGCCGGCATACCTGTACGTATTCTCAATACATTTGAACCGGAACATCCTGGTACCCTTATCACCCGCGAACCAAATGGAGGCGACAAGCGCGTGAAGGCAGTAACCGCAATCAAAGGTATGAGCCTGATTGTGATCGAAGGGTCTGGCATGCTCGGCGTGCCCGGCGTAGCGGCACGTGCCTTTGGAGCAGTGGCCAGAACCGGCACCAATGTGCTAATGATCAGCCAGTCTTCGTCTGAACAAAGCATCTGCTTCGTCGTACCTACTAGCGACTCGGCACGTGTCTTGGCGGCTTTGCGTGAGGAAATGGCGCGCGAATTGGAGCGTCAGGACATCGAGAACATTATGGCGCAGGATGATATTGTGATTCTAACGGTTGTTGGCGCTGGCATGCGGGGTACCCCAGGTATCGCTTCCAAGGCGTTTGGTGCCTTGGGCAAGAGAGATATCAACGTGATCGCCATTGCCCAAGGCTCGAGCGAGTACAACATTTCGATCGTGGTCGATCAGCGTAATGCTGACAACGCAGTCCGCGCGTTACACGCAGAGTTTGGCCTGGGAGCGAATAACACAAGCACGACGACATAATAAATCTAAGAGGATCTTGCGCCGGCTAGTCTGCAATCCTGCTTGCATTTTCGAATCTCGCTCATTTAGACAGGAGTGGGGGATAGACTGAGAAAACTCAGAAAACCTCTGGTAATTACCCACAAGTGATGGAGGGGTTTGAGGAGCTCCGTCCGACGTAGTCTGTGGAGGTATGAGCAGTCCAGCGGAGTGCTACGGAGGACGGAGCCACAGAGACGATGGGGCAAGAATGTGCCTTGGGCAGTCTACCACTTAGCGAGATGGAGTACACAGAGTACACACTGCAGCGGTTTGGGGAGCCGGTTATGAGACACTGGCCGGGTAGGTAGTTGCGCTGAGTGGTCCGGAGAGCCGTTCAGTGGTTCGGACTGGTGAGTCGCCGGTGATCACTGAAATGGTGCGTGGCGTCCCGCGGAACGGGAGGAGCATCTGGCTGCAACATCGGGGGTCGTGGATGTGCTGCCTGGGGGGTGTGCTGGGATTGACTGCAGATCCAGAGGACCCTTATACCCTGTTAGCAGACATCCGTGTCATTTTCGTCCCTACCACCACTCTGACATTTGCAGTTCACCGTCCCTTTCCCAAGGCAGGTTGAACTTGTGGTAATCACTGGAAAGCAGCTCTTGACACGCCAGAACATTTGCGCTATAGTATAATTACAAGGAGGGGATGAAAGGTTTCGACAGGGAAGGACTGGGCACGGACTGCAAGCCGAGACGCCTGACCTCGTTAAATCGGGCAAAACCATAAGTGCCGAGAAAGTACCTGCTTTCAACGCACCTGCCTACAACGCGCTTCCGCTCGCTGCGTAAGCCGGCGTAGGCCGATGCAAATGACCACTCGCATGTAGTGGTCACGTCCTACATCCCTCGATCCGGGCGGGGGTGTCAGGGCGACGCGCAGTCCGGGTTGCGACACGCAGACGCCGATACGCGTGTCAAAGGAGGCGAGAGCCTCGCCCATCGGCTGGCCCGCCGTCGACTCGGTCGGCGGACGAGGCGGCGGGCGAGAGACCTGGCGCCGACTAAGCTTGTAGACGTTCGTGTCGGGCTTCTCTGGACCCGGGTTCGATTCCCGGCATCTCCACTTGCAGGGGGACGGCAGAGAGGAATTTTCTCTCTGCCGTTTTGTTCTGTTCGGCGTGTTTTTGTGTGCTATAAGATGTGGTACAATGGACAATGGTAGTCGCGCAAAATCAATCGGTGCGGGAGCTGCAACATTGAGATGGCTTTTCCCTCGCGATATTTACCGCCTCATCCAAGCTATCCGACGTAACCATGCGCTGGAGCATGCCACCATCCACATGCTCACAGAGAAATGCCCCGGCATCTCCCTGATAGGACGCAGTGACTGGAAGGGCTTTCTGCTGTACGGCAACGTGGACACTTCTGACGTGGAACGGGCCACCCACGAGGCACTCGCCCGCCTGAAATCGGGTGAGCACTGGCTGGCCGTGCATCCGCGCTGTGGCACGATTCTCGCCACGACTGGTGTTCTGAGCGGGCTGGCCGTGTTCGTGACCCTAGGCATCAGCAATCCGCGTGGTCGTCTGCGCTGGGCAACCTTGCCGGAAGCTATTCTGGCCGCTACGGTGACCGCTGTGCTGGCGCAACCCCTTGGACTTATAGTCGAGCGTTATCTGACCACCTCGACTGACCTGGACGGTCTATTTGTACGCCGTGTGTATCGACAGCCGGGTGGTACGGTACCAGTCCACCGCATTGAGACCGGGTGAGCGCATGTTTTACGTCTTCCACGGGCCAGACGAGCTCACGCGCTCGGAAGTCCTGGCCGAGATGAAGTCCCAACTGGGTGAGGCGTCCCTGGCCGAACTCAACACCACCTATCTGGATGGCCAGAACACGAATGTAGTCCAGATTCAACAAGCCTGTGACGTTCTGCCGTTTCTGGCCAGCAGTCGTCTGGTGGTGGTGAAGAACTATCTATCGCGCATCGGGCCAGAACAGGACAGGGGTCCCGGAGATGCTGCCGCCATAGAGGCATTGGCCGATTATCTGCCTCATCTGCCGGCTACCACCCAGCTGGTTTTCACCGAGGACGAGGTATTGCCGGGGAAGCATCCCATCCTGGTGCTGGCAGGAAAGCACCCGCAGGGCCAGGTGCGCCTGTTCAGCGTGCCCGTCCGCGATCAGGAGTTGGCAGAATGGATTGTCCGGCGGGTGCAGCATAAGGGGGCCACGATTGAGTCTTCCGCGGCCATGGCACTGGCGACAGCGGTCGGCCACGACATGCGCACGCTCGACTCCGAAATTGAAAAGCTAATCACATATGTGGGGGGCGTTCGCCCCAATATCACACGCGAGCTTGTTGACATGCTCGTGCCATACACTGGTGTAGCGAAGATCTGGACCATGGTAGATGCGATTGGCCAGCGCGATGCACGCCTGGCCCTGCAACACCTGCACCGCTTGCTGGACGAAGATCCCAGTGAGAATCGTCCCCTCATGTTGCTGGGTATGATTGTGCGCCAGTTTCGCATCCTGATTCAGGTCAAGGAGATGATAGCTCAGGGTCTGGCCATTTCAACAATCGCGAAGCAGATTGGCATCCAGGAGTTTGCGGCGGAGAAGGCTCGTCAGCAAGCGATAAACTTCTCGATGGCACAGATGGAGATAATTTATGCACGGTTGCTCAGCACTGATCTGGCAATCAAAACCGGCAAGATCGACGATGTGTTGGCCTTGGACACGCTGGTGGCGGCCTTATGCGGGCCGCAAGATGTGTAGAGAGCAGCAAGCTATGGTTCGTACCCGGAGACATCGCAGTGTGGGAAGCGGCGAATGAGTGAGGCATATGTAGGTTGGGCGGATGACATTGGTCCTGTTTTTCTGACTCAGGAGCAGATCCAACGTCGCGTCGCAGAGCTGGGTGCCCAGATCACGCGTGACTACGCTGGATTGGACCTGGTTACCGTGGGGGTTTTGAAGGGAGTTATATTCTTCATCACCGATTTGGTGCGCGCTATCCATATGCCGGTGACAATGGACTTTCTTGACATTGCCCGCTACGGTCGCACGGAGCAGGTGCGCGGCGTGGTGCGTCTGACCAAAGACCTGACCGAACCGCTCAGCGGCCGTCATGTGTTGTTTGTGGAAGATATTATTGATACAGGCTTGACCAGCCATTACATCTTGGGCATTTTGCGCCATCACGGTCCGGCCAGCTTACGCGTGTGCGTGTTGCTGAACAGGCCTGCCCGGCGCATCGTGGACATTGATCTGGCGTATGTGGGTTTCGAGGTGCCGGACGTGTATTTGGTAGGTTATGGGCTGGATTATCGCGAGCGCTACCGCAACCTGCCCTACCTGGTCCAATTTGAGCGTCCGAAAATGAGGGAAAAAAGTGGAGAGAGCCCCAATTAACCTTTCAGATCTTGAACCACCCTCCTGGATACTTGGCCCCTCAATCTACTCCTGAAGCCGTATCGCTACGCTTCAGAAGGCGGCTTTCCACGGTATTCCCGTGTTTCTGCCGACTTGCAGCTGGCATCTGTTTCCAGACACCACTGCAATAAGATTGATTTTTGGGGTTCGATCCGGAACTGGTGCTTCTATGACCTGTCCGATTCCTTGGAACCCTCTCCATTTTTACTATAGCATAATTTGGGCAAGGAGTCAATACCAAAACCTTAAAATTTTGCCCGTTCTTTACGAGTTTCTTCGGGTATCTTTTGGCAAAACTTAAGATACAAAAATGCCAGGATGCGAGGATTTTCTCCTCACCCTGGCATCTATCTACTCTGATTGACTTTGGGTTTGATGGCCTTCCCCGTCTACAAGGTCACCAACAAATAGGGTTCTTCGATCAGCTGCTTGATATACTGCAGGAAGCGTGCTGCGGGCGCACCGTCCACCAGACGATGATCGAACGCCAGGCTGAGGGTGACCATCTGACGAATGACCATGGCGCCGTCACGCACCACTACCTTGGGTGCGATGCGACCGACACCCAGGATGGCCGCCTCGGGCAGGTTGATCACTGGCGTGAAGGCATCGATGTCGTAGGGGCCTAGGTTGGTGATGGTAAAGGTGCCACCGGTCAGGTCGTCGGGAAGAGCGCGACCAGTACGCGCACGCTCGATCAGTTGCCGCAACTCTTCACCAAACTGGCGCAAGCTCTTGCGATCCACGTCGCGCACCACCGGCACCAGCAGGCCGCGTTCGGTGTCCACAGCAATGCCGATGTTGACGTGCGCCAGCAGTTCGACGGCGTCCTCGGTCAGGCGAGCGTTCATGTAGGGATACTTGCGCAGCGCATTGGCGACGATCTTGGCCAGCAGATCGTTGTAACCAGGAGCAAATCCCCACTCCTCGGATACTTGCTGCTTGAGCCGTTCGCGCATCTCTACGAAGTGGGTGGCATCTACCTCGCTGACCAACGTCACGCGCGCCGTGGTGTGGACACTGGTGGCCATGCGCTGGGCGATGATGGCACGCACACCTTTGAGCGGGATGCGTTCCAACACCTCGACCTCAGGCAGCGGGACGACGGGCGCAGCCGGCGCCGGTGCCACAGCCGGGGCCGGCGCTGCCGGGGCCGGTGCGACGGCGGCTGCCTGGATGGCACGTTCCACGTCCTCCCGGGTGATCTTGCCACCAGGCCCTGTCCCAACCACCTGATGCAAATCGATGCCGGCTTCGGCGGCCATCTTCTGCGCCACAGGAGTCGCTTTGGGCATTGCGCTCAGATAGGCCAGCACGTCGCGCTCGGCGACGCGCACACCCCCTCCACCGGTGGGCTTGACTAGGCGCAGATCCACCCCTTCCTCTGCTGCCAGACGACGGGCGCGCGGTGAGGCGAATACCTTGCCTTCCGGTGTAGCCGCCGGAACAGCACCTTCGGCAACGACCTCAGCCATCGCAGCTGCCGTAGGTGTGGCGGCAGCTGCTTCAGGCTCAGCCGCTGGTGCACCTTTCACCTCGAATTTGTCGTCCTTCTTGCCGATAACGGCTACCACGGTGAGCACAGGCACCACATCACCCGCTTTGTAGGGCCCCAGATGAATGTAGCCTGAAGCGTTTGCCTCTACCGGGAAAACTGCTTTGTCGGTTTCCACTTCCAGCACGGTTTCGCCCTGCTCCACGCGCTGGCCGTCTTCCACCTTCCAACCCAGTATGGTGACTTCTTCAACCGTTTGCCCCAGCTTGGGGATGAAGAACTCCTCGGCCATCAGCTCACCACCTTTCTGCACGCTTCCACGATGCGGTTCACGTTGGGGATGGCCAGATCTTCCAGCACCTCGGCACGTGGCACCGGCACGTTTGCCGCGGCGACGCGCACCATCGGCGCATCCAGCCAGTCGAAGGCGTGGTCGTTCACTTGGGCCATCACTTCGTTGATGAAGCTGGTGTTCTCATACGCTTCCGTCACACCGACCAGGCGGCCTGTCTTCTTCACCGACGTGATGATCGTCTCCAGATCAAGCGGCTTGAGTGTGCGCAGGTCGATGACCTCCACGTCGATCCCTTCCTTGGCCAGAATTTCGGCCGCCTCCAGAGCGCGCAGCACCATCCGAGAGTAGGTGACCAGGGTGATGTCCTTGCCCGGGCGCTTGATGTCTGCGACACCCAGAGGAATGACATATTCCTCTTCCGGCACGGGGCCCTTCTCGCGGTAGAGCATCTTATGCTCGATGAACATGACCGGGTTGTCTTCGCGGATGGCTGCCTTGAGCAACCCTTTGGCATCGTAGGGGGTGGATGGCATCACCACATAGATGCCGGGGAAATGGGTCCAGAGCGATTCCAGACTCTGCGAGTGGTGCGCGGCGATGGCGCGGCCGGCTCCTCCTTCGGTGCGAATGACCATGGGCACTGTGGTCTTACCACCGAACATGTAGCGATTCTTGGCGCCCTGATTGGCGATCTGATCCATCGCCAATGGGGTAAAGTCGACGTACATGATCTCAGCGATGGGACGCATGCCGGCCATAGCTGCACCCACGGCCGCACCACCTATGGTTGCCTCGGAGATGGGCGTGTCAATCACGCGCCACTCGCCGAATTCTTTGTAGAGATCGCGCGTTGCGCCGTAGGCACCGCCGTAGAGACCCACGTCCTCACCCATGATGAACACCCGCTTGTCGCGCAGCATCTCCTCGCGCATGGCCTCCTGCAGGGCCTGGGCATAGGAAATCTGGCGCATGTTGGGGTCATTGCGCACCCGTTCGCGCAGGGCGCGTTCCGCTTCGATGTCTGCCTGAGTCCATGGGGACGGCGCGTAGACATCTGTGCACAGTTCGTCGGGAGAGGGGTCAGGCGAGTTCGTGGCGAACTCCATAGCTTTTTCCAGCTTGCGCTGTACCGCTTCGTCCAGTCGCTCGAATTCCTCTTCGGTCAGATAGTTGAGGCTCTGCATGGCATTTTTCAACACAGTGATGGGGTCGCGCTTGCGCCATTCAGCTTCTTCCTCGCGTGTGCGGTAGGCGCGAGGGTCGGAGTGCGAATGGCCATAGTAGCGATAGGTGATCGCCTCGATGAGCGTGGGACCCTCACCCCGGCGGGCGCGTTCGACTGCCTTGGACACCACGCCGCGCACGGCCAGTGCATCCATGCCGTCCACCGTCTCACCCGGGATGCCGTAGGCGCATGCCCGATGGGCAATGCTTGAGATCTTGCTGGCTTTGCGCCATGGTACTGACATGGCATAGAGATTGTTCTCCGCCACGAAGACTATCGGCAGGTCCCACAGGCTGGCCATATTCAGCGCTTCGTGGAAGTTGCCCGTGTTTGCTGCACCGTCACCAAAGAAGCACAACACGACGCGGTCCGTGCCCATCAGCTTCTGGGCAAGTGCGGCGCCGACAGCTACAGGGATGTTGCCGCCCACAATTCCAGTGGCGCCTAAATTGCCATGTTCTACATCGGCGATGTGCATCGAGCCGCCTTTGCCCTTGCAGTAACCCGTCGCCTTGCCGAGCACCTCGGCCATCATTTTGTTGAAGTGCTCTTGTTTGGCTTCGGGGGTCTTGGCGACCTTGTCGCCATGGGCGTGCGCATGGCCATGACCACGGTGTGTGCTGGTGATCAGATCATCGTCACGCAAGGCGCTCACTGCGCCGACAGCTACCGCCTCCTGTCCGGCATACAGATGCGATGCTCCTTTGAGCACGGCCTTGCTCAACAGGTTGGCGATGTTATTCTCGAATGCGCGAATCTCCATGATCTGGCGCAGGCAGGTCATCAAATCTTCTTTGGTTAGCCCTTGCTCCTCGATCAGCGCTGAGATGCGCTCCGTATCCGACTGAACCTGTTCCACTGTTGTCGCCATATGTCTTTTGTCCTCCACCTGTACGGTTTGATCTTTCGGAATTCAACGATCTTGCAACCTAAACGAGAATAACCCGAATGCCCAGTGTGCGCACAGCTTCCACCAGATTGGCCGGCGCGTGTTTGTCGGTGATGACACAATCGATCTCCTCGGGGCTGGCAAATGAAGCCAGGCCCACCCGCCCCCATTTGGTGGCGTCCAGCACGGCGATGACCTGTCGGCACATCGCCACCATAGGGCGCTTGACCTCTGCCTCGGCGCTGCTTACGTCGGTCAGGCCCTCCGGAAGGTTGAGCCCGTGGGCACCGAAGAACCCCTTTTCAATGTTGTAGCGCGTCAGCATGGTGAGTCCATCGGTGCCCACCAGCGAGGCGGTGTCGCGGCGGACGGTGCCGCCGGGCATCACAACCGTCACACCGGGCACGCCCAGCATGTCGGAAGCGATGGCGAGGCTGTTGGTGATGATGGTGACATCGCGATGATGCCGCAGGTGATGGGCGATGGCCAGCGCAGTGCTGCTGCTGTCCAGAAAGATGGCGTCGCCATTCGCAATCAGCTCTGCGGCGGCCTGACCGATGCGACTTTTTTCGAGGACCTGGCGCTTGCGTCGGATAGCCAGCGACAATTCGTCCAGCAGCTGGTTGCTGGCTGGGACGGCGCCGCCGTGTGTGCGCACCACCAGGTTCTGTTCCGCCAGCGACTGCAGATCGGCCCGGATAGTCACCTCCGAGACGCCGAACTGCCGACTGAGCTCAGCCACCGAAGCGCGACCAGTACGGGTGATGTACTCCAGAATGCGCGCCCGTCGTTCTTCCAGATAGAGATCGCGGACCACTTGTTCGGACATCAGGTTTACCCAGAGATTGCTTTTGATCGCTTTCAGTATATCACAAAACGAAAGAAAAGTCAAGCAATTTGAGGTCGAGAGCTCGTATGTATGGCCTGGTTTGCCCCCGCACCCGCAGCGTGGTATAAGTCATCCATCATTCACAACGGACGTTCATCGCAGTGTCACGATCCCGACTCGATCCGCGCACTTTGGTGGTGCTGTGCTTTGTTCTTGTGACTTGGGCTTCCGCTTTTGCCGCCATTCGGGTAGCTGTGGGTGATTACACGCCTGGCCTCGTGGCGTTGATACGCTATCTGGTGAGCTCGCTCGTGGTGGCGATCTACATGATCGCCACACGCCAGCCGCTGCCGGAGCGTCGTGACGTGCCCCAGATTGTCCTGGCCGGGTTCTTCGGCTTTGCCGTATACAATGTGGCGCTGAATTATGGCGAGATCACAGTGCCTGCGGGTGCCGCCAGCCTTCTCGTCGCCACCTCGCCGATATTCACCGCATTGCTGGCCATGCTGGTGCTGAAAGAGCGTCTGAGGATCTGGGGATGGGTGGGTATCGTGTTGAGCTTTGCAGGCGCCGCGCTGATCGCCGTAGGCGGTGACAGCAGCGCGCTCTACTTCGACACGAACGCCTTGTTGCCCTTGCTGGCGGCCATCTCTGCTTCGGCCTACATCACGTTGATGAAGTCGCTGTTATCCCGGTACAGTCCGTTGTGCCTAACCACCTACGCCATCTGGGCCGGCACAGCGTTTTTGCTGGTTTTCGCGCCGGGTCTTCCTGAGGCGTTTCACACGGTGTCGCTTGAGGCAACGCTTGCCGTGCTATTCCTGGGCATTTTTCCGGGTGCGTTGGGTTACATTGGTTGGAGTTATGTGCTGGCGCGCACAACCGCCAGCCACGTCTCCAGTTTTCTGTATTTGGTGCCGCCGCTTGCCATCCTGATCGCATGGCTGTGGCTGGGCGAAATACCCGCGGTGACCGCTCTGACGGGTGGAGGTCTGGCGTTGGCCGGCGTGGTGCTGGTCAACACGCGCGGTTAACTCATTTCTAATGGGAGGTTTGTTCAATGGCAGAACGTAAGCGTGTAACGCTGCCCATGCTTTTTCAGAAGGTGTCCGATGGCGTGCCCATTGCGATGTTGACCTGCTACGACTATCCGACGGCATACTTCCAGGACCAAGCCGGCATTGACATGGTCTTGGTGGGTGACAGTCTGGGTATGACGATGCTCGGTTACGACACCACCTTGCCTGTCACGATGGAGGATATGATTCGCCACGCACAAGCTGTGCGCCGTGGAAATCCCCACTCGTGGCTGATCGGCGATATGCCCTACATGAGCTACCAGCCCTCGGTGGAGGTCGCCATTCGCAATGCGGGGCGCTTTATGGCCGAGGCAGGCTGCGATGCCATCAAGCTGGAGGGAGGATCTGAGATGGCCGATCGCATCGCGGCGATCGTGAAGTGTGGCATCCCGACCATGGGACACCTAGGCCTGACGCCCCAGAGCGCAGGTGCATTAGGTGGTTTCCGAGTACAGGGGCGTGGGGCACAGCAAGCTAAGAAAATCGTGGAAGATGCAAAAGCTCTGGAAGAGGCAGGGGCCTTTGCCATCCTGCTGGAGATGGTGCCAGATCGGATCTGCCAGCTGATCACCCAACGCGCCAGGAACTGCATCATCATCAGCCTGGGCTCCGGGCCACACGCCCACGGGCAGCTGCTCATCTATCACGACATGTTCGGCCTGTACCCCAAGTTTAAACCACGCATGGCCAAAGTCTACGGCAACGCCGGTCAGGTGATTCTGGACGGCCTGAAGCAGTATGTCTCCGAAGTGACGAATCGCCAGTTCCCCCAACCTGAGAACTGGTTCGGCATGCCGGATGAGGAGTACGAGGAGCTGCTGCGCCTACTCGGCAGCTAATTCAGGTAACTTTACATAACTAACGATGTAAGATGCTACGGCAGAGCAGTTCTCAAAGGCTGTAGCGACTCAGGATCTGAAAATCGTCGCGATGTTTGCGATAGGCGGAACGGAATATCTGTATCAACTCCAGATAGGCAGCGTGATTCTGCCGATCTGGCTCGACCAAGGCGTCGCAGGCAGCCCATTGCGATGCCGCCACGGTGGGGCTGTGCCAGCCGATGCCGGCGCCTGCCAGGATGGCAGCCCCAAGCGCTGACTGCTCGGCGATGGCCAGCCGATGCACCGGCAGGTTGAACACATCTGCGACGATGTGCTGCCAGAGCGAACTGCGCGCGCCGCCCCCGGCCATGATGATCCGACCTGGCTGTGCTCCCATCTCCACCAATACCTGATAGGCGTCGTAACACGAGAACGCCACACCTTCCATAACGGCGCGCACCATTTCAGCGCGGCTGTGATGGGCGCTCAGGCCCAGGAACATCCCTCGCGCTATTGGATCCATGTGTGGCGAACGTTCGCCGGACAGATAGGGCAAGAACAGCAACCCACGAGCACCCAGAGGCACATCCTGCGCCCACGTGCTCATCTGGGTGTAGGCGTCGGATCCTTGCATTTCAAACACTTGATCGCGCAGCCAGCGCAGGGCCACCCCTGCATTCAGTGTAGCTGCCATCTGATACCAGCCGGCCTGCCCCGCTGCTGGTTCCAGAGCGCTACAGAAGGTGTGGATGCGTCCGTGACGATCCACTCGAACAGCATTGGAGGGCAACACCAGCTGACCCCCCGTGCTGATGGTCAGGAGCAACGTGCGCGGATCGAACGCGCCGCTGGCTAACGCGCTGCTGGCCGTGTCTGCTGCTCCGATCACGACCGGGATGCCGGACGGCAACCCGAGCTGCTCGGCTGCGGGGTCGGTGAGCGCACCGTGGATGGCGCTTGAGGGCTGCACCTGCGGCAGCCATTCCGCTTGCAATCCCAGGGCCTCGAGCAGCACGGGCGACCAGTCGCGCTTGTGCGCGTCGAGCAACAGGGTGCCGGCTGCGTCGCTGGGGTCGGTGTAAAATGGTGTCCCGACCATCCGCCAACGGAGGTAGTCCTTTGGCAGCAGAATGTGACGCACCTGCTGCCAGAGATGGGGGCGTTCCTGTTGCATCCACCGCAGGGTGGCCGCCTGGAAACCGGTGGCGATAGGGCTGCCTGTGATTTCGATCAGCCGTTGAGCCCCTATGGTTGCTGTGATCTCTTGCACTTGAGCATAACTGCGACGATCGGGCCAGATGACAGCAGGCGTGATCAGCTGGCCATCTTTGTCCAGCAGGACGGTGCCGTGCATCTGCCCGGACAGGCCGATCGCTGCGACGGTAGCACCCGGCAGATGGGCTAGCGCTTGTCGTACAGCAACTATGGTGGCCTGCCACCACGCCTCGGGGTCTTGCTCTGCGTGATCTGGCTGGGGCCTCAAAATCGGGTACTCGGCACTGCCAGATCCAACCGTATGTCCTTCGCTGTCCACTAGCAATGCTTTCACCGAAGAGGTGCCCAGGTCAATTCCCAACAGGTAGGCCATGTCTGCTCCTTTCCTTCTCAGGTGAGCGCGATGTGTCGCTCGGGCTTCGGTCAGTTTGTGGTCTCTTCCGGTGCCAGTTCCAGGGCGATCACGCCCAGCTGCTCCTTCTCGGAAGGGTACAACGCACGACATGCGGCGAGTAGTGCGGCACGATCCGACAGATCCGGTGCAATTGCGGCGACGTCTTCGGCAGCGACCATCTCCTCAAAGTTTGGGTAGCGGCGTATGGCAATAATGCGATAGCGATATTGCTCATTCAGCAGCAGAATGTCGCCCGGCTGCAGCCGTTTGATGTTGGGATAACCGACTTGCACTTCCACCGTTTTGCGGCCACTCAGGATGTGGCGCAGATTCTCCTCTTTTATCCAGAGAACCTTGGTTTTCGCGGTGGCGCTCATAGGGCTACACCGATCATTTGTTGGAAGCGCAATGCGTCTTCCCACATCGTCACGTTGTTGAACAGGCAGTAGACTGTCGGGTAGCCGGCGCATTGGTCGCGCAATTGCCGCAGGTCATCATCGGTATACTGATAGCGATAGCCGGTGCGGCCGTGCAGCCTGAAATAGGCTGGCGTGCCATATAGGGGCTGGCGCTGGAATGGGTCAACGCAGTGGATGAGGCCCAGATCCTGGCACAAGGAGCGCACCAGCTCGTCTGGCCACGCACCCCGTGGTTCCCACGCCAAAAGCAGGTCGTCGCGTTCGGCGCGCTCAAAGAAGGCGCGCAGGCTGGCGACATTCTCCGGCGCAGGCGTGAAACTGGCCGGGCACTGAAAGACGATGAGCCTGGCGGATAGGGCACGCGCGAATTGCAACGTGTGCGTCCAAGCTTCCGCCACCTCGGGTGTGCCACGAAAAGAGCCACAGCGACCCAGCAGCGTCGCGGGGGCGGCAATGCCGGAACGGCGATAGGTGGGACTGCTGGGCTCGTGTGTAATCAGCTGCCAGGCTTTCATGGTAAACACAAAACCGGGTGGGGCTTCGGCGCGCCAACGCTCAGCGGTGGCAATGTCAGGCAGCCGGTAAAACGTCTGCTGGATTTCCACTGCTTTGAAGTGGGCATAATACACTGCGCGCGCTTTGGGGAAGCCGCAACACCCCACTAGTACTTCAGCGTGCGGCAGGTTATCCCTTGGTGTCAGGTCCATGCAGTCAGACATTGGAGGCAACTCTGGCCAGTCTGCGCCAGGGACGCCGATGCATCCCATTCTAGTCCACTTTGTGCTGCGCGCAAAGTCACTACGCCTGGCTGCATTTCCTCATGGTGAGGGTACTATATATAATCTTCACTCATAGGAGGGTTTAGAATGTTAGAGCCTGCTTTGTCTACAATGTGGATGATGAATCGTCATAAATCGCTGCAGGAGTTCTTTGATGCAGCGCGCGAGGCTGGCTACGAACGGTTTGAGCTGAACCATTTCGTGTCTCAGGAAATGGTCAATGGGGTGAAGTTTCCGCCGGACGCCATTCTGAGCCTGCATGCACCTTGCCCCACGCATCCGCGCACGCGGGATGCAGAGGTTTCCTCGCTGGACAAAGATGAGCGCTTGCTGGCGATTGAGGCAGTAAAGGCGAGCCTTGATCTGGCGGAGCGCATTGGGGCTCAGGTGGTGATTCTGCACGCCGGGCACGTGGAAGTCAACCCAGAGCTGGAGAAAGAGTTGCGCGTTTTGTACAATCAGGGGCAGCGTGGCAGTGCCCGTTATCAGGACATCCAGGCCGAGCTCATTGAGGAACGCGCTCGGCATGCGCAAAGACACTTGGATGCGACCATGCGTTCCCTGGAACGCATCGCCACGCTGGCTGACGATGCAGGCATTCGCATCGCACTGGAGAATCGTTTCTTCTACAACGAAATCCCTCTGCCGGATGAGCTGGCGCTTATTTTGGACGAATTTGCCGGTCCGGTGGGTTTCTGGTTCGACACAGGACACGCCTACGCGTTGGAAGAATTGGGGTTCATGCGTCATTCTGAGTGGTTGAGTGGCTTCAGCCAGTCTCTGCTGGGCATGCATTTACACGACATACAGGTGGTGCCTCAGGACGCAGCGGCGTCTTCAGAGGTGCTGATAGGAGAGCCCGACGAGGAAAAGGCGCGCGAAAATGGAGGGGATGGCGCAGGAGAGCAGGAGGTGAAAAGGCTGCGTGATCACCTGACGCCCGGAAGCGGTGTGGTGGACTTCGCCGAAGTGGCGCAATACATCCATGATAATGTACTGGTGACGGCGGAAATCGATGGGTCTCACACGGCGGAGCAGGTGAGCGCTGCTCTTGACTATTTGCGTAATCTGAAGGAGTTGGCCCGAGCACAGCCAGAAGCACAGTGAAGGGGGGTAGCAGGCTGCACAGGTTGAACATGGCTTGTGAATAAATCTTAGGACGGGGTGTATGCGCAGATTTCGCATTCGACTTACAAGCCGCTATCTGCGATGGCAGGTGCTTCTGCCTCTGACTGCGCTGCTGGCCATATTGCTGGCATGGCTGCTGGTTAGCTCGCCCGTTGAGATAGGAATAGCACACACTGCCGCACCCTCTTCTGTTGTCCTTGCTGAGTCAGTATCGTCATCCCCCCTGAGAGTGGCCTTTCTGGATGTGGGGCAAGGAGATGCAATCTTGGTGCGCTCGCCTGATGGTCGCACGATGCTGATCGATGGTGGTGATAGTGACGAGGACACTGATAAGGTCATCCTGCCAACTTTGGAGGCGTGGGGAGTGCAGGCACTGGACCTTCTGGTCATCACCCACCCTGATCAAGACCACATTGGTGGTTTGCCCTACTTATTGCAATCGTTTCCGGTCGATCGAGTAGTGCTTACCGGACAGGTTCACACCACCCAAACCTATGAACAGATGTTAACGCTTATCCGCGATAAGGGGATCCCAGCGATTAAAGCGCGCCGTGGCGTCTTACTGGATCTCGACCCGTCACTTGTGCTCAGGGTATTAGGGCCTGATGATGCTGCGGTGGAGCGCAATGACACCAACAATGCCTCTATCGTCATCCGGCTGACCTATGGTCGCATATCGATGCTTTTCACCGGTGATGCCGAGGAACCGGAGGAGAGAGAAATTCTTGAGAGTGGGGAGGAGGTTCGTGCTCACGTGCTCAAGGTCGCGCACCACGGCAGCCCTTCCGGGTCGAGCAAGCGCTGGTTACAGGCTGTGGCACCCGAGGTTGCGATCATTTCGGTGGGGGCTGATAACCCGTTCGATCATCCGGGTTACAAGGTGTTGACCCGGCTTACCCAATTCAATGTGACAACTTATCGCACAGACCGTCACGGTACCATCACCATACGCAGTGATGGCAACACATATCAAGTTTTTACACAAAGGTGACATATCGAAAAATGCACAAGATGCGGGGCGTAATTGACCGTTTTGAGAGTACGGTGGCGCTCATCGTGTTGGACGACAAGCAGCAAGTGCTCTGGCCGCGTAGCGCACTACCTGTGCAGGCACAGCCCGGCGACGCGGTGCGCCTGCAGCTGATATTTTCTGCAACAGCACGCTCGCAGATGAGCGACTCCTCGGCGGGTTGCGCAGCATCGACCGAGAACACTGCTGCAGAGCTGCCCGTTGAGGTGCGCTACGACAGCTCCCAGGATCAATGGCTGGTTGAGCTGGTCAAAGGTCGCGTCCTGCGCTGGCCCGCTGAGGCCTCTGCGTGCGCTGAAACTGATCAAAGTGCACGTTTGAGGCTGGAGGTTGACATCGAGGACACTGCCGCTCGCCGTCAGCGGGTGCAAGGCTTGCTTGACGATATGTTCGGCGCCCCGAGATCATAACATCTCTTTTTCCAGCGCCTCGGCCAGAGCCAGATATTTCTCGTGGACTCCTGGACCAGTTTCCTCGTGCTCCACGTGCTCAAACTTTTCCAGGACGTTCGCATGCTCGGTCGCGGGTATCACCTGATCGGCCATCGGGAAGAGCACGTTGTCCTCTTTAGCGATATGCTGTCGCAATAACTCAACATATCCGCGTGCGTTGCGGATGATTTCAGTGGTTGCTGCCTGGTCGCCCTCTTCAAGGCGGCGTGCGGCTTCAGCCATTCCCCGCGTGTAACGTCGCCCCTGCTCGTGTTCTGCCAGCATCACAGCGATGGGGCCTGCCTGGGTGGACACCCCGTGCGCTTCCATAGAGGTGAAGAGCACCCCTTCCTCTTTCCTGTGGTGACACCCATCCGCAAAACCTTTGATGAATTGGGCCACATCCAGGAAAAACCCGGGCCGTACAGTGGCCCCGCGCTCGAGGTGTTCTATCCCTTTTTCCAGTGAAGCGATCACCCGCAGGATTACCTGGTGTTCTTGCTTCAAGACTTCTGTTGCTTTCATACGCCATCGCTCTCCTCAGAAAATGTCTCGGCCATGGGCAGGGGTGGCTGTCCCTGGCGCAACTCTCCTGCTGTTCCCAAAACGATCCGGTAGGGCAGTTCTATTGCGCCAGCCATGCACACGTCCTCACAAAGGGCTTCGTAATCGCAAAGTTCTGGGCGCGCTAACGTGGCTTTGCCATCTACTAACTCAAGCGCATGAGTGGGACAACATAGAACGCAGCACTCACAACCTGTGCACAGCTCTGGATGAATAATTGGCAGGAGTTTCATTCTCAACCTTTGTGGCAGGGAACTTTTCTTTTAGAAGACCATAGAAATGGCAGTAGTGGCTATGACTTAAGTCATATAGGCGGAGCAACGTCTTGTATGTGCGCTAAACTATCTGCGATGCAGTCGGATCGTCATTGCCGTTCGGCCAATCTGGCCAGCTCATCGGGCTTCAGCAGGACAATCTGGTCCCGTTCTATACGAATGAGCCCCAAGCGCTCCAGGTCTCGAAGGGAACGGCTGACCACTTCGCGTACAGTGCCCAGCCGCGCTGCCATTTGGCCCCGGCTCAGCGTGGCCTCACGCGGATTTGCCGCGCAATCAAGCAACAGACCCGCCAATCGCGCGGTGACGGTCCGCAATGATAGGTCGGCGATGGTGCTGACGAGCTGGCGGCAGCGCTTTGCCAGTGTCGTGAGGGCTGCGCGTGTCATTTCGGGGTATTCGCGCAGCGACCTCTGGAACACAGCGTTGTCAATAACCAGTATGTGTGTCTCTTCCAACGCCTGTACCGTGGTAACGCTCGGTGAATTGTCGAAGACGCTGATCTCGTTGATTGCTTCACCTGGGCCGTAGATGTCCAGAATGTGCTCCCGGCCGCCAGGCGACAGAAGGCTTGCCTTGACGCGGCCAGACTGCACGACCAACAGGTTGGGGCACGGGTCACCCTCAACCAGGATCAGCGCCCCTGCTGGATAGGAGCGCTGGAAAGCTGATCTGACCAGAGAGTGCAAGCCAGCGTCATCCATCACGGCCAGATAGGGGATCTGCCGCAACAGATGCAGTTCCTCAACGCAAGGTGTGGTCATGAGGATATCCGTTCCATCCTGCCTGGCCCGGTGCCCTTCTGGGCTACGCCTTGTCCGGCTGATTATTTCGGTATACAGAAGCTCAAAGTTTGACTATGCCAGGATGGACCAACCGCCATCTACCACAATGGTTTGTCCCACGATCATCGCGGCGTCATCAGAACATAGAAATGCCACCACTTTAGCGATGTCCTCTGGGGTTGCCAGCCGCCGCACCGGCGTCCGCAATGCCCCTTCGCGCAGGGTGCGCTCAAGGTCGATGGGGAAGTATTTCAGCGCGTCTGTCTCGACGACTCCCGGCGACACAGCATTGACGATAATGCCCTTGGGCGCCAGGTCCACGGCCAGATAACGGATCAGCGCCTCGATGGCTGCCTTGCTGACGCCGACGACACCGTACTCAGGGAAGACGCGTGTGCTGCCAAAGCTGGTGATCCCGATGATGCGTCCCCAACCGTGTGCTTCCATTAGTGGGATGGCCTTGCGGGCGCATCGAAGGATGGAGCGCGCGTTAATGTCCAGTGTCCAATCCCAGTGCTTGTCCTCTATCTGGGTGATGGGACGTATCACTCCCGTGGCAGCATTGCCGATCAGGATATCACAACGTCCGAACTCAGCCTGGATCTGGTCGAACATCCTGTCGATTTCTTCTGCTTCGCCAACGTTGGCTTTCACAGCGATCGCGCGTTGCCCCATTGCATGGGTGGCGGCCACCACCTCATCCGCTGCTGACCGTCGACGCAGGAAATTGACCACAATGTCTGCCCCGCGACGTGCCAGTTCCAGCGCAGTGGCCCGTCCGATGCCTCGCGATGCACCTGTAATCAGTGCCACTTTCCCTTGTAATGGTTTGCTTCCTGCGATATGATATGTTACTTCTTCTGCCACTTTTGACCCTCGAACGCTTCTGCTGTGGTAACGCTAGGAGTCCAACTTGTCTCCCAAGGGGGTAAAACCACCCCCTGACACTTCACGCGCCGGCGACACGATCAGCACTGCCTTGGGATCGAGCGCGCCGACGATGGAACGCAACTGGCCGACTTCTGTGACGGTCAGAGCGCACATGAGTACAGTGCGTGTTTGTCCGGTATACATTCCGGTGCCAGAGAGCGCTGTGACTCCGCGTTTCATTTCGTGCAGGATTTTTTCACTGATAGCCTGTGCCTGGTCCGTGATGATCAGTGCGAGCAACTGCTCGCGCTGATAACTGCGCCTGAACCAAGCCCGCCAACCTTTCTGCGCTTGTTTGGGGAACACCTTTTCGATGCGAAACAGGTCTGGCGCTGTGCCGTAGCGCGGCCACACCTCGCCGGCAGCTTCCTGCAGAGTGACCGTCAAGAGCCCCATGACCAGCATAGCAACGTTGAAAAGAACCCCAAGGGCGAGTGTGACCCATCCAGGAAGGGGGCCCAACGCTGCACGGTCGAGGAACTCGGCAAATGATTGCACAGGTGCAGGGTACATCCAGACGTTGGCGAGCCAGGCGACTGCCAGGATGAGGTAGATCCAGATGTAGTTGCGTCGGTAGCGCCTGCCCAGTGCCTCTGCCAGGGAAATAGTAAAGTGTGGTTGCAAGAGATTCTCTGCCAGGCTCTCCGCCCAGTCGGCTGCCGGTTGGAAGGGCGGCACCAGCATGGAAGCGAAGAAATCGGTCTCCATCAGGCGCACGCGCGTGCTCCAGACTTCGTAGAAGCGATATCGGCGTGCTTCGATGAACAGGAATAAGGTGACCAAGAGCGTGTTCAGGATGATAACGCTGTGATTCCCCAGTTCGCGCGTGAAAGCGACAGATATTGTCGCGCCGGTGGTGAGCACTGCCCAGTTAGTGGTCATGTCAAGGCGCTGGCGCCAGGCGTCGGCGCGTGACACCTGCGACCGGAAAAAGTGCACCATCGCCTGGTTAAACTCGCTGGCTTTCAGCCGGTAGCCGCGAAAGGTCCATACCGGTTCCGCTGTGGGTGCCTCGTGAGGAGTAGGGGTGGGGCCGGCTTCCGGTACGTTATACGGGATGTTCACCTTGCTCCTGGTCTGTTCGTCCACGTCCTGTACTCCCTGATGTCTCAAGCCCACGTTGCGGATGGTAGAGCAGGGTGACCCTGTTAAGAAAGTATTTCAAAGCCCATGGCGCGCCTGCCAACAGAGGACAAGGGGATTTGCGTCCACCGATCCATGAGGCGATGTCGGAAGGAGGTTCGCCATCTGGAAGGCAGATCAGATCCCCGCCAGCGGCACGCAAGACAGGAAGGGCACCTGCAACATCCCACAAAGCCTGGTGGCCAAGCACAACGGCGGCAGCGGAACCTCTGGCGACAAAACAGATGTGTGCCGCAGAGCTACCAAACGCGCGCGTTTTGCCCTTAAAATCAATGCGATAGTGACGATGTGCTTCCGAAGTGATGCACAACAGGGTCTCATCGTTGACCTGTTTGCTATCATCGACATGGATCTGCTCGCCGTTTAGGCGTGCCACACGACCGTCACTGTAATAGTACTCATCGACCACGGGCAGATATACTACGCCTGCCACAGGCTCACCTCGCACCAAGATTCCGACCGAGATCGCCCATACCGGCAAGCCGGCAGCGTAGGCGGCTGTGCCATCAATGGGATCTATCGCCCACACACGTTCGCCCGTTCCGGCTTGGGTTTTCATTTCCTCGCCGAGCAGTGTGTCGTGTGGAAATGCCTTGGCCAAGGCATCTCGCAAAAAGTGTTCGATCTCACCATCCGCAACTGTGACAAGAGTGTTGTCTTTCTTGCGTGTGGCTGTGCTTTTGCGATAGTGGCGCAGGGCAATATCACCCGCTCTGCGCACAAGCTGCTCCAGCCACGCAAAATCTACCTCGGTTAACAAATCAGCTACATATGTCTCCATAAAGATGTAGTCTACCACACTAAGGTTCTTTTGTCACAGAGGTCTTGCCGCCGTCGATCGAGCGGGACAATATAGCTGCCACAATATGATCTCAGGGGGACAGAGAAAGCGCACCCGCGGTGCACATAAGCCTTCAAGGCCAACCCCACGGCTCACGTAGAGATGGGTGTTGCCCTCGCAGTACAGTCCCATCTCGTAGCGTTTCCCCAGCTGGGACGAGGTTACCAGAGCGCCATACAGCGGCAGGCGAATCTGTCCACCGTGGGTGTGGCCGCAGAGATACAGTTCGATGCCCAATCGACTTGCCAGCGGCATCAGCTCGGGGGAATGATACATCAGGATGCGTGGCACGCCTTTCGGGGTCTCTGACGCCAGCTTTTCTAACTGGGTTGCATCTTGTTGCACATCGTGGCTGCAATCCACCCCGATCAGGGCTAAAGAACAGCCTGGATGCGCTTCTACGAGCGCAATCTCGTTGCGCAGCAGCCTGATCGGCAACCCCTCGAACAGGCTGGCCGAGTTGCGATCTACCGGCGGGCTCCCCAGCACGGCGTAGATCGGCGGGGGTGGCGACAATCCAGCTGCTTCGTCGCAGAGATCTTCTAAAAACTTTCGCGCATGCATACGGCTCGTTGGGTCGTCCACGTAAGACAGATTGATGTAATCGCCGGTCACCAGAATTACATCGGGATGGGTCTCGCGAATGCGCTGCAACAGGGTTTCCTCACGACGCCCTATGCGTTCGACGTGGACGTCCGATATGTGCAAAAGGCGCACTGGCGTTGCCTGGCTGGTCGGGTTGTGCAGGTGCAGAGTCACTCGCGAAACGCCGACTCGAGAAGGTTCCCACAGCGCACCCCAAAGCAGAGCGAACAGGGCGATCGCGTTCAGGGTGAGCAAGCCGGCTAATGCAGCGGTTGTGCCAGTCCATTGGGTCACAAAAGCCAGAAGGCACCCCACTGCAAGCCGGGGCATGGCCAGAATGTACCACTGCGGAGCCACCGGCCCGAAAGAGATGCGCAATCGCGGAAGGCTAAGCAGAATCAAGCCGTCGGCCGCAATGAAGAGCAGAAGCGTAATGCCAGCCCATGCGCTGGGGATAACATCCCCTGTCTTCACCCACCAGATGATCCCAGTCACCCCAACTGCAATTGCCACCGGTATGACGGCAACGACGGGCGGCCAGTTTGCCGCTGCATTGCCGAGCACCAGTAAACGATGGAACAATCTGGATTCTAGGACATCGGATGGCTGGCGCGAGGTAGGTGTCACCTGCGGAGAACTATTCCACAAAGCACTCAAGGTTGTGTCCCCCGACGCTTCACGAGAGTAAGGATGTTGCCACCTTGGGGGGAGAACTCGTGGCGAACCTCATCCATCAACTGGCACATAATGTAGACGCCTAGCCCACGTTCAGGCCGCTCTTCCAGCTTGCCTGCAAGGCACGGTCGAGGAACGCTGTCGAGGTCAAATGGTACTCCGTGATCAACCAGCGTTATGGTCAGCCGGTCGGCCTCAATGCAACAGGTGCACTCGATGTCACCGATCCCTGAATTCGCGTAAGCATGTTCGATAATGTTGGCGCAAGCTTCATCCACAGCTAGCTGCACTGCCTGGACTGCAGAGTTGTCGAGACCTGCCTCGCGGGCAGCTTGGGTGACAAACTCAATAATGGGCTCCAGGTTTTCGTACTGTCCTTCAAATACAGCGGTTCGCTTCGAACATCTGCTGACCCGTCGCACTGTACCCTTAGATCTACCATATTCCGACATTCTTCTCACAATCCCTGCAGAGAGTGTATCCGGGTTGCACAGCTGGCTCAGAAGCTACCCACCGCAGTCGTGATGTCCTCAGAGAATCTAAAAAGGGGTGCAAAACCTACCAGCTCCAAAACCTCATAAACTGGCCGGGGCACGCCCGCCAGTACCACCTCGCCACGATTCCAGCGCTTACAGGTTTTCTGTGCGTCGATCAACACGCGCAAACCAGCACTGGAGATGTATTCCACCTCGCTCATATCCAGCACGATATTGAATCTGCCGGCCTCTATGATGGCGTTAAAAGCGTCGCCCAGACGAGGTGCCGAGGCGTTGTCCACGCGTCCACTTACCTTGATAAGATCACAGTGTTTATGTTGTTTGGTGATTACGTTCATTATCTATTTTGCCTCCCGAACGCTGGCTGTGCTGTCGGGCCATTGCCGAGATTATAGCACGTTGTGCCCGAGGCACAATAACACCCTCTATCTGCTTTTCTACGTGTCGAAGACAGGTTGTAGAGAATGTACTACCCAGCACGACAGTGCAAAAATTCTCCACCTTTTATAGTCTCATATGTTATGGAATTGACTGCAAGAAAGAATGCGTGCATAATTGTCATGATATCATGTTCTATATTTCGCTCGATCTCTGTGGGTTTTGGGATGCTTATGTCCTTCAAAATGGATGTGGCCTGTGTGCCGGAGAGATTGGAAACAAACGTCAAGGTTGACCGGGAACACCTGTGAAGACAGCTTTCAATTATCCTACTTGGCGATGGGAATTATCATACGCACTGTGTGTTTTAGGGAGGTTTTTGCTATGGAAGAGATCGTCTTGCGGCCAGTGCTTGATCCAGCGGTGATCTCGCACGGTCGCCAGCAATTACTGCACACGTTGCCGAAGGAGCGGCTGGCCTGGATGCTCCAGAAAATGTGCGAAATTCGGTACTTTGAGGAGAAGGCTGAAGAGCTCTACACGCGTGGTCTGGTGCACGGCACAATGCACCTTTCCATCGGTCAGGAAGCTTCCTCAGTGGGTAGCATCGCGGTGCTGCGGCCGGATGATCTCATCATTCATCACCATCGTGGACATGGTCATACGATCGCCAAAGGAGCCGATCTTAAGCTGATGATGGCCGAGTTTTTGGGCAAGGAATGTGGTTATTGCCGCGGACGCGGCGGGTCGATGCATATTGCCGATATTGCCGGCGGCAACCTGGGAGCCACTGGGGTCGTGGGCAGTGGCATTCCAACAGCAGTTGGCATCGCTCTGGCCTTGCAGATGCGCCGGTCTACACAGGTTTTGCTGGCGTTTTTTGGAGATGGTGCGGTCAACCTGGGTGAGTTTCACGAGGCGCTCAATATGGCAGCTATCTGGAAGTTGCCCGTGGTCTTCATTTGCGAGAACAATCAATATGGCATGTCAGGGCCGGCCAGGACAATGTGTGCCGTGCAGCCGCTTTCCGTGCGGGCAGTTGCCTACAATATGCCGGGACAAACGGTCGATGGCAATGATGTGTTGGAGGTCTATCAGGTTGTTCAGGCTGCCGTCGAGCGCGCCCGCGGAGGCGAGGGCCCCTCGTTTGTTGAGACCTACACCTACCGGTGGCGAGGCCACTCGAAGAGCGACCGCAACGTTTATCGCACTCAGGCTGAGATAGAAGAATGGAAACAGCGCTGCCCGATCGCTCGTTTCAAACAGGTGCTGGTGGAGGCGGGCGCTCTGACCGCGACGGAAATCGAGGCGATCGATGCGCAGGCAAAGGCAAACATCGAGCGTGCTACGGAGGAGGCGCTGGCGTGTCCTGAGCCTTCACCGGAGAATCTAGAAGCAGAGGTATACGCACCATGAGCGAGGCAACTGTGCGCGAAATAACCTATCTAGAGGCAGTGCGCGAGGCGCTCATCCAGGAGATGCGCCGTGATCCGAACGTCTTCCTCTTGGGCGAGGACATTGGGGTGTACGGAGGCGCTTTTGGGGTGACGCGCGGCATGCTGGAGGAATTTGGACCTGAGCGCGTGCGCGATACACCCATCTCTGAAGCAGCTATCGCAGGCGCGGCAACGGGTGCTGCATTGATGGGCATGCGCCCCGTGATGGAAATCATGTTTATGGATTTCATCACCATTGCCATGAATCAGCTGGTCAACCAGGCTGCCAAGATTCGTTTTATGTTTGGCGGCAAGGCCAGCATTCCGATGGTGATCCGGGCGCCGGCTGGCTCGGGCACCGGAGCCGCCGCACAGCATTGCCAGAGCCTGGAAGCTTGGTTCGTCCACGTGCCGGGCATCAAAGTGGTCGCACCCGCAGTGCCTTATGACGCGAAAGGACTGCTGGTAACGGCGATCCGTGACAACAACCCGGTCTTGTTTATGGAGCACAAGCTGTTGTATCGTACGAAGGGGCCGGTCCCGGAGGAGCTCTACAGCATACCGTTAGGGCAGGCGGCGGTGCGGCGCGAAGGGCATGACGTCACCATCCTGGCCTACTCGGTGATGGTGCCGCGCGCGTTGGAAGCAGCAGATCAATTGAGTCAGGAGGGCATTGAGGCCGAGGTGGTTGATTTGCGCACGCTGAAGCCGCTCGATCAGGCGACCATTGTGGCTTCCGTTTCCAAGACAGGGCGTGTGTTGATCGTGCACGAGGCGCCGCGCACAGGGGGACTCGGTGGAGAGCTGACGGCCGTGGTAGCAGAGAGCGAAGCGTTCGACTACCTGGATGCTCCGATTCGGCGTCTGGCGGGTCGCGACATCCCCATTCCCTATAATCGCACGCTGGAACGGGCAGCGGTGCCTCAGGTAGAGGACATCGTGGCCGCAGCGCGCGAACTGGCAAGGGAGGGCAGGTGAGCATGGCAACTGAGATTATTATGCCCAAGGTTGATATGGTGATGGACACCGGCACCTTTGTGGAGTGGCTTAAGAAAGAAGGTGACTACGTGGAGAAGGGTGAGCCACTCTTTGTTGTGCTGACCGACAAGGCCAACATCGAAATCGAGGCGCCGGCAAGCGGCATCCTGGCCGGCTTGCGGGCGAAGCCCAATGATGTGATTCCGGTGACAGAAGTGATCGGCTATATTCTGGGTCCGGGTGAGACACTGCCCGGCATACGCGAGCCAGAGGTAACTGCTGAGGTCACCGCTGCGGCAGGGGCAGAGGCTGTGGCTCCTTCTTCTGCGCGGACCGTTGAGGAGGAGGCTGAATCGCGTGCCGCGCCGGGCAGGGTGCGGGCAACACCTGCAGCGCGACGCCTGGCAGCAGAGCTGGGTGTGGATTTGACAAGTGTGCCGGCAGGACGTGGGCCGCGCGGGCGCATTCACAAGGCAGATGTGGAGACGATAGCTGCTCGGATAACGGCAATCCCTGCACCACCTGTGCCTGGTGAGCCAGCTCGAGCGGTGGCGCCCCCGACGCCTGCACCAGGTATCTCGCCCATTCCGCCGGCGAGCGTTCGATTGCCCGATGCCCGACAAAAGCAGGTGGTGACGCTGAGCGGCCCGCGCAAGATCATCGCCGAGCGTATGGCCTACAGTGCTTTCAGTGCTCCCCATATCGTGTTATCATCGCGCGTGGATATGAGCGAGGTGAGCCGCCTGCGCATGCGCGTGCAGGAACATTTTCAACAGAAGACGGGTCAGCGGGTATCCTTTACGGCAGTGATCGCGCGTGCGGTAGCGGCTGTGCTACCGCGACATCCCTATCTGAATGCCTCGCTGGACGGAGATCGCGTCATTCTCTGGGAGGATGTGCATCTGGGTATTGCCACCAGCCTGGAGGATTATCTGGTCGTGCCCGTGATCCGGCAGGCGCAGAACAAAAGCCTGGAACAGATTGTGGTGGAGCTGGCGGACCTGGTGGAACGTGCCCGTACACGTCGGCTGACGCCAGGCGAAATGACCGGCAGCACGTTCACTATCACCAATCTGGGAATGTTTGGCATCGAGTGGTTTACTGCGATCATCAACCCGCCTGAGACGGCCATCCTGGCAATCGGTCAAATCGCCGACGCGCCAGTTGGGCACGAAGGAAACGTGGAATTGCGTCCGATGATGCAGGTGACGCTCTCCGTCGATCATCGCATCGTGGATGGGGCAACGGCAGCGCGCTTTTTGACTGAGTTGAAGCAGACGCTTGAGAACCCCTATTTGTTGATCTGAACCAGTGCGAGGAGGGTGACGATGCAGGCTGTGGTGTTGCGTCAGCTGGGTGGTCCGGAGGTGCTGCAATTGGAGGAGATGTCGGTCCCGGCTCCGGGTGTGGGAGACGTGGTGATTGCCCTGCGCGCGGCAGCGCTGAACCGTCGGGATATTCAGGTGCGCACGAGGGAGGAATGGGCCGACAAGATGCCCTTTGTCCCCGGCTCAGATGGTGCTGGTGTGGTGGCAGCAGTTGGTGCAGGGGTGCGCAACGTGCGTGAGGGGGATGCCGTGGTGATTTGTCCCTCGCTGTGGTGGGGGGACAACGCCGAGTGTCCATCCGAACGCTTTGAGATCCTGGGGGGGCCTTCCAATGGCACATATGCGCAATATGTGTGTGTGCCGGCAGAGAACGTCTTCGCCAAGCCAGTCCATCTGTCATTCGCCGAAGCAGCTGCTTTTCCTCTGGCCGGCCTGACCGCGTGGCGTGCGCTGATCACCAAAGCTCAGATCAAACCTGGTGAGCGCGTCCTCATTCCGGGCATTGGTAGTGGGGTGGCCACATTTCTAGTACAGATCGCTAAGCTGGCAGGCGCCCGAGTCTGGGGTACGTCTGGTAGTGCACACAAGCTTGAGCGTGCCAGCGGGCTGGGGCTAAGTGGCGGGGCACTCTACACCGACCCTGACTGGCCCGAGCGCATCCGCGAGCAGACGGGCGGTGGCGTTGATGTGGTGGTGGATAGCGTGGGCACCGCTGCATTTGACCAATGCCTCGACCTGTTGGTGCCGGGTGGTCGGCTGGTCACCCTCGGCGTGACGACAGGGGCGACGACCTCATTGGACATTCGGAAGATTTATCGTCGGCAGCTGAGTATTCGTGGCACGATGATGGGCAGCTTGAAGGAATTCAGGGATCTACTCGCCGTGGTCACAATTGGCGCCATCAAGCCAGTTATCGACAGCACGTTTTCGCTGGCCTCCGCCGCGGAAGCACACCATCGGATGGAGCACTATGAGCACTTCGGCAAGATCGTGCTGGAGATCCCGTGACGGGCAACGGGATGAACCACCAGATTGAGACGACTGTCCTCGTCATCGGTGGCGGTGCCACTGGAGTGGGTGTGGCGCGCGATCTGGCGATGCGGGGGGTTGAGACGATCCTGGTAGAGCGAGGTGAACTGGCTTCTGGCACCACAAGCCGCCACACGGGTTTGATTCATTCGGGAGCTCGTTACATCTTGCGTGACCCTCAAGCTGCTGTCGAGTGTTATCAGGAGAATCAGACCTTGCGGCGGGTCGCCTCGCAGTACCTGGAGGGTGATGGCGCTTTCTTTGTGTTATTGCCCGATGACGACGCTGAGTACGCTTCACGCTGGTTAGAGGGCTGCCGCACAGCACAGATCCCCGTTGAAGAGATCCCTGTCAGCTGGGTATTGCGCACGGAACCCGCGGTCAACCCACGCATCCTGCGTGCTTTTTTCACACCTGACATCACTGGCGACCCCTTTCGGCTGATCGGGGCAAACGCCATCTCTGCACGTCAGTATGGTGCACGCATTCTCCTTCACCATGAGGTGATCGGTCTCGTCCAAGAGCATGGCCGCGTGGTGGGTGCCTGGTGCCACGATCGGCAACAGAACCGCAAGGTGTTGATTCGGGCTGGAATCGTGGTGAATGCAGCAGGGGTGTGGTCGGGACGCGTTGCCGCTATGGTCGGGTTGCGTGTTCCACTCTTGCCAAGCAAGGGCGTGATGCTAGCGTTCAATTATCGCGCCATCAATCGGCCGGTGGCGCGCTGTCATCCGCCATCCGACGCAGATGCGATGATGCCGTCGCGCAGCGTGCTTCTTTCCGGTTCCACGGATGGAGATATTTGTGATCCAGATGATTTGTCTATTAATCCCCATCACGTACAGATTGTGCTACGCGAATCGGAAAAGCTATTGCCCGGCATCAGCGCAGCGCGCATCCTGCGTGTCTGGGCGGGCGTACGTCCGCTCTACTTAGGCGAACAGAGCTCTGAGGACACTCGCCATATCACACGTTCCCACGTACTGCTCGACCACGAGGCACTGGACTACAAACCTGGCCTGGTCACCATCGTGGGAGGAAAATGGACTACCTATCGCTTGATGGCACAGGAAGCAACTGATCTGGTGTGCCACAAACTGGGCGTTTCGCGAGAGTGTCGTACCCATCAAGAGGTATTGCCGGACTCTGAAACGCAGCAGCGCTTTTGGCCAGGCTTGCCGTTAAAACGCATCGAGCAGTCCTCCATAGCGGGCGAGCTGATATGTGAGTGTGAGCTAGTGACCGTCGCGGATGTGACCAGCCATTTACGCCATGATCCCGAGACGACACTCCAAAGAATACGCCAGCTGCATCGACTGGGAATGGGCAGCTGTCAGGGGGGTATGTGCAGCTATCGAGCAACCGGCCTGCTCCACACGTTGTCACGCGGCACAGTGCAGGGAGCTGTCAAGCAGTTGGGTGATTTCTTGCAGGAGCGCTGGAAGGGTATGTGGCCAGTATTGTGCGGTCAGCAGCTACGCCAGGTGCGTTTCAATGAAACGCTCTACTCCAGTCTGCTAAGCGCTGACCGAGGGTGTTGCACTGGCGTCGAAGTCGACAAGCAGGAACAGAAATACTTGACATAATAATAAGACCGCGAAGCTGACAATCGTCTGCGTTGTCTTCCTAACTGCTGCCTCGATGGACTACCATGGTAGAAACAACAGCGTGAGACGGGCTTGCAGAGGGGGAAGATCTACATAGTCGGTTAGAGGCCTTGCGCTGGCGTGAGATATTACGTGTCCATAAACTCGCCGCCGGAGACAACCAGAGCTTCGCCCGTAATGTGTGCGGCCAGGTGAGAGGCCAGGAAGAGCGCAGCATTGGCCTGGTCCTGCGGCGTGGCAATGCGACCCAACGCCGACTTGGCGCGCAATGCATCCAGCATGCCAGGTATCGCATCGGTGACATCGCGCAGCATCTGAGTGTCGGTGGCTCCGGGCAGGATCGCGTTGACGCGGATGCCATACTCACCCAGCTCAAGAGCCATCACGCGCGTCAGTCCCAGAATCGCTGCCTTGGATGCCGCATAGGCGCCCAGCTCACGATCTGCTTTCTTGGCACATGCCGAGGCGATGTTAATGATGCAGCCGCCCTTGCCCTGCCGGATCATCTGACGCGCAGCGGCCTGGCTACACAGGAACGTACCACGCACATTGACCCGAAAGGTCAGCTCCCAGTCCCCGAGTGGCATATCGACGATCAGATGAGGACGCAGTACACCTGCATTGTTGACCAGGATGTCGAGCTTGCCAAATGTTGTCACGGCTGTCATAACTGCTCGCTGGACATCCTCGGGTTCGCTGACATCCAGATGCTGCGCGATAGCGTGCGGATGGTCTTTTGCCATAATGGCGGCTGCCACCGCTTGTGCCTCGTCTTCGAGGATGTCAGTCACCACGACGTGAGCACCATGCGCGGCAAAGGTCTCGGCGATGGCCCGTCCGATGCCGCGTGCTGCGCCAGTTATCAGAGCCACTTGACTCTCAAGGAGCTGCATCGGTTGCACCATCAGTCAAATCAGGCGCGCAGGACACGTCTGACGGCGGCTATGATATCAGCCTCCTGGGGCAGCACATAATTCTCCAGCACTGGGCTGAACGGGATCGGCACATCCTTGGCGGTCACGCGGACGACAGGTGCATCCAGATAGTCCAATGCCTGCTCAGCCACAATCGCAGCCACCTCAGCGCCAACGCTGCAACGGCGCCACGTCTCCTGAACGATCACCAGGCGTTGGGTTTTCTTCACTGATGTTAAAATTGCCTCTTCGTCCAACGGACTGACGGTACGCAGGTCCACAACTTCGACACTGATGCCCTCTTGAGCCAGCTGCTCTGCTGCGGCGAGGGATTTGCGCACCATAAAGGCATAGGCAACGATAGTCACATCCGTGCCCGGGCGTTTGATGTCTGCTTTGCCAATGGGGATGGTATATTCCTCCTCAGGCACGGGCCCTTTCGTTTCATACAGCTTCTTGTGCTCGAAGAAGAGAACAGTGTTGTTGTCGCGGATGGCGCTCTTGAGCAATCCTTTGGCATCGTACGGCGTAGACGGCAACACCACTTTGAGGCCGGGGATGTGAGCGAACATCGACTCGAAGCTGTTGGAATGCTGTCCTGCTGCTGCCAGGTAACCGCCCACAGGGGCGCGCAACACCATCGGCACCGACAACACACCGCCGAACATATAGCGCATCTTGGAAGCCTGGTTGATCAACGTATCCGAAGGAAGCGTGATCCAATCGGAAAACTGGAGTTCCACAACAGGGCGAAGCCCGGTGGCCGCGGCGCCAACCCCCATGCCGACGTAGCCCAGCTCGGATATTGGCATGTCGATCACACGCTCCGGACCGAACTCCTCGTACAACCCTCGGGTACACCCAAAGGCGCCTCCGTAGGGACCGATATCGAGTCCCCAGACGCACACTGTCGGATCACGCCGCATCTCTTCCGCGGTTGCTTCTACGATTGCCTGCGAGAATGAGATCTCTCTCACAATGACATCTCCTCCTAACTATACCGTCATGCCCACAGATCTTCTAATGCTGTCTCGGGTGCTGGGAATGGGCTGTTGCGTGCAAATTCGACTGCATCGTTGACTTGGACAATGACATGTTGTTCAATTTCTTCTGCCTCACGTGTGGAGAGAATGCCTTGCTCGATCAGGTACTGGCGATAGGGAGCAATCGGCTCACGGCGCATCCAGGCCTCTACTTCCTCCGGCGGCCGATACGTATCCGGTTCCCCTTCGAAATGGGTACGCCAGCGATAGGTCTGACACTCGATCAGGGTAGGACCTGCGCCTGCACGCGCCCGATCAACTGCTTCCCTCGCTGCCCGGTAGACAGCTAAAACGTCGTTGCCATCCACAGTCTGTCCGGGCATGCCGTAGGCAGCTGCCCTGTCGGCAACGTTCTCGACCTTTCGCACGCGCGTTTGCCGGGTGCCCACGCCGTATAGGTTATTTTCACAGACATATACCACGGGCAGGTCGAATACGGCTGCGAGGTTCAGCGACTCGTGGAACGCGCCCTCGTTGGATGCGCCATCACCAAAAAAGGCGACGGCGACCTGACCTGACTTACGCAGCTTGGCCGACATCGCGGCGCCGGTGGCAATGGGAATGCCGCCACTCACGATACCGTTAGCTCCCAGGATGCCCAGACCTGGCCAGGCGATGTGCTGCGAGCCCCCTTTGCCCTTGTTGTAGCCCGTGGCCTTGCCGTACAGCTCAGCCATCATGTATTTCACGTCGGCGCCTTTGGCAATGATGTGGCCATGGCCGCGGTGCGTGCTGGTGATGTAGTCATCTTTATTTAGGGTGGCGCACACCCCTGCTGCCACGGCTTCCTGACCCAAGTAGAGGTGAACAAAGCCGGGAATCTCCCCTGCTGCGAACAGATCCTTCACGCGCAACTCGAAATGGCGAATCTTGAGCATCAGTTCGAGCATCAGAACGAGGGTTTCTCTGGGAATTTCCATGCAGACCAATGCCTCCTTGTAAACTCAGCTGACAGGTAGTCGTAACTTGGTCGTGATCAGGCGCGATTGATCCTGGCGGTACTGCTCCAGTGCCGGGATCGCATCGTCGAGGCCCAGACGCCTCAGGGTTTCCACCTGGGGCCAGCCGTATTCAAGATCCCAGCCGCGCGTGGTAAAGTACTCATCCAGAATGCGCGAAAAACCAGCTGCATCAATGCGCGTGCCGTCAGCACGACAGGGCAGCATGAAATGAGGCCTTAGCCACTCCTCTTCCATCTGGCGATGTCGCCCGGCACGCGCCAGCATGAGGCGCTCCAGGGTGAAAGCGCGTTCTGCAATTCTGTTCACCTCGTCGCGGCTCAGCTCGATGCCGGTCACGGCAGCGAACAGGCGCAAATCAATGTCCAGATCGCCAGTCAGGTCTTCCGTTGCCAGCCATTCCTCCCGACTTTCCGGCGGCACAATTATGCGCGGGAATGAGAAGTCGCACAAAGGGAACGAATCGATCAGAATATGTTGGTGTTGGCTCCAGATCGCCACAGGTGCTTTGTGCTCGAAGGTGGGCTCTAATGCATCTGGATAGCCCCAGACTTTTTCTGATAGGATGCGAAACTGTCGCCGGGACACCTCTCGATCGGCCAGCACAAAGTCAGCCAGCAGCAACGAGCTATGGTGGCCGCCGATGGTGGGGTCACGCGTCTCGCTGGCGTACATCATCGCAGAGATAACCCAGAAGGGCAGCGGCTCCTCGTCCCAGAAGCGCCCTTCGCGATGTGCCGGAAAGCCGAAGGCGAATTCCAGCCGTCGCCCCAGGGTGATGAGTTCCTCGGGCAACTCTCCTTCCAGCTCATCCATCGCACGCATCAGATCGTCAGCGAAGATGGCGCCCAATCCCTGGCGATAGGCGAGCTCGCGCATGAATTGCTCAAACCAATACACATCGTTTGGGTCGAAGGGGAAGCCGCGAATCTGATACACGCCCAATTGCTGGCAACGGATGAACCATGGTTGCATAACCAGGCGGAACCATGAGTCCAGCCCCAGGCTGTTGCACAGCTCGTGGAGCTCGGCTTCTTCACACAACCCAAAGTTTCTAGCTGGTGGAATCTCGACGCCGTCTCCCGAGTAGTGAGTCGCTTTCATAAAGCCTGGCGTCATCCAAGCAATGCCACCTACACAATGGCCTGGGATGCGTCGGCCGTCACGCGCCTTGCCATAGTTGCCCACCTGGCAGTTGAATGTGCACGCCTGGCTGCAAACCGGACGATGTTCTCTGGTCGTTTTGTTCTTCGTATACAGACTCGTGTACAGTGCCCCCGAGAAAGGTGCAATCCTGAAAGTGCCCAGCTCGAGCACTTCACGCATCAGGCGCTCTGGGTGGGCCACTGCGACGCCGTTGGTGCCGCGCACTGCGATGGCTTTGAGCTTCTTGCTGCCCCAGACTGCTCCAAACCCACTGTGTCCGGCGGCGTTGTCTTCGGCATGCTGCACAGTGGCGAAGCGCACCAGGTTTTCTCCAGCTGGTCCGATTGTCAAGACCTGTGCTCGCGCTCCCAATCGTTCTTTCAGGACGAGCTGGGTTTTTCGGGCGTCTACCCCCCACAGGTCGCTGGCGTCGATCAGGCGCACATTGCTGTCTCGGATTTCGACATAGACAGGGCGTGGGGACTTTCCACGGATCATGATCCCATCGAGGCCGGCATATTTCATCTCAGCGCCAAACCACCCCCCCAAGGTGGAATGCGTATACCAACTCTTGGGGTAAAGTCGCGGCGAAAGGCTGCTCATCACTGTACGTCCAGACGTAGGGGCGAGCGTGCCAGTAAGTGGCCCGGTGGTGACAATGATACGATTATCGGGGTCGAAAGCGTCTATGCTGTCAGGTATTTCGTCCCAGGCGATGCGGCTGGCAAGGGCACGACCACCAAGGTAGTCGTGCGTGTAGCGTTGCGTGTCGCGCCAGCTGATCTGGCCTGTGGTAAGGTCTATGTCTAATATCTTGCCGGTCCAGCCACCTGTCATTGTTTTTAATTTTCCTCCATCACCTTATCCTCTTCGAGCGTCAGCGCACCTACAGGACAGATCGCTACGCACAGTGGACCTTCTGCTCGCCCGGCACACAGATCGCATTTCAGGTAACGGTCGTGTGCCTCGTCGTAGAACAGCACACCGTAAGGGCACGCCTCCGCACAGGCCCCACAGCGCACACAGACGTCGTCCAGGATCACGGCCACACCCTGCTCATTCAACACGATCGCCTCACTGGGACACGCTGCCAGACATTCCGGCGCGTCACAGTGCTGACAGACGAGAATCTGAAACTCGTAGCGCGCCATGTCTTTGATGACCTGAAGACGGGCCAAGTTGAGATTGCACTCGCCCTCGTGGTAGAGCGAGCAAATCAGGGTGCAGGCTTGGCACTCACGACACACACCAGGATCTGTTTTGATTTTGCATGCCACTGTCATTTGCCTCGTAGTTCGCTGTACGCACGATTGAGCTCGCAGATTTGGTGCATGTTAACCGACATTGTCCGTGATGGCAATCAGGATTGCAGCTTCTCCGAAAAGGGCTCAGGTACTTGGGCGTACTAGGATATCTGCGACGGCTATGGTAGTGCCCTCGTAGGTGATGGAAAGCGTCGGCCACGTTGGGTCGATTGTGCTAATGGTGGCACCGCGCTCGCTCACTAAAACAACTTCCTCGTTCTTTACCCCAGCGATGGTACAATACCAGGCGAAGGCCATGTTGGGATGCACCACCTCATCGGGGTCCTGACAGCGCTCTGGGTAACTGGGCTGATATCCGGTAGGCCCACCGTGGTAGTGGTTGTGGCGCTCTTCTGGATAACCTAGCGTCTCGAACAGATTGAGGCAGAGGTCGAGCAACGATCGGAGTTTTACACCGGGCCGGATGCTCGCGACGAGGGCGGCCTGCATAGTTGCCACCGCGTGAAAACGCTTGCGGATATCTTCGGATGGTTCCACGAAGTAGACGAGACGGCTGTTGGGCACATGCAATCCCCACTTAGAGGCACACGGCGCAAGCAGGACAGCTCTCTCAATCGGCTTGTCGCTCGGCACGGCGTGGCGATAACGGCGGATGCGATCGTCGGCGCCGACAAACATACAGCAGCCTTCGAATCCGCGTTGGAGGTACAGGTACCACATATAGGCGAACACTTGGCGTTCGGTCATGCCCGGTTCAACCCAATCCGCCAGCTGGCGTAGGATCTCGCCACTCTCACAACACGCTATAGTATATCGTTCCATCTCTTGGGGTGTGAATGGCTCGTGCAGCTTGCGAATAGCAGCATTAATAGCTGGTACACCTAACATAGGGTCATCGGCAGCGACGCGACCGTGTGCCAGCTCCAGAGCAACCTGCTCGGGTGTCTTGTGAAAAGTGGGCAGGGAAATGGGCTCATATCCCAGCCCTACCAGCTCCTCGTCCGCCGTGCGCGGCAGATCCATGCTGAGTCCCACTGCATACTTCCGAGTGGGCGTCAAGACGAGGTAGACAGGGCTGTGAGGCGATGTGTATGCAACCACAGCCCGCCCGCCGCAGGTGAGCCAGGCGAAATTGTCACGGCGTGTGATGATCAGCGAATCGTAACCTCGCTGGGCCAACAGTTGCTTAATACGTTCCTCTTTTTCCTGTGCTTCCGCAATTTTTGACATAAAGCACCTCACTCTCTATTACACGGATTCACTAGGCGTGCATCCGCCCCATGCAGCCAGAAAGTTTAAAGACACGCTTTGCTTCGGCATGGAAGTGGCGTACCATGGCTGCGATAATATGGTGGTAAGCTAGCGTTTCTGAGCTCGCTTCTGCTAGGCAACGGCGCAGTTGAGCAACAGCGCTTATTCCCATTGCGGTGTAGTATCCCAGTTTGCTGATCCCGCTAGCGATGATTTCTGGGTAGAGACTCTCATCTAATCCCGAGCCACCGTGCATCGCCAGAGGAACTTCTACCAACATAGCGATGGCGCGCACCCGCTCTAAGTCGAGATGTACCTCGCCGCGATACGGACCGTGTACATTACCGAAGGAAATAGCAAGCACATCGACCCCAGTGCGCTTCACGAAGTCGGCGGCCAGTTGGGGATCGGTAAAACTGCTTTCGGGAGCTGCTTGCGCAGTGCCAATTTCGACAGCCGAGCCCGCAATGCTGCCCAGTTCGCCCTCCACTGCCACCCCTGTCGCATGGGCCATGCGCACGATCTCGCGTGTCTGACGCACATTTTCTTCATAGGGGAGTGATGAGCCATCGAACATAACCGAAGAGGCTCCCAAACGGATCGCCTGGGCCACTTCATCGAGGCTGTTGCCGTGATCCAGGAAGGTGGCGACTGGCACGGCGGCGCGCTGGGCTGCCAGGACGGCCAGCGGCAACCCCAACTCCATTGGTATGTCGGGGGTGACATGGCGGTTGAAGGCCAGAATAAGGGGTGAGCAGGTCTCTTCGGCGGCAGCGAGGAAACCGACTGCCATTTCCAAGTTGCCAGCCAACAAGCTTGGCACGGCGTAGCGTCCCTGTCGAGCCGGAACGAGTATGTCGGTAATGCTGACATGGGGCATAGGTTCTCCCATTTCCTACAGTGCGCTGGCACGGCCTGTGCTGCCCAAAATGTCCATCACGTGGACAGCTTCGTGATAGAAGTGATCCACCGTCCAGTCCACTATTTCGTGATATAGAGGGATTGTCTGGGCAGCTTTAGCCTTCTGGTTGATATAGGGCCACACCCCACTCGCAATAGCGGTGTAGAAGTGAATGTTAGAAATGCCACTCTCAATGACCTGTCGGTAATCGCTGGCCGAGAGTCCGGATCCCCCGTGCATGACCAGCGGGATGTCCACCAATGCACTGATGCGGCGCACACGTTCGAGGTCCAGGCAGGGCTTGCCGCGGTAGCGACCGTGCACATTCCCAAACGAAATTGCCAGCGTGTCAACGCCGGTGCGCTCGACGAATTCGACAACGCTTTCTGGTTCGGTGAAGAAGCTCTCTTTCTCGGGCATGCTGGTCACGGCCGAGCCACCGACACAGCCCAGCTCACCTTCTACTGCCACTCCGAATGCGTGAGCTACTTTGACGATCTCACGTGTCCGGGCGATGTTCTCTTCGAACGGCAAATCCGAACCATCGAACATAACTGAAGACACACCCAACTGTACGGCGCGCATAATAGTGTCAAAATCGCGTCCGTGCTCCAGCTGGGTGGCGACAGGCACACAAGCGCGCTGCGCTGCGTTCACGATCATAGGTAAGCTGTGTTCCAACGGCACCACGGGGAAGACCTCAGGAGCAAAGCCAAGCGCCAGCGGAGAGTCACAGTCCTCGGCAGCTTTGATTTGCGCTACCACCATCTCGATGGTGCCACCCAGGAAATGGGGCAGGGCATAACCACCCTTCCGGGCTGCCCGCTGCAAAGTGTCTATACGTGTGTGAGCCATATACGACTGACTATTGGCGGTCCCTCAAACGTGCGAGGGAACGAAAGTCCTCCTTAACATGCGAGTAAATCTGCTTGTAGAGCGCGAAATACTCCATGTAACGCGTGTGATTTTCGGCGTTGGGTTCCATGGGCTCAATGTACTCGGCCCACTGCTTGGCGACGGAATAGTCCTTGAAGACACCTGTGGCAACTCCGGCCAGGATGGCATCTCCAAACGGAGCGCCCGTGCGTCGCTTCATCAGGACAATGGGGGCGTTGAACACGTCGCAGATGATCTGGCGCCACAGCTTGCTCACCGCACCGCCTTCGTTCAGCACGATAGGATAGTTGATCTTCAGGCCAGACCGCTTAATCAGCTGGTACGAGTCATACAGAGCATAGGCGACTGCCTCCATCATGGCGCGCACGATGTGACCCTTCGTGTGGTTCAATGACAGGCCGAAGATGACCCCACGCGCGTATGGATCCCAAATTGGTGTGCGCTCCCCCATCAGGAAGGGCAAGATGATCAACCCATCACAGCCCAGGGGTACCTTGGCAGCTTGCATATTAAGCAAGTCGTAGGAGGAGACACCCAGGACGCGTTCTACCTCGACCTCGTATTGTGAGAACTGATCGCGCAAATAGCGAATAGACTGGCCACCTGTGGTCGTGGAGGGGATAGTCATATAAGTATCAGCGGAGTTAACGGTGAAGGCCAGATTGATCATCGAGAGGCCCTCGGGCGAAAACATGAAGCTGGCATCTTTGAAAACGATGCCGAAGTTGCCCACGGTGCCCAAATTGCTCATGATATCCCCTTCTTCGATCACACCGGCAGCTATGCAGCTGGCATTGAAGTCCACCTGACCGAAAGTGACTGGTATGCTGGGGACAAGACCAGTTGCCTCCGCCGCCTCCGGTGTCAGCGGTCCAGCGATCTCCTCACAGCGGCCCAGCTCGGGCAGGATTGCTAGGTCAATACCGATGTCGCTGAGCATCTGCTCGTCGAAGCGTTCGTGCAAAATGTCATACGCTACGCCGTAGAAAGCGGCACCGCCATAGTTGCAGACTGCCCGACCGGTCATCTTAAGAGTGATGAAGCCATCGATAGTGAGTGCCTTCCAGATGCGTTTGAACGAGTCAGGGCGATTGTTCTTCTCCCAAAGCAGGTTTACGAGGGTAGGATGATCCTCGATGCGGTTGGCGGTCAGCTGCATGATGCGCTCTTCGCCAATGTGTTCCTTGAGCCACTCCACCTCTTTGGTGGCACGTCGGTCCATCAAGTTATAAGCGCGGTGAATGGGATTGTGCTCTTTGTCCACCATCACCATTGAGGGCAAGGCGGAAGACACGGCGATGCCGCGAATTTCCGTTGGGTTCACGCGAGATTGCGAGAGGGCCTCCCTGATGAGTTGACACGCGGCGTGCCAATAACCCATCGGTTCGTGTTCCGACCAACCCGGTTTCTCGTGGATAAAAGGATATTCAGTGAAACTGAATCCCAACACCTGACCTTCTGGGTCGATAATGCAGGCTTTAGCGCCACCGGTACCATAATCGAGGCCGAGTAAGTAGTCAGCCATAACGGTGCATTCCTCTCCCCATGAAATATGCCTTTGTCATTCTGACTGACCTCGCAGTCTGTCCAACACAATGGCGCCGACCAGCACGGCACCGACTACCACGTTCTCCCAATATACTGACATCCCAGTCATCACAATGCTGTTTTGGATCACGGCCATTAACAAAGCGCCGACTATGGTTCCCAGTACTGAACCGGCACCTCCATTAAGTGCTGCACCTCCCAAGATAGGGGCAGCGAAGGACGGCAGTAGCCATCCCTGCCCTACTGTGGGCTGCCCGGAGGCCAATCTCGCTAGCATTATAACTCCTGCCAACGCCGCCAGACTACCCGAGATGACGTATACCAGGGTTGTCAGCCGCTCGACCGGAATACCCACCAGGATAGCCGCTTCCTTGTTGCCGCCAATGGCGAAAATATGGCGGCCGATGTAAGTCCGATTCAGGAGAAATGCTAGCAGTATGGCAATTATGACCGCAATCAAAGTTGGGACGGGTATCGGCCCCAGGCTGCCGCGTCCAATCCACTCGATTTTCTGGGGCAGGTTGGGTATTGCCCAACCACCCGTCGTGACCAGGATGGCTCCGCTGATGACGAAGGACATGCTGAGTGTGACGATAAATGGGTTGAGCTTGATGCGCGTGACCAGTGTACCGTTAACCAGTCCGATGAAAGATCCGATCAGCACGCCAATTATGATGCACACATACGGTTCGAGCGAGGTATTGTACATCAGAAGTGCAGCGCATACCCCGGCAAAACCGCCGACCGCACCCACTGACAGGTCGATTACCCCTGCTATCAGACAGGTCATCTGTCCAAGAGAAACCAACGCTACAAAGGCGGCCGCACGCGTGATTACCGCGATGTTGTCAATGGTCATAAAACGGGGCGCCAGGATCGAAATGATGCCACAGACGATGACCAGGAATCCAAGCAAAACAAGCGCCTGTGATTGGATAAAACGATTCCACATGCGACGCCCAGCTCTCGCTCTCGGGCGAGCTGAAATCACCACACTGCTTGTGTCCAGATCAGATCGAGTAGTCATGCAATCGGTTCCCCCTTTAGTTCACGCAACGACTTTCAGTCGTGTTTGGTCGCTAGCTTGTTTGCCGGCAAAGAGCTTCCCTCCTTGCCATTTCCCAGCATAGCCATGCGTAGCACTTCTTCCTCGGTGACTTCCCAAGGGTAGACTTCGCCAACAATGTGGCCTTCTCGCATCACGATGATGCGGTCGGCAATGGCCATCAGCTCTTCTAATTCTGATGAAATGAGAATGATGCTTTTGCCTTGAGCAGCCAAGTCGTCGATCAGGGCATGGATTTCCGCCTTGGAGTTCACGTCGATACCGCGCGTGGGCTCATCCATAATGAGAATTCTACTGCCACTGCCGAGCCATCTGGCTAGAATGACCTTCTGCTGATTGCCTCCGCTAAGGTAGCGTACCAGCTGCTGCATGGAAGGTGTTTGGACGCGCAGTCGTTGACTCAGAAGAGTGCTTTCGCTCAGCTCGGCGTGCTGGTTTATGATGCTCAGACGCTGTAACCGTCTCAGAAACGGCAAGGTTATGTTGTGCGCAACGTTCATTTTCATGAAGAGACCTTGCGCTTTGCGTTCTTCAGGCACATATCCTATACCCAGTTGGATAGCATCTTCGGGTGATCGGATATCCACCTCAACACCTTCGATGAGTATCGTGCCGCTATCGGCAGGGGGATATCCGAATACACTGCTGAGCACGTCAGTCCGGCCCGCACCGACCAGACCGGCAAAACCGAGAATTTCTCCATGATGCAGCACGAAAGAGACGTTCTCAAAAACCCCTGTCCGTGTCAATCCACGAACTTCCATCAGAACTCGATCATGTTTC